>OQVZ01000214.1_pt1 | contig 21639 bp, 7 predicted proteins | sample 1691571 | NCBI WGS metagenome assembly OQVZ01 (sample SAMN03418261, study PRJEB22391) | human gut metagenome | biome: human-gut; feature: organic feature; material: feces | host: Homo sapiens | place: Tanzania | collected 2013-01
TGGAGCTTGAATTCCTTGACGAAATCGTTTGGTGAGACTCCTGTCAGGACTTTTACCTTCCTGTAGAAGGAACTCTGGCTCATGAACATGTCTTTGGTCAAGTCCACCAGGCTGTAGTCCAGATCTGAAAGATGCTTCTCCAGCTCTGCTTTCATCTTGTTGATGAAATCCGAATCGCTCTTGGTGATCTTGGAAATCTGGGACGGATGAACAATCGGGAGTCCGCGATAGAACTCTTTGATTTTCTCCCTGTTGTCGATTACCGAATGGACTTTTGTCACCAGGAGATCCGGCGAGAAAGGCTTTTCTATGTAATCGTCCGCGCCATATTTCAGTCCTTTTATCTTGTCTTCGACGGAAGCTTTGGCGGTAAGCAGGATTACAGGGATGCTGGAGTATCTCGGATCTGATTTCATGAACTCGCATAGCTCGTAGCCGTCCATTTCCGGCATCATGATGTCGCTCACGATGAGTGCCGGTATTTCCTGGAACGCCTGGTCGCGTCCTTCCTTTCCGTTTCTCGCCTGTATGATGCGATAGTCTTCGCAGAGCGATTCGTCGATATACTGTCTGATGTCGTCATTGTCCTCAACCACCAGGATGAGCGGACGTGCATCTTCCAGCTCCTCTTCCGGTTCGTTGATTTCTTCCTTATTCATCTTTTCCTGCTTTTCTTCCTCTACAGGAGCATCTTCCTTGTGCAGTGCGTTAGGATAGGTATTTTCAGCATTCAGAATGAAGCAGAATTCTGATCCCTTTCCTTCCGCGCTCTCCACCTTCAGTTCAGCCTCATGCAGTTTGGCGAGTGATTTCACCAGTGCCAGTCCTATGCCCGTGCCCGAAGCCTGATGCAAGCCCTTTGCCTGGTAATATCGGTCGTAGATATGCGGCAGAGCCTTCTTGCTGATGCCGTATCCCGTATCCTTCACGGAGATGATCACCTTGCTGTCTTCCTGACTCAATGTGAGGCTGATGCTTCCCTTAGGAGTATATTTGATGGCGTTGGATATCAGATTGGTGAGCACGGTGCTGATCACTTCGCTGTCGAAGTAGATATCTACCGGCTGCTCTGGCATCGAGATGTTGAAGCTAACCTGCGGATTGCGGTTCAGATCCTTGAATCGGTTGCCTATTTCTGATACAAACGATTTGATATCCGAGTGAGCCACCGTGAGGCGGCGGTTCTGGGTCTCCGTCTTGCGGAACTCCAGAATCTCGTTGATGAGGTTCAGCAGGCGCTCCGAACTGGCATGGATGCTGTTCACCTTCTTGGCGAGCACTTCCGGCAAGCGGGTGTCGGCCATCAGGTCTTCCAGCGGACCCATAATCAGGGTGAGCGGCGTGCGCAGCTCGTGGGTGATGTTGGTAAAGAAGCGCAGGCGCTCCTCGTTCAGCTCCTGTTTCTGCTGAGCCTCCCAGCGCGTCTTTTCCAGCGAGGCACGCAGCTTCAGCTCGTTGCTGTACGAACGGAAGATATAGTAGATGATGCCGCCCACGATGAGCGCATAGATGAGCTTAGCCCACCAGGTGAGCCACAGCGGCGGATTTACCACCACCTTCATCTCAGCCACCTTGGCATTCTCCCATTCCTGGTTCTTCAGCTTGGCGCGCACCTTGAAGGTGTATTCTCCCGGACTCAGGTTGCGGAAGGTTACCTCGTTGTCGCCCTCGGTCTCATACCATTTGTCGTCCAGGCCCTTCATCAGGTAAGAGTACTCCACGTTGCCTTCCTGGGCAAAGTTGCTGCTGGTGAAGGTAATCTTGAAGGTATTCTCGTCGTGGGCGAGGTGGGCTACGCCATCCTCGTCCAGAGCCACGATGATGCGCTGCTGCTTCTCCGTGGTGCTTACTATCTGCTCGCAGTCGATGATCTGAACCACCGGCATGTCCTTCTGGTCGGTGAGCAGCTGCGGATTGAACGAGCAGATGCCTCCAGGCGAACCGAAATATACGATGCCCGTAGATGAAATCACTGCCGATCCTACGCCGAAGTTACCCGTAGGAATACCGCTTTGGTAATCGTAGTTGTAGAACTTCTGCTTGTTGCGGTCGAAGCAGGCGATGCCCGAGAACATACTTACCCAGATGTTGCCCTGTCGGTCTTGCACGATGCTTCTGATGTGTTCATCGCTGATGCCCTGTTTCTCGCCATATATCTTAAACAGCGTAGGCTCTTTAGGATTCGGAATATACACCAGTCCGCTGTGGGTGGCCGCCCAGATGCCACCTTCCTCGTCCTTGATAAGCTGGTTGATGGAGTAGGACGGGAACTTAGGCTTTTCGCACAGATGCGCCACGAGCTTCCTGTTCCTGTCGAAAACGTAGATGCCCCTTGCCAGGGTGCCTATCCACAGCTGGCCGTAATCATCCTCTACGATGGAGAAAGGTATCGCCGATTCGCCCATGATGCTGTTGATGGCATCCTCCCGGGTTTCCACATTATTATATATGGAATATACGCCAGCCTCGGTGCCCGCCCAAACCTTTCCGCTTTTCTCTATATAGAGGGCGTTCACGTCCAGATCCCTGGTACTGTTGAATCGGGTAAAGATTCCCGTAGCCGGGTTGAGCATCAGCACGCCATTATCCGAAGTGCCGAACCAGATGTTGCCATGCGGGTCTTCGCGGAAGAGATAGATAGACGATGACGAGTTGGAGATATACTGCGAGAAATCCCATTGGTGTACGATGAGTCCCTGGCGGTATTGCGAAATCTTGTTGTCCTGTCCTATCCAGAGATTGTCCTTGCTGTCGTTGAAGAGAGCCGATACGCCGATAATCGGGTCGCCCATGAAGGTGAGCGTCATGAAACTGGTGGTGGTGCGGGGAATGAAATCCACGCCCGTGCTGTAGTTCGCCACCCAGATGTTGCCGTAGGAATCTATCTGTACTCTTCGGGTGTTGTTGCTCGACAGGCCGAAGTTCTCCTTGGTAAGTTGGGTGAATGCCACCCCAGGCACATTGGGATTGCCGTATTTGTTGAGGTCGAGCTTGCTGATGCCGCCTATGTCCGACGAAATCCAGAGCATGTTGTCGGGACCCTCTATAATCTGCATGATGTTATCGCCCGCCAGACTGTTGGGGTTGTCCTTCTCGTGCTTGAACACGTGGAAGGTGCCCTTCTGCGGGTCGAAGGTTGCCACACCCTTATTGGTGCCCACCCAGATGTTCTGCAGATGGTCTATGAACACCGATCGCACGTTGTCGCCCGGCAGACTGTTAGGGTCTTTGGGGTTGTTCTTGAAGAAACGGCTTCGCTTGGTGTGGGTGTTGTAGATGATGAGTCCCTCCATGCGGAGTCCGATATAGAGATTTCCCTTGCCGTCGTCGGTGATGCTTCTCACACCATTGTTGATATGCGGCAGCTGCTTCTGGTCTATGTAGGAATATTCCCGGGTCAGCGGGTTGTAGTGATGCACGCCGCCATTGTAGTCGGCAAGCCAGATGGTGGAATCAGCCGCCATGCAGATGTCGGCTATGCTGTACACCACCTTGCCGTCGGCTTCGAAGTGCGAGAAGGTCTGCGTCTTGCAGTTGAAGATGTCGGTTCTTCCATCCTTGGAGTGTACCCAGATGGTGTTGCTCTGCGGATGATACAGGAGTCCCACGTGCTCAAAGTTGCTGATGGCAGAGTTGGTGGGATAGAAGTTGGTGCACTTGTTGCCGGCGATGCGGTTGAGTCCCCATTCGGTGGCAACCCATACGAATCCCTGTCCGTCGATGACCATGTCATCCACGAATCCATTGGATAGTCCCTCCCTGATACCGATGTTCCTGGCGGTGTTGGGAGTCTGGGCAAAGGCAGCAAAAGCTGCGCAAAAGGCCAATAATGAAAGCAATAATTTCTTCATATATTGTCGTCTTAAGTGTTGCTGTATATTAAATGTTTATTAAATTCGATGTAATTTCTCAGTTCCTGTTTTGCCAGTTGTTTGTTTTACTTTCTAAACATTCGCAAAGATACGTTTTTTTTTCGATTAAGCCTTATAAATATGAGTCAAATTTTCTAAATTGACCGGTTTGTACCCGTGGATGGCGAATTTGCACCCGCCAAAAACACTTTGACTAAAATAGCCCCATCGATTGACGAAAAAAGATTTCATAGTTTGCCGAAATCTTCATACTTTTGCAGCGTTCGATTTCAGTAATCGTAACAACTAACAAGAAAATTTAAAATAAACATTATTAATAATACCTAAGAAGTTATGAATATAATAACCAGTAAGGTGAACAGAAAGATACTTGCAGCTTCATTGCTCGGTATCGGTTTGGCTGGCATTCCTGCACAGGGAATGCTGGCAAGTGAGACTCTCATGAAGAGTGTCCAGGTTCAACAACAGCAGCAATCCATCCACATTTCGGGTGTCGTATCGGATAGCGAAGGTCCTATCATCGGTGCAAGCATCGTTGAAAAAGGTGTCAAGGGCAACGGTACGGTGAGCGATATGGACGGTAAGTTCAATATGTCTGTAAAGCCGGGTGCTACCCTCGTTATCTCTTATATGGGATATAAGAAGGTAGAGGTGAAGGCTGAGGCTGGCAAGGAAATCCAGGTAAACATGCAGCAGGACAGCGAGCTACTCAACGAGGTGGTCGTAGTAGGTTTCGGTACCCAGAAGAAGGTGAATCTTACGGGTGCCGTGGATGTCATCGACAGCAAGCAGATGGCAGAGCGCCCGGTTTCCAACGCCGTGCAGGCTTTGCAGGGTGCAGCTCCTGGTCTGCAGATTACGCAGTCTAGCGGTAGCATCGACTCCCGTCCTTCCATCAATGTGCGTGGTGGTACCACCATCGGCCAGGGCTCATCAGGCGACCCATTGGTGTTGATTGATGGCATGGAGGGCGACCTCAATTCCATCAACCCTCAGGATATCGAGAGTGTATCCGTATTGAAGGATGCTGCGGCAAGTTCCATCTATGGTTCCCGTGCGCCTTTCGGTGTCATCCTCGTTACCACCAAGAAGGGTAAGGAGGGCAAGGCTACCATCAACTACAACAACAGTTTCCGCATCGGAACTCCAAACATCAAGAACCACTTGATGAACTCCGTAGATTTTGCTTCATGGATGAATGATGCCATTACCAATGCCGGCAAGAGTGCTTACTTCGATACCAAGGAAGATGGTACAGGCCGATTCGACCAGATTGTTGCCTTCCACAATGCCAAGTACGTAAGTCCGGGTGTGCGACAGAAGGAAGATGGTACTTATATCTACGAGGTTCGCGGATATAACAATGATACAGACAAGACCTGGTGGGGTGGTTACTCCAACGGTATCGCCGATACCGACTGGTACGACATCCTCTACAAGGACAATAACTTCTCTCAGCAGCACAACCTGAGCGCCAGCGGTGGTACTGAGAAATTCAAGTACTATCTCTCAGGAAGCTATTTCGACCAGAACGGTCTGCTCAAGGTGGCTGATGATAACCTGCAGCGCTATACAGGTACAGCCAAGATTGAATCGCAGTTGACCAACTGGTTGCGCCTGCACTACACCATGCGCTTTACCCGTGAGGAGACCCAGCAGCCGCAGAAGGGTGGCTGGTACGAAAGCGTAGCCCTGCGCGGCTGGCCGGTATTGCCTGCATACGACTGGAACGGCAACCACTTCTACAGCGATACATCCTGCATGTGGGCTTGGGCTGACGGAGGTGAGAACCACAACCAGAGCGACAAGATCTATCACCAGTTGGGCTTCGAGATTGAGCCAATCAAGAACTGGAAGACCAGTGCCGATTTCAACTATCGCATCCAGAACTCACGCGGTCACAACTGGACCCTGCCTCTGATGGCATACGGCAAGGATGGCGCACCTTATTATAAGGATGCCAATACCAGCGTAGCAGAGAGCAACTATCGTGAGAACTATCTCAACTTCAGTGCCCGTACCGAGTACGATCTCACCCTGGCAAAGGCACATCACTTCCATGCCCTGGCAGGTATGCAGATAGAAAACCTGAAGCAGGATTATTTCAGCGCCTCACGTGTAGGCATGATGGATCTCACCAAGCCGGAACTCAACCTGACCAACGGTTTGAAGGATGGCGTGGCTACCACTCCTGGCGTATCAGGCTATCGCAACGAGTGGGCTGTGGTAGGTTTCTTCGGTCGTCTGAACTACGATTACAAGAGCCGTTACCTCTTCGAGGCCAACCTCCGTTCGGATGGTTCATCACGTTTCCGCAAGGGCAACCGCTGGAAGACCTTCCCTTCTTTCTCTCTGGGTTGGAACATCGCAGAAGAGAAGTTCATGGAGCCTTCACGCAACTGGCTCGACATGCTGAAGCTGAGATTCTCTTACGGTTCGCTGGGTAACCAGAACGTAACCGACTGGTATCAGACCTACCTCACCATCTCGCCAAGTGCCCAGGGCGCTCCTTGGTTGCAGAATGGCAACAAGGTGGCTACCGTAGGTTCTCCGGGCATCGTGTCGGAGGCATTGACCTGGGAGCGAGTAGAGACATACAATATCGGTGTTGACTGGGCGATGCTTCACAACCGCCTTACCGGTTCGTTCAACTGGTACACCCGCAGCACCCACGATATGGTGGGCAACGGCAAGACCCTGCCAGCCATCCTGGGTACCGGCGTGCCAAAGACCAATAACACCGATCTCCAGGCACGCGGATGGGAGTTGACCCTGGGTTGGCAAGACCGCCTGGCTAACGGCTTGAGCTATGGTGCCAAGTTCTCACTCTACGATTCCCGCACCAAGATTACCAAGTACAAGGACAATCCAACCAACTCAATCGGCGGTTATATGGAAGGAAGATACACCGGCGAAATCTGGGGCTTCGAGACCAAGGGTATCGCCAAGACCGACAAGGAGATGCAGGATCATCTCGCTTCACTGCCTAACGGCGGACAGGATGCCATCGGCAGCTCATGGACTGCAGGTGATATGATGTACAAGGATATCAACGGCGATGGCAAGGTATCTTGGGGAAGCAGCACGCTGGCAGACCCGGGCGACCGCAAGGTGATTGGTAACACCACCCCTCGCTATCAGTTTGGTCTCGACATGAATGCATCCTGGAAAGGCTTCGACTTCCGCATGTTCTTCCAGGGCGTGATGAAGCGCGACTACTGGCAGGGCAGTGCCTTTATGTTCGGATGGACGGGCGACCAGTGGAACTGTGCCGGCCTTACCCAGGTGCAGGATTACTTCCGCGATGAGAACACCTGGTCTGTCAAGCAGGGAACCACAGATGTGAACCTGGATGCCTACTTGCCACGTCCGGTTAACGGCAGCAAGAACATCCAGTGCCAGACCAAGTACCTGCAGGATGCATCCTACATTCGCCTGAAGAATATCACCCTGGGCTACACCATCCCAACCGTGATTACCGGCAAGTGGGGCATCAGCAACCTGCGCGTCTATTTCTCTGGCGAGAATCTCTGGACGGGCACCAGCCTCAACAAGCAGTTTGACCCGGAGACCCTCTCAAGCAGCAGCGGTGCGGCATATCCATTGTCAAGAACCTACTCATTCGGTTTAAGTATAACATTCTAAACATTCTAAACATTCAGACAGTTATGAAATTCAATCATATATCAAAGGCTTTGATGGTGCTCGCCATGGGCGGCACCATGGTTTCCTGCAACGATCTGCTCAATCAGGAACCACAGTCAAGCATCACCCCTGAGTCTTACTACAAGGCAGAAGACCAGATTCAGGCTTGCGCCAACAGTTTCTACGGCAATCTGCCATCCCATGGCTATGGCTACGGACTCTACAGCAGCGATACCAATACCGATAACCAGGCTGGTACTGGCGCTGACGGCAAGTATGCTGATGGTCTGTGGAAGGTGGGATTAACCAACGGCAACTGGGGCTTCGGCACCATCCGCGACATCAACTACAAGTTGAACACCTGCCTTGCCAACTACAAGGCTGGCAAGATTTCGGGCAGCGACAAGAACATCCGCCAGTATCTGGGCGAGCTTTACTTCTTCCGTGCCTGGGAGTATTTCGGCAAATTGAAGACCTGGGGCGATTTCCCTATCGTAACCGAGGTGCTGCCTGATAACGAGCAGCGCCTGGTGGCAGAGTGCAAGCGCCAGCCCCGCAACGAGGTGGCCCGCTTCATCATTGCCAACCTGGATAGCGCCATGAACTATATGTCGGATAACTTCGAGACCCGTCATACCCGTCTTTCCAAGGATGTATGCCAGCTGGTGAAGTCGCGCGTAGCCCTTTATGAGGGCACCTTCCTCAACTACTTCAAGGGCACCCCATTCGTGCCATGCGATGCCAACTGGCCAGGCAAGACCAAGGATTACAGCAAGGACTATCAGTATCCTACAGGCAGCATCGACAACGAGATTCAGTATTTCCTGAAGACGGCTGCCGCTTCTGCCGAGATTGTAGCCGAGAAGTATAAGAACGATCTCACCCAGAACAATGGCGTGGTTCCTCAGAAGGAAGGCGATACCAACCCATACTTCGAGATGTTTGGTACCACCGATATGTCTGGCTACAAGGAAGTGCTCCTCTGGCGTGAGTACAATGCCGGACTGGGCCATACCAACATCATCGAGGATGCCGTAGAGCGCAACAACTATGGCACCGGTGTAACCCGCAGCATGGTAGAGAGCTTCCTGATGAAGGATGGTAAGCCTATCTATGCCCAGCACGATGGCTTTGCATACGCTGACAACACCGTGGGCAAGGTGGCAGAAAACCGCGACCCTCGTCTGTATGTCTTCCTCAAGACTCCGGGTCAGATCAACTGCTTCAAGAATATGAGCTATTCTCAGGGCGACCGTTACATTGAGAAGGAGAACGATTATCCTGATATCACCAATGGTGATGCTACCAACTTCCAGTATGTCACCGGTTACTGTCTGCGCAAGGGCGGTACCTTCGACCGCAAGCAGTGCGAGAAGAACAAGTCAGCCAATGCCGCCTGCAGTTTCCGTGCCCGTGAGGCGTTGCTCAACTACATGGAGGCAGAGTACATGCTCACCCACAGTTTGAGCGGCAAGGTATTGGAGTATTGGAAGATAATCCGTGAGAAGGCAGGTTTCGAGGGTGCAGCCATCGATCCTCATACCACCATCAATGCTACCGATATGAGCAAGGAGACCCTGGATTGGGGTGCCTACAGTGCCGGCAAGTTGCTCAGCGACCCTGTGCTCTTCAACATCCGTCGTGAGCGTCGTGATGAGATGATGGGCGAGGCATTGCGCTGGATGGATTTGCAGCGCTGGAGATCACTCGACCAGATGATGACCACCCGTTATCATGTAGAGGGTATGAAGGTATGGAATTCAGAGATGACTGCCCATTACAACTTCTCGGAGGCTGATTACGATGGTACAGCCACCGCTAAGGTATCAGCTCCAGGCTTGAGCAACTACCTCCGCATTTTCGAGAAGAACATGACAGACAACAACAAGTTCAAGGATGGTTTCACCTGGCACATGGCGCACTACCTGCAGCCAATGCCAATCAAGGAGATGATGCTTACAGCTCCTGATTACACCACCGTGAGCGAGTCTTCTCTCTATCAGAATCCATACTGGCCAACAGAGACTGATAAGCCAGCTGAGAAGTAAGAGTTGTTACCCTAGGATAAAATCTCCGTTCAACGTCGTTGAACCTGCATTCAGCGACGCTGAACGGAGTTTTTGTCTAAGGGTAACAACTTTTTTTATTAGGTGCATTCCTTATTTCCTTTCATTGTTATTCGAATTCTGTCTTTGTCTGTTGATGATAGAAGAACAATCTGTGACAGGATATCCAATTATCGTTCAAACAAGAGAACAAATAGTGCAAGGGATGTACAATTGACGAATTTTGCTGTATTTTTGATGAATTTTACGCATTCTAATTCACTGATTCGTAGTATCTTTGCAGCAGAATTCAAAAAAGCATAATTCTTAAAGTGTAGATTTATTATATGGTATATAAATATAAAAGGATATTGTTTGCTGTTCTGGCTGCATGGATGAGCCTTTCAGCATTCGCTTTCAATCTCAAGACCGGAAGCCTGGTAGTAGTACAGGGCGACACCCTGCAGATGGCACCTGTGGCAAAGACAGCCTTGAAGATGTTGCAGGGCGACATCAGGAAGGTTTTGGAAGCTGAGCTGAAGTTGCAGTCTGCAGGCGGTGGCGATCAGAATATAATCGTGCTCTCTAAGGATGCTGCAGCCTTCGCCTACAAGAAGGAGGCGTTTCAGATAAAAGCAGAGAATGGCAACCTATATATAAAAGGTAGTGATGACCACGGACTGGCATACGGAATCCTCGAGGTTTCCAGATTGCTGGGCGTATCGCCTTGGGAATGGTGGGCGGATGCCAAACCGAAGCATCTCGACGGTTTCAATCTGAAGGATGGCTATCGCAACGAGCAGGCGCCATCGGTGGAGTTCAGAGGCATCTTCATCAACGATGAGGACTGGGGACTGATGCCATGGTCGGGCAAGACCTACGAGCCATCGGATATCAAGGGGCATATCGGTTCGAAGACCAATGCCCGCATCTTCGAGCTGCTGCTCCGTCTTCGTGCCAACACCTATTGGCCAGCGATGCACGAATGCACCAAGCCTTTCTTCCTGACTCAGGGCAACAGAGAGGTGGCCCAGCAGTATGGCATCTACATCGGCGGTTCCCATTGCGAGCCGATGGCTTCGAGTACGGCTGGCGAATGGCCGGCAAGAGGTAAGGGAGACTATGATTTCCTGCACAACAAGGAAAACGTGCTCCGGTTCTGGGAAGACAGAGTGAAGGAGGTGGCCGGTCAGCCTATCCTCTACACCATCGGTATGCGAGGCGTACACGACGGAGCAATGCAGGGAGCCAAGACCGTGGAAGAGCAAAAAACAGTATTAGATAGCGTCTTGAAGGCGCAGAGAGAGTTATTGGGAAAATATGTGGATAAGGATGTGACGCAGGTGCCTCAGCTGTTCGTGCCTTACAAGGAGGTGCTCGACGTGTATCATGCAGGTTTGCAGGTGCCGGAGGATGTGTGCCTGGTATGGTGTGACGACAATTACGGCATGGTGCGCCACTTTCCTACAGCCGCAGAGCGTGCCCGCAAGGGTGGCAACGGCATCTACTACCACGTGAGCTACTGGGGTCGTCCGCACGATTACCTCTGGCTCGGCACCTTCTCGCCATCGGTGATGTATCAGCAGATGTCGATGGCCTGGCACAAGGGCATCCAGAAGTTCTGGATTCTGAACGTGGGCGACATCAAGCCTGCCGAGTATCAGATAGAACTCTTCCTGGATATGGCGTGGAACATGAACAGCATCTATCCGGGCGACAGAGCCGACAAGGAGATGCAGCCTAATAATGATTGGCTGGCTCAGCACGAGATGAACTTCTGGACCCGCGAGTTCGGCAAGCAGTTGGCAGAAAAGATGCTGCCTGTGATGCAGGAGAGCTATCGCCTGGCATACATCCGCAAGCCGGAGTTCCTGGCCAACACGAGATGTGAGGAAAGGGACAGGAAATACAGCATCATCAGCGACCTGCCTTGGAGCGAGCAGTATATCAACGCCCGCCTGGCAGAGTACAAGGAACTGGCAGATGAATCTGAGAGAATTGAAAAGATGCTCGACAAGGCGATAGCCAAGGGTAATCTGCCTAAGGAGCGGAAGGATGAGTTCTATCAATTATTCAAATATCCTGTGCAGGCAGCTGCCCAGATGAACAACAAGTTGCTCTATGGACAGCTGGCTCGCCACGGAAAGGAAACTTCCAGGGATGGGGGCGCAGGATATTGGGCCAAGAGCGATGCGGCATACGACAGCATCGTGAGCTTGACCAGGATTTACAACGAGGGTTATTACAACCAGGGCAAGTGGAACAGAATCATGGATTTTGAGCCTCGCAAGCAGCCGGTGTTCCGCCGCGTGCCGCATACAGAGACTACCCAGCCTATGGTGAAAGACCCTGAGTATTTGGCAAAATGGAACGCCACAGATGCCACAGTGGGCCATCCTGTCGCATGGTACGGATTGGGCTACGAAGGCAAGGCGGCTAGCATAGTCAGAAATCAGGAGATAGGTTTTGGTTTCGAAGGTAAGAAGGTGAAGGGTGATTCGGTGACTATCGAAGTTCGTTGGGTTCCGACTCATCCTGTGGATAACAAGTTGCGATTCGCTCTCTCGCTGGATGGTGGAAAGCCTGTAGTCAAGGAGTACCAGACCAAGGGAAGAAACGAGCAGTGGAAGGTGAACACCCTGCAATGTCAGGCTCGTGTGCGCATCCAGCTGCCTATCGCCAAGATGAAGAAACATCTCCTCAGCATTAAGGCTCTGGACGATGGCATGGTCTTAGACCAGGTTTATATGGAATAATAGTTTAGGATTGAATAGTTCAGATTGTACTTATTTTGCATAGTTTCGAATTAGTTGGTTTAGATAAAATGTTTTAGTTAGGTTAGGTTTTTAAGTTTAAATAGGTTTTAGTTAGGTTAGTTAGTTTTTGGTTAATTGATTAAGTTTAGGTTAATTGTTTTAGGTTTTAGTTTTTTAGGTTTATAGGTTAGTATTTAGAACATCCCATGGCCCGCTGCGGAAGCTCGCCATGGGATTTCTCGTTCATTTTCTTGCTATTCTCAACTATTTTTGTTACTTTTGCAGACGGAACTAATAATGAAGTGGTTATGAAGAAATTGTTATGTTTGCTGCTTTGGCTCTGTAGCAGCTTATCCTTCGCCCAGCTGGAGAATGTAAGGGTGAGCAAAATCGCCTCCATCTCGCAGTTGCCGGTGAGTGCCATCTGCTCTATCTGTCAGGATTCTGAGGGATACATGTGGTTTGGTACGGTGAACGGATTGTGCCGTGACGACGGTTACAGCGTGCATGTGTTCCGGTCGGACTATCTCACGCCCGGACTGATGGATATCAACCTGGTGTTCTGCATCTCAGAAGGCAGGAACCGCCAGATATGGTTCGGCACCCAGAAGGGCTTGTATGCATTGGATAAGAATACGTATGCCATCCGCAAGGTAAGCATTCCCGAACTGCAGGATTACCCTGTGGAGCGGTTGCTGATTCGTGCCAATGGCGATATATGGGCGGCTTGCCGCAACTATGTGTACGAACTGGATGCTGCCGGCAAGCTCCGCCATCGCTATCAGCTTTCTTCGCCCTGCGTGATGCTCTATGAAGACCATCAGCAGCATCTGTATTATGCCTCTCTGAACGGTGAGTTTTACGGAAAGGCTCAGATGGCGCCAGCCCGGTTGATACAGAGCAAGATGCCGGTGACGGGTATGTGTGAGGATAGGAAAACGGGGGGATTCTGGCTCATGGCGGGGGCTGATATCTGGTATTACAATCCGAAGGCGACAAATAGCCAGAATAATCCGAAGGCGGCAAGCAGCCAGGCTTGCTTCGTAAAGCAGCTGATTCCAGCAGCGCTGAGCGGTTCGGTGTTCCGACAGGTGGCGCAGGACCCGCATTTTCATTATCTCTGGGTGTTGACATGGGAACATATCTATGTGCTCCGCAACATGGGGAATGGCAGACTGGAGCAGGTTTCTACCGAGGGGGTCTTTACACCCGAGAAGAAGACGGTTTCCAATATCACGCAGACCCGGGATGGAAATATATGGATTGCAGCCTTCGACCAGTACAGTTCGGTGATTGATTTCAAGGGCAGCGATATCCAGCGCTTTTCCTACCAGCCGATGCTGCAGGCCACGGGCTATAATCCTGCCATCGTTACGCTCTGCAAGGACGAGGAGGGCTGGATATGGTATTATCAGGAGACCAACGGACTGTTCTTCTACCATCCTACGCAGCATGTTACGCCTATCAAATACACCCAGTGCCCGGCGGTAAGCCAGTTGCCGCTCAATGTCGTGCCTTATCTCATCAAGTCGCATCAGCGCAATTGCATCTGGGCGCTCACCCTGCCTTCCACCGTGTTCAAACTGCGAAGAGAGGGGAGTGAGATGTTCATGGAGAAGAAACTGGATATTTCTGCCGTGAGCAAGACGGCGGGCGACCTGGAGGTTATCTTCGAGGATGCGCTGCAGAACCTGTGGCTGGGTACGATGAACGGGGTGTTCAAATACGACCATGCTCGCAATCGCCTGATCTGCATCTCGGAAAAGATGGGCGATGTGAGCTGCTTCTGTCAGAGTGCCGACGGCTACATCTGGTGTACGGTGCGCAACAAGGGCATCTGCCGCATCTCGCCTCAGGGCAAATGGCAGCTCTATCCGCACGAGAAAGACTTCCTGACCCTGGATGTTACCACGGATGGAACCATCTGGGCGAGTACGGGCGAAGGACAGATTCTGGCTTTCAATCTGGGCAAGATGGATGAATACAAGGATTATACCCAGCAGGCAGGCTTGAATGGCGATATGGTGGACCACGTGAAGGTGGACCGCTTTAACCATCTCTGGCTGGTAACTCCGCAGACCATCCGCGAGTTTAACCCGAAGAACGGAGCCGTGCGCGTGTACAGCACCGACGACCACGAGATAGACCAATACCGCTTTCTGCCTCGTGCCGTTTATCGTGACCCGCAGAGCGGCGATATGTATTTCGGCGGTATTCCGGGCATGCTCTCGTTCAAGACGGGCTTGCGCCTGGAGAGCATCCCCGAGAATGTGGTGCCTCGCATCACGGATGTGAAGGTGATGGGCAAGAGCATCTGGCTCGACCCTACGCGCGAGAAGACCCAGAACAGCATCGAGATAGAACCTGATGAGCAGAATCTGACCATCGAGTTTTCTACGTTCGATTTCCGCAACCATGCCCGCATCTGCTACGCCTATCGCTTGAAGGGCGTGGATGAGGACTGGGTTTATCTGCCTGTGGGCAAGAATTCGGCCATATATAATAAGGTGGCGAAGGGCGACTACGTGTTTGAGGTGAAGGCTACCGACGAGAACGGACTCTGGAGCAAGCACATTGCCACCTTCGAGATTCACCGTCTGCCTGCCTGGTGGGAAACCTGGTGGGCATACACCATCTATCTGCTCCTGGCGCTGGCTGCCATCTGGCAGATGATCAAGCGCTACAAGCAGCGGGTGGAGGCGCATAACGACCAGATCATCGAGGAGAACGTGACGGCGAGCAAGAAGGAGTACTTCGACAACGTGCAGAAGGAACTGAATTCGCCTCTGGCAGAAATCAATGCCCTTGCCACGAAGATGCAGGAGGCAAAGACTTCGGGCAACGACGAGCAGATGGAGAAGAACCTGGGCATCATCCAGCAGAATGTAAACCGATTGAGGGGAATGATGCAGGAAGAGATGGATGCGCAGCTTTCCGTAACGAAGATAGACGACCAGTTTGTGAACAAGGCAACGAAGATAGTGGAGGACAATCTGGGCAGCGACCAGCTTGATGTCAACTTCCTGGCGTCCGAGATGGCGATGTCGCGTTCCACCTTCTCCCGCCGTCTGAAAGCCATCCGCAACCAGACGCCGCTGGAGTTTATCAGAAGCATCAAGATGGCGCATGCCGCAGCCATGCTCAGGCAGCAGCTTTCCACGGTGCAGGATGTGATGTGGGCTGTGGGTTACAACGACCACAAGACCTTTGCGCAGGTGTTCCGTGATACTTACGGCAAGACGCCTAGCGAATACCAGAAAGAAAATCAGGGGAAATAGTTCAACACTTGGGGGACATTCGTTCAAAACATAGCCTGAACGGATGCCCCCTTTGTTCTGACCGATTTATACTTATGTGTTTCAGAAGATTGTCGTACCTTTGCAGCGCAGTTCGGAAAAAGGGGCTGCATGATGCTGTTCTGAAAAGGGCTGCATAGTGAATAAACAATAATAACTAGCACATTTACATGATTAAGACGATTATGACAAAGAACAAGTTTGCTTCTAAGGCAATGATCATGCTCGTGGCTTCGGCTTTGGCTTTACCTGCATTTGCCGATAAGAACGACAAGGTTACACTCTTGGAAACCCCGGTGAAGGTTTCTGAAATTTCCGGCATCGATGGCTTCATCGGTGATAGAATGAAACTCAACAGAGATGTATATCTCAAAAACTTCCCTATTGATAAATATGTAGATTTCGTAGTAAATCGTCAGCATAAGGATTGGAACTGGACGCAGGCTGAGCAGCACGGCAAGTGGATTGAGAGTGCTTATCTTTCTGCCATCCAGAGCAAGGACAAGGCGCTTTACGAGAAGGCGCAGAAGGAACTCTATCGCATCATCGCTTCGCAGGAGCCAAACGGCTATCTGGGTGCCACAGCCAAGAGCTACCGCTCGGCAAAGCGTCCTATCCGAGGCATGGACCCATACGAGCTTTACTTCGTGTTCCACGCTTTCGAGACGGTTTATGAAGAAACTGGAGATAAGAAGGCGCTGAAATCGGTAGAACGACTGGCTGATTACTTCCTTGCCAACTTCGGTCCGGGCAAGAACGAGTTCTGGCCATCCAACCTCCGTTCGCCTGAAAACAAGCATAAGATTCTGTCTGGAACAAGTGATTTCGCAGGTCATAGCGTTCACTACGCATGGGAGGGAACCCTGCTCTGCGACCCCGTTGCCCGATTATATGAGATTACTGGAAAGAAGAAATACCTCGACTGGTCGAAGTGGGTGGTTGCCAACATCGACAAGTGGGGCGGTTGGGATGCTTTCTCGCGTCTCGACTCCGTGGCCGATGGCAAGATAGGTGTGGATAAGTTGCAGCCTTACGTTCATTCCCACACCTTCCACATGAACTTCATGGGCTTTCTCCGTCTCTATCGCATCACAGGCGATAAGAGTCTGCTCCGCAAGGTGGAGGGTGCCTGGAACGATATTGCCAAGCGACAGATGTATATCACCGGTGGTGTAAGCGTGGCCGAGCACTATGAGCACGATTTCGTGAAGCCGCTGAGTGGAAACATCGTGGAGTCTTGTGCTACCATGTCGTGGATGCAGTTGTCGCAGATGCTGCTGCAGCTTACGGGTGATACCAAGTATGCCGATGCGATGGAGCGCCTGATGATTAACCATGTGTTTGCTGCGCAGGATGCCCTGAAGGGTTCTTGCCGCTATCATACAGCGCCAAATGGCGAGAAGCCAAACGGATATTTCCATGGTCCTGATTGCTGTACAGCCAGCGGTCACCGCATCATCTCGCTGCTGCCTACCTTCTTCTATGCCGAGGAAGGCAAGGAGTTCTATGTAAACCAGTATGTGGAAGCCAACTATGATGGCAAGAACTTCCAGTTCTCTATCACGGGCAACTATCCTGCCAACGAGACCGTGGAGCTGACCATCAACAAGGGTGCCAGCAAGGAACTGAATCTCCGCATTCCATCATGGTGCAAGAATCCAAGCATCAGTTTGAACGGCAAGGCTCTGGCTGGCGTGAAGGCTGGTTCTTATTTCAAGTTGAACCGTGCATGGCAGAAGGGCGACAAGCTGACCATCCACTTCCCGATGGAGGAGCGCTGGGTAAAGCGTGAGAACCATTCTGATTACGAGAAGCACTATCTGGCAGGTGGTGAAATCATGTACAACCAGAAGCCAACCAACCGTATTCCTTACGCTTATCTGCGTGGTCCGGTGGTATATTGCGTGGATATGGTTTGGAATCCGCAGTTGCACAATGATGACTGTAATTTAGAGAAAGATTTGAGAGTTGATGTAAACCAGAAGCCTGAGGCTATTGCGAAGGTGGATCCGTCGATGATGACAGAGTGCTTCAAGGCGAAGGGTACCTACAAGGGTTCGCCTGTAGATCTCATCCTCACTCCATTTGCCAATATCGGCCAGTGGTGGAGAAATGGTGAGGCGCAGCCACAGCCATGGAGCGATGCCTTTACCTATGGCATCTGGCTCTATCCGGCGAAGTAAATGTTTTGTTAAGATATTAGTTTTTTTGTTTTTGGGAAAAAGAAATCCCTGCTTTTGCTGTGAGGCAAGAGCAGGGATCATTTTTTATTCTAATTCAATTCAAGTTTCGCAAGTAACCTCCGGTCCCCGAAGGGGGCCAACTTTCAATAACCGCTGGTGGAATGACCGAAGGTCATGGAACCTGCGGACAACCAATAGTAGGGAGAAAGCGTCCCCAAAGGGGGCGAACCACATCCAGTCTTGCTCCTGTTCGCCCCCTTCGGGGACGATAAGAGAGTATTTGTCACTATCCGCAGGTTCCATTCCCTTCGGTCATTCCACCCGCGGTTATTTACATTCGCCCCCTTCGGGGACGGCTGGATGTCACTTGTGAAATTTCTTTTAACTCTAAAAACTATTCCTTAACCTTTGTAATCCAACCATCAGCGAAAGCCTCGTTGTCTCTCAGATTCTTCAGGGCAGCGTGAGCCTCGCTTTCAGAGTTGTATGTGCCGTAAATCACCTTGACGTTGTTTTCGGTGATGAGCACACGGGCTTGCTTGAATCCCTTGCCTTGCAGACGCTCGGCATAGTTGGCAGCGTTGTGCTTGGTGACACGGCTAGCCAGAACAATGCTGTAGTAAGTGGAAGGGAGGGATAGCTCGGCGTCCTGGTTGGCATTCTGTGCTGTACTTCCCGCATTCTGCGCAGCATTTCCTGCTATCTGTGAAGAGCTTCCTGCAGATTGCGCAGCGTTTTCCGTATTCTGCGCAGCATTCTCAGATGTCTCCATCAGTTTGGTTCCGTCTCCATTGATTACCAGTTCCTTGGCTTTCTTCATCTGGTCGATTTCCTTCGGCATGATGCGGTTCAGCATGCCAGTGTCAATCTGGCTCTTCTGCATGGTAGGAGCACCCAATGGGGTAGAGATGGTGAAGAAGGCGATGATGGCGATGCAGGCAGCTGCCAGATTTCTGAGCCAGCTTTTTCTGATGCTGATGAATTCAGCGCTGGTCTCCTCTTCCTCATCGTCGTTGATGAACACGGAGTTGTTGACTGCTGCCTCTTTCTCTTTCTGCATTGGCTTGGCAGGCATCTCTACAAGGTTTGCATTTGGCTTGCTTTCTGCTGCAGAAGTTGTCGTCTTGCTTGTTGCTGCCTTGTTGGCATTCGCCTCTTCGCCAGCAGTGAGCTGCGCCACAGGCATCATGTCAAATCCGCCCAATCCATAGAAATCAGGGGTGAGGATTCCTGCCTCGTATGGCTCAAACTCGATGTTTCCATCCTCATTGAGCGAGAGGATTCCCACGTTGTCCACCTCATATTTTCCCTCGTTTTCAAGGGTCTGGCGAATCTCAGCCACCTCATCTTCAATGCGTCGCAAAGCTTCTGGGTAGCTCATGTCGTAGGTCTCCACATACGAAAGTACAAGCAACGAGTCGTTCATCGTGAGTTGCGGATTGAAGCCCACGGTGCGAAGCGGTGGCAGGAACATGTTGTCGGTGCCATCGTATCGTGCATCCACATGATGAGCCATAAAGCCACCAAAGCCTGGCACTATCACGCAGTCGTTGCTCAAGAGAAGAATCTCAATATGTCTGTTTATTTCTATCACTTCTTACCTTTCGTTTTATCTGTTATTCTTGTTCGTGAAACCTGAATTCTACATTTCAGGTACATTTCACCTTGCAAAGGTACGGCTTTTTTAGGAAATAGACAACTATTTTTTGTGAAATTTTCAGCTGAAATGATAAAAAGTTTAATTTATTTTGCTATTCCACTAAAAAGTAGTACCTTTGCCACTAAATTTAGGTATATGAAACAATCGAACAACATATTGTTAGGTGCTTGCCTCATGGCGGCTATGGTGGGTTGCGGACAGAAGCAGTCCGCCCAGAAAGCCGAACAGCAGGAGGACGTCGCTGCCAAGAAGATGCTTCAGGGTGTCTGGATTGACAGCGACGACGAGGATGATGTTGCCTTTCGCGTGAAGGGCGATACCGTCTATTATCCCGATTCTACCAGCCGACCGGTTTATTTCTGCATCATTGGCGATACGCTGGTGATGAAGGGCGCGAATACTGCGAAATATCCGATTGTGAAGCAGGCGGCACACATCTTTCAGTTCAAGGTAGCCAATGGGGATGTGGTGAAGCTCATCAAGAGTTCCGATCCGATGTATCTGGAGCAATTCCAGCATGCACAGCCTGTGACGCTGAATCAGAATAAGCTGGTGAAGCGTGATACGGTGGTGAATGCGGGCGAGGAGAAGCTGCACCTCTATGTGCAGGTGAATCCTACCACATACAAGGTGTTTAAGAGCAGTTACAACGACGATGGCGTGGAGGTGGACAATGTTTACCACGACAACATCGTGAATGTGAACATTTATCATGGTTCGCGCAAGATTTTCGGCCGCGATTTCCGCAAGGAAGATTTCAAGGAGCAGGTGCCTCATGAGTTCCTGAAGCAGTCGATATTGAGCGATATCGTGTTCAAGAAGGTGGATGCCGATGGTGTTCATTACAAGGTGGTGCTGGCGATGCCGGATAGCAGCATGAGCTATCAGGTGGAGGTTATCATCTCGCTTGAGGGTAAAATGACGATTAAGAGGGGCTAGCTTTTGTTTTTAAAACCTAGTTCTTCTAGAAAAAAGAAGATATTAAAAAAGGGAACTTGCTCAGATGCAAGTTCCCTTTTTTAATGTTGTTTATTGAAGAATTCTAATTGATTAATTGAAGAATCCCAGCAGGGCACCTGCTGCTACGGCGGAACCGATGACGCCTGCTACATTCGGACCCATGGCATGCATGAGAAGGAAATTGTGGCGGTCGTACTCCAAACCCAGGTTGTTGCTGATGCGGGCACTCATTGGCACGGCACTCACGCCGGCGTTTCCGATGAGTGGGTTCAGCTTCTTGCCCTTTGGCAGGAAGAGGTTCATCAGTTTCACGAAGAGGATACCGCTGGCTGAAGCAATGATGAATGCCAGGGCACCGAGGGCGAAGATCTTGATGGTGTTCAGGGTCAGGAACTCTGATGCCTGGGTAGAACAGCCTACGGTCAGACCGAGGAGGATGACGACAATGTCATTCAAGCTGCTGCTTGCTGTCTTGGCAAGTCGGGTTGTCTTTCCACTCTCTTTCAGAAGATTTCCGAAGAACAGCATTCCTAATAATGGCAAACCGGATGGAACGATGAAGGTGGTGAGAAGCAGACCGATGATAGGGAAGAGAATCTTTTCGGTCTGTGAAACCTGACGTGCCGGTTTCATCTTGATGACGCGCTCTTTCTTGGTTGTAAGCAGTCGCATCAAAGGTGGCTGGATTACAGGCACCAGTGCCATGTAAGAGTAGGCACAAACCGCAATGGCTCCCATGAGGTTCGGACTCAGTTTGCTGCTCAGGAAGATGGCGGTTGGTCCGTCTGCTCCTCCGATAATGGCAATGCCAGCTGCCTGGTTAGGTTCGAATCCCAGAGCCAGTGCAATCATATATGCGCCGAAGATTCCAAATTGGGCAGCGGCTCCAATCAGGATGAGCTTCGGGTTGGAAATGAGCGCAGAGAAGTCGGTCATGGCTCCAATGCCCAGGAATACGAGTGGCGGGTACCAGCCCTGTTTCACTCCTTGATAGAAGATGTTCAGAACGGAGTTGTCTTCGTATAAACCTATTTCGAGTCCTGCATCGGCACGGAATGGAATGTTGCCAAGAATGATTCCCAGTCCGATAGGAACCAGGAGCAGCGGCTCAAAATCTTTCTTGATGGCGAGCCAGATAAAGAGTGCTCCCACCAGAATCATGATGAGGTTTCCTGCCGAGGCGTTGGCAAAGCCCGTGAAGGTAAGAAACTCATTGAAGTTT
>OQVZ01000218.1_pt1 | contig 21609 bp, 15 predicted proteins | sample 1691571 | NCBI WGS metagenome assembly OQVZ01 (sample SAMN03418261, study PRJEB22391) | human gut metagenome | biome: human-gut; feature: organic feature; material: feces | host: Homo sapiens | place: Tanzania | collected 2013-01
TCGATCACAAGCCTACCCGCCAGGAGGAGAAGGAGATTGAGACGGAGATGAATCGTCTGATAGAGCTTGATATGCCTGTTACTTACGAGTTTGTGGATCGTGATCATATTCCAGCTAACGTCAAGTTAGACCGTCTGCCGGATGATGCGAGCGAGACCTTGCGTCTGGTTCGTATCGGTGATTATGATGTTTGTCCATGTATCGGCAAGCATGTCCGTTCTACCGCCCAGATTGGCAAGTTCGTATTGCTTGGTACCAATTGGGATGAGCATGCGCATTCTTTGCGTATCCGCTTCAAGATTGTTCAGTAAAATATAAAATAAGCAGCAATGGAGTAGTAGCCATTGCTGCTTTTTTTTTTCTTATTAATTCCTGCTTCCTTTCTTCTTTTTTTTTTCGCGCACATGAAAGTTTTTTTTTCTCGAAAAAAGTCTCAAAGTCTCATTATTTGTGGTTAAAAACGCTGTATGTTGTTGATATATAGTGGTTTGTAAAAATGAGACTTTTCTGTTTATTTTACAAAAAGTATCATAGAAGTATCATAAATTCAATAGAAGTATCATAAAATTCAGGTGAGTTGCTTGCAAAAAAGCCTTTTTTGAGGATTTATGTCTAGAAATACAGGCACAAAAACTAAGGTCTAGTATTTCAGTTTTATAGAATTGATAATGTCTACTATTTCCGTTTTATAAAATTGATAGTGTCTACCTTTCTAGTTTATAAAGTATGCCAATATTAACCAGGAATAAGATGGAAAACAGATAACTGTAGTTAGGAAAATAAGCACATTGGCTGGTCTCTTAGTGCCCGTCACACGGTCACTAAGAGACCAAGTGACGGTCATCGATAGACCAAGTGTTGGGTACTCGTTGCCCGTACTGCGGGCATTGAGTGCCCGTTTAGTGGGGTGATTATTGGGCATTATTTTGAGCAAGCAAATTGTAGTTTTTCTATATTTAGTTGACTATAATTTCGTGTTTTTTATGATGCATCATGGTGATTTTATGATACTTCTACAAAAATAATGATACTTCTATGATACTTCTTTGTAAATATATTTGGAAGTATCATTTTGTAATTCATTATGTATCAGTGATATATTTGCAAATAATGATACTTTGAGACTTTTTTCAAGAAAAACATTTATGTGCGAGTGATGAAGGGGTGGGCGAATTTGCGTCATTTGTAAGCGACTCCTCGCATCATTTTCCTGAAAAATGATAGTAAGTTAGAAAATAATCTCTTGAAAGCTTGCCAGTCTCATTTCTTTTTCTTAGTTTTTGCAGTATAAATATCAGTATGTTGAAGATAAAGGCAGGTATAGGGGATAAATATCATTATAGTGATAGATAAATAAACTGCCCCCACTTTAAAAAGGAGCATATTTTGAATTCACGGCCAAACGCTTTTGTGTGATATTTTTAAAGCAATGATTTAGGAATTTGCGTGTTTTTATAGAAGCATCTTAGGATTGAAGCCAAATTGTTTTTGGCGACATATCTTAAGATGTCTTTTTGTTTTTGGGGGAATTTGAGCAAAAAAGTTGCAATTAGTTTGATGCTAAATTTTTCGTTAAATACTCATTTATGATATGGAAAAAAGTGTTGTATAACTGAATTTAATTATTTTTTGATTTTTAAGTGTTAATTTTAGAGAATAATCGAACACAAATGCTCGAATACCAAGAAAATTCATTATCTTTGCGTTGAACATCATAAAATATAGAATAAGATGAAAGATATTAATCGCATCAAAGTAGTACTTGTTGAAAAGAAGAGAACGAGTAAATGGCTTGCAGGAGAATTGGGAAAAGACCCTGCTACCATCTCAAAATGGTGTACCAATTCTTCCCAACCTGATTTGCAAACGCTAACGAAGGTTGCGCAGCTGCTTGACGTAGATATAAGTGAACTTCTTAATAAAACAGAAAAACTACAATGATAGAAAAGAATAAGAGCCCATATACTTCCATCACGGGATGTACGTTCCTCTATTATGAGTTTGGACGCATACTCCCTTTGTTGATGGATGCCAATTCTGAAACGCTGCTGAAGGATGAGATTGAGAACAATCGAGTTCTTCAAGTCAATTCTATTGCATCACGAAAACGTTTTGTGGTAGAGTTTAAGCGTCGATATGATGCTTTGCCATTTCGTTTTTGGCAATCTTGGCAGAATATGAGTGAAGCAGGACAGCGTGCTGGTTTGCTTTATGCTATATTGAAAACCTACAAGCTCGTGTTTGATTTTCACTTCAATGTAACATTGAAAAAGTGGAACTCAATCGACCATGTACTGTCGAAGGATGATCTCTTGATGGAATTTAATGAACTTTCTGCTCACGATGATTTTGTAGATAGCTGGTCTGAAGGGACAAAGAAAAAATGTTGCAGCAGCTATCTTACGATTCTGCGGCAGTCCGGGCTTCTTGATGGAAAAAATAATGAGTTGACTCCCATCTGTCTTGATGCAGACGAGTTTGCGTATTATATCCATAGTGGAGAGGAGTGGTTTCTTGAAGCCTGTCTTCTTTATCCTTACGAAATTAATGACATTAAAAGTAAGTTGTAACATATGAAAAGTATGACCATACCTGAGTTATATGAATATCTATGCTCTCCTCAGTTTCAGGATGAGCATAGTGGCAATGTATTCTATAACTACTACATATATCAATACCCTGCAAGCAAGGAGTATGAGATGCGTCGCCAGATACGGGAGTTCAAGGAAAAACTTGAACGACCAACGAATTTCGTGGATGCTCTCGAACTTGACTTGTTCAAGGTCTTTTGTGAGTATCTTAGAAACGAAAAGTTTGGTGACAACTCTCTCTTGGATGATACGTTCGAAGAAGATAAGGTGCATCCTGATATGGTGACCAATGAACTTACGACGGAAGCCAACTCAGATAGTTTCATCAGCTTTGTAAGCCAAAAAATTGATGAACATATCAACTCTAACAATGGTTACAAGCACCCATATGTCTTTGTTCATGGTATAGGCAAGATGTTTCCTTATCTTCGTACAAACGTGTTCTTAACACGCTATGAGAAGTACAATGATACATCACGCTATAAGATTATACTCTTTTATCCTGGGCATCAAGAAGGTAACTCGTTTTCTCTTTTTGATACGCTTGAAGACGCTCATACGTATCGTGCCACATTATTAGTAAACCAATAAATCCATATAAGATATGAAGTTCAAAGATCTATATGACAAAGGACTTGACAGAAAGGTAAACCCAGCCGTTTCAGCCTCAGACCTCACAAATGAAACTGTACATACGGAAATAAATGAGTACGTGTTTACGGAGGAAATTATCATCAACCTCTATAATATTTTGACCAATATCAAGGTCAATCAAGGTAGTCATATCGGAATATGGATTAATGGCTACTATGGCTCTGGTAAGTCTCACTTCTTGAAGTATGCAAGCTATTGCCTTTCTCAGAACAAGGAACGCTGCGAAAAGGCTTTCAACCGTCTCATAGAGGCGACCGAGGACATGATGCTCCATACCAAAGGTATGTCCAAACTTGAACAAGAGGGCGTTTCTGTATCAGAGTTGAAGGCTCTGCAAAGTTGGTATGTGTCTCAGGCTGATGTTGAAATGGTAATGTTCAACATCGGTGACGTTCACGATGTAAATGCCGACCAAAAAACAGCTTTCACAACCATTTTCTGGAATCAGTTCAATGCTCAGCGAGGTTACAACTCGTTTAATCTTGCCCTTGCTCAATATTTGGAGAAAGCTCTTGACGATAACGGCAAGTTCCAAGAGTTCAAGGACTATGTGAAGAACAAGGGATATGATTGGGAACGCAACATATCTCGTTTTGCTGCTGGTCGTCTCGATCTTGCCCTTGATATGGCAAAGGAGGTTGACCCTACACTTTCTACCGATGTGATTCGTACTCGTATTCTTAATAATGACGTGAACGTTTCCGTAGAGTCATTTGCGGCAGAGATGAAGGAGTACATCGACAGTAAGCAGAACCGCAATTTCCGCATTTTGTTCTTTGTCGATGAGGTGAGCCAGTTCATTGGCGCACACCGTGACCTGTTGTTGCAACTCCAGTCTTTGGTAAAACGACTTGATGAGGTTTGTGAGTCTCGTTGCTGGATAGCATGTACTGCACAGCAAACATTGGAAGAGGTAGTCACAAATGTTGGTGGTAATGTGAGCAACCCGGAGGATGAAGTGGGAAAGATCCTTGGACGTTTCGAGGTTCGTGCTTCCCTTCAAGGTACATCGCCAGAGTATATCACGCAAAAGCGTATTCTTGACAAAAAAGGCGATGTGGAAATCAAGCTTGGCCAGATGTTCGATAAGGACAAGGCTAAGCTGGATGCTCAGTTCATACTCCCAAGCCAATACAAGGCATATACGAGCAAGGAAGATTTCATTGCTTGTTATCCATTTGTGCCTTATCAGTTCCAACTCATCATGAAAGTACTCGATTCTTTTGTGAACATGAACTATGTGGATAAACAGGTGAAGGGCAATGAGCGTTCGCTCATTAACATCACTTTTTCTATTGTCAAGGAAACTGCCAATATGGAGGTGGGTGAGTTTATTTCATTCGACCGATTCTTTGGAGCTATGTTCCAAGGATCTATGCAGCATTTGGGACAGCGTGCTCTTGGAAATGCACGTCAGGCAATTTCACATATTGAAGACCCTCAGAAGCAAGAGTTCTATCGTCGTGTGGTCTATGTGCTTTTTATGATTTGTAATCTTTCAGATGTAGATAAGCCAACATTCTCTGCTACGATTGATAACATCGTGACACTTTTGATGACCAAGGTGGATGCCAGCAAGGCTGCCATCAAGCAGGAGGTAAGCACTGTTCTTGCCTTTCTGATAGACAAGGCGGTCATCCGCAAGGTGAAGACAGAGACAGGAAGCGAAATCTATGAGTTTTATACCGAGGAGGAATCTAAGGTAGCTCAGCTTATCAGCAATCAGCAGGTGGACAGCAACACTTACAGCGATGAGTTGAAGACCATCTTCTTCAGTCATTTCGGTAATCCAAGCAACAAGAAAACGTTTGCCACTCGTTCTTTCAATGTGGGTATCAGTATTGATGGAAGAAATTATTTGAGCAACAATGCAGATATTTGTGTGGATTTTGTCACAACAGCAACTACTGACTCCGTAGAGCAGTTTGCTTTCAGTGTGAACAATACCCAACAGGGCACACATATTATCTACTTCCTTTATCCGCAGTTGAAGGACAACCAGGAACTTCGTGCCAATTTCCTCTACTATTGTCGTGTTCAGCGCTTTGCTCAAGAACCAGCTATCAGCGAGGAGCGCCAACGTACCAAGGATATTTTCCGTCAACGTGCCAAGGAACTCTATGACAAGGAAATAAAACCACAGTTCCAGCAGATACTTGACACTTGTCCTGTCATTTCTTGTGGTGCGGTGCTTTCGGCTTCGGAGATGGGAGCTGCCCAAAAAGCGGAACGCTATGAGGCTTTGCTCAACCGCCACATGGAATCTCTTTACTCTTTTGCGCAACTTGTAAACAAAGATGAGACACCACGAAACGGAGCTGATCTTTCTGCAAAGATTCTGCGCCCGGTGGAACCTGAGTTACAAAATATGCCACTCAGTACGCCAGAGAAGAAAATCAAGGATTATCTGGATCGCTCTCCTCACGATGTGACGGTGGCTGATGTCGTTCGCCAGTTCTCAAGGCTGCCTTACGGATGGTCAGACTATGCCACCATCTACTTCCTCAATGAGCTGGTGCGCCGCCATCTGTATGCTTTCAATTACAACAACAATCCAAATGTGAGCCGTGAGGAAACGGCTCGCAACATCGTGCGTGATGCCGGAAAGTTTACGGTGGAGAAGGCAAAGGCTATTTCGCAGGAGGTGTTGAATGACTTCATTGAAGCATGGAAGCACATCTTCAATGTGATGTCGGTGAAGGGCAGCAATGACAGTACTGAACTGTTCCGCAACTGCAAAGAAACAGACGACAGTCAGCTCAATACGCTCTTGAAACGTTATCGTGGTCTTTCTCGTGAGTTGAGTGGATGCCCGTTCGTCCATTCCATCGACGAGGCTGTCGAAATGATGGAGAATTGGCTCACTGTGCGTGACCATTTGCAGTTCTTCCAGACCATCATCAATGCCCGAAATGAGGCGTGCAAGCTTTTCGACTGCTGCAAGAGTATCAACTCCTTCCATAACGACCAGTTCCCTGGCTATGAGAAGGTGCGTAAGTTCTTGGATGACAATCGAGACAACTTCGCTTTTCTTTCCGACGAGCAACAGCAGATGGTGGAGTCTCTCCGTGCCATCAAAACGGATGAAGAGCCTTGGGACAAGATGCCTTCTTACATGAAGATGATGCGTAATCTGAATGGACTTTTGGGCGAATGTAAGACGAGACTCATCAATGAGATTAAAGACAATTATAACAAGGCTTTTGATGAATTGGAACAATATGCTAAGGAAGTAAAAGTGGCACGTGAAAAGTTTGCCAAACGTGACATCACCATTTCGTTGAAGACAAATACGAGTAATTTCTATGCCCTGCAAGCCAATGCTGATACTCGCTCTTTCTACGAGGATGAGATGAGAAAAATCAACCAGGCAATTCCTGTTCCTCCAACTCCACCAACCCCTCCAACTGGTGATGGTAGTGGTACGCCATCTGAGCCTCCTCAGCCAAAGCCTCGTGTACGCAAGATTGTTCATCTCAGTACACATACCACTCAACCTATGCGAACAGAGGCTGATGTTGATATGTACTTGGCTGGTTTGAAGGCAGAACTTATGCAATACATCAACGAAAATAATGACATTATTGTAGGATAGAAATATGGACACAAACAGACTAAAACGCTTCGCTACCGAAGCTCGTACTATATTGATGCAAGGGGTGAAAAATCGCTTGCAGACTTTGGGCTTTGACCTCAAGACAGGCAAGCCTTCCGAGATGCCACAGGCTATGGAGGGCGGTGCTGTGTTGATGGGTGAAATCGTGTCGATGGAATTTTATCATCGTTGGATGTCTCTTTATCGTAACATCCAATCTCGCAGCATCAAAGAGGTTGCAGAAGAAGCTGCCTACACTTGGTTCAATCGCTTCATGGCTATCCGCATCATGGAAAAGCAGGACTTTGCCCCTCTTGTGCTGGAATATGAGAGCGAGGAGGTGCATGTGCCTATGATTGTGAGTGAGGCACGCCAAGGACGTATGCCTCAAATGAGCGAGGAGGTACGTGATAAACTGATGGGACTTTTGGAGGATGACAGCAAGACCAGCGAGCAGTTTGCCTTGCTCATCGTGGCTTACTGCCATGAGAATCCTATCATCAACAAGTGTTTCGGGGCGATAGCAGACTATACGGAACTTCTCCTGCCGCAGAACATTCTTTCTGACGATGGCTTTGTGTATCAAATCAACCATACGGAGTTTATCTCTGACGAGCAATATGCCAGTGCCGAGTTGATAGGCTGGCTCTACCAGTTCTATATCTCTGACCGTAAGGACGAGGCTTTTGCCAAGAAGGGTAAGTATGATGCCGACGAGATAGCTCCTGCTACACAGATTTTTACACCTAACTGGATTGTGAAGTACATGGTGGAAAATACCGTCGGGCGCATCTATATCGACAATAATCCTTATTGTGAGTTGAAGGATAGTTTGAACTACTTGGTGGATATTCAGTCAAGTAATGAGCCATTGAAGGTGGAGGAACTTTCGCAGATGAAGGTTGCTGACCTTGCCTGTGGCTCAGGACATATCCTCAATGAGTGCTTCGACTTGCTTTACAAAATCTACATAGAGGAGTACTATAGCCCTTCTGTTGCCATCAAGGAAATCCTTCAGAAGAATCTCTTGGGTATCGATCTCGATACCCGAGCTAAGCAGCTCGCCACTTTTGCCCTCTTGATGAAGGCTTGCCAGAAAGATCGTGCCTTTCTTGATGGCAAGGTGATGCCTCGTGTGTATGACATGCCTCGCCCTATAACCGAGGTAATTTCTGCAGATAATGACAAGCGCAATGCAGAGGAGTATCTTCGTGAGGTGCTTCCTCACTACTTATTGGGTGGTAATGATACGATGGTGAAGGAACTCACCGAGGCAATTCTGCTGATGAACCATGCCGATACCTTGGGTAGCATTATGATTTTCGACATTTCTGAGTCCACCAGAAATGCCGTGTTGGTTCGTACCCAGGAGTATGAGGAGCAGTTGGCAAATGGTGAGGTGGTGCCAGAGGCTATCCGCCAGCTTATGCCATACATGAATATCATCCTTGCATTGACCGAGAAGTATGCTGCTATCTGTATGAATCCGCCGTACATGGGTAGTGGTAGATTCGATGAGGTGCTGAGTAAGTATGTGAAGGACAACTATGCTGAGGCTAAAGCAGACCTTTTCTCCGTGTTTATGGATATGGGCATGGAGCGACTTGCCAATGGTGCTAAGATGGCGCAAATCAACATGCAGAGCTGGATGTTCCTCTCTTCGTTTGAGAAGCTGCGCACACGGTTCTTGAAAAATTACAACATTGATTCTATGCTGCACCTCGGACCACGCACTTTTGATGAATTATCAGGTGAGGTGGTACAGAACACTTCGTTCGTTCTTAGTAAGCATGAGCCTACTGGGCAAGGAGGTACTTATTATCGCTTGGTGGACGGCAAGAACTGTGCAGACAAGGAACAGCTCTTCCTTTCGCATAAAAATGGCAATGATGATGGAAAGCGTATCTATTACCCTAATGTGGAGCAGAAGAATTTCGAGAAGATTCCAGGAAGTGCAATGGGATACTGGGGAAGCGAAAAATTACGTGATACTTTTTTGAATGCAACAATTAATGATAAGGCAAAAGTTGTTATAGGCATAAAAACAGGAGACAATGGCAAATTTCTTAGATTATGGTTCGAGGTGCAAAAAAATAAGGAAAACTTTCAAAAATCAGATTTGAATACCATTAATGATTATGGAGAAAAATGGTTCCCAGACTTAAAGGGTGGAGAATATCGTAAGTGGTATGGAAATCTTGAATATGTAATTAATTGGGAGCGAAATGGACAAAATATGTTAGAACATATAAATTCTAATGGTATTGCTGATGCTCGAATTCGTCCTTCAAATTTTACCTATTATCTAAATAATGGTATCACTTGGTCTCGCATTGGAAGTGGTCAAATAAGTTTAAGGTATATTCCAAAAGGATGTTTCTTTGATTGTAACAGTCCATCAATGTTTTCTTCTAATTATAGTATAGAAGTCATAATGGCTATTTTAAATTCAAAGGTATCAACTGCTCTTTTAGAAATATTGGCCCCAACATTAACTTTCCAAATTGCAGATTTAAAGAAAATGCCACTTCCCAAGGAAGCAATTAATACTAACATCATCCAGCAGAATATCTCCATTTCCAAACAAGACTGGGACTCCCACGAAACCAGTTGGGACTTCCAAGGCAATGAGCTGTTGACCATCGACGAGCAGACCTACAAGGACAATATCAATAACTTTGTAGAGCTGCATTTTGAGGAGACTGGCGAGCACCTCGACATTGACTCTTCATGCCCAGAAACCAATAGTTTGGCATGGCGAGTAGAGCAGTACAAGCAGAAGTGGGAGCATAAGTTTATGCAGCTCCACAAGAATGAAGAGGAACTCAATCGCCGGTTTATCGACATATACGGTTTGCAAGACGAGCTTACCCCCGATGTGCCTCTCGATGAAATCACCATCCTTCAGCAGGGTGAAATCTCGATAGAATGATATACTCCAATTGGGAACGCATGCGTTCCTAATTGAAATGAACACAAATAAAATAGGAGAAATGAAACAAGAAATGACATTAGCAATAACGGATCCTGACTATAAACAATGGGTCCGTGATATAGAAAAGCGCTTCAAGAAACAACAATTAAAAGCTGCTATTCATATCAATTCCGATAAATTAGAGTTTTATTGGAGTTTAGGCAGGGACATTTGTGAGAAACAAGTCGAGAAAAAATATGGAAGTTCTGCCATAAAAATCTTAAGCAAAGACCTAAGTGTAGCTTTGCCAGGCGTAACAGGGCTTACACCTGGCTCGCTGTACTATTGCAAAAGATTTTATAAGCTTTATAGACAGGTGTTTAAGATATTTCCCCAAGCTGGGGAAATATCTAAGTCATTGCATTTTGTAGGTAATGAAATGCAGAATATGCCGTTGAACATCTTTGCCATCCCATGGGGGCATCACAAGGTAATTATAGATTATCTTGAGGATGCACCCGAAAAAGCCATGTTCTATGCATCCAAAGTCTTAGAGAACTGTTGGTCAAGGGCAACCTTACTGAATATGATTGGCGACAAGGGGAAAAACAATGGTTTGTATGAACGACAAGGAAAGGCTGTAAATAACTTTCCTCAAACAATGCCTTATCCTACAGGAGACTTGGCAAGAGAACTTATAAATGACCCTTTGAATTTTTCTTTTTTAAAACTAAAAGAGTCTTTCGATGAGGAAAACCTCAAGAATGCCCTTGTGCAACATGTCAATCAGTTATTGATGAGTCTAGGATCAGGCTTTGCCTATATGGGTAGAGAATATTTGCTTTCTGTAGCAGGAAAAGAACAGTTTACCGACCTGTTGTTTTACAATACCAAATTGCATGCCTACGTTGTGGTGGAAGTCAAGATTACAGAATTTGAGTCTTCATATCTTGGACAACTTTCTGGTTACATGTCACTTGTCAATCATATTTTGAAATCTGATTTAGACAAACCGACCATCGGGTTGCTTATTTGTCGAAACAAGAACAACCTCTTTGCACAATATTGCCTAGAAGGATATAATCAGCCTATAGCCATTACTGCATACGAGGGAATACAAATCCTGCCAAACAATTTCAACGAGAAATTGCCAAGTATCAATGAATTGGAGGCGGAAATTAAAAAGAAATGAATCAAGATAAAGGTGAACTGGTCACAAAATATGACTTAAATGAAGAACGGAACGACTGTTGCAAAAAATGCAACCGTCGGAAATGAGGTGTACGAATGCCAGACAAAAGACAGAAATATAATTATGACAGAAAATAATAACACTCAACATATCGTATGGCACGATGATGTCATTATCAAGCAATTCATCAGCTACGCCGTGGGCTGCATGATGGGCCGCTACAGCATAGACAAACCGGGACTCATCCTTGCCAACCAGGGCGACGGCGTGAAGGAGTACGAGGCAAAGGTGCCAAACTCCCGTTTCGAGATAGATGACGATGGCATCATACCGCTGATGCCATCCAACACCGACTTCGCCGACAACGCCACCGTGCGCTTCAAGAAGTGGCTCGCCGTGGTAATGGGCGAGGACAAGCTGGTGGAGAACCTCAATACCGTGGAGGCTGCGCTGGGCAAGAGCATAGACGACTACTTCGTGAAGGACTTTTGGAAATATCATAAGAAAATGTATCAGAATCGTCCTATCTATTGGATGTTCAGTTCAAAGAAGGGAGCCTTCCAATGTATTGCCTATATGCATCGCATGACACCATATACAGCTGAGCTGATTCGTACAAAATATCTGCTTCCTCATATAGAGTGGCTTGTACAAAAGCAAAACGAATTGGAGGCAAATGCTGCTAATCTAGATGCTTCAGAACGTCGTGATCTTGACCGCTTAACTGCTCAAATAACAGAATGCCGTGAGTATCATGACCGATTGCATGAGGTGGCCGATGAGCAGATAGCTTTCGACCTCGATGACGGCGTGGTGGTCAACTATGCCAAGTTTGGTGATGTATTACAGAAAATTAAATGATAATGGAAAAAGATTTGGAACGTCTCATAAGATATATTCGCAAAGAAGATGTTGCTCTATTTGTTGGCTCTGGCTTTTCTATAAAAGCTGGAGCTCCAAATGTGTGGCAAATTATAGAAGCAATTTTAAAGGAAGGAGGTCAGGCTATCACTGATAGCTTGACCGAATCTGATTGTGGTCAGCTTCGAGTTGTATCAGAAGCATATGTAAAAGAGTGTTGTGGACGCAACGAACTCATTATGTTGTTGAAGAGACTTTTTGATTTCATGCCACAAGACTGTTCTGATCAGTTGACATTGACAAAGATACCACATATCAAACAAATTTTTACAACAAATTATGATACTTTGATTGAAGATGCTTATCCAAAATCAAAGCGAAGTGTCGTTACTTCAAATGAAGGATGTGCTTATACAGATGAAGGGCTTGCGACTATTTATAAGGTTCATGGTGATATTACGACTTTAAATGATAGTTCATCCATTATAATTACTGATAGTGATTACAAGGGATTCTTCAAAAATAAACGCTTTAATTTGATTTGGGAAGAGTTGAAGCGAACTTTTATTAAGAAGCATGTGGTTTTTATTGGTTATAGTTTAGAAGATGATAATATTCTGGAAATCATAAAGGCTGTTCGCAACTCTATTGGAAAGAGTATGAAAGGAATGTTCTTGGTTTCTCCCAAAATGTCAGATGCTAAGATTAACCAATTGGAAAAGAATAATGTGGCTTATATTAAAGCAACTGCAGAGGACGTTCTTGGCAAAGTCTTAAATGAACTAAAGGATAATATTGTTGATGACTATCGACATCAAAAGGTATCAAAAGAAACTTATGATGCTTTCTTAGAGTTGAATGCAGATATATACACAACAACAACTCATCTGCAAGACAAAAATGTAATTGATAATATAGAGGCAAAAAAAGGAAAGCCTTTGGAAAGTAAAATTAATTTTACGGTACCAACACAGCTTAAAAATGCTATCGAAGGTGAGTGTTACAATTCTAATGTTGTACTGAATGGTACGCATATCAAAATTCCTGCTTTAAAAATACCAACAGATAAGATGAGTAATTTCAGCCATTCTATAAATGGTATCTGTTTTGCCAACAAGGATAATATAAGCAGTTTTATCTTGTCGCCATCTGTTGAAGAAATGAAGGTTACTCTAAAAATGCCATCTATAGGTTTCAAAGAGACTAAGGTTGGCTACAGACACCAAGAGAAAAGTGCTGTGATAATTGATATTGAAACACCAATTTGCATTCTGTCAATCTCAATAGATAGAAACTTAACAAAGATGAATTTTAATATTCAAAGTAATGATACATATACAAATAGCCAAGATGCAATTAAGTGGATTGATTTCATTATTGGCTCATTCTCTGGTGAGGAATTCTTCGTCAATGGAATTAAGTTGAAGTCGGATGTAACAAAAAAGATAGACATTGAAGATTTTAGAAAAGCAAAAGTTTTCTATGAAACCATACAGCGTATAGAAATGGAAATGGATGTCGATTTTGATGTGTATGAAAACTACTCTTCAAGCAATTTATTCAATGCATTGTGCGTGTATCATTATTTTGCTAAAAAAGGTTTCTTAAAGGAGCTTCCAAAGAATGCTGCAGTCACATTTGAAGTTGATTCAAGAGACCCACAAAATGTCCCTGTGGATAAATTTAGTAAAGATGCGTTTGTAATGGTAAAATGTGAACCGTTAGGTAAAGTAGAACTCAATAAAAAGAGTTTTTATATTCCGTTTTGTACAACCGTCTTTATGGATTGTAAGGCTGAAAAAGTAACAAAAATAGATGAATTTAAATATAATGTTACAATGAGGGATGAATCACCAAAATGTACAATTTGGTGTACAGATACAGAACCAAAGCAAGAGGGGAATGTATTAAATTTAGGTTGTAAATAATGAAATAAAAAATGAACGTATTACAGAAAAAAATATATGATTACTTTGAGCGAGATTCTGACTTGAAAGTCCTTTTCATTTTTCAGGATTCTGTTGACCTGTTTTCGGCAGCAGAACTCGAAGGTGCCGCTTGGAAGGAAGGTTATAGATATATAGATTTCAAGGATGATTGGTTCACAACCAAATATCGTTTGGATAATGATTGGCAGCACGACAAGGTAGTTATCTTCTGCCATCAACAAAGTCCATTGAAAGTTAAGTCGCTACAGGCCGCTTTCCCTCTTATGGATGTGCTTGTTGCCAACATGGAATACCATAGTCAGGATTATGCAGCATTTATGCAGCAGTATGGATTGCCTGCAGGCGACAAGAAACTTGTACGTTTTGTAGAAAAAAATGTTATCTCGTTGCAGTCGGAAAAGTTGTTGAAACTATTTAGACCCAATTATCAAGATGGCAGTATCTCGTATGACATGATGGTGAGAGGTTTCATCAGTAGTTATATGGGAAGTGAGCGGGTATTCGACTGGGATAATATTATATTGCGAGTCCTGTTGTATGGCAGAGAAAACGAAAGGGAAAAGCAGACTGACTTTTATAGTAAGCTTCGCGGCTGCAAAGATGTTGAAGCGGCTTTGAGCGAACATCTGACAGACATCTTTGGCGTTTCCTTTGATGATTCAACTCATGAGAAGGTTGGTCAGATGGTTAAGGTTTTCAAATATAATGCCATTGTTCAGAATTTGGCACCAGTAGAAGCTGATAACTATAAGCAAACAAGAATAGCTGATAGTGTTGCACTACAGCACATGAACCGTATATTGGAATTAGCCCTTGGCCAAGAAAAAACAGCTAAGGCTCTCTCTGAACTCTTTGATGAGTTAGGGGGAGAGGTACATGATGCCGACATCATTCGCTGGTATGGTACTGAGGCTAATTACTATTATGTCCCAGAGGCGCTTTGTACCCCAATTATAACAACACTCATAGAGCAAAAACTTGAAAGCGAGCCTGAAGTTGTCATCAACCGTATCGAGGAGTTGATGCTCAAGCACAATGATAATTCAATGTTGTCGGTAGTCATGGATTATGTAATTATCGTTGCTCGATTTTATGAAAAGGCTCTCGGTCTTGGTTCTTTGACGCTCAACACTGCTGATGAATATGTCGTGAAATACGAATCGGACTATTGCTTGATAGATCAATATTATCGCTTGTCGATGGAAAATTATTATAGCATCGAACCAACTTGTGAATTGTTTGAAACAGTACAAAAAGTTAAGACTAAACTCGATCAAAATTACAGTAAGTTGTGTCATCGTTTGAACTTGGAGTGGGCTCGTTGCATTCAGGAAACTGGAGGCATGAAAGAGGTGCATCTTCTTCGTCAATACAATTTTTATGATGAAAAGATAAAACCGATCCAAAAGAAGGTGGCGGTGATAGTGAGCGATGCGCTAAGATATGAAGTAGCCCAGGAACTGATTGGAGAGTTGGCGAAGTCAAGACATATCGCAAGTTTGAAGCCAGCTCTTGCCATGTTACCATCGGAAACGAAATATTGCAAGCCTTCATTGCTTCCATATCGTGAACTGAAACTCTATGGACAAGGTGAAAAGCAGGATTTGGCTGTAGATGATCACATTCTTGACAAGATAGAGAAACGTTCTGAGCATCTGCAAGCCTTTCGTGAGGGTGCTCTTTGTGTACCTTATGAGACAGTGGCAGAATATAACCAAGATAAGAACAGAGAAATTTTCAAGCATCCTTTGGTCTATATCTTCCATGATGTCATTGACAAGGTGGGACACAAAGGAAGCTCGGATGAAATAGTACAGAGTTGTAGAAAGGCTATCAAGAATTTGGCTACCATGATACCTAAGATACACGCTTCTTACAATGTAACCGAAGTATATGTGACAAGCGACCATGGTTTTCTGTTTAATGACATAGTCTTTCAGGAGAAGGATAAGAAACAAATACAAGAAGAGTGCTTGGAGCGCAGTACTCGCTACTATCTTACTGCATCCAAGAACACAGTACAAGGGGTAATGAAATTTCCTCTCAGTGAGGTGTCTGCCATGACGAATGTGGATGATGTGATGATAGCTGTGCCAGAGGGTACTAACCGATTTAACGCTCCTTCTGGAGGTTATAGGTTTACGCATGGTGGTGCGACTTTACAGGAACTTATCATCCCTGTTATTACAAGTCGCCAGGAACGATTGGACAACAAGCAGCCTGTTGGCGTGATGATTCTTGACAGAAAACTATCCATACTGGCTTCTCGTCTCAGATTTAAGTTATTCCAAACAGAAGCTGTTTCTATGGATATGAAGGAACGTCTTGTTAGGGTAGCTTTGTATCATAATGATGTCCCTGTAACTCCAGTCAAGGATATACTTCTTGATAAGACAGAGCCTTTGCTCGATAATAGAAAAATTCAAGTTGATTTGACGCTCAACAAAAATGTGGATGCGAAGGTGTTGCAGTTGAAAGTATTTGACGCATCAGACGAACTGAATCCTCTTATCAAGGAGAATGTGACCAATAACACTTTGATAGAAAATGATTTTGACTTCTAAAAAATATGGATTTGCAACAAAAAGTAATGGATGCCTTTATCGGCAAAGTGGTACGAAAGGACTTGGCTTTCCTTGTAAAGGGAGGTCTTCCTGTGCCAACTTACGTGCTCGAATACCTGTTGGGGCAGTATTGTGCCAGCGATGACGAGGAAATTATCAACGAAGGCTTGGAAAATGTGAAGCAAGTCATCCAAAATAACTATGTGCATCGTGCGGAGGCGGAGTCTGTAAAAGGACTCATCCGTGAGAATGGCAAGCATCGTATAATTGACAAGGTTACTGTTGTTCTTAATGAGAAGAACGATGAGTATCAGGCGACTTTTGCCAACCTTGGGTTGACAGGTGTTCCTGTCGGTACCGACTATGTGCGCAAGAATCCGAAACTACTGAGTGGCAACGGTGTGTGGTGCATCATTACACTGGGCTATATTAGTGGCGAGAACATCAAGGTAAGATGGGAGATTCAGACATTGAAGCCTATACAGATTTCAAACATCGACCTACAGGAATATGTCGACCAGCGCAAGAACTTCACTACAGAAGAATGGATAGATTTCCTGATGCACACTGTTGGCTTGAACCCAGAGGTGATGAATCGACGTGAGAAGTTCATTACCTTGGCTCGTCTTCTTCCTCATGTGGAGAACAATTTCAATTTCATGGAACTGGGACCAAAGGGAACAGGTAAGTCTCATGTGTTTCAAGAGTTATCTCCATACGGCGTGCTTGTGAGTGGAGGCGACGTAACCAGTGCCAGACTATTTGTGAAAATTCAAGGAAACAAGGAAATCCTTGGACTCGTTGGATATTGGGATGTCGTGGCTTGGGATGAGTTTGAACAGCAGAAAGGACGTAATGTGGATGCTGTGCTTATCGACACCATGCAGAATTATCTTGCCAATAAGTCGTTTAACCGCGGAAAGGGTACTCACGAGGCAAGTGCTTCCATGTCATTCGTTGGCAATACGAAGCATACAGTTCCGTATATGTTGAAGAACTCACATCTTTTTGAGAGCATTCCGACGGCATTCATCAAAGGAGCGTTCCTTGACCGTATGCATCTTTACAATCCTGGTTGGGAAATCAGGATACTGAAGAAGGATAGCTTTTCCAAGGGTTATGGTCTTATTACAGACTATATTGCTGCTGTACTGCACGCTTTGCGAAACGATGACCGAACCGCACTGTTGAAGGACTATGCTAAGTTTGATGGCTCGCTTTCTGAGCGAGACCATCTTGCCATTCGTAAGACCTTCTCAGGTATGATGAAATTAATTTATCCTGATGGCAACATGACAGAAGAGGAAGCTAAGGAACTTATAGACTTTGCCGCAGAGGGACGTAAGCGAGTGAAAGACCAACTATATATCATCGACAGTACATTTTGTGCCGAGCCAGCTAAGTTTCAATATACTTGGTTGAAGTCGGGAGAGACAGTAAAAGTGGAAACGCTGGAAAACCTCGAACACCAACAGGCACAAACGGTAGATGAGATGGATGACGAAGTTGAAGAAGAGCAAGATAATCAGGAGGTGAAACGTTCTGGTTCTCGTCCTCGCATTCCAAAACTCATGGCAAAGACCATCTCCATCCGTGAGAATCAAGGCGGCGTTACCTATAAAGACCTCTTTGGTGACTATTTACGAACAGCAAAGGAAATCAATGTGACAGACCCTTTCATTCGTCAGCCATATCAGATAGATAATCTTGTCGATTTCATCCAGATGGTAAAAGATGTTTCTACGGTACAAGATACTGTCAAAATTCATCTGTGTACGCAAAATGATGATGATGAGAAGGTGGCGGAGGTTATAGACTCTTTCAATGACTTGGCAGATGAGTTGTCGCCTATGGGTATCGAGTTTACATTTGATTTCAAGGCAGACCATGATCGCTTCATCCAAACAGATACAGGATGGACAATAGCTCTTGGTCGAGGATTGGACATCTATGAGAAATTTGGTCGTTTCTCATTGAGCCGCTGCAATCAGAGAAATCGCCGTTGTAAAGCATTTAATGTGTCGATTAACAAAACCGAAAGATAAAAGATGGAAATAGGAGAAGTTCTTGAAAATAAAATGCCAAAGGCAATAGAGTATGCTTCACATATAATTATGGAGACAGATAGCTTTATTGAGTTTGCTGTAGCCTTGGTTGACTATATGGGAGAAGATTTTATTCCATATTGTAAATCTGTGTATGCCATGTTGAGAGGCTTGTCTTATCCAACTGTGACATTTGAAAAGGATGACATATTGGGAGAAATAACTCCTGATGTCATCCTTGATGCTTACAATAACTTTCTGTTACAGCAAGATAATCATGCAAGAGAGAAAGAATTTAAGGAAAACATAGATGAGTTGCAATTTCTGGTAAAGAGCTATCGTAATAGCAGTGAGTTCAAAAAAATATTGGACTTCATAGGTCGTTTCCCTTATCTTGCTCCTTATAATGCAATGCTTGTTCAGATGCAGAAGCCGGGAGCTACTTTCGTACTTACAGGTAAGAAATGGGCGGAATATGGAAGACAGCCGAAGTTGAATGGACAAAAGTTGATAGTCCTGAAACCTTTCGGACCAGTCCAATGCGTTTTTGACTTTGATGATACGGAGCCTATTCCAAATGCTACTAAGGTTATGGAAGAGACTGAGCTAATGCAGAAGTACACAGAGAGTTTGCAGCAAGCGCAAGGGAATTTGGCTGACAAAACAATGGAAACATTGATGGTAAACTTATCTGTATATGGAATATACCTTGATGATAAGTTTTTGGCGGCAAATACTTATGGTGGGTATATTATGCCTTATCATGACCAAAAGTTGAAGGTTAAGATAGACAAAGATTATTATATGGAAGTTCCTTCCTGTTTCGTGATAAGTGTCAATAAAAAACAGACTAATGCGGTTAAATTTCATACGATTTGCCATGAACTTGGTCATCTTTTCTGTAATCATCAATGCTATGATAAAAAGAAAAAGCGCAAACTCACCTTGAAGGAAGAAGAGTTTGAGGCAGAAACGGTTGCTTGGTTAATGTGTAAAAGACATGGCATAAGCAATCCCTCGGAAGAGTACTTGGCCTCTTATGCCCCAAAAGGTGAAATTCCGATTTGTAGCACAGAACTTATCATGCGAGCAGTAACCGAAATTGAGAAAATGATGGAAGGAACTGTTGCCATAAAAGATTCTATGTGGTATAAAGAAGATGCGAGGTTCAAAGCCTCTGTTAATGCACAACTTCAAAAAATAAAGAGATTTAAACAGACAGACTTATTCGGGAATAGAATATGATGAAAGAAAAAATACTTTTTATGGCAGAAGATTCCATCTCGGATTCTTTTTGCACTTGTGAAGGGGCATGTAAAATTGGTAGTTGTAATATTTTTCTTGAAAATGGCGACTATGAGACTATTGAATGGATTAAAAGTACAGTATTAAAATTTGCACTATAATTAATTTTCTAAATGTTAAAAATATATTTTGATTGGAACTGCATTACTCACTCAAAAGATAATTACACTTATCTTTTAGAGATTGTCATGCTGTATGGCAAGGATTTTATTTTCCCATTTTCAAATGCACACATAAGGGATGTTCTGGTGAGCCACAAAGAAGGTAATGAATATTTTGATTCAGACATATCACTTCTAGAGACTATATGTGGTAAGCATTATTTACAGTTTAAAAACGGTCAAATTATGCCGATGTATGGCAATCCAAGAGATGTTATAGATATTTATGGAGAAGAACTTGAAATGCTACAAGATTTAGAGTTTATTACTCCAGAAATGTATTCAACAATGAAGAACGACTTAAGGAAACTGTTGCCTCTTGAAATATTCGAAAAAATTCAAGGTGCAGACTCTAATAATGTTTTTGCTATCATTGATAGCTACATTGCTCAAATCATGCCAGATTATAATCTTGACTCAATAATGTCAAGTTATTTTTCAAACCCAGATATAAGACGATTGGTGGATGCAGAATCGAGATTCAAATGTATATGCATGGCTCTAGATTTGTATGGATTCAGACCAGAGAAGAAAAATAAGCACTTAATGAATATTGATACTGATGCAAGTCATATTTTTTATGCAGGGTTATGCGATATATTTGTAACAGCAGACTCTAAACTACGTGGCAAAGCTGAAGCTATATTCCAAAAATACAATCGCAACACAAGAATAATGCATCCTAAAGATTTTAATAGTTTTATAAAAGACGAATATCGAAAAGAGTATTCTTTTACAAATATACCTAGAATTATTGATAGTTATGGTATACCTATTATAAACAAGGATAAGGCACATTACAAACCTCTTCCAAATCAAATATTCGGAATGTTTGATGTTTGCCATAAGTTAAATGGTTTTTGGGGATATGACGGGAATACTAAAGCTGGACTATTTAGGTATAGCTTCCAAAATGTGCCTTATTTGTTCAAAACAGAAATAGAACACTTTTGTGATATTATAGAAAAAATCATCCCTGAGTCAGAGAAAGTTGATTTTCAAAACAACTATAAGTCAGCTATTCTATCAGGTAATCGTGAAGAATCATTAAAGGCTATGTTCAAATACGAAATTAAAGAGTTAGAATCTCAATTAATATTTTATTCTGATTCTGAAAGTCCTATTCCTGCACCTATGATGCTTATTATTGTTGGTGATGCATTTGAAAAATATGTTAGTCAACAATAAGAATTGATGTAAATAGTCTCTATAGGTGATTTATATATTATAGCCCACTGATTTTGGAAAGTTTTGTTATTTGTCAGCGGGTTGATTGACAGTTGTAAATGTTTATGAAGAACAAAAATATAAACAATATAAAATGAGAAGGTAATAGATGTAATATTAAATTACCGCTATTACCTTTTTCTCTTAGCTTTTCTTCCACCATTACAAATCATTGAAACGGATAGGGTAATACACCTCATCCACCATCTTTCGTCATCATCATCCTTATCTCACGTCTCCATCCTGAACTTGGACTGCCTCCTCCGCCACATGATTCTGTGTAATTTGTAGCTTCGTGGATGTTTTCTAAAGCGAGAAGCAAGGCGCAATTTATAATGTTTTCGCTATTCTCTGTAAGGTTGGCATAACTTGAGCTTTCGATGATTTTACGTTGTTCTTTAGAAAGGGTTGGAAGAAGCGTCTCGATAGACTTGGCTACCATCTTGTTGTAAGTAAATAGTATGTTTTTTCTTGCTCAAAAGTTTGTATTATCAAAGATTATTCGTATCTTTGCAGCACGAGAACCCGCCAAGCCTCTCAACGATGCTCAA
>OQVZ01000222.1_pt1 | contig 20998 bp, 16 predicted proteins | sample 1691571 | NCBI WGS metagenome assembly OQVZ01 (sample SAMN03418261, study PRJEB22391) | human gut metagenome | biome: human-gut; feature: organic feature; material: feces | host: Homo sapiens | place: Tanzania | collected 2013-01
TGTTTTGTGTATCACTAACGTTTTGTTGGCTTTTTTCTCTGTGAGCCACTTGCATCAATTAAAACATCCACTACAAAATCACTGTTATCGTGATTTAATTTTTTTAAAAACACTCTTGAATCATGGCTTCTTCCAATTCTCCAAAGGCGTGACGGCACAATTCTTCCCCTGTCGGATATTGTTTCCTGTACTTCATCACGCATCACCAGTGCTTTTTTTAACATATCTGAGAGCTGTCGGATATTATTTTTCACCATCCTGTGATTGTTATAATATTCATAGCGGTTTTTATCTCTCTGTTTTTTTGCATATTCATACTGATAATTACGAAGAACCGCATGTTTTAATACTCCTTCTGTAAAAATATAATGTCTGGGTTGCAAGATAACCTTTCACCCAGACATCATAATACCACAGTACTTTATCACATTACAAGTTTGCTTTGGCAAAAAATACCATGGTCATATAATTTATACCTCATCCTCTGCCCACGCCAGCGCACATTTCACTGCACGATGCCAGCCTTTCAATAATTGCCGGCGCTTTGCCTCCTCCATCTGCGGTGCAAAGGATGCTCCGATCTGCCAGTTCTCACGGATCTCATCGCGATTCTTCCAATAGCCTACGGCAAGTCCTGCCAAGGTAGCGTTTTTACCTTTCACTTGTTGGGGGTGTTGTGGTTGCAGTTGTGCTTGTACTTATCACAATTTTTGCATTCACAACAAGATACACGGGCTTCTCTGCCGACAAAGTAGCTCAGGCTTATGTTGACACTATCGTTCAAACAGGCGACGGCTACAACGCTTATAAAAACACACTTGTATCAAAGAATCAGAAGTTCGGCAAGTTTGTAACAAACGCTTATATGCTCCCTTATATCAATGAGGACGCCGAAAAAGCTTCATTCGTAGGTACAGGTACAGACGAAGAAATTAAAAAGACCGACGAAGTTTACGACACTATGTATGACTATTATGTTCAACTCGTTCAAAAATACGGTCTTGACAATATTGACGCTGTATTTAACGACTATTTCGCTAAGCTTAGTGAAGTGAGAAAAGCAGTTTACGGTGACGAATATATGGATACAGACTTTATGTTTTCCGTATTTGAATCAAATGTAAGCAACTATGGTAAGTCACTCACCGGTGCTGAAGAAGAACTCGGTGCCGACGGCAAAACCGTAGTTCAGAAAGCTTCTACCGGTAAGTATCAGGAAATGTTCGGAAATGATTACAAGTTTACCGCTACAGTTAAAGAGTCTGCGGAACTTAACGATGCAGACAAAGATGCTTACATTGCTCAGTACAAGGAAAGAATTACTCCTGTTGCCGCTTCGGGCGAAGCAAAAGCTGATTCATTCGCTCTTAAAGATGAGGAAAAAAGTACTCCTAAATCAGATATGATTGGCGCATTTGAAAAGCTTGACTGTTCAAACGATATCAAATCTGTTGCTAAATGCACAGTTGATGTTACACTCGCCGACGGTAAGAGCGTAGCAACACAAGAAGTTTTTGTTGTAAAGATTGGCAATACTTGGTATGTTGACAACACAAATATTGACACATCTGCTCTTTACCTTGCAAAGTAAAAAATAATATGATATAAAAGCAGACTGTCGATAAAGTGGCTAAACCGTGCCGAGTTTAAAAAATTCAGTAGGACTATTCGTAGGGCAGGGACTTGCTCCTGCCGAAAATATTCTAATAAATTACAATTTGAAAAATGGCTTGGACATCGAGTTCAAGCCATTTTTGGCACTTTTTGTCTTTTGCTCGGGGGCAGTACCATCGTACAGCTCCCACTCGCAAAATACAAAATTTATCTCACTTTCTCAACATTCTCAAAAATGCGATTGGTATTTTAACCAATCGCATTTTTTTGCAATGTTTTAGCTGAAAATTCTTTCAAGGATGTCAGTCCTCTTGCCCTTTTCCATAATTCTGAGTTTTAAAACTACAGATTTTTCCAAATCTGACAAGTCGTAAAAAGCATCATTAAAACCTTGAAGGTCAACGAGAAAATCAGTGTCCTGACAAACATCGATATTGACCTCACCGTTAATGAGCGTTTCTAAACTGATATTGTAAAGCGCTGCAATTTTTTGCAACACTTCAAGTTTAGGCTCGCTCTTGCCGTTTTCGTAATACGCATACGAACTGCGTGTTACACCTAAGGTCTTAGAAATCTGCTCCTGCGTAAGACCTGCTTTCTTCCTAAAATATTTTAGTGTTGTGGATAATGATACATGACTCATTTGTCTACCTCCTATAGCATTTTTTCTTTATCTACATAATACAACACCAACAAAGCTTTGTCAAGTTTATTCACACTTTTGTTACTATTTTTAATAATTATTGACATTTTCTTTAGTTTAGTGATATCATTATTATAAATTATGACAATATTAAACAAATTCGGTGATTTATATGAAAAAAACATTTTCAATTATTTTATCAATAATACTTATTATATCTTCAATACCTTTCGTCGCTTATGCAAAAACTTATCAAGAAAGTTTGATTGAAGCCGGCTTTCCTCAAAGCTATGCAGAAAAGCTTGAAGCACTTCATAACAAATATCCGAATTGGATATTTACACCTTTAAAAACAGGTCTTGAATTTCAGAGTGCGGTGAACGGTGAAAGAAGTAAACATTCAAACCAACTTATTTCTATGTCTTCAACAGATGATAAGCAAATGTTTTGCAACGACAATGAATGTTTTGCCGACGGAAATTATATTATCAAAGAAGGCAAAGATTGGGTGAGCGCTTCGCAAAGTGCAGTTGAATATTATATGGACCCTCGCAATTTTCTTGACGAGGAGCAGATTTTTCAATTTGAATCAACTGCTTATGATTCAAGCCAAACAAAAGAAGGCGTTGAAGCTATACTTAAAGGTACTTGGATGTATGATTCACTCATATCATATCGAACAACCGCTCAAAATGTTAAAATTTACGATTCAAGTACAAAATATTCGGATGTCATTTTGAAAGCGGCAAGCGACTTTAATATCAGCGCATATTACCTCGCTTCAAAGATTAAGCAGGAAAACGGTGCAAGCACGGCTTCGGCAGTTTCGGTAAACGGTTCTACGGCACCGTTTGAGGGCATTTACAATTATTTTAATATCGGTGCTTATTCAAGCTCAAATGACGGCTTAGCGTGGGCTGCAGGTTATTTAAAGAGCAACAAAGACACTGTTATTTACAGTGATTATGACAGTAAAACATCAACTCCGACAGGTACGCAAGCACCTATTTCATCGGGGCAATATATGACCTGGCGGTCAAACAAAGGAAACTGCTATTATGTAAGGCTTTATGACGAAGTTATGGGAAGATATGTTGAAGGCGCAAGCGGATATATTTACACCGCCGATTGCTCAACAACTTATATAGGAAACAGCGCTTCATCTTATGGCAGACCGTGGACTAACCCATACAAATCAATTTATTACGGTGCGCAGTATATTGCAAAATCATTTTCTGCGCAAAACACGGGATATCTTCAAAAATTTAATGTATCCCCTGCTTCAAACAAAAAATATACAAACGAATTTATGAAAAACATAAAAGGTGCGGCGGCTGAAGCAAAGCAAACTTATAAAGGCTATTGCTCGGCAGGTATTTTGGAAAGCGCAAGAACATTTTACATACCTGTTTTTGACAATATGCCAAACGATGTGGGAGCTACTCAAATAAACTTAAACAGTTACAGTGAAAACAGCGTTTCAATTTCTTGGAATGAAGCGTTTAATGCGGCGGCATACCAAGTGCAAATGACAGATGCAAACGGAAATTGGTTTGACTACGCTTACACTCAACAAACAAGTTTGAACATATCAAATTTGCAACCGGGTTTTACTTTTAGCGTAAGAGTAAGAGGATATTATCAAAACAGCGACCAAATAGTTTGGGGACCTTTTTATCAAATTGATTTGGCAACCAAACCCGAAAAAGTTCAAAATGTAACTTTAGTCGCAGGCGATTCAACAATAAAAGTTAAATGGAATTATGTGCCAAATGCAAGCGGTTACAAAATTTATATTTTTAATTCTTCAACGGGCAAAAATAAGCTTTACAAAACAGTTGATAACCCGCTTGCCTCGTCAACAACACTCACAAATTTGAAGCCAAACAAGACATATAAAATCAAAGTATGCGCATACATTTCGGTTAATTCTTCGCAAATTAACGGTAAAAGAAGCAACCCTGTATCAGCAAAAACAAAAAATAAACCGGTAACAATTTCAAGCGCAAAATCAAACAAGAGCAAAAGAATCAATGTTAAATGGAAAAAGCGAAAAGCAATATCCGGTTATGAAGTAATGTGGTCAACAAGTAAGAATTTTAAAAAGAACTTTTTAAGCGTAAAGGTAAGCGGTGCAAAAAAGAGTTCAACCACATTAAAAACAGCGAGAAGCAAAAAGAATTACTATGTAAGAGTAAGAGCATATAAAAAGAGCGGCAAAAAATACACATATTATTCTTGGAGCAAAACTATTAAAGTCAAAGTAAAATAAACGATTCAAAAACACCACACAAAAAAGAGGTTTTCATAATTGAAAACCTCTTTTTGTTATTTATAATACTTTTCTTTCGATAAAATTGTTAATGTCGGCATAAACTTCTTCTTTATTAAACTCGTTTAATATTTCGTGGCGGGCACCGGGATAAATTTTAATTTCCGCTTTATCGTGACCCGTTGCGATAAGTTTGTTATACACTTCCCATACGCCCTTTGAATAGTTTCCGACCGGGTCCATCTCACCGCTGACAAGTAAAACAGGCATAAGATGACTTACATTAAGATACCATTTTTCGCTGTTACACTCAAGGCAAAGCTTAGCCAAATCTTTATATCCTACGCTTGCAAAAGTGAAGCCGCAATATTTATCGTTTTGGTAATCGTCAACGCTTTCGGGAATGCTTACACCCCAGTCATAATCGGTTCTGTGCTCAAAAGGTTTGTCATAAGCGCCGAAGCCGATTTTTTTAAGAGCTTCAGACTTATATGTTTTACCCTTAACCAAGCTTACTATGCCTGTTAAGCCGATACTGATTGCAGCAAGCGGATTAGTGCCCGAAGTGCCGACAAAAACAGCGCCGTCAAAGCAGTTGCCGTATTCGTTAATAAAGCAACGCATAATAAGGCTGCCCATGGAATGACCGCAAATGATATATTTTTTGTCGGGATATTCGTTCTTTGCAATATCCATCAAAATTTTCGCATCTGCAATAACATCCTTATAGCCGTCATCATCTCCAAAATAGCCAAGCAAATTTTCATTAAAATTAGACTTGCCGTGATTAATCATATCGTTCATAAAAACGGCATAACCCATTGAAACGAAAGCTTCAACAGCGTCCTTATACCTGCCCGAATGTTCAGCCATACCGTGGTGAATTTGAAGTACGGCTTTAACATTACCATCGTCAGGATACCATTGCCACGCTTTAATTTCGCATAAATTTGAACAGCTTGGATAAGTATATTCTTTTGTTTTCATAAATTTAACCCCTCTCGTTTATGAAAAAATATTAAGTTTTATTCAAAATCAAGTTCTACTTCCGCTTTTAGTTCACGATTTAAAAGAGAATTAACAGCATTTTGCGGTGATTCATTACCGTTAACCACTTCGTTTACGGCAAAAATGATTGGCATATCTACGCCGTATTTTTTTGCAAGTTTGACAGCCGCCGGCAAAGCGTTGATACCCTCAACCACCATACCGACCTTTTTGACCGCCTCGTTTACGCCCAAGCCCTGACCGATAAGAAAACCGGCATTATTATTGCGTGAATGAACGCTGGTGCAAGTTACAATTAAATCGCCCATACCGGTAAGACCGCTGAAAGTGTAAGGCGAGCAGCCGACTGCTTTTCCAAGCCTTGAAAGTTCCGCAAGTCCCCTTGTGATAAGCGCCGCAGTTGCATTATCGCCATAGCCGAGACCACGGGAAATACCCGTTGCGAGTGCAATGATATTTTTAAGTGCGCCGCAAATTTCAATACCCTTAATATCCGTATTAGTATAAACACGCATAAAAGAACTTGAAAAAAACTCTTGCACAAGCTTTGCCACTTCAATATCACTGCAAGCGGATACAATAGTGGTTGGCATATCAAGTGAAACTTCTTCAGCGTGAGTAGGACCTGAAAGTGCTGCATATTTAACTGTGTCGTTTTTTATTTCGTCGTTAATTACTTGCGTCAAAGTCATAAGAGTATCGCTTTCAATACCCTTGGCAACATCGACAATGATTTGATTATCTTTAATATATTTCTTGCACTTTTTCGCCGTATCACGAACAAAAACGGACGGCACGGCAAACATAATAATGTCTTTATCATTAAGCGCATATTCTAAATCAGCCGTATAATCAATACCCAAAGGGAGTTTCACATTTGGAAGCTTCGGGTGAATATTTGTTTTTTTTAGTTCTTCTATTTCGTTTGGAAGTGCAGACCAAACAGTAACTTGTTTTCCTGTGTTTTTTAACATTTTGGCAAGTGCAATACCCCATGTACCTGCCCCGAGAATTGCTATAGATTTCAATATTTAGTTGCTCCGATAAAATTATTTGTCCTCTTCTTTCGGCAAATCTGAAGTACAATGGCAGCATTTAACGGCGTCAATAGGTATTTCACTCTTGCACAAAGGACAGATTTTAGTAGTAGGTTCTTCCTCTTTTGCCTCATCATCTTTATGTTTTGCAAGGTTAAGCATTTTATTAATGGCTTTGACAATGCAAAAAATGATAAAAGCCATAATGAGAAAGTTAATTACGGCTGAAAGAAAAGCACCGTAATCTATGTAGTTGTCGCCGAGAAGATGAATTTTGCCCTGAACCTCAGCACCGCCGATACAGTTTAAAAGCGGCTTGATGATATTGTCGGTAAGCGCAGTAACAATAGCAGAGAACGCACCGCCGATAATAACGCCGACAGAAAGGTCAATTACATTTCCTCTTGAGATGAATTCTTTAAATTCGGCAAAAAATTTTTTCATTTGAAACATCCTCTTTTCATAACTTTTAATATATAATATCATATTACACCGGTAAAATCAAACGGTGGAATGAAAGATTTGTCAGCAGAAGTAAGTTCCTGCACAAAAAGCTTTTCAAAAGAATTTTCAAATGCAAAACCGAGCACTTTTTCATATTCTCTTTTGGTAATTTTTCTGTCTATTTCAGGATAATCGCTAAGGTCGTTGCACGGCGTATACTGAGCCATAAGCGACACATAAGTATCATCAAAATTTTCCTTAATAAACCTCAGTATTTCAATGGAAGAATTGGTATTTTGCGGTAAAATAAGATGGCGGATAATCATACCCGACTTCATCATATCTCCGTCAAAAGTATCCTCAACTTGCCTTCGCATTTCAAAAAGAGCGGCGGACGCTTTTTCAAAATAATCGTTTGCTTTTGAATAGCGAAGCGCCTTATCATTTCTGATATATTTTAAATCGGGAAGATAAATATCTACAAGTCCGTCAAGTGCTTTAAGCGTTTCAACTTCCTCATATCCGCTTGAATTATAAACAACGGGTACAGGACACTTCCATTTACTTAAAATATTTGCAAGCCTCAGCGCATAATGGGTAGGGTTAACGAGATTTATATTTTCGGCACCCTGCTCTATAAGCTTCTCAAACACTTCAATAAGCTTACCGTCACTTACTTCAATACCTTTATTATCCCTGCTTATTTCACTGTTTTGGCAAAAGACGCATTTAAGATTACAGCCGCTGAAAAAGACAGTGCCGCTTCCGTTTTTGCCGCTTATGCACGGTTCTTCCCAAAAATGGAGTGCCGCTCTTGCAAGCTTAAACTTTTCAGGGCTTTGGCAAAAGCCTAAATGCTCGCTTCTGTCAACATTACATTTTCTCGGGCAACAAGAACAAATCATATCAGCGCCTTATATATGTCGCCTTTTTTAAACGGTGTTGCGGCAGCGATTTCCTTAGCCGCATTATTAATCGACATACCCTTTTCAACAAGACTTTTTGCCATTTCAAGCGCTTTTTCAAATGTCATTTCTTCGTCAGGCTCGTCCTTTTTACCCTCAATAATGATTACATATTCACCCTTTGGCGATTTTTCGGAATAATACTCAATAGCTTCGTCAAAAGTGAAGCGCAAAACTTCCTCGTGAATTTTTGTAAGTTCTCTTACCAAAGCGATATTGCGATTGCCGAAAACCTTGCGCATATCATTAAGAGTATAGGTAAGCTTATGCGGTGCTTCATAAAAAATCATAGTGCGCTTTTCATTTTTAACTTCTTCAAGATGCTCACGCCTTGACTTTTTGTTAACGGATAAAAAGCCCTCAAAAGTAAAGCGACCCGTCGGCATACCGCTGATTGCAAGCGCAGTTGCAAAAGCCGTAGGACCGGGAACAGACTGAACTTCAATGCCGAGTTCATAGCAAAGTGCAACCAAATCTTCACCGGGGTCGGATATGGCAGGCATACCCGCATCGGTAACAATAGCACAGTTTTCACCCGCTAAAATTCGATTACAGATTACCTCGCCCCTCTGCCGTTTGTTATGTTCAAAATATGACACCATTTCTTTTTTTATATCAAAATGGTTAAGTAATTTTAATGTAACCCTGGTGTCCTCAGCAGCAATGAAATCAACGCTTGCAAGAGTTTCTACCGCTCTCGGCGAAAAGTCGTTTAAATTGCCTATCGGAGTACCGACAACATATAATATTCCGCTCATTTATCGTAACCGTCGGCATATGAACCGTAAATATCAAGCATTTCCGGTGTGAATTTGCCGTTTTCCTTTTTTATAATTAATTGAGGTTCAACACGCAAAAACGGCTTTGCTCCTTTTTGCCCCTGAACGAGGAAAAGAAAAGGCTGCTCCCCTGTTTTGTCCTGAACAAAGCGAAGCCTTTTGGGTTCAAGTTTATATTTGCGCATAAGTTCAAGCGTGTCAACAAGCCTTTCGGGGCGGTGGCACATACAAAATCTGCCGCCGTATTTAAGCAAATAAGAAGCTGCCTTGCACGCATCCTCAATATTGCAACAAACCTCGTGCCTTGCAATTCGTGCGCTTTCTCCGAGTGATTCAATACCGGTACCAATCGGTTTATACGGCGGGTTCATCGTAACGAGAGAAAACTGCTCGGCTTCAAAAGTTTCGTTAATTTTCCTCAAGTCACAATTATATGCCTTAATTCTTTCTTCTATACCGTTGAGCTCAATAGAATGAAGAACCTGCTCGTAAGCATTTTTTTGAATATCAAGGCACGAAACATTATTTATTTTTTCATTTCTCAGCCACAACAAAGCAATGATACCGCAGCCTGTCCCCATATCGAGAGCCTTATCTCTCGGTTTAATTTTTGCAAAGTCGGAAAGCAAAACTGCGTCAGTGCCGAATGTATGCTCTGAGCTAACCGCTATTTTTATGTCGTCTGACAATCTTTCATAATTATACATACGCTTATTATATCATAACTTGACAAAAATTGAAACAACAAAAAACGGATGAACAAAAGTCCATCCGCTAAAATTATTTTGTTTTTACTTTTAACTTATTTGACCAAGCACCAAATTGCCTTACACCGTCAACAGTTTTGTATGCTCTTATTCTTACATAATACTTTGTTTTAGATTTAAGTTTTGAAATAGTTTTTGACTTTGCAGATTTTTTGCTGATAATAACAGATTTGGTTTTACTTTTACTGAATTTTGAAGAAGTACCGTATTGCAATTCATAACCCGAAACAGTTTTATCCGAAGTCCAATTAACGGTTATTTGCTTTGATTTTTTGCTTGTGAGAGTATTAAGCGACTGCTTTGCAGGAAGAATAATAAACGAAGTTGTAAGTTCGCCCTTAATATCCGCATTAATGAAATTAACATAAGCATAAGCTTTACCCGGCATCAAATTATCCTCATAAGTAACAACATAATTTTCAGGTGAAACAAAATTTGCGTTTCTGTCATAAACATTGATTTGCGCAGTGACGGGAAATGATGAGTACACGAACTTTTCACCGGATACTTCGGCATAAACAGGAGCAGTATAAACCTGAGCAATATATTCTTCGCCGCAAGCGCTACAAATATATTTTAAATAGCCGTCAAGCGAATTGTCACTGTCATCATCAGCTACGGCAAGAGCGTGCTGCGTAGTTGTAAATGTGTGATTATGCACCCTTAATTCGGCATTAAAATCTTGCTTGGAAGCGGTAATTTCATATTTAAAATAATAAGATTTGCCCGCTTCAAAATATGATGTGGTTACCATTTCAATTTGAGGTGAAGCAAGTAAGCTAAAATCAACAATTTTATTTGTTTCTGCTTCATACACCGTTAATGACATATCTCCGACAGAAGCCTGCATCAAAGAAGTAACAATTTCATAATAATTTGAAGTAAGGCAATCGAATTTAAACCAATAGTTGGTTTTGTCATCTTCATCTGTATAAGAAACGCAAGCCGAAATTGCTTGACCGAGAGTAATTTGATTTGCCTTTTCTTTAGTGTTTGCAAATGCTGTAGCATTAAAAGCAAAAAGTGAACAAATGATTATTACAAATGATAAAGAAAGTGAAATTAACTTTTTCATAAATTCTCCTAAATAATCTTAATTTAATAATATTATACTACAAAGAATGTATTTTTCAACACATAAGTTTATAGTACTATTTTACTTCATTAAAACGCAAAATTCAATAGTATTAGATAATAATAGCAAAAAGAAAAATCGAGGTTACTGTGCCCCGATTTTTCTTAAAAAATAAACTTAAAATATTATTTGGTTTTAACAGATTTAATTTTCGACCAAGAAGAATAAACTTTTTTGCCGTTTACTGTTTTATATGTTCTTACACGAACAAAATATTTTTTCTTGCTTTTAAGTTTTTTAACGGTTGTCTTTGTTGTTTTCTGCTTTTTAATTGTTATGCTCTTCTTGTTTTTCTTGAATTTTTTATCTGTTGCAAGCTGAATTTGATAACCCTTTACACCTGCAGTTTTTGACCACAAAATTGTTATTGACTTCTTGCCCTTTTTCAACTTTTTGATTGAAGTACTTTTTGGTTTTGAAGCAGTTGATTTTTCAGTAGTTGAAGTTGAAGATACAGCTGTTGATATTGTGCTTACAGAAGAATTTACTGTTGAAGCAGTTGTCGAATTTGAAGGCTGCGTTACTGCAGAAGTTGAAGGAGCAGTTACAGTTGTGCTTGAAGGTTTTGCAGTAGTTGAATTTGCACCTTGAGTTGTTGCAGTTGAAGGTACTGTTGTTGAAGTACCAGGTTCGGTCGTTGTCGGCTGAGTTGTAGGTACTTGAGTTTCAGTACCTTTCACCATAACATACAAAGACTGATATGCTTCGTTATCACCGAGCGGACCGCCGTCAAAAAGGAAGCCGCCGTCGTCAAGCTGCGACTGAGAATAATATGTTTTAACATACAGCTTAACAAGAGTGTCCTTTTCAGGTCTTGTTACTTTACCGGTTTCAGGGTCGATAACATCAGGGTTACTGCTCTGCCACGATGAGCAAATAAAGTAATAGCCGTAATCATCGTTATCAGCGACATTGATTAAATCAAGGTCGGAAATAACATTGCCGCTGTTTATATTTTTACCCTTAATTGAGCTGAAAGCGGCAGCATAATTAGCCGCATAAGAGAGTCTTTCCTGTCTTGAAGTTGAATGGAAAGGGACTACAACTCTTACACTGCTGTCCTTTGTAATTCCCTTATAAGATAATGTAAGCGAAATATCATAAACAGCGCCGTAAAAGTCCTCGTCATAATTACCGGTATAAACGCCTAAATAATTAATTGTTCCGTTTGGATAAATAACGCTGTTATCAACATCACCGTCCATATTTTCAACTTTATTTACTTTTACGCTAAATTTATCGTCAGACGCAACATTCTCATTAATTTTCTTTTCAAGAGTATCGGTAATGTTTACATCTTCATAATCTGAATCGACATCGGCATATGAACCGAAATCAGGGTCAGAATGAACGCCTGAATATTCAGTCATCATAAGACCGTCACCCGATTGATTAAAAAGATAATCGTCAGCTTTATTTAAAAGTGTATCATATGGGGATGTTAGTTTTACAGTAATTACATAATTGTTATTTTTAAGTGATGTATCGGTAGCGTTAAAAGTTGCAGATTTAGTATCATATCCGTCAGCTTCGACTGTATAACGATACTGCCCGAAAATAACTGTATAGTATCCGTTTTCATCAGGCAATATTTCATCGCCGTAAGCGCCGCTTGAACCATTCTTTTTAAGAGTAATTTTGGCATTAGCAGGGGTAACATTAAATTTAACTTTATATTCTGTATATTTAAGTGTGATATCTACAGTTGAGGTTGAATCACCTTCATTAACAGTGAATGTACCCTCGGCGGTTTGGCTTGCGCTTTGATATGTTGCAGAATATTTATATTCGCCGTATGGAAGTTCATAACTTGAAGTTTCATAGCCGTATTCATCAAGAACCGATGAATATTCCTTTGTACCGTCAACAGATGTAACCTTAATTGCAGCATTATTGGTTTTTGTACCTGACGCTTGATAAACATTAAAATTAACAGTTGCACCTTTTTCAAGAACTACATCCATATTTGTATCTTCACTGAGAGTGACTTTTTGAACATTACGAACATAACCCTCGGCAGAAACGGTTAATGTATACTGTGTATTGCCTTTAAGCTTTGAAGCATTTTGTTCGTTATAATACTCATCAGTTACCAAAACTTTAGCATTATCAATTACCTGACCATCTGTATTTTTTGCGGTTACGGTAAGTGAATAAGTAGGAAGTTTCGGCTCAACATAAAGCACATAATCTCTGCTGCCCAAAAGCTTAGTTGTATCTTTTTTGTCGTAGATAGAAAGAGTTAAAGTTACATCCTTGCCGCCGTCCTTAAAATCAGGGTGAGTAACTTTAGTACTGAAATAAGTAGTACCGCTTACTTTTATAACCGAGTCATCGTTTGAAGTCCAAACACTCTTATAAAGCTTTGAGTTTGTATCGGTTTTAAGGGAAACACTTGTTTTTGAAAGAGGTACAATATATCTTCCCTCATCATCAAGTTTAAGTGAGCCGTAAGGTTCGATTGCCTTAGCATAAGTAGTGTTAAGGTAATCATCGATTTCAGTTGGGTTTTCAGCCACGGCAGTAATTGTGCTTAAAAGTACAAGAACCGTTGACATAAACACTGCCATAACTTTTGTGATTGTTTTTTTCATACTTTCTCCTTTCTTTTTTACAGGCAATAAAAAAAGCACTGCAAAAACAGTGCAAAAAGAACAAAGCAAATAAGCCTACAACTAAGTGTAAGCTGATATGCTGACTTCCAACCTAAAGCACTGCAAAAATGTACATGGCAGGTCTCCTGACTTATGCTTCATCCTCAAAATCTGCCTTCTCACTCAAAAGAGCAATGGCTGCGCTTAGATTTTTCGTCTGCAAATACAGTAGAGGTTCGGACTGCTTCAGATTCTCACTGAATTCCCTTTTAATCTTGCATCAAAATGCAAAAACCTATGTACAACAAATATTATAAAATATAGTATATATTTTGTCAACAAAAAAAGGTTGCCACCGAAGTGACAACCTTCAATTTAAAAAGTAAGGTATAGATTACTCGTTGATAGCTGTAACAACGCCTGAACCTACTGTTCTACCACCTTCACGGATAGCAAAACGAAGACCTTCTTCAATAGCGATTGGAGTGATGAGTTCAACATTCATAACTACATTATCGCCAGGCATACACATCTCTGTGCCTTCAGGAAGAGTGATAACACCTGTTACGTCAGTTGTTCTGAAATAGAACTGTGGACGATAGTTGTTGAAGAAAGGAGTATGACGGCCACCTTCGTCCTTTGAAAGAACATAAACCTGACCTGAGAACTTGGTGTGTGGATGGATAGAACCAGGAGCTGCAAGAACTTCACCACGCTCGATATCTGATCTCTGAACACCACGAAGAAGACAACCGATGTTGTCACCAGCTTCAGCATAGTCAAGAATCTTTCTGAACATTTCGATACCTGTACATACTGTTGAACGGATTTCTTCACGAAGACCAACCATTTCAACTGTATCGTTAGTGTTAAGCTTACCTCTTTCTACTCTACCTGTAGCAACTGTACCACGACCTGTGATTGTGAATACATCTTCAACAGGCATAAGGAAAGGAAGGTCTGACTTACGGTCAGGAGTTGGGATATATTCGTCAACTGCATCCATGAGTTCCTTAATGCATTCGCAAGCAGGATCGTCATTTGATGGAGCTTCAAGAGCCTTAAGAGCTGAACCCTTGATGATTGGGCATTCGTCGTCGAATTCATATTCAGCGAGAGTTTCACGAACTTCCATTTCAACAAGTTCAAGGAGTTCTGGGTCATCAACTTGGTCAGTCTTGTTAAGGAATACGATGATTGCTGGAACGCCTACCTGACGAGCAAGGAGAAGGTGTTCTTTAGTCTGAGCCATAGGACCGTCAGTAGCAGCGATAACAAGGATAGCGCCGTCCATCTGAGCAGCACCTGTGATCATGTTCTTGATATAGTCAGCATGGCCCGGGCAGTCAACGTGAGCATAGTGACGCTTGTCAGTTTCGTACTCAACATGAGCTGTGTTGATTGTGATACCACGTTCTCTTTCTTCAGGAGCCTTATCGATATCTGCATAGTCTTCAAACTTTGCATAGCCCTTGTTTGCAAGATACTTTGTGATAGCAGCAGTAAGAGTAGTCTTACCATGGTCAACGTGACCGATTGTACCAATGTTTACATGTGGCTTGGTACGATTAAAATGTTCTTTTGCCATTGGAATTTTCCTCCTTAAAATTTACAATAGAAAATTTGTCAAAGATATTCTATCAAATAAAGATAGAAATATCAAGAGTTTTTTAAAAATATAAGCAACTAATTAGTCTTTTTTAGCTCTTTCGCTAATGATTGACTCACTAATTGACTTAGGAACAGGTTCATAACCGTCCGGTTCCATTGTGTACTGTCCACGACCCTGAGTCTTAGAACGAAGGTCGTTAACATAACCGAACATCTCTGAAAGAGGTACTCTTGCATTAATCTGCTTAGCACCTGCTCTGTCTTCCATACCCTGAATCTGACCACGACGAGAGTTAAGGTCACCGATAACATCGCCCATATATTCTTCAGGAACGATAACTGTAACCTTCATCATAGGTTCGAGGATGATTGGGTTTGCCTTCTTAGCAGCATCCTTGAATGCCATAGAACCGGCAATCTTAAATGCCATTTCAGAAGAGTCGACTTCGTGATAAGAACCATCATAAAGTTCTACACGAACATCTACTACATTGTAGCCGGCGAGGATACCGCTCTTCATAGCGCCCTGGATACCGGCGTCAACAGCAGGGATATATTCCTTAGGAATAGCACCGCCGACGATTTGGTTAACAAATTCGTAACCCTTGCCGATGCCATTTTCATCAAGGTTAGGCATAATACGAATCTTAACATGACCGTACTGACCTGAACCACCTGACTGTCTCTTATACTTGAGGTCAGAAGCACTTTCAGTCTGAATAGTTTCCTTGTAAGCAACCTGAGGTGCACCTACATTTGCTTCAACCTTAAATTCACGAAGAAGACGGTCAACGATAATCTCAAGGTGAAGTTCACCCATACCTGCGATAATAGTTTGTCCGGTTTCTTCATCGGTATATGCTTTAAATGTTGGGTCTTCTTCTGCAAGTTTTGCAAGAGCAATACCCATCTTTTCCTGACCTGCTTTAGTCTTAGGCTCAATAGCAACACGGATAACAGGGTCAGGGAAATTCATTGATTCAAGAACGATAGGATGATCTTCGTCACAAAGAGTATCACCGGTTGTAGTATTCTTTAAACCTACAGCGGCTGCGATATCACCTGAGTAAGCGATAGGAATATCTTCTCTGTGGTTAGCGTGCATAAGGAGAATTCTACCCATTCTTTCCTTCTGGTCCTTAACTGAGTTAAGGCAAGGAGTACCGGCAGCAATCTGACCTGAATATACACGGAAGAAACAAATCTTACCAACGAATGGGTCAGTTGCAATCTTAAATGCAAGTGCTGAGAAAGGTTCACTGTCAGATGAATGACGGAATTCTTCTTCCTCAGTGTCAGGGTTTACACCCTTGATTGACTCTACATCGGTAGGAGCCGGCATATAGTCAACGATTGCATCGAGGAGTGGCTGAACACCCATATTACGATATGCTGTACCGCAGCATACAGGAACCATTGAGTTAGCAATAGTTGACTTACGAATAACCTTTTTGATTTCGTCAACGGTGATAGCTTCTTCACCCTCTTCAAAATACTTTTCCATAAGGTCTTCGTCCATCTCTGCTACATGCTCAACAAGTTCGGTTCTGTACTTAGCAGCGATTTCTTTCATATCTTCAGGGATATCCCTGATTTCAAACTTCATACCCTTTTCTTTATCAGGGTCGATATAGATTACGGCATGATTTTCAACGAGGTCGATAATACCCTCGAAAGTATCCTCACTTCCGATTGGAAGCTGGATAGGAAGAGCATTACATTTGAAACGGTCTTTAACCATATCAAGAGCTCTGTAGAAGTCAGCACCCATAATATCCATCTTGTTAACGAATATCATACGAGGTACTTTATATTCATCAGCCTGACGCCATACGGTTTCAGACTGCGGCTCAACACCACCCTTTGCACAAAGAACGGTAACCGAACCGTCAAGTACACGAAGTGAACGCTGTACTTCAACTGTGAAGTCAACGTGACCCGGTGTATCGATAATATTGATTCTATGCTTTTTCCAGAAACAAGTAGTTGCAGCAGATGTGATTGTGATACCACGCTCCTGCTCCTGCTCCATCCAGTCCATTGTTGCAGCACCTTCGTGTGTTTCACCAATCTTGTGGTTTACACCTGTATAATACAGAATACGCTCGGTGGTTGTAGTTTTACCTGCATCAATATGAGCCATAATGCCAATATTTCTTGTCATCTCAAGAGATACTTGTCTTGACATAATACCCTCCTATTAATATCTGAAATGAGCAAATGCTTTGTTTGCTTCTGCCATCTTGTGTGTATCGTCGCACTTCTTAACTGCGCCGCCTGTTTTGTTAACAGCGTCCATAATTTCAGCAGCAAGGCGCTCTCTCATAGTTCTCTCTGAACGCTGACGAGCGTAAAGAGTAATCCAACGAAGACCTAAAGTCTGTCTTCTTTCAGGACGAACCTCAAGAGGTACTTGGTATGTTGCACCACCAACACGGCGTGCTTTAACTTCAAGTACAGGCATAACATTTTCCATTGCAGCTTCAAAAGTTTCAAGTGGTTCGTTGCCTGTTTTTTCCTTAATGATGTCGAATGCGTCGTAAACGATTTTCTGAGCGACGCCCTTCTTTCCATCAAGCATGATGCTGTTGATAAGTCTTGTTACAAGCTTTGAATTGTACACAGGATCAGGTAATACATCACGCTTAGCGATTTGGCCTCTTCTTGGCATCTTCGCTTCCCTCCTTCATAATTTTTAATGAGTTCATAGGTACTCGGTTTTTCCGTGGAGTCAACAAAAGGTCATATACGCTGATATATATAGGTATATAAACTATTGTTATCCATTTAAAAAATCAGGCTTACTTCTTAGCAGCCTTTGGCTTCTTTGCACCGTACTTAGAACGGCTCTGCATTCTGCCGTTTACACCCTGTGTATCAAGTGTACCACGGATGATGTGGTAACGAACACCAGGAAGGTCCTTAACACGGCCGCCACGAATCATAACTACAGAGTGTTCCTGAAGGTTATGACCAACGCCAGGGATGTAAGCTGATACTTCAATACCGTTTGTAAGACGAACTCTGGCAATCTTACGAAGAGCTGAGTTAGGCTTCTTAGGTGTTGCAGTCTTAACAGCAGTACAAACGCCACGCTTTTGTGGTGAGTTGTTGTCTGTTACAACATTCTTCTTTGTGTTTAAACCCTTTAAAAGTGCAGGTGTCTTTGACTTTTTCTCGATGGTCTTACGACCTGTTCTTACGAGCTGATTAAAGGTAGGCAATAGTTTATCTCCTTTCAAAATTATTTATACGCTGTGTGCGTATAATTCATATGCCGAAAATCAGCATATCAATTAAACGCACACCTTGGGGCAAGCACGAAGCTCACCCCAATATGTTGTGTTTTTAACTAAATTAATGCGCTAAACTTTGTTATAATTTCACAAAGTTTCCTCACACGATTTAGCATTATACCACTAGTTAGTAGTGTTTGTCAAGAGTTCTTGTAATTGTTCAAGATTTAAAATTTCGTCGCTGCTTTCAGCCGAAAAATAACTCGGAACAACATCAACCTTGCGGAATACATCCATACCGGTACCTGCAGGAACAAGTTTACCGATAATAACATTTTCTTTAAGACCGATAAGCGGGTCGCTCTTACCACGGATAGCTGCGTCGGTAAGAACTCTTGTGGTTTCCTGGAATGATGCGGCAGAAAGGAATGAATCTGTTGCAAGAGAAGCCTTTGTAATACCCATAAGAATAGGAATATAAGTTGCTTTCTTGAGGTTTTCCTCGCCTGCTTTAATTCTTGCTTCAATCTTATCGTTAGCTTCGTCAACGGCAGAAACATCAACCATTGTACCTGCAACGAGGTCGGTATCGCCTGCTTCGTCAACAGTGCACTTCTTGAGCATTTGACGAACGATAACTTCGATATGCTTATCGTTGATATCAACACCCTGTGTACGGTAAGCAAACTGAACTTCCTTAATAAGGTAGTTGTAAACAGCTTCTTCACCGAGGATAGCAAGAACATCATGTGGGTTAACAGCACCGAGTGTAAGTTCAGTACCCTTTGCAATATGAGCGCCCTCTACGATATTTTCGCAAAGTCTTGCGCCGTAAGGAATAAGATACTTCTTCTCCTCTGCTGTATCCTTATTATATACGATAACATGGCGGCTCTTCTTGATTTCTTCAAAACGAACATCGCCTTCAATTTCAGAAAGGATAGCAAGTTGCTTTGGCTTTCTTGCTTCAAACAATTCTTCTACACGAGGAAGACCCTGTGTAATATCGGCACCGCCGGCAACACCGCCGGTATGGAATGTTCTCATTGTAAGCTGAGTACCCGGTTCACCGATTGACTGAGCTGCGATAATACCAACTGCCTCACCAACCTGAACAGGTTCGTTAAATGCAAGGTTAGCACCGTAGCACTTGCGGCAAACACCGTGGCGTGACTTACAAGTGATAAGTGAACGAATCTTAACTGACTCAATACCTGCGTCAACAATACGCTTAGCATCATCGGCAGTCATCATTGTATTAGTTTCCATAATGACTTCGCCTGTGTTAGGGTCAACAACAGGGTCAACAACAAATCTGCCGGTAAGTCTTTCTTCAAGAGGTTCAAGAACACGGTTACCGTCCATAATCTTGGTTACAACAATACCGTCGTGACAACCGCAATCATCATCACGAATGATAACATCCTGCGAAACATCAACAAGTCTTCTTGTAAGGTAACCCGAGTCGGCTGTACGAAGTGCTGTATCGGCAAGACCTTTACGAGCACCACGAGAAGAAATGAAGTATTCAAGAATATTAAGACCTTCACGGTAGTTAGCACGAATAGGAACTTCGATTGTTTTACCGGCTGTGTTGGCAATAAGACCTCTCATACCGGCAAGCTGACGAAGCTGTGATGTACTACCACGGGCACCTGAGTCTACCATCATGTGAATTGGGTTATGCGCACCGTCGAAGTTACTTGTAAGCTCGTTAGAAACCTTGTTTGTACAATCTTCCCAAGCTTTGATTACTGCTGAAGAACGCTCCTCATTAGTAATAAGACCGTAGTTATAGTTGTATGTGATTTCATCAACCTTTGCTTCCGCTTGAGCAAGGTATTCCTTCTTCTTTTCAGGGATAAGTGCGTCGCAAACAGCAACGGTAGTACCTGAAACGGTTGAATACTTATAGCCCTGAGCCTTGATTGAGTCAAGAACATGAGAAGCGATAGAAACGCCGTGAACATTGATGCATTTTTCAGCGATTTGACCGAGCTGTTTCTTCTTAACAACAAATGAAACTTCAAGGTCGAATTCCTTATCAGGGTTGGTTCTGTCAACAAAACCGAGGTCCTGAGGAATTGGGTTATTAAATATGATTCTGCCGATAGTGGTAATGATAATACCTGTCTTTGTTACACCATCAACTTCACGAGTTACACGAATCTTAGCAGGTGAATGCATACCGAGAGAACCCTCTTGATAAGCCATCATTGCTTCGTCCTTATCTCTGTAAAGCTTATATGAACGGTAGTAACCGTATTTCTCGGCAAATTCGTCTTCGTCAATTTCGCAAAGAATTGCAGGGTTAGGAACATAATCACGAGGGTCGTCAAAGCCCTTGTTGATATCATTCTTAACTTCGTCAAAGCTTACTTCTTGCGTTCTTGCTTCGTCCTTAAAGAACCTTGGCTGACCCGGCTCACCCTCTTTAATCATAGTAAGGTAGTATGAACCGATAACCATATCCTGAGTAGGAACGGTAACAGGCTTACCGTCAGACGGTTTGAGAAGGTTGTTAGCAGCAAGCATCAACATTCTTGCTTCAGCCTGAGCCTCTGCCGAAAGAGGAACATGGACAGCCATCTGGTCACCGTCGAAGTCGGCGTTGAATGCGGTACAAGCAAGAGGATGAAGTTTGATAGCTCTACCCTCAACAAGTACAGGTTCAAATGCCTGAATACCAAGTCTGTGAAGTGTAGGAGCACGGTTAAGCATAACCGGATGGTCCTTAATTACTTTTTCAAGGCAGTCCCAAACTTCAGGTCTGTCAGCCTTTTCTACCATCTTTCTTGCTGATTTGATATTTGAAGCAATACCCTTTTCAACAAGTCGTTTCATAACGAAAGGTTTGAAAAGCTCGATAGCCATTTCTTTTGGAAGACCGCAC
>OQVZ01000225.1_pt1 | contig 20925 bp, 21 predicted proteins | sample 1691571 | NCBI WGS metagenome assembly OQVZ01 (sample SAMN03418261, study PRJEB22391) | human gut metagenome | biome: human-gut; feature: organic feature; material: feces | host: Homo sapiens | place: Tanzania | collected 2013-01
TTGCGGTGCTTTTGCCACCAAAAGCACCCCTGCACGGAGTGCATGAAAAAGAAAAGATGAACCCTCACCCTACCCTCAGCCATACGGCACGCAGTCTCACACAACTCGCATTGCTCGTTGATTCGGCTAGTGTCCATAGGAGAGGGTAAAATGTTATTCAAAACTCAAATTATTTCAGCTCAAAATCAAGCAAATCTTTAGGTTCGACTTGCAGAACATCTGCTATAATCTTCAATTTTGATAATGTAATATCTGTTCGTGCAGTTTCAACCATAGCAATCATAGAACGTGAAATTCCACTTGTTGCAAGGAAATCATCTTGCTTTATATGTTTTTCTTCTCTAATTCTTTTTAAATTTTTTGCAAATTTTTGTAAAAAAGGCTTGTCCATTTTTGTATTATCAGCTACACTGACAATATATAAAATCAGTGACACTGACATTGGAGGTTCGATGATTAGATTAGTAAAAGGATTTGGTAGGTTAGTATTCCCAGTGATAGAAGGTGGTGCTATGCACGTAGACTGGATGCTAATAAAAGTAAAATATGGATTTACTTTAGCAGAGGTTTTAATTACTCTTGGTATTATTGGAGTTGTTGCTGCTATTACAATTCCAGGGTTGATGATCAAATATTACGAACATCAAACTGTAGCAAGGATGTTGGAAACTCAATCTATTTTGACTCAGGCTATCAGGCAAGCTGAAGAAGAGAATGGTGAGATGATAAATTGGGGCATAACAGGTCAAAATGCAGCAAGTGCCAATATTTTGGGTGAAAAGTTAAAGCCGTTTTTGAAAATTGCTAATGATTGTGGAATTTCTGATGATAAAGAAAGGTGTTTTGTAAAGGCTCCTTATTCAAAATTGAATGGGCAAAATAACTCTGTTGGTTATGCGCTTGATACTGCTAGATATAAATTTTCTTTGATGAATGGAACTTCTGTTTCAATAATTCCAATTCATAATGGTATTCCTAATTCATTTTCTGGTTCTGTTCAGATAAATATTGATACAAATGGAACAGCAAAACCTAATACTATCGGCAAGGATTTGTTTATGTTTAGTTACGATGGTGAAGCTAGGTCACTTGTTGCAATGGGTGCACCAAATACGATTTATCCAATGGAAGAGTTTTGTACAAAAACGTCAGCTGGTTACGGTTGTGCGTACTATCTGTTGCAATATAAAAATATGAAATATTTGAAGTAATAATGGCATTTATGGATTTTTTTATAACTTACCAAATTAAAAACAGGTACACTATTGTTATAGCGTGCCTGTTTTTTGGAAAGGGGAAGTGGGTTATGCGATGAGTTTTAATTCATCATTTGGTCTAATCATTACTCGTTTGCCGTCAGGTTCAAATTCAAGACCGTTGATTTCCATTAATTCTTTTGTATGTTTCAATATTTCAGCATTGGTTGGCTTTTTACCATTGATATCTTGCAAGTGTTTTTTTGCGATATTCCAAACATTGTCTCCTTTTACGACTGTGTGTACCGTAGGCACGTCAGGCGTTTCGTCGTCTGTTTTGGTTTTAGCTTTATCCGCCTTGTCAGTTTTATCTGTTTTGTCAGGATCTTGTGCTGAGCCTGTTGTTGCTGCAGCTGCAGAACCGGTTGTGCTACCTGCCTTTTTGCCTGAAGAAGTCCTGTCTGTCGGTTTGTTGTCAGTTTTAGTCGGATCTTCGTCTTTTGCAGGGTCTTCTTCCGGTGGTTCTTCTGTCGGTTTTGCTTGAGGTTTTTCAGGTTGGGCAGGTTTATTTGCTTTATCTGCTCCTTCTGTCTCTTGGGCTTTATTGTCAGAGTTACCTTTTACAGCTTTATATATTCCAACGCCTGCGGCTGTTACAGCTGCTGCAGCCAAACCAACCAGTGCCCATTTACCGCCTTTACCTTTGAAAAATCTTCCAACTTTAGAAGGTGCAGCTTTCAAACCATTTTTGATTTTTCCGCCCATTCCTTTAATCCAATTCTTAGCTCCTGCTAATTTTGAACCTGAGTTTGTTGTGCTGCTTGCTCCAGATTTGAACTTTGATGCAATTTTTGCCGGAATTGATTTAATTCCGTTCCACGCTTTGCTTGCCGCCCCTTTTATTTTTGAGAAGAAACCTGTTGAAGTAACTGCACCTTTATTCAAGTATTCAGTTTTTACTTGTTGTGCACTTATTTCTTTAAATAAACCTGTTTTCTTATCAAAAATTGTTTTACCACCGAATTTACTGCTCTTTTTAGCAGCTTTTTCCGCTAATTGGGCTGCTCTACGAGCTTGTTGTGCTGCAATTTGTTCTGCTGTTGGTTGATAACCAAGAGTAATTTCTGCCATAAATAATATCCTCCAAATCTTTTTAAATAAATATCCCCTATGTATTATTAAAAAATTTTAGCCAAAATAGATTTACTCGGCTTATATCTGATATATATATTTTTTTAAAATATCTTTACAAATAATATAAAAATGAGGCTGTCAGTGAATTTTCACTAACAGCCTAAAAATTTATGATGAATGAAAGTCTGTTTTAAAAATCTCTTGGTTTTACTCCGTGAAGCCAATTTGACTCGATTTGTTCTAGTGATATTCCTTTGGTTTCCGGAACGCAGAAGAATACAAAAATTATGCATAAAAGTGAAACTGCGCCAAAGCCCCAGAAGGTCCAAGCTCCTCCTATTCGATGTAGTAGAATAGGGAAACTGCTCACAACAAAGAAATTAAACGCAAAGTTTGAAACAGTACAAATACTCATAGCGATTCCACGAATTTTTAGAGGAAAGACCTCTGACACTAAAATCCAACCAATCGGGCCTAAACTCATTGCAAAACAGATGATGTAAGTTACAAGACTGCCAACTGTTACCCATTTTAGATTGTCGCCAAAGAAATCGGCAAATGCAAAACCACAGCCAAGTGCGATTAAGCTGAGCATAACTCCAGTTAATCCAAAATATAGAAGAGGTTTTCTTCCTAGTCTGTCAGTGAAATATAGAGCCACAATTGTCATCAAAAAGTTAATTATACCGATGCCGGTTGTTGCATAAATTGCGCTCAAGTTGCTTTCAAAACCTGCATTTTTAAAGATTGTTGGCGCATAATATATTATTGTATTTATGCCTGTACATATTTGTGCGAACATAATGCCAATACCAACAACAAAAGGCATAATCATCCATTTTTTGAAACGAAATTTTCTTGTAGTTTTCTTTGATTCTTCAGATTGCAAAGTTCTTTTAACTTCTGCAACTTCTTTTTCTACATCAATATCAGGTTCAATTTTGTTGAACACATCTTTTGCTTCATCATCTCTATTTTTAGAGATTAACCAACGAGGTGTGTCGTGCATAAAACACATTCCGACAAACAAAATTAATCCAGGTATAACACCTGCAAAAAGCATCCAACGCCAATTGAATACGGCTTGCGCAAATACTGCATTGATAAAGTATGAGAATAAAATACCTGCCGTAATTGCCCATTGATAAAGTGAAACAAGTGTTCCTCTCAATTGTTTTGGCGAAATTTCTGATAAATAAAGTGGAACAACGAAATTAACAATTCCGACTGCAAATCCGACAAAAATTCTTGATGCAATTAATACATAAATATTTGGAGCGAAGGCGCAAAGTATAGAGCCAAGAATAAAGATTACGGCAGTTGCCATAATAATTTTTTTTCGTCCAAACATGTCTGCTAAGATTCCGTTTGTTGCAGCCCCGATAACGGCACCGATTAAAACTGAACTTACTAAAATTCCTTGAGTTGTGTCTGCCAAATCCCAAGATTCATTGATAAATAGGAGTGCACCAGAAATTACACCGGTGTCATACCCTGACAGCAAGCCACCTAAAGAGGCTACGACTGCAACCACATAAAGCCAAAAATATTTCATATAAACATCCTTATATAAACTATATTATAATTATAAACTATCTTTTTAATTTTTTAAACTATTAAAATATAAATTTTTTCAAAATCTACATCAAACAGAGTATGTAATATTTTGCCAATCCCTCTATACTGATACTGTGGGAGAGAGGTATTTTATGTTAGCTCAAACAGTAAGAAATAATTTAAAAAGTATAGACAAATTAAACATGAGAAGTAAGACAACAAAATTTAGTGACTTGTTCTCTACTGCTCCAACTGTAGCAATGACGAAGTCTGAAATAAGACAAGTTTTGATGAGCGATGGCTTGAAAGAAGTTGCAAAAGATGATGAGCTGTTTGATGAAATCTCTTTACCGGAAGAAGAATTAGAATCAGAAGGAATATCAAGCAATATTGAAGATATTGAAAATGATTGTGATTTTGATATTGTAGAAGAGCCTGACATTGATGATAGTGAAGTTGCTGAATATATTGTAGAAAATCCAAAAGAAGTAGTTGTTCAATTTCCGATAATCTCAGATATCAAATTGGGTGAGCATTTGCCGTTCTTTCGTTCTATCAGTGCAAAATTAGCTGCACTATAATTGTTTTTTATATTTGATTTTTAAAAATGTTAGTGTAAAAATATTGTTATGATTTATGGTAACAAAGAGCGTAGAACGCAGGTATGGCTTTGCGGAGCGCATTTTATAAATGACATTTACACTGGTGTGTTGAATCCTATTATGCCGTTTATTGCGGAACAAGTCAGGATTTCAATGCCGATTGCAACAATAATTTTGAGTTGTTCTCATATTTTTTCATCATTATTGCAACCATATTTCGGATTTTTTGCTGACAAAATGAGAAAAAGAGCCTTCATATTTTGGGGGTTGTTATCTACTGCATTGTTCATTTCTTTAGTTCCGACGGCAAAGCATATTCCGCTAATGATTTTATTTATAATTTTGGGTAGTATTGGTTCAAGTTTGTTTCATCCACAGTCTTTAGGATTTGTGGTGAAGTTTTCTGAAACTGATTCTGTTAAAAATATGGGAATCTTTATTGCGATGGGTACTTTAGGGTTTTCTACAGGGCCTTTAGTTTCATCTTCAATTGCACAGTTTTTCGGATTATCTAAAATGCCTGTAATGGCTTGTTTGGGAGTTTTGTGGGCTCTTTTGATGTTTAGTTGTGTTCCAAAATTCTCAAAATCAGAGTCTAAACCGTTAGAATTTTCACTAAAGCAAGCATTTGTAGATATTTTGTCAAATCGCAAATTGAATATTTTAAATATTATTGCGATGTTGAAATCATTGATTACGACATCTTGTTCAATTCTGTTACCGTTTTTGTGGAAAGCAGAAGGATATAACAAATTTCAAATTGGTGCTGCATTATTCTGTTTCTTGTTTTTGGGAGGTATTGGTTCACTGTTGAGTCCAAAAGCGGAGCAGAAAATTGGAACTGCAAATGTATTTTATATCTCAATGATAGTAACCCTCCCAATGATGCTAATGTTTATGTTTACATATAAAACAATGCCTTTGTTGTCGTTTGTAATCTTTGCATTAATGGGATTTGTGACGATGTTCGCAACTCCAATTACGATGAGTATGGCACAAAAAGTTTTGCCACAATATAAAAGTATTATTGGTGGATTTATAAATGGATTTTCTTGGGGAATTGTTGCTATTGCAATGTCAATGATTGGCTATATTGCCCAAGCTACAAGTATTGTTCCTGTTTTGGTAGTGATTTCAATAATACCTGCGATTTGTTCAGTGCTTGTAAAATATTTATTTGCAGAGAATAAGTAATTGACAAAAATTTTACATTTCACCCTTTTTGTATAAGGGATTTATTGCCTTCTGCTTTTTTAAATTTTAGCAAAAATTTTTAGAATAATTTTTATATTTTCATGTTCGTAAACAAAAGAGTTTGATTGATTTTTGACGTTTCTAATTCTTTAGAATTATCTTATAATTAATCACTTGATTTTTTAAAAATTTCATTGTAATATTCATTTGGATAAGATTAGTTGGGGTAAAAGATGCTGGTTTCATCTATTGGATATTTTAATGTAGCTGGTGTAGTGTCTTCGGATAATAATGCGCAAAAAAATCAGTCTGCCAGTCGAATAACTTCGAGTGAAAAATTCGGTCAGGTACATGCATCAGAAATCATATCCAGTACAACTAAACCAAATCTTTTAACAAATTTTGTTAAGTCTTTAGGTTCTTTGTTTTCTAAAAATACAAATAATGAAAGTGCTAAATATCTGTCATTAATTGGATAAAGATTCGGAAGTTTTTTAATGGCATTTATTTGTATTTTAAGTTTATAAGTAAAGTTTAATCAAATAAAATCGGACTATTGAATTTCAATAGTCCGATTTGTGTACCTAACGATGAGAATAATTTATTTGCCAACAGCTGCTGTTGCAAGTTTTTCACCTGCCCACCATCCTGCGATACCACCGGCAACACCGCCGATGAAACCGCCGACTGCAGTACCAACTCCCGGAACAACTGAACCAATAGCTGCACCAATGGCTGCGCCACCTTTAGCACCTGCCCATGCACCGCCGATAGCCGCACCGGTTTTGGCAGTTTGTTTAGCTGCGCCTTTTACGCCACCTTTTTTGTATGCTGAGTGGATATCAATAGCAGCAACTGCGATAGCTAGCGGTTTAGCAACTTTTCCTGCTGCTCTCATTAGACCTTTAGTTGCGCCGGCTCCTTTGATTACTGCCTTTCCGCCTGCTTTTGCAAGAGCTTTAGCTTTGCCTGCGACTTTTGCACCAACTTTGGTTACTGTACCTGCTGCGCGTTTTACGCCACCAGCAAATACTTTTGCGCCTTTAGTTGCAGCGTGTGCAGCTTTAGATGCACCAGCTTTTAATGCTCCTTTAGCCTTTGTTGCAGCACTTGCAGCTTTAGATGCGCCTGCTTTCAATGCTCCTTTAGCTTTGGTAGCAGCACTTGCAGCTTTCGCACGAGCAAGTTTTGCTAATGCTTTTGCTTTTTCTGCAACTTTAGCACCTATGCTTGTAACTTTGCCTGTAGCCTTTTTAACGACAACTTTACCTTTGGCAAGTCCTGCTTTGGCAGCATTCGCAGTTGCATTAGCGGCCTTTGTTGCACCTGTTTTAACGGCTTTGCCAGCTTTTTTAGCAGCGTTGACTGCTTTGGTTGCACCTGTTTTTGCCAAATTTTTAGCTCTAGCTGCTGTACTTGCAGCTTTGGCTTTTGCTGTGTTTTTAGCTGCATTGGCTGCTGTTGCTGCTTTTGCAGCTTTCATTCGAGCAAGTCTTGCTAATGCTTTTGCTTTTTCTGCAACTTTTGTTCCCACTGCTGTTACTTTACCTTTTGTTGCAGTGATTCCATTTTTGATACCTGCTTTTGCTCTGCTTGCCAAAGTTCTAGCTTTAGCTACACCAGCTTTTGCGGCATTTCTAGCAATATTAGCACCTTTTTTAGCTGCGGTTTTAACATGTGGAGCTGCAGCTTCAGCTGCTTTCAATGTAGCTGCGCCGACGATACCTGCGGTGATAACATCACCTTTAGTATATCCGGAGTCAGGTGTTTGAGGTTGAGCTGTAGGCACTGTAGTTGGTTTTGCAGGGGTGCTGTCACTGTGTTCAATTCCAAAACCTGGAACATTCATATCAATATCTTCAGCACCTTTTGGCGCATCAGGTAATTTCAATGTATCACCTTTCATAATAGAATTAGGGTGTTTCTTTAATTCTGGATTCAATTTTAATAACGTATTTACGTCTGTACCATGAGCTTTAGCGATTCTGCTTAGATTGTCTCCGCCTTGAATTGTGTAGTCTGCCATTTTTACTTCTCCTTATATCTTCGTTAAGCACACATTGCTATATAGATATATAAAGTATATAAGTGTTACGGAATTGCATGTGTGGACAGAGTTTTAAGGGGGTAAATGTCGGTGAAAGTCAGAAGTGACAAGTGTTATAGGTGAAAATAATTTAACTTAATATTTATTTACATTCTTAATATGATTCGGAGGGCTAGAAGTTCGGAAGGCAGGCTGTGACTGAAATAGCCACTGAATTAAGTTCATTAACAAAAACTAATCAAATAAAATCATACTGTCAGAGTGCCTTAGTAACTTAGTATCATTTAGCTTAACCTTCTGCCCTTTTAAGAAACTATCCACTTTATTGATGATGTCAAAGTGGGGATTTTAGTATAAAATGTTATAAAATTGAGAGTAATATATTCATTTTAAGAAGGTTTACAAAATTATGTTACAAGAAGCTACAAAGGCATTGAATTCGGCATTTAATAACAGTTTTATTAAGAAATTGAGTCTATATCTTCATGATTGTGTGAGGGAAGAAGTTAAAAGTTCTACATTTAGAAATTTGAAAGGTGACAAGGATAATAAGTGGATTTTTCTAAAAGAGCAAGAATCTTTGTTGACTCAAGGGTTAGAGTATTTGAAACTTGACGGCTCAAATCCGAATTTGACAGAATTGATGTTGCAAGGGGTTTCCAGTGCTCGAGACAAATATTTGATTTATGGTTATATGTTTTTGGTTGGGCGTAACGGAAAATCTCGTCGTCAAAATGAATTTCTTACTCCACTTTTGTATGTTCCTTGTAAGCTAGAGCGAAATGGTGTTAATATAAACTGTATTTTGCAAGATGATGTATTGTCTCTAAATACAGGTGCATTGGCTGCACTTTTGAAAAAAGGTGAAGATGATGATGAAGTGGATTTGTTTTTGGAAGGTATTTTAGATGTTGTTCCTGATGTTCCGATTACAAAGGAAAAGATGGATATTTTCTTGACCACGTTAAAATCATTGATTCCTGATATTGAAATTTCATCTGACCCAGCATTGGATGTAGCTGAAGATAATGTTTCAAAAGACGAAACTTCAAATTTGTCTGAGGTTCAAATCAATGGTGATAATTATGACGAAATTATAGATGATGAAATTCAGGAACAAAAACAGAAAGCTGCAGTCGGAGATATAAAAAAGCTTACGGTAACATACCAAAGTGCAATTATTTTGACAAAAAGACCTGCAGTAACGGCAGGTGTATTGCATGAATTGATGCAAATTGCGGAAAAACCAAGCGGTGTTTTTCGCGAAACTACCCTAAGTGTTATAAATGATGAATACACTCAATCTGTAGAGAAAAATTTTCCACTCAAAGATTCAGAGGGAGTGTTTTATCCTATAACACCACTTGCTCTGAGTGATTCGCAAGAACGAGTTATAAAAAATGTTGAAAATAATAAATTGATTGCAGTTCAAGGCCCTCCAGGAACAGGTAAATCGCAAACTATTGTAAACCTTGTTGCACATTTGATTGCAAATGGTAAGACTGTGCTTGTTGCATCTCGTATGGATAAGGCGGTAGATGTTGTAGCTGACAGGTTAAATAACTTGGGCGCTCCATATTTAGCCTTGCGTGCAGGTAGGATGAATTACCAAAAACAATTGAGCCTGCAATTGCAGGAACTTGTTTCAGGCAAATTTTCTTTAGATGATGATGTTGAAGATTATATTTTTGCTGATGTAAAAGATATGAGGCAGCATTTAGACTGTTTGCGTGAAACTGAGGCTAAGTGTGAAAAAATCATAAAACTTGAAAAAGACTGGCATGATTTGAAAGCAGAAATTGCGCAGCAATCTGCAACTGTTGGTGATATGGAATATATCAGACGTCCGCTCAAAAAATCAGAAATAGATAATATAAATGATGTAATAAAATCGCTGACTGAAAATATGGAAAAATCAGGATTTTTTGCATCTTTTGCCAATATGTCAAATATTCGTCAGTTGAAGAAAATTCTTGATTTGAGAGATTTTGAAGTTGAACCTGAAAATCTTGACAGGTTGAAGGTTGAACTTGATTTCATGACTCAAAAATGGAAGTTGCGCAAGATTGAATCTGATATTCAAAAAACAGGTAATCTTCATGTGATGATGGAGCAAATTCGTCAAATGAAGAGAAAACAAGGAGTGCTTGCAGGCAATATTTTAAAAAGTACAAGGCGTGAAGCTTTAAAAGTTCTTTTGCGAGATGCAAAAAAAGTCAGAAGGATTAAAGTTCATTCAATGGCTTTGGTTGAGCGTAGAAAGAAAAAGTCTGACAGTATTATGGAAGAAGAAGATTTCAAACCGTTGTTGGATGCTTTCCCTTGTTGGTGTGTGACGACCTATGCCGTTTCAGATTCTCTACCGCTAAAACCTGGGATGTTTGATGTTGCAATAATTGATGAGGCATCTCAATGTGATATTGCAAGTTGTTTCCCTATAATGTACAGGGCAAAAAAGACAGTTGTTGTTGGTGATGATAAGCAGTTACCGCACTTGTCATTTTTAGAAAAAGCAAAAGAACAATCATTCTTGAGTCAATATGGTATTCCTGATAAATATCAATTGATGTGGAGGTTCAGAACCAATTCAATGTTTGATTTGGCAGATTATTATTCAATTAATTCTGTTATGTTGGATGAACATTTTAGGAGTTTGCCACCAATTATTAATTTTTCAAACAAGGAATTTTATAACGATAGAATTCGTGTAATGCGTAAGGATTCTTCTGATGATGTTGTTATTGATATGGTTAAAGTTCCTGATGGCAAAGTTGATATGGATGCGACAAGAAACCTTCCTGAAATTGAATCTTTGGTTAAAACTTTGCATGAAATTATTATTGATGATGAAAGAAAGAATCCGGAAAAACCTGTTACTATTGGAATTATTTCTCCGTTTAGGGCACAGGTTGAGCAGTTGAAAATATCTGTTCCAAAGGTTCTATCTGATTATATGATTAAAAAACACAAAATTGAGATTGGTACAGCGCATACATTTCAAGGGGATGAACGTGATATTATCTTGATGTCGTGGGCATTTGCGAACAATTCATATCCACAAAGTATTACATTTTTACAAAAGCCTAATTTGTTCAATGTTGCAATCACTCGTGCAAAAAATAAATGTATAAACTTTGTCTCTCATGATTTAGAAACTATGCCGGATGGGCATTTTAGGCACTATGTTTCTTATTTGAAAGAGTATAAAGAACGTAAAGAAGCCCTAAAAAACAATGAAATTGATGAAAATATTTATAAAAATTCATTGGAAAGAGAAGTTGCTGATGCTATTCGCAAACTCGAACATAAAGTCTGTGCTGGGGTAGAAATTGCAGGTTTGAGTGCAGATTTGGTTGTGGATGATAAATTTATTATTGAAGTTGATGGTATGGAAGATAATAAAAAACTTCATCACATGTCAAATATGAAAAAGCAAGCAATATTAGAGCGTTGCGGATTTAAGGTTAAACGTATAACTTACCGCGAATGGCAATATTCAGCAAAAGCTTGTCTTGATAGAGTTTTGACTATTGAATAAATTCTATCGGTCATAATGTTTTTCAATGTAATGAGGGTCAGGATCATATCTTCTTTTGTAGGTGTTGATTTCGTCCCTCATTCCTGATATTTGGATAATTTCTTTGAAAAGTTTGTTTACAAATTCGTGGTCTTTTTTCGGTAAATATTGTGGGGATAAAGACATTGAAATGATTTCAGGTTTGATGTTTTTATCTTTTATTGTTTTAAAAATGTCATAGAATGTGTTTGAAATTCCTGTTGGAGTTTTATTGATTTTGAAGTCATCAACTGTGTCAAATCCGGAATTGCTAGTGTAATCTGCATCAATACTCAAAAATACCTTTTTGCCGTTAAAGTCGGGCAAAGTTTCTTTTGTGCAAGTTATGATTTTGATTTTTTTGTATTTATATTTTTTCTTAAAGAAAAGGTTGTTTATTTGTTCATTTCGAGAGTATTCATTTATAACACCGTCTCTTAAATTTACTAAAAATTCTTGCGGATATGCTTTTTTGTAAAGTGGATTAAATACAAAATATAGCCATGGAACATCATCGTTTAAAGAGTTTCCGTATAGCGGAACAGCGTTTTCTATGTTTGAAAAATCATTTTCTGCAAACAGTGTCTGTAATGAAGGTTTGTTGGATTCCTCATTCGGCATTACCCAATATAGTTCTTTTAAATTTGGATTTTTTACAAATAATTCATTAATCCAACTTTCAACTCCTGCAGCATCTTGTTCCATTACCGGATAGTTCAAATATACATCACTGTGCGTATCAAAATTTATTATAATTTCAGGGAATTTTATTCCCTTTTTTACTGCATATTCAGCAACATCAAGTGCTTGATTGTGGTCAGTGTTTGCATCAATCAGTTTTGTGTCTTGGGTATTTTCTTTTATTAAAGATGTTAAATCTTTTGGCTTTTCAGTGGCTTTTTTCGGAAAGTTAAATGCCAATGCTCCAACAACTCCGACAAGTAAAATTACAGATAAGACAGTTATATTTTTTTTGATTTTTATATCCAAAATATCCTCCGACTTTTTTATTGTATGTACAAATTATACTGTCGTCAAATCGTGTATTAATTTTACAAAACTTATTTTTCAGATAAGATATAACTATATATTTGAAATACAAGAGGTTTAGCGATAATGAAAAAGGTTTATATAGAGACAATGGGATGTCAGATGAATAAGTCAGATACTGAACGTATGTTTGGTATGCTTTCAAATTTCGGATACGAAGAAACTGATGAACCAAAAAGTGCGGATTTGTTGATGGTTAATACCTGTTCTATCAGACAGTTGAGCGAAGATAAGGCATTCAGTTTGATTGGAACTTGGGGTAAATGGAAAAAAACACGTCCGGAATTAAAAATTGGTTTTTGTGGTTGTGTTGCTCAACAAAAAGCTGAAGAAATTTTTAAACGTGCTCACTATGTAGACTTTGTTTTGGGAACTCATAAAATTTATTCACTACCTGATATTATCAAAAAAATCAACGCAGGCGAAAAGGTTTGCGAATGTGAAGAAACAAACGCAACAGAGGATGAAAAAGCTGTTAATTTTGAAATCAATAGAGTAAAATCGGTTAATGCTTGGATTCCGATTACGGAAGGTTGTAACAATTTCTGTACTTATTGTATAGTTCCTTACACAAGAGGTCGTGAACGTTCAAGATTACCGGAAACTATTTTAAAAGAAGTTAAAGATGCGCTAAATTCAGGCTTTAAAGAAATTACACTTTTGGGACAAAATGTCGATAGTTATGGTAAAGATTTCAAGGATAGAAATTACCGACTTGCAGATTTGCTCAGAGATGTAAATGCAATTGAGGGTAAATTTAGAATCCGCTTTGTTACATCATACCCAACAGATATAACAGATGAACTTATTAAAACCGTTGTTGAATTAGACAAAGTTTGTGAATACTTTCATATTCCTATGCAATCAGGTAGTACAGAAGTTTTGAAAAAGATGAACCGCCGTTATGATAGAGAAACTTATTTCAAAATCGCAAACAAGGTTCGCGAAATGGTTCCTGATGTTACTATAACCAGTGATTTTATTGCAGGTTTTCCTGGAGAAACTGAAGAACAGTTTGTTGAAACATTGACTGCAATGGAAGAAATTGGATTGGATTATTCAAATACCGCTGCATATTCACCTCGTGAGAAAACTGTTGCTGCAAAATGGGTGGACAAGTTTATTGATGAAGATACAAAATTTGAACGTTTAGCAAGGTTGAACGAACAAAATAGAAAATGTTGTCTTGCATCAAATAAAAAATTTATCGGTCGCGAGATGGAAGTTCTTATTGAAAACTTTGAAAATCACAAAGGTAAAAATGTAATTACTGGTAGGACAAGAAATAATAAAATCGTTCACATTCCTTATGATGAGGATTTAACAGGTGAATTTGTCAACGTAAAAATAACAGGTGTAAAAACATGGTATTTGAATGGAGAAATAATAAAGTAAGTTTGAAGGAACTAACACAAAAATCGACTGTTAAGAAATGTAAGCATAAGTTTGAAGTGGCTAAAACTCGGATATAATGCCTATATGATATTTTGATTCGTGCGTTCATTATTCGCGCAAATTTTCTAAGCTTTTTTAATGACGTTTGGTATTGCTATGCTGACTTTCAAATTTACAAAACAAATTCGACAAGGTTTTTGACTTCCAAATCAAGTGCGGTGGCAATTTTATTCAATGTTGTGAATTTTATATCTGTTGTTCCACATTCAATTGTGCTGATGGAGCGCATGTTCATATTGGCAAGTTCTGCCAACTTCTCTTGTGATAGATGTCTGCGTACCCTCTCGTATCTGATTTTGTTGCCTAATTTTAATAACAATTCCCTGTCGTCCATTCCAATATTATAAGTATTTAGTTAGGATTTTCTATGTATGAAGGATAGTATATATGATTTATACTACATAAAAATGATTGACAGGTGCTAAAAGTTTCTGTATGCTAAATTCAAAAGGAGAATGAAATGAAGAAGAAATTGTTCTGTTTTAATTTAGCTGAAGGTGTTACGCACTCAGGTATACTTCCAATAAAAGCCAAGTTTGGTTTCACTTTGGCTGAGGTATTAATCACGCTTGGTATTATTGGGGTCGTTGCAGCAATGACTATACCAAATCTTATGACAAAAATTTATCATATTGATACGGCATCAAAGTTGAAAAAATTCTATTCTACAATGAAACAGGTGTTGATATCTGCGGAAGATGAATTTGGTCCTGTGGTTGACTGGGATTCTAATTTGCCTGCAAAAGAATATGTTCAAAAATATTTTGGACCATTTCTAAAATTTACACTTGATACTGAGTATGCAAAAGACAATGTTAGTAGTGCTAGGGTATATCTGATGGATGGAACATCCGTTACTATTCGTAAAGGGCGTTGTATGGATTTTGAGTTTGATGTAAATGGTTTGAGCAAACCTAATGTTCTAGGAAAAGATCAATTTGTATTTCTTGCTTGTGATAAATCTATTTCTGAGTGGTGCGCAGAAGAGGGTTTTTGTACATACAGAAAGTCTGATATGCGTAAACAAAATTCTAGAGAAGTATATTTGAATGAATGTAAAGGAAATCCGAGATATTGTTCTGCATTGTTAGAATATGATGGGTGGAAATTTGAAAAGGATTATCCATATTTTAAATAGATAGAATAGACCCAGAATTTACATAGCAACATTCGCATCTGCTAAACATTCATTTTGAAAGCATATATACAAGGAAAGTCTAGCAGTCACATTTGTATGAACCAAGACATCTGAAAAACGAAGTCTTTGGCTTGATGTCTTCTATCATTTCAAGCATATTCGGATTTTTGATGTGACCTTCAAACACAACAATAAATATGTATTCCTGAATTTCAACTTTTGATGGGCGAGAAGAAATATATGTCAAATTGATTTTATGCTCTAAAAATACTTTCAAAATTTCTAACAGTGCCCCAGGTTCGTTGGTTGTCCTAAAAGCTATTGTTGTTCTGTCATGTCCTGAAGGTTTTGTCTCTACATCTCCAATCAAAACATATCTTGTCATATTGTTTTTATCATCGTGAACATTTTCTTTTAGAACATTTAGCATACAATTTTCAGCGATTTTTTTGTTACCGATTGACGCATAAGTCAGGTTATGATTTCTCAAATCTTGCGCAGATTCAAGCATTGAAGGAGCTTCAACTATATCTAAATTCATTGGTAATTCGTTTTTTATAAAGTTTTGGCATTTTCCAATAAGGCGCGGAGTGGCAATCAAGCCCATTATGCTGTAAAATTCTGTTGTTTTTGAAAGCAAACAATATTCTATTGGCAAAGTTAATTCTGAAATTATTCTGATATTTGGGTTTTTTGATAGGATAATTCTGTCTAAAGATTCTCTGATTGTGCCATCTAGTGTGTTTTCTACAGGTAAAATCCCAATTGTATCAATTGAATTTTGCGCAACATAATCAACGATTTCACCAATAGTATTTAATGGTGTTGAAAAGCCTTGCCATTTATGTTTTTCGCAAAATTTATCTTTTGCCATTTCTGAAAAAGAACATTCTGGACCTAAATACGCAATATTTTTAATGTTTTCAAAATCAGACATTTACTTAACTCCATCTTTCGATTAAGATTATAGCAGATAAAAATAATAAGGAAAAGGGTAACTGATGAGTAATATTAAATTTGGAACAGATGGTTGGAGAGCCGTTGTAGGGGAAGATTTCAATGAAGAAAACGTGGCATTGGTTTCAAAAGCTATCGGTAAATATGTTTTTGACAACTATGGAATCTATAAAACTATTATTATCGGTTATGACCCTAGAAATATGGCAAAAGAATTTTCTATGCAATGTGCGGAGATTCTAAAAAATGTTGGCTTTAAAGTTTTATATAGCGATAAAGTTATACCAACTCCGATTTTGGCTTTTAATGCTAAACATTTGGATGCGTGTGCGGTTATGTTCACAGCATCTCATAATCCTCCAAAATATTTGGGAATTAAATTTATACCTGATTATGCTGGCCCTGCCACAAGTGAAATTACAAATGAAATTGTCTCAAATTTAGGTAAAGATATGCCGACTTGTGTTAATGGTAAATTGATTTATACAGATTTTTCTAATGCTTATTTTAAACGCATAAAAGAAATTATTGATTTTCAAAAGATAAAAGAGTTTAAAAAACATATTATTTTTGATGGTTTGTATGCTGCAAGTATCGGTTATTTTGACAAATTATTGTCAGATAATGGAATCGAGTATGATAGTATTCACATGTATCATGACACAAATTTTGGGGGCGGAATGCCTGAACCAAAACCGCAATATATGGGCGAAATGATTGATTATATCAAATCTCATAACGGATATGTCGGATTTGCAAATGACGGTGATTCAGATAGATTTGGTGTTGTTAATGAAAATGGGGAATATGTTACTCCAAACGAGATTATTGCAATGCTTTTAATGCATTTGAAAAAACATAAAAATTATTCAGGATGTCTTGTAAAAACTGTTGGCGCAAGTTTGATGCTTAATATTGTGGCAGAAAAGCTTGGTATTGATGTGGTTGAAACTCCTGTGGGGTTTAAACATGTTGGTGCTGCCATGAGAGAATATAATCCGATTATTGCAGGTGAAGAATCAGGAGGTTTGAGTATTCAAGGTCATATTCCTGAAAAAGACGGAATTTTAGCTAATTTGTTGGTTTTGGAGGCTATGGCGTACGAAAATAAAACTCTTGTTCAATTACAATATGAGTTAGAAAAATTTGTAGGTTGTAAATTCCACAATACAAGGGTTGATAAAAAACTTGATAATATTGAAGAAATTAAACCTGTTTTAGAAAAATTTGGTGCATTAGATGATGTTATCGGACAGAAAATTATAAAAAAAGATTTTAAAGACGGTGTAAAATTATATTTGGAAGATGGGACAACATGGATATTGGTTCGTCCGTCAGGTACAGAGCCGTTGTTGCGTATTTATATGGAAAGTGATTCGCTGGATAAAATTGAACAAATTAAAGCTTTTGTTCAGTAAATTATTACCAAAAATATGCAGCAAGCTAACAAAAAATATTTTTAGCCGCCTTATATTATATGGAGAAAGAAGGCTATAAAAATGGAAGTTAGGAATGACGTTACCCCGAGCTTTGGTATGGCATTTATCCCGCCAAAAGGCGAAGCTCTTAATAGAATGAATGCGTATTTTCATAAAGAAATGGCGGATTTACCAACAGGAAAAATTGCGTTTAAAGAATTTTGTTTAAAGCATAAACATGATAGGTATTTTGATATGACATTTCGTCCTGCTGTAAATTCAGGTCGGATTCAGGCAAATGATTGTTTTGTTATAACCCCTAAAAATGGTGTGTTTGGGCAAGAAATAGCAATCCCTTGTGTTGTATCAAAAAATGGAACTAAAGAGGATAAAGCTATGCTTTATCAAGAAGATAAGTTTGAAAGATTTTTGTCAAAACATCCGACAATCAAAAATAATTCGATATTGAAAGCAATTGCATCAATTCCTTACGTACTGAAAGATATGTACATACTAAACAAAGGACTGTTGCATCCAAATGATGGTTTGCCAGATTCGCTTGCTAAGGCAGATAAGATGTTGACAAGATTAGAACGTGCCTATGAAAAGAATTTTTATCAAAAATTTGATACAAAAGATTTTTAGATATTAATTTTTGTAAAAAATAAATACATGGTTGCGCAAATTTTTTATTGAGCAATTTTAGATATTTATACAAATGTAAGTAACTTTTGAAAATTAGTCTATGATTAAGTTTTAATAACGTTACAAAACTAAACAAACATGTAAAATCACGGTTGACAGTGAGTTTTGTTTATTTTAAGATAATTATGCTTGAAGTATTGTGAGTAAAATATCCGAAATATTTTAAAATAGCGAACTTCAGGAGTGGAAAAGGTTTTAAATTTTGCATTTGTAAGATTTAAGATAAGCTCCACAAAGTAGTACATAGAAAAAAGAAAAAGGAATGCAAATGGCAACTAGCACTAAGAAAAACAGAATCAGAGTTTGTTTGAAAGCTTATGATCACAAACTTATTGATGTATCTGCTGAAAAAATCGTAGAAACAGCAAAAAGAACAGACGCTAAAGTAGCTGGACCTATTCCTTTACCTACAAAAAGACGTATTTATTGTGTATTGCGTTCACCTCACGTAGATAAAAAATCTCGTGAACACTTTGAAATGAGAACTCACAAACGCATTATCGATATTTACGAACCAACTCAACAAACTATGGATGAGTTACGTAGATTAGATTTACCGGCAGGTGTAGATATCGAAGCAAGATAGTTTGCTAAGATTCCTGTCAAATGAAAATTGAATAAGCATTATGCATAAGATAATGTGATCTACTACCCGTACTTGTACGGTGGAAGGTGAAAGTCCTTCAAAAAAGGTAAAGAAACAGTAAGCAAAAGTAGCGCTCGCAAGAGAAAATGCAAACTCGAGGATATTCCTTTGCGAATAATTCAAACGGGCGAGCTAGAAAGGTAGAATATGACACTAGGTGTAATAGGAAAAAAAGTTGGAATGACTCAAATCTTTGACGAACAAGGTTTGGCTATCCCTGTAACAGTTATCAAAGTTGACGAAACTGTTGTAACTCAAGTTAAAACAGTTGAAACTGACGGATACAATGCTATTCAAGTTGGTACTGTAGCTGCTAAAGAAAAACACTTGACAAAAGCTCAATTAGGTCATTTCAAGAAAAATAACTTATCAAACTACAGACATCTTCAAGAGTTCAGAGTTGAAAACCCTCAAGATTACAAAGTAGGTGATAAGGTTGAACTTTCAGTATTAGAAAATGTTGAAAAAGTAGACGTAACAGGTAAATCAATAGGTAAAGGTTTCCAAGGTACAGTTAAAAGACATAACTTTGGCAGAGGACCTATGGCTCACGGTTCTAAAAACCATAGAGAACCTGGTTCAATCGGTGCAGGTACAACTCCTTCACGTGTTATCAAAGGTAAAAGAATGGCTGGTAACATGGGTAATGAAAGAGTTACTATTACTAAATTGAAATTAGTTAAAGTTGATTCAGCTAACGGTTTAGTTTTAGTTAAAGGTTCAGTACCTGGATGCGAAGGTAGATTGGTAACAATCGTTCCTACAAGAACTAAATGGAATGCGTAATTAACGCAAAATCAAGACAAGGACAAGTCAGAAAAACCGGCTGGTCGTGCCAAATAAAGCGAAAGCAAGCGGTAAGCAGTCTTAAACGAAAATAGTTAGTAATAAAGGAAAAACAAGAAATGTCAAAAGAAATATTAAGTACAAATGGCGAAAAATTAGGCGAAATCACATTAGAAAAAAGTGTTTTCGGTGTTGAACCTAATATTCATGTAATGCACTTAGCATTAAGAAGACAATTAAATAACGCTCGTCAAGGTTCAGCTTGTGCTAAAACAAGAGCTGAAGTAGCTGGCGGCGGAAGAAAACCTTGGAAACAAAAAGGTACTGGACGTGCTAGAGCTGGTTCTCTTCGTTCACCTTTGTTTGCAGGTGGTGGTGTAATCTTTGGACCAAAACCAAGAAGTTACTCTTTCAACATGCCTCAAAAAGCTAGACAATTAGCTTTGAAATCAGCATTATCAGCAAGAGAAGCTCAATTGGTTGTAGTTAAAGATTTCTCAACAATCGCTGAACCAAAAACAAAATTGATGGTAAGCGCATTGAAAGCTTTAAACGTAAGCGGTAAAGTTTTAGTTGTTGCAGATACTAAAGCAGAAGAAAATAAAAACTTGGAATTATCAGCAAGAAACATTCCTAGTGTAAAACTTTTGTTACCGTCAAACTTAAATGTGAAAGATTTATTGGAAGCTGATTTTGTTGTTATGACTGAATCTGCTGTAAATGAAATTACAGAAAGGTTACAATAATGAGTAAAGAAACAGAAAGACTATATGACGTAATTAAAAAGTCATTAATTACAGAAAAATCAGTGGCAGCAACAGAAAATGCACAATATACTTTCGAAGTAAAAAAAGATGCAACTAAAATTGAAATTGCTAAAGCTGTAGAATTAGCTTTTCCTGGTAGAAAAGTTACAAAAGTAAGAACAGTTTATATGCCATCTCACGAAAAAAGAATGGGATATAAATTCGGTAGAACAGATTCAAGTAAGAAAGCCATCGTTACAATCGAAGGCGAACCATTAGAATTCATAGGAGTATAGAAATGGCTATTAGAAAAATTAATCCGACGTCTCCGGGACAAAGAGGCATGACAAAGAGTGATTATCAAGAAATCACAACTTCGACTCCTGAAAAATCATTATTAAGAGCGTTGAAAAAAACAGCAGGTAGAAATAATACTGGTAGAATCACTTGTCGTCATAAAGGTGGCGGTGTAAAAAAATCTTACCGTGTAATTGATTTCAAAAGAGATAAATTCGGTGTACCGGCTACAGTTAAAACAATCGAATATGATCCAAACAGAAACGTAAGAATTTCACTTTGTTTCTATGCTGACGGTGAAAAAAGATATATCTTAACTCCGGAAGGTTTGAATGTAGGCGATGTTATTGTTAGTGGTCCTGAAGCTCCTGTACAAACAGGTAACGCTTTACCATTAGAATTGATTCCACTTGGTACTATTGTTCACAATATTGAACTTAC
>OQVZ01000226.1_pt1 | contig 20915 bp, 18 predicted proteins | sample 1691571 | NCBI WGS metagenome assembly OQVZ01 (sample SAMN03418261, study PRJEB22391) | human gut metagenome | biome: human-gut; feature: organic feature; material: feces | host: Homo sapiens | place: Tanzania | collected 2013-01
ACGACTCATAAATCTACCCTTAATCGTGTATTGGATGATAGTTGCGGATTTTAGGTATAGTTAATTAGTGTGTTGTATGTGTTTTAGGTTGTTAAAATATTAAAAAATAGCATTCTGTTTGTTGCTTTAATTTCTTTAAAATCTTAAATTTGCACAAGAGTTTTATAAAAAAATATTTACCATTTAAAACATTTCTATGAAAAATGTAATGATTTTCTTATTTGCTGTTTTTGCAATGCTAAATGTTGCTTGTACAAAAACAGATGTTTCTGAGGCAAAAAAATCTCCACAAAGTTTTGATGAAGATTTGAACTCTTATGTTAGTGAACAAAAGGAAATTTTGCATGGGTTAACAACTCGCTCTACCTCAACAACGCTGACAAGTGAAGAAATTGCAGCAATTGCAATTAAAATGGACTCTGTAACGTTAAAATTTTACAATGAGCATCCAAAATTTGTGAATAGCCTTCCTAAAGTTTCTGAGGAACAAATGGAAGTCTTGAAGGAAAATCCGGATTCTCTTATGACGTTTGTACAGAGAAATTATTCTGAGGAAGTTTTTAATATCGTAAAAGAAGATCTTGGTAGTGATCGCTTTATACTATTAGAACCTTCTAACATTTCAAGTGCAAGTAATGTGCAACGTGATAAGTTCGTTAAGGCAAATCTTGAGATTAATAGAGATTTTAAAGAGGTTATAACAGAAAATGCTGCTAATACTTATAAACCGTTAATTCAAGAATCGAATAAACGTACTGACTGCTATAAACGATATAAAAATAAGGTAGATAATTGTTATTCTACAATGATGCGAAGTTTAATCTTAGCGTCAATATCTAGTGTTAATCCTATTGGAGCAATTACACTAAGTCTAAGTCTGTTATATATAGCATCTGATTATAATCAATGTTTGTATAATGCATCAGAATTTTACTATTTGTGCAATGGACAGAAATGATATGTTTTATTATGTGCTCGTTCTGTTTGCTCTTTTAATCGCGGTATTGCTTTTAGTTAACTTCATGATGAAGCGTGCGTTAGCGAAAGGCAAGTCTGAGGATAGTGAGGGCGCAAAGCCTTCGAGCGTTAGAAAGTTCATGAACGGTGTCGACTTCTTTCTGGCATTGTCGTTCTTAACTGTTGCCGTGAACCACTTCCACGTGTCTGTTTACACGCTGGTAGCTATGGCTTTAGACTTCGTTTTAGGCGTATATACATTGTATCTGTGCCTTACGTTGCGCCAGAAGCTACTCACGCTCAGCGTTATCGTGAAGTTAGCGATACTCGTGTTGATTTACGTCTCGTATAAGTAGCCGCTGAACATATACAGAAAAACGACATATCTTAGGGCTTTCTCCCTGAGATATGTCGTTTTTTTGTTGCTTATTGCTGTAAGTCATGCTTCAGCAGATACTTCTTTCCGCCTTATACCACGCCTCGTAGCGCTCCTGCATCGTGCGCACCGAGAAGCGTTCTTTGGCGAAAGCGTAGGCTTGCTGTGTGAGTGCGTCGCGGTCGGCGGTGGGGAGCAGGTTGAAGATGCGGCGGTAGTCGTCGATATTGTTGCCATGCGCAAGCAAAGACCAGTCGGCGGGGAGCGTGTCGGCGAGTCCTGGACACGCATTGGCTATCACGGGCAGGCGGTTGAGACTCGCTTCCATCGACAACATGCTGAGCCCCTCGAACTCCGACGGCATGAACAGATAGTCGAACGACTGCATGTAGCCGGTGAGTCCGAATATCGGGGGCACGAGCTCGGCGTTGGCTGACTTTCCTTCGGCGGCGATCTCGGCGAGGGTCTGCTCTACGAGTGTGCGCTGCGAACCGTCGCCGGCTATGGTAAAGAAGAAGCGTGCGTCGCCTGCAAGCATCCTCAGCACCTTGCAGAGTACGACAACGCCCTTCTGAGGCTCAAGGCGACCGGCGAATAAGATGTTGAGGTGTTGAGATGTTGAGGTGTTGAGATTTGAGGCGTTGAGGTGTTGAGGTGTTGAGGTGTTGAGATTTGAGGCGTTGAAATAATCCTTCTGCTCAACCTCCGCCACACCATTATTAATGATGGGCGCCACCTCGCCGAAGCGTTCGGCGTAGCTGTCGCGCACCGAGTTGGAGATGGCGATGTTGGCGTTGCGACTCTTGAAGAACGCCTCAACCCACTGGGCGGTGCGGGGCAGACCCGTCCAGAGGCGCGTGTTGTGGATGGTGCGCACTATCTTCACGCGGCGCAGCATACGCGGAAAAACACGACTGAACACGTAGAGCGCCAGGTCGGGCGTCTCGGTGTGCGTGTGTATCACGTCGGGGCGCCAGCGCAGCATGATGTAGAGCATGCGTAGTGGAAAGAGCAATGCGGCGATGCGCTCGAAGAGGAAGTGGAAGCTCACGTCGGGCATCCACGAGCGGTGGCAGCGCACGCCGGCCTTTTCGAGTTCGCCGATGAACTTCGGTGTGTAAGCGGTGCGTCCGCGCATTATCTCTACGACATGATACTCCATGCCGTGGGTCTGCGACTCGGCGATGTTGGCGGCTACGCGTTCGGCGCCGCCAAGCGAGAAGTGGGTTATGAGGTGGAATATTCGCATGGTCTCAACACAGATATCCAATAACAATCACTGCATTATACGCCCAGAGCCACAGCGTGAGTGCCGCAACGAGCACCCTTGCAGCCATGCTGTTCTTGCGGCGCAGTATGTAGCCGGCGGCGATAGGGATGATGAACGCCCAGTGAGCCGTCATGATGTACACCTCGTTGAGGCCGAAACCGAAGCCCATGTGCATTATCATGTCGAAGGCGAACCACGCGAGCACCATGAGGAAGAACTTCTCGCGGCGAGCTATCCATGCGCCAGCAACAAGAAGCAGTACGACGAGAGCCTCTACGATATAGTTTACCGCCGAGCGATACTCTACGAACACGGGGCGCGTCTGCTGCACGTCCTCAAGCAGATAGTCGCGGTGGAGCTGTAGCGACTCGCCGAACAGATTGTCTACAGCCGACTGCCAGCGGCTGGTTGTCATATCGCTCCATTCGAGCAGCGGCACGCTCTTTGTGAGCGCCTCGCCGTTCTGTTGCTTCACGAAGTCGTCGTGCTCTTTCAGTTTCGCGATGCGTGCCGGGTCTTTCTTCGCCACAGCCGCCTCGATGCGCTTTATCTTCTGCTCCTGCGGCGCCACGATAGCCTCCTGCTGCCACAGATAGACAGCGCCGAGCAGCAGCGTCGGCACCACGAACGAGAGTATGCTGCGCCAAGAGAACACCTTTCTGCCGCCTGCGAACCAAGCCGCCAGCGCCACCTTCACGCCGTTGGTGAGCGTCATGCCCGCCGTGAGGAAGAAGAGCAGGGCGCTCTGCCATAGCTTCATCGGCTTGCTTTCCTTCAGTCGGCGACCGGCTATGAGCAGCGTGAGCAGCAGCAGCGGCAGCGAGAGCGCGAAGTGGTCGGGCACCATTGTGGCTACCATCACATGTGCAAAGCCGTAGAACATAGCCGTGAGGAAAGCCGCGTCCATGCGGTTCACCTCCACCACGTCGCGCAGCAAGCGGTGCATGAGCACAGCCCCCCATACGTCGGCAGCCACGAGCAGCGCGCCCATGAGCAACACAGCGGCGTTGAACTCCGTGGGCGGCATTATCTGATGGTTCAGCCAGAACAGCGGCATCAGCAGCGACACGAACAGTGGGTGGCGCAGGGCGTTCCAGTGGAGACGCATGCAGGAGATGAATATCAGCGAGAAGATGTCGTAGCCCGACATGTTCAGGTGGTTGTAGAACACCGACCAGAAGCCCACGTGCGCACCACGTGTGAACGACTGCCAGTGGTTGGCGATGAGCAGCGCGTTGAGCGCCGCGAACACTATCAGCGCCACTATGGCTACGGGGCGTTCCTCTTTGCGAAGTATTTGCATGTTGTGCTTGTATGAGTGTGTTTACTGTTGTACTTATAGGGATGCTGACGGTTGTCAGAAGAAGAGATACTGCACGATGAGCGCCACGTTCCATATCCACAGATATGCAGCCAGCGCAGCTATCAGCCCTTTCAGCGCGAGAGCCTTGTGGCGCTTCTCGGTAGCCTTCAGCAGGAACGCCACGGCTATCGGTATGATGTATATCCAGTGGGCTGACATGATGTAGACCTCATTGATGCCGAAGCCCAGACCCACGTGCAGCACCATATCCAGAGCGAAGTAAGACATGGCGAGCCAGAAGAAGCGCGACCGTCTGCCTGCCCAGATGCCGAGCACGAAGAGCAGGGCGATGATGCCCTCGATGATATAGTTGAACGCATAGCGGTAGTGAACCATCATCGGGCGCGACTTCAGTACGTCGCCCAACAGATAGTCCTGATGCAGCTGTATCGACTCGCCGAAGAGATTCTCCACTATCGACTCCGAACGCGAGGTCGTAACGTCGGTCCAGCTGATGAACTCGCCGTTGGCTATCGGCTTGCCGTTCTTGCGCACGCGCTTTTTCTTCTTCACCGCAGCCTTCGCCTTGTTTACAGAGTCGCGCTCAGCCTTCGCCGCCAGCGCAGAGTCCTGCTGTGCGGTGGTGAACGCAGCGAAAGCTATCGAGTCGCGGTGCGCCTGCTCAGCCTGCTCCGCCTTCCGCTTAGCCTCCTTTGCGGCTTTCGCCTTCTCGCGTGCAGCCTTAGCCGCCACGTCGCGCGGCCATACGATGTAGTCGTAGCTCATGCGAGCCACGCCCCATGTGAGCGCCGCCGGCAGCAGAATACAGCCGAAGAGGAACTTCGGGCGGAAGATGCGCCATCCGTTCACGAAGAGGTCGGAGAGATAAATCTTCAGTCCGTTGTTGAGCGACGTGCCCGCCGTCACGAAGAAGTAGAGCGCCGCCTGCCATCCGCTCAGCCGCTGCTTCTTCAGTATCAGCTTGCCCGACACGTAGAGCGCCAGCAGCAGAAGCATCATCGAGATGACGAAGTGGTCGGGCACCATCGTCGAGAGCATCACGAACGCGAAGCCGAAGTAGAAGACGGTAGCCAGCGTAGAGTCGGTGCGGCTCACGCCCACCACCTCGCGGCAGATGCGGTAGAGGAATATCATAGAGTAGAACGCCGCGAACAGCTGTATCGCCGCGACGATGAAGATGGCGCAGTTGATGCCCGTGAGCCACATCAGTCCTTGGTTGATGAGGTAGGGCACGTACATGAAGAACGCCAGCAGCGGATGGCGGTAGACGTTGTAGCCCGCCGTCCAGTTGCTCACCACGCTGTACGTGATGGGGTCGAAGCCCGAGATGTGGAACTTCGAGATGAACAGATGCCAGTAGTGGGCGTTCAGCGGCGTGAACACGTCGTAGTACTTGCAGATGACGAGGGCGTCGAGGGCAAGGAACACCAGGAGCATCACCGTTGCCAACGGGCGTTCTTCGCGCTTCACGCGGAAGAGGCGGAACGCAGTGAGGAGTGAGTCGCTATTCATATTGTTTGTTGTTTCTGTTTTCTTTCTTCTTTCTTTTCTTTTAAGCCTTTCTAAGCCTCTTTAAGCCTTCTTAGGCCTTTCTAAGCCTTTCTAAACTTTTGCTAACTAAGCCCTCCCCGACGGGGAGGGTTGGGAGGGGCTTTTTAAAAAGAATCTCACGAGCACGAAGTTCACGGGCACGCAGATACAGAACATCGGGATAGGCGCCCACTGCTTCGGCACACCTATCCAAAGGAACAGATTAAGCGTGAGCATCTGCAGCACATAGTTGACGGCATGCGAGAAGGCGAAGCCTGCGCCGCGCTTAGCCGACGCCTTCACGCGGAACGTGTAGCGCGTGGACGCCACGAAGTTGAAGGCGAAGCTGATGGCGTAGCCGATGGTCATCGCCACGGTAGGGTTGAGCCAGCGGATGAGCAGCCAGTAGATGGCGTACTGCAGCGCCGTTGCCAGCACTCCGACAATGCCAAAGCGTACCACTTCGCCAAGTTTTTCTCTGTCTATCATGTCTTTCTTTTTTTATATGGAGGGGTGTTAAAACTAACAAGCTGCGTATTTGTCATCGTTCTCCGTACGCCGCCCGATCAGATCGCGTACGCCGCCCGATCAGATTCCGTACGCCGCCCAATCAGATTCCGTACGCCGTCCGACGATAGAGTCAAAAAAAAACGCCCTATCTGAACGGCTTGTAATGGGCTTTGTCTGCGAAAGCGAGCAGTTCACGGTCGCCCCTGCTGTCGCCGAACGCCTCGATGTGGTAGTCGCAGCGGTGCGTCGTGAGTTCGGGCAGCTGCTTGCAGAGTCGCTCCACCTTCTCCTCTCCGTAGCAGTTGTTGGAGAGGAAGCGCCCCGTGAGGCGTCCGTCTTTGTCAGTCTCCACCTGCGTGCCGAGCACACAGAAGTTCGACCGGCTATTCTTAGCCATGTTCGTGAAGAATGGGCGCACCCAGTTGTCGATGCTTGCGCTCACCACGCACACGCTCTCGCCCTGGGCGAAGAGCTTCGAGAGCAGCGCCTTCGCCTTCGGTCTTATCAGACAGGCGTTGTCGTCGGCGAAGCGTCGGCACAGCGCGTCGAATGTTTCCGCCTCCATACCGCGGAAGAACCATGCGAAGATGCGCTGCTTGGCGCGGTAGTTGGGGTAGAGCTTCAGCTTCATCAGCACCAGCAGCGGACTGTGCACGAGGAATCCCCAGAGGAACCGCCACGTGCCGCAGGCGTAGCGTATGAACACCAGCAGCGTGTCCGCCGTCGTCAGCGTGCCGTCGAAGTCGAATACGTAGAGTCGTTTCATATTATATAACGTATATCATAAGCAGGAACGTGAGCAACCACGCCACCACGACAATCTGCGAGAAATGGTCGCGCAGGATGATCTTTGTAGGGTCGCCGCTCTTCTGGTCGACCACCGCAATCTGTATGTAGCGCAGCAGACCGATGAGCACGAAGACGAACGTGAGGTAGAGGTAAGGCGTCTGGAAACGCTCCACAACCTCCGGCGAGACGCAGTACATGATGTAGCAGACGAGCGTGACGGAGGCGGTGATGGTGATGGCTTGGTTGATGAACGTGAGGTTGTAGCGCACGGTGTTCTTGCGCGGCGCCTCGCCCGTCTCGTTCATGCGCAGCACGTCGTCGCGACGCTTGGCGAACGACATGAAGAGCGTGAGCAGGAAGGTCATGATGACTATCCAGTTGCTCAGCGGCAGCTCGCAGGCGAAGCCTCCGGCGAGGATGCGCAGCACGAAGCCGAACGCCACGATGCACACGTCGAGTATGGCATACTGCTTCAGCTTAGAGCAGTAGGCGAGGTTGAGCACGTAGTAGAACACGATGACAGCCATCACGTTGCTCATCACTTCGGGCGGCAGCATCAGCGCCACGCTGATGCCGAGCACGAACATCACTATCATGAGCGTGTAGCCCATGCGTATGGACAGCGCGCCTGAGGCTATCGGGCGCTGACACTTCACTGGATGGTTGCGGTCGGCGTCTACGTCCACGATGTCGTTGTAGCAGTAAATGGACGATGCCACGAAACTGTAGGCGAAGAATGTGAGCGTCACGAGTTCTATCGAGTGGAGGTCGAAGAGCTCGCCACCGAAAAACATCGGGATGAAGACGAAGAAGTTCTTTATCCACTGCTTGGGGCGCGTAAGGCGCAGAATATTCTTTATCATAATGTGTTGAGATGTTGAGGTGGTGAGGTGGTGAGATATGTTGTTGAGGTGGTGGGGTGTTGAGATGTTGAGATGGTGAGGTGTTGTAATGTTGAGATGGTGAGGTGTTGACATTACTTTTTACTGAAGATATTCAGCGCAAAGCTCGTTGTCTTATGCAGCACCCACGCCACAGGCAGCGTGATGGCTACGGTTGCGGCGAACGTTCCCCAATAGCCCAAGCCCATCGGTTGTATGTATACGAGCACGAAGTGGATGTGTATGAGGTAAGCCTCCAGACTAAGCATTCCGACAAGACGGAACGCGCGGTTCACCCACTCGGGTGTGCGGCGGAAGATGCGGTTCATCACCAGTATGGAGCACACCGTGAACGGTATGTAGAGCATTCGTTCAACAAAGAGCGGAAAGCGTCCGTGGCGTACCTGCTCGAGGTATAGGCATGTGCCGAACGTCATTAGGAACGTGACGAGCAACAGCCACACCGCATCGGGCGGCAACTGCTTGCGCGAGCGAACCATTTCGCCCATGTTGATGCCGATGAAGAAGATAGGCACGCGACTCCAGAATATCTCCAGGTGACCCACGGCGGCATGTATAGGCAGCACCCACTGCACCATCACGCACCATACCACCATCAGCATTGGCAACCAACGGTAGGTAGGGTAGCGCTCGATGAGGCGCATGTACCACGGCGCAGCGATATAGAGCGCCATGATGGCGGGCACGTACCAGAACGTTAGTTCGTCGTGCAGCCAGAAGTCCCAGTTGATGGTGATGTCGCCGATGAGGTCGACGAGGTCCTTCGAGAAACGGCGCGCTCCGAGATAGTCGCGCAGGTAGAACGCCGTAGAGCAGATGAGCCATGTAGGCAGAATGCGGACGAGTCGGCGGCGGTAGAAATGGCTCACCGACGGCGTCTTTGTCCACGCGAACCACAGGCCCACGCCACTAAGGAAGAGGAAGATGTCGACCCCCACGTTGCCGCAGCGGCGCAGTCCGTAGAACGGGTCGCCGCGGTCGAGCGCCACATGGAACAGAATGACGAAGAGCATTGCGGCTCCCATCTGTTCGGCGCGGAATCGCGATATGTTTCCTAACTCAATGCTTGGTATCTTCATTGCGTAGCTTGAAATTATGGTAGAACCATGCCAATGCTATTGACGCCACGATGTACAGCAGCAGACCCGTGTACACATCGCCATGACGAGAGATTGGTATGAATATTTTTCTTGTGAGCGGATGCAGCACGAAGAGTGCGGCAGAGATGGTGCCTACCCACGCTATCCACTCGTTCACGGTCTTCGGCAGCAGCTTTACGATGCCGATTGAGGCGGTGCACACGAAGAGCGGCGCCCACAGCCATGTTTGGAAGTTGAAGCTGAAGAAGAACACTGCCACGACGGATATCACCATGAGCGTCATGCGCACGCCGTGTGTCAGTTGCTTGCCGTGGCGAGCATAGAGCAGTCCGGCGCAGAACGGCAGCACGCCGCCCATGAAGTTGTAGCGCACGCGGTTGAGCATGTCGCCCTCTGGGTCGCAGAACGCCTGCATAGCCCAGCACACCGCAATGAGCAGCAGAGCGTAGATGTCGCCCTTGCGCCAAAGCAGCAGGCGGTAGACTATATAGAGCTGCATCATCAGTCCGAAGAACCAGTAGGGGCCAGGCCATATCACATGGTCGGGGTCGGGCATCATGTTGTTGAACATGAACATCTGTCCGAGTATGTCCATGACGTGATACTTGTGCGATCCGGGCGTGATGGCGTCAACCATCGTGAACGCCACGAAGCCCACTATCATCATCTTGAACAGCTTAACGTAGTGATGCTTCAGGAACGGCACCACGTTGGTCTGCTTCGGCGAGAGCGCGCCGCGCTTCTCGTACTTCATGACGAGTCCGTAGGCGGAGAGGAAGAGGAACACCGGCACACCGTAATGGCCGAAGAACGACACGAGATGGATGGGCAGGTTGAGGTCGGGCTGTGTGAGCGCCTGCATCAGATCGCTTGCCTTCGACATGGTGAAGGTGTACTCGTTTTCCTTTACGGCGAAACCGAGCCAGTGACAGTAGTTGTGCAGGAAGATGCCTATTATGGCGAGTCCGCGCATGGCGGAACATTCTGTGCGGGTAAGCATTATTTATTCTTCAATTCAAAGTTTGTCGTAATCCGTAGTTTTCTTTAGTATTCTCGGGCGGTTCTCGTCGTACTCGGGCGACAGCAGGTTGAGCTGTTCCTTGTAGTCGCGGGCGTGGATGCCGCCGAGATAGAGCAGCATGTGCGCAAGAGCGTCGGTCATGAAGCGTCGGTTGCGCGCGTTCACCACCTGACGGAATATCTCCGGGCGCTTCTTTATGTACTTGCGCGAGCACCATATCCACATCGGAATGTCGAACTCGGCGTGCGCCAGTCGAGCGTCTATCTTCGCCGAGTGCATTCGGCAGAAGAAGTGCATGTCGCCTTCGTAGCACTCCTCGCCATGGTCGGGTACGTAGATAACTATAGCGTCCTCGTTCTCGAACTTCTTCACTATCTCCGTCACCACCGAGTCGTTGTACAGAATAGCGTTGTCGTAGTCGGCAAGCGTCTGACGCTCGCGGGCGTTCAGGTTCGGCTTCAGTTCCTTGTAGTCGTCGCCGCGGAAGAGCTTGCGCTCCTTCGGCGAACGCTGGCGATACTGCACGTGCTGGCCCAGCAGGTGGAATATTATAAGGTTATGGTCGGTGTTCTGTCCCTGCAGCTCGTCGTAGTCCTTCAGCAAGTCCTCGTCGTAGCGGTGCAACTGCGTGTTGCGCGTGTCGAACTGCGCCGCGCTCAGCTTCGGGTTGTTCAGGAAGAAGCCGCCACTGAAGTCGTACACCGCCTCCTTAGCCTTCGGCAGGAACTGGTTGGTGATGAACGTTACGTGGTAGCCCGCTTTGCGGAACAGTTCGGGGAAGAGCGGATAGTTGCACCATTCGCCCTTGTCGCCCACGCTGTACATTGAGAAGAGCAGCTTGAAGACGAAGCTCGTGAGGTTCCACGGTGACACTACGTCGGTGTACTTCACCAGTCGGCCTTGACGCTCGAGCTTCTGCTGACGCGGTGTGGTGGGCATTGTGTAGCCGTACTGCGAAGAGTGGTGGCGGTTGTAGCTCTCGCCTATGATGAGCACGATGTTAGGCGAGCGGAACGAGCAGGAGTCTACCTGCACTTTGCTTGCCGTGCGTACAAGTCGGTCGATTTGTTTCGCCGTGAGCGTGTTGGCGTATACGCTGAACACGAGTCGGTATATCGGTTGATAGAGCACGGCGTGGTCTTTCTCGGTGAGGGTGTGCTCAACTTCGCCGATCGTGGTGCCCGACATCAGTTTGTGCGTGGCAGCCTTGTTATGCGCACTCGCGCAAACCGACCATACGAGTAGCGCAAGCACGGCGGTGCCTATCACGGGGCGTGCACGGCGCAGCAGTTCGCAGGTACGCAGCCATATCGACTTGATTAGTTCGCGCCAGCGGCGTGGAATGAAGTGGGGAAAGCGCAGTTGCAATGCGCTGATGATATGCACGAACATGAGCAGCAACACCCATCCCACGTTACTCAGCAACACATCTGGCGACACGCATGAGCGCAGGAACTCGCCCGACTCGCGCGAGTCGGTCTCGCCTACAAGCTGCAGCATGGTAGGCGTGAGCGTCGACTGGAACTTCACGAAGCAGTAGACGTCAACCACTGCCGTGGCGTAGAGTGCGAAGTAGAAGAAGCCGCGCACCCATATCATCACCTTGTGTGGCAGCACGGTGAGAATCAGCGTGAGCACGTACACGTCGAGGAACAGTTCGAGGTAGAGGTTGTCGTAGAGGTGTGCTCCGCGTGCGTCGGGCAGCGTTGCCCACGCCGTTATGCAGCCGAGCATATACATGAACACGGCGAACGCACAATTGCGGTGCAGCGGCTCAGCCACAGCAGTGAGCACCTTACCAATAGTTTTCAAATATTTCATCTATATCTTCTGTTGTATAGTTTTCAACCTTTTATGTATAGTTTTCAACCTATTAAAATAATATAACGCAAATTTACACATCTTTTCTGATATATTAATTGATTGTCTTTAAAAAATATCGGTGTACGTTAAAACTTACCCACACAGATATACGAAAAAAGGGCACTCCCTTTCGGGAATGCCCTATATCTTGCAATTAAGTCATTGCTTTATTTTGCAATCAATTCTCTGCTTCGTAGCATAGAATCTGTTGCTTCTTAAGCCGTCTGATTAGTCAGCGAGCTTAACAGTAGCGCGGCGGTTGTAAGAAACCGGTGAGAGGTCGTTAACACCACCCTTGCCCTCTGTTGTGATCTGGTCGCGGCTAACACCCATCTTAACGAGCTCGTTAGCAACTGTCTCAGCACGACGCTCAGAAAGCTTCTGGTTGTAAGGAGCAGAACCAGTAGCGCTGTCTGCATAGCCAGTAACTACGAGGTTAGAGTTGTTCTCCTTAGCGTACTCAGCGAGGTTCTTAACATTTACGAGATCCTTGCGAGAAGCGATGTTGTACTTGTTGAGGTTGAAGAATACAGACAACGGAGCGTTGTAGTAAGCCTTAACGTCATTAGTATTCTGCTCATCCTTCTTTGCAGCGAGGAGGCTCTTCAGACGTGCGTTCTCAGCGTTAGCATCGTTGAGCTGTGCGTTGAGTGCGTCGATCTGTGACTGAGAGAGTGCCTTGATAGCGTCTACGTCCGGAGTCTTGTTCCATGTAGACTTGCCGAGGTTGAACTGAAGACCGAGCTCTGCGTAGAGCTTGTTGTCGTGTGAATCCCATACGCGGCTGTCTGAGTTCGGATTGCCGTTTACGTTGCCGTCGAAGTCAGGCTCAGCCCAATTCCAACCAAGCTCGAAGTAGAGACCTACGTGCTTGCTCAGACGGAATGTGTTGAGGATACCTGCAGAGAGGTTCATTGCGTAGCGGTTGTAGTCGCATGTACGGCTGATACCTGCACCTACGAAAGGAACGAAGTTCCAAACGCGTGTCTCGTTGTAACCATAGATCATGTTGCTAAGGTTGAAGAGAACGTTCTCGTTGAGTGTCCAGTGGTTGTTGTCGTGCTTGTGCTCGTCAATTACATTGCGGCCCCAAACGCCAGAGAACTTAGTGCGAAGACCAAGACCCGGTGTGAACCACTTACCTACAGCAACTGAGAAGCCCGGAGTTGCACGGAACTTCTTGAACGGGCTGCGGTCGAGGCCCTGACCATGCTCCTGGTTTGAATAGAATGCGTTCCAGTCTGCACCTGCCTGAATAAACCAATTACTCCAGAATGAATTTGTAGCAACGCTGTGCTTGAGTGTAGGATCAGCAGTTGTCTCCTGAGCCATTGCACCCATTGATAAGCCACACATTGCCAAAGCAATTAATAACTTTTTCATAGCTTTTATATTTAACAATCAATTAATATTCGTTGTAATTGTAAGTACTTTTTGCCTATATTAGTTGTGCAAAGTTAATAAAAAAAACAATTAGTAATACTATTTTTTTGAAAAAAACGTTCTAATGCCTTAATTTTTATTGATTTATGTATGCATTATACTCCGAAAAGCTGTTCCAAGTCGGTCTGACGTAGTATTGTGAGTATCTTTTTGCCGTCTGGAGTGTAGCTGAAATTGGTGCAAGCGAATAGGCTGTTTACGATATTTTCCATCTCTGCGTTGGTGAGCACCTGACCGTATGTGACGGCTGCGTTGCGCGCCAGTTCGAGAGCGATGGAGTGGTTGATGTCGTCGATGGCGGAAGTGGTCTTTTCGCGAGCCGACGCCACGAGGTCCTGCACGAGTGCAACGTAGTCGAGTCCGTCGAGTCCGCTCGGCACAGCCGTTATCGTGTAGTCGCCTTCTTCGTTGGGCGTGAGCTCGAAGCCGATGTTCTGCAGCTCGGGCATCACTGCTTCCACCACAACCTTGTCAGACGCCGAGAAGTGAATGGTGTCGGGGAAAAGTGGTTTCTGCGAACTTGGACGGCGCTTCTGCATCTGTTCGATGTAGCCTTCGTAGAGTATGCGAGTGTGGGCACGGTACTGGTCGATAATCATCAGACCCGACTTTACGGATGTCATGATGTAACGACCCTTGTATTGATAGTGTGTGGGCGACTTCTCTTCGAGCGGCGACGGCTCGGTTGAGGCTGACTGCATGTCTGTGTCTGCCGAAAGTGCGTTGAATCCTGCCGACTCCGCATTAAGGCCGTCCGGCTTTGAAAAACCTTTCGAGAGAACGATGCCGTTGTCGGCGAATGGTTTGTTTGTGGCGTTAGAACGCGACTGTATTACACCACCCGTATTGTTGCCGAAGAGCGACGGCGCTGACTGCTGGCGCGAGTGTGCCGAGCTGAGGCCTTCGTAGAGCTGCTCCCAATTGTCGGGTGCTGCGGAAGAGCGTTGCGCAGACGGCTCGTTGAACGGGTTGTACGCAGGATTGTATTGCACTTTCGGTGCACTGATGTCTGCCTGCGGCATCGTGCCGAGTGCCGGAATGTCGGGTTGTCCTTCGGTGTCGAACTCTATCGCCGTCACATCGTTGAACATGCCCACGGCGTCGCGCACGGCTGCTGTGAGAATCTGCCACACCGTCTGTTCGTTCTCGAACTTAATCTCGGTCTTCGTGGGGTGGATGTTCACGTCGATGTCCGTCGGGTTGACTGTGAAGTATATGAAATAAGGTATCTGTTCGCCTTCGGGTACGAGTCGTTCGTAGGCGGTCATGATGGCTTTGTGGAAGTAGGGGTGCTTCATGTAGCGTCCGTTGACGAAGAAGAACTGGCGTGCGCCCTTCTTTCTTGCCGACTCGGGCTTGCCTACGAATCCGCTTATCTTGCACATCGTGGTGTCGATGTCTATCGGCAGCAGGTGCTGGTTTATCTTCTTTCCGATCACGTCGACGATGCGCTGACGCAATCCGCCAGCCTTCAGGTTGTAAAGCTCGGTCTGGTTGTTGTAGAGCGTGAAGGCAACGTCGGGGTAGACGAGTGCGATGCGCTCGAATGCGGTGACGATATTGTTGAGTTCAGTGGTGTTCGACTTGAGGAACTTGCGGCGTACGGGGACGTTGTAGAAAAGGTTGCTGATGGTGAAGTTGCAACCTACGGGGCACTGCACGGGTTCTTGCGACACGAAGCGCGAACCGGCGATGGTGAGTGCCGTGCCGAGGTCGTCGTCGGGTCGGCGTGTGCGCAGTTCCACTTGAGCTACAGCGGCGATAGACGCGAGCGCCTCGCCGCGGAAACCCATCGTGTGCAGATTGAAGAGGTCGTCGGCTTGGCGTATCTTCGACGTGGCGTGACGTTCGAACGACAGGCGTGCGTCGGTCTCCGACATGCCCTTGCCGTTGTCGGTCACTTGTATCGACGTGCGGCCGGAGTCGACGCATACAACGTTGATGAGTGTGGCGCCGGCGTCGATGGAGTTCTCCACCAGCTCCTTTATCACGCTTGCGGGGCGCTGTATCACCTCGCCTGCGGCTATCTGGTTTGCCACTGAATCGGGCAGAAGTTGTATAATATCGTTCATGTCGTTAGTTGTTCTCTTAGGGTGTGTCTTTTAATATATGTGGCTCGGCTACATCGCTATCAGTAGTATGATGGCTATGAGCAGGAAACCTATCATCACAAGCAGTCCCAGCAGCCGCACTTGTCCGTTCTGACGGCGGCGCGACGGCGGTTCGGCTTCTCTTATTGAACGCTCTGCGAGTTCTTCGGGCGGTACGCCACGGCGCAGATTGTTGAGAAGGTCGCGCTGCTCGTTGCTGAAGCGGAATGTATGGTGAAAGCCGCGGGGGCGGCGGTTGAAGAAGTACATCGTGTTGTTGTGTTGAGATGTTGAGATGGTGAGGTGTTGAGGCGTTGAGATGGTGAGATGTTGAGGTGTTGAGATGTTGAGGTGTTGTGGTGTTGAGATGGTGAGATGGTGAGGTGTTGAGATATGTCGTTTCGGCTTTGACGCCTATACTTGCTCTTTGCCGTAGCGGAGGTCTCTGGCCTCCGCAGCAGCAAACAAGTCTTATTATGCAGCAAAGCCGAGCAGATAATAGTTATTCTAACCTCTGCAGCGGCGCCTCTATTCGCAGCATCTCCTTTAGCTCAGTGCCAGCCGCCTTGCCTCGCCAGTTGAACACATCGTACTTGTCCTTCGGTCTTATCTCCTCGAACCATGCGAACTCCGGCAGCTTGTACTTCTCTGGCGGTATCTGCGTGATAGGATACATTGTTCCTACAGCCTTCGACGCCCATATCTTCTGCAACTTGCGTTCAGCCGACATGTACATGCGTAGCGTGTCGGTCTCCATATAGTTGAGCTCTGAGAGCAGCGAGTCCTTTTGGTCGGCGTTGTAGTAGAGCGACTTCACGTTGCCCGTTGCCTCGGCGCGTCGTATCGCTCCGTCGGTGAAGAACGCGTCCATGCGCTTCGATGAAATCTGGTTGAAGTGGTTCTTCTCGTCGCACTTCTCCACGGACAGCGCCTGACCCACAATCTCCGCCTTGCGCACCGTCGAGTCGTTCATGTATACATGTATCACCTCGCCGAGCAGCTGTCTGCCAAGATTCCACACTATCGGGTCGTGGTACATCGTCATGCACGAGTCTTGCGAGCTGAACACGAGCGAGTCGCATACAGCCTGCACGTCGTTGCGGTAGGCACGCACATGGTTGAAGGCGTGCACCTTGCGGTAAACCGAGTCGGTCTCGATGTTGAACGTGTAGAGTTTCAGCGAGTCGGCATGCACGTAGAGTGTGTCCTTCTGCGAGTAGTCGAGCATCAGCGCGCGCTTCGTAGCGTAGCCGTAGCCCGTCGTCTCGTTGTAGAAAAGGTGGTCGCAGCGCAGTTCGTTCTTGTTCTCCGTGTCGGTGTATATCACGTTGCCGAATCCTTCGTTCTGCTTCAGCTTGTCGTTGTGGAAGAGCGAGTCGCCGGTGATGGTTTTCTTGCCGTCCACGATGGTGGAGCGTCCGAACAGTTGCGACATATTCGTCTTGCTGTTGGTGTAGGCGTCGGTAGTGTTGATGACGGTGCTCTTCGACTTTATTGTAGACGGACCCGTAACGTGAGCGATGCGGGTGCGTGTGTCGTAGTGGAGCGAGTCGGTGTTGATGATGTTCTCGCCGCTGCGCATGTGTACGTCGTAGAAGAACGCCGCCTTGCGCGTCGCGGTGTTGTACTCGCCCCAGTCGCTCACCAACTCGTCCTTGCCATCGATGAGCTTGCCGCCCTCGAAGAAGTAGGCGTTGTCGTACAGACGGTCGTAGTCGAGCGAGTCGGTGTAGAGCGTCTGCGTGCGGTGTTTCAGCACCACGTTGCGGCGTGCGTGCATCATTTGCTCCGCACCTATATAGTCGGCATAATCGCACGTTAGCGAGAGCGTATCGCCCTGCTTGAAGTGCACGTGTCCGAACGCCTTCACCGAGTTAGCCTCCTGGAAGAAGTAGGCGCTGTCGCACCACAGCTGTGATCCGGCATGCGTGAAGTGTACCTTTCCACGCAGAATCTGCGCGTCGGGCACTGCGCCGTACATGTCGTAGGCGAGCTCGTCGGAGTGAACGAGATACACGCGTTCGTCGGTCCTTGGTCGCTTCCTCTTGCCCTTCGGCGCCGCAGAAGCCCATATCAGGCAGAAGCCAAAAAGGCATAGAACTGCTGCGAGAGCGGTTCTATGCCAGTTGTTCGTTATTGAGGATTGTCTTTTCTTCATTATTATTCTAAGCCTTTCTAAGCCTTTTAGGCGTTCTTAAGCCTTCCTGAGAGCCTTATTTAACCCAGCCTTCGTACTCGTACTTATAGTTCTTGTAGCGATCCTGCATACGCACATAGGTAGTCTTTATCTTCTTCACCACCCAATTGTGCAGGAACTCGGCGCGCTGCTTCTGAAGCACTACGTTCTTCAGCACCTGGAAGTCTTCGTTGATAGTAGCGCGGTGAGCCGGTATGCGGTTCTTCAGCTTCACGATAGCCACAACGTTCTTGCCCTTCTCGTTCACCATTGTGAACGCGTCAGACACGTCGCCGACCTCCATGTTCTCCACTTTGCGAGCCACCTCTGTCGGCAGGTCCTTCATCTGGAACTTCGATGTGCGGCCATCCTCGCTGTTGAACGACATGAGACCGTGGTTGTTGCGTGTGTCTTTGTCGTCAGACATGTATGTAGCAGCCTCCTCGAACGCGAGTTTGTTGGCGCGTATGTCGGTAGCGAGCGAGTCGAGCTTCACGCGCATTGAGTCGGTAGCCTCTGCCGATACACGCGGGATGCGCAGGATGTGGCGCACCTTGATCTTGTCGCCGCGCTTGTCGATAAGCTGTATGATGTGGAAACCATACTCCGACTCAACAATCTTCGACACGCGCTTCGGGTCGGTGAGGTTGAACGCAACCGCAGCGAAGGCAGGGTCGAGCATACCGCGACCAACGTAGTCCATCTCGCCGCCCTGACGTGCAGAGCCTGGGTCTTCGGAGTAGAGGCGTGCGAGCGTTCCGAAAGAAGTTTCGCCGCTTGTGATGCGGTCGGTATATTCGCGCAGCTCGTTCTTCACGTGGTTGATTTCCTCCTGCGAAATCTTCGGTTGCTTTGTGATTATCTCTACCTCAACTTGCGTCGGAACGAGCGGAATGCTGTCCTCTGGCAAGTTGTTGAAGTATTTGCGTACGTCAGCCGGCGTAACGGCGATGTCGCTCACGAGTTTCTCGCGCATCTGCTGTATGAGCTGGTTGTTGCGGAAGTCGTCGTGCAGCTGCTGGCGCATCTGCGTAACGGTCATCTTCTTGTATTCCTCCAACTTCTCCTTAGAACCAGCCTGCTGTATCCAGCGGTTTATCTGCATCTCTATGTTCTGCGAAATCTCAGCCTCAGTAACGTTGATTGAGTCGATTTCAGCCTGATGGAGGAACAGCTTCTGCACAGCAATCTGCTCAGGAATGATATAGTCGGGGTCGCCGTTCCATGTCATACCCTCCATCTCGCCCTGGAGCTTCATCATTTCCACGTCCGATTTGAGGATGGGCTGGTCGCCTACCACCCATATCACTTCGTCTACGATGCTGTGCTCTGGCACGCGCTCCTCGGTCTTGAGCGTGTCCTGCTTAAGCTCTGTGTCCGAACCGGCATAGCTGCCTGCGTTCGCACCGATGCCCACGAGCAGAGCCGCAGCGGCGAAAGTCGCCATTATAATGTTGCGTTGTTTTCTCATGTATATGTATATATTATAATATGTATAGTGTGTAGAGGGCGCGCCAGCACCCTCCGACGATTAGTGCTTGTTAACGGTGCTGAGCACATCCTTGTTCACTACGACCGTGTAGCGCTTGCGCAGAGCTTCAATCCACGCCTTCTCGAGCTGCTCCTGATAGTCGGCAACAACCAGTTCGCGCACGTCGTTGTATGTCTTCGGAGCCTTCAGCTTCTCGCCGTATGTAGCCGAGATGGGGAAGTCTTTCACGTCAGCCACAATAGTGTCCTTAGCGAACACCACCTTGTCGATGAGCGCGTTGTCGCCCTCGCGGAAAATGCCCTTAACGACCTTGATGCGTATTGTAGAGTCGTTGAACTCCTTGCGCAGACGCTCAGCCCATTTTTCGAACGGAATGTTCTTCAGCGACTTCTTCACAGCCTCTACGTCGCCCTCCTGCTTCACCCAGTAGGCGATGCCCTTGAAGCGCGGCTGTTCCCACTTGTAGCGCTTGCGATTCTTCTTGAAGTAAGCTGCGAGTCCCTCTTCGTCCTTCGCTGCCTTGTCCCACACCGTGCGGTTAGAGATTTCGTAGAGCAGCAGTCCGTCGTGATACTCGCGGATGAGGTTCTTCAGTGCAGGGTCGGCAGCCGCCATCTCGTCGGCGCGACGGTTGAGTATGTCCTCCGGTGTGCACTGCGGAACGGAGTGCTTTGCTATAGAGTCGATGTTCTGCGAGATGATTCGCTCGCGCAGTCCGCGGCTTTCTATGAAGCGATGTATGTCGGCGCGAACCGTATCGTAGGGGAAGAAGTTCTGCTTTGCTTCGACCTTAATGATGTGATAGCCGAACGGTGAGAGGATCGGCTTTGATATCTCGCCCGGCTTCATTGCGAAGATGGCGTCCTCAAACTCCTTCACCATGTATCCGCGCTGCACCCAAGAGAGGTCGCCGCCACGGCGTGCCGACCCCTTGTCGTCTGAGCAGCGCTGTGCAAGCTCGGCGAAGTCGGCACCCTTGATGAGCGCGTTGTATATTGAGTCGGCACGTACGAGCGCTGAGTCGCTCTGTGCCTTCGTTGCGTTCTGCTTCAGTGAGACGAGTATGTGGCGTGGGCGAACCAGTCCGCCGTTCCCGTCGATGCGTTTGCGTGTGTCTTCGTAGATGGTGCGTGCCTCGCGCTCTACGTCGTTGTCGTTGATGAAAGAAGGGCGTATCTGCTGGTCGCGGTACATACGGAACTCGTCGCGGAAAGCCTTTGTGGTGTCGATGCCAGCTTCTTCAGCTGCCATCACCTTCAGTTTGTAGTTCACAAACAGGTCGATATATTCGTCCACGCTCTTCTTGTCGACAACGGTTTCAGAGTTGTTCTTGTTGTACGAGTATTCGAACTCCGAGCGCGGCACAGCCTTTCCGTTTATAGTCATGATAGTTGGGTCGGCTGTCTGTGCCGATGCTGTGGTTGCTGCCACGAGCAGTGCTACCAACAATGATTTTACCTTCATTTTTTCTTTTGGTGTTTGTTTATTGGGGCTTTCTCCCCACGTTTCTTGTATATTTGAATTGGCTTGAAAACCCAATAACTACACGGCTGGAGATGCCTTCGCACCTCAAGCCGTGTGGTTGTTGGGCTTTCTTTCAGTGTTCAATATTTATTACTGTGGGCGCGAGTAGTTCGGAGCCTCACTTGTAATTGTGATGTCGTGTGGGTGGCTCTCGAGCACACCTGCGTTTGTGATGCGTGTGAACTTAGCGTTGTGCATAGCCTCGATAGTGCCAGCACCGCAGTAGCCCATACCTGAGCGCAGACCGCCGATGAGCTGGTAGATCACCTCCTGCACGGTTCCCTTGTAAGGTACGCGTCCTGCGATGCCTTCCGGCACGAGCTTCTTCACGTCCTTTGTGCCAGCCTGGAAGTAGCGGTCCTTAGAGCCGTTCTCCATTGCCTCAAGCGAACCCATGCCGCGATAGCTCTTGAACTTACGTCCGTTGAAGATGATTGTGTCGCCAGGGCTCTCCTCTGTGCCTGCAACGAGCGAACCAATCATCACTGAGCTGCCGCCTGCTGCGATAGCCTTCACGACGTCGCCAGAGTACGACGTTTACTCTGCAC
>OQVZ01000232.1_pt1 | contig 20804 bp, 17 predicted proteins | sample 1691571 | NCBI WGS metagenome assembly OQVZ01 (sample SAMN03418261, study PRJEB22391) | human gut metagenome | biome: human-gut; feature: organic feature; material: feces | host: Homo sapiens | place: Tanzania | collected 2013-01
CGCGGACGGTATCGGAAAGACAATCTACGCTTCTTCCGACGAGGACAACCGCCCGGTAATGAACAGTATATTCTTCGACATCACACCTGATTCCACCACTTTGGTAGCATCTGACCTTCAGAAACTTACATGCTACCAGACGACTGACGAAGTGAAAGCCGAGGCTCCTTGCTCATTCATCCTGAACAAGAAACATGCGGCCGTACTCAAGTCAATCATAGGCAAGGATGTCGAGACAGTTTCGATCAAGTTCGATTCCAAGACAGCCGTGTTCCAGTTTGACAACACGACCATCATCTGCTGCCTCGTGGTGGGAAAATATCCTGACTACAGGACCATTATCCCGCAGAACAACTCCAATATCCTGAGAATCAACAGGGTTCAGCTTCTGAATACGGTACGCCGAATTTCAGTCTGCTCACCGAAAGGTTCAAACCACATCAAGTTCGAGCTTACACCGGGTTCATTGGAGATTTCAGCACAGGACCCTGGTTTCGAAATTGCAGCACACGAGAAAGTTGCATGTCAATATGACGGAAGCGACCTGGTAATCGGTTTCAAGTCCACACACATCATCGAGATGTTGTCAAACCTCTCATGCGAGGAAATCGTCATGAAATTCGTGGACAAGAGAAGGTCGGCATTGCTTCTGCCTTCTGAGGAAGAAGCCAAGAGCGAGAAGGTATTCGGTATCGTAATGCCTATAATGGTCAAATAGTTATGCAGCTTCATCTTGACAGGCCTCTGCTTTTCTTCGACATTGAAAGCACAGGCCTTAACATTGTGTCAGACTCTATCGTAGAGCTCTCTTTCGTGAAAGTGTTCCCTGACGGTCATGATGAAATCAAGACCTGGAGGGTGTGCCCTTGGGATTATAAGGCCAAGAAGCAGAAAAGCATGGACCCGGGAGCCAGCGCCGTGAACGGCATCAAGGACGAAGACGTCGCCGGAGAGAAGAAATTCATCGAAATCGCACCTGAGGTTGTGGATTGGCTGAAAGACAGCGACTTGGCAGGATACAACTCCACCAAGTTCGATTTGCCGATGCTTGCCGAGGAAATAGAAAGGGCCCGCGCATATTGCAACGAGCGCATAGCTGATGCAAAGACGCCGGCCGACAAGAAGGACAAGGCGCAGAAAGTCCTCGACTCTCTTGACATTGACCTTCACTCAAAGCAGATGATCGACGTCCAGACCATATATCATTATATGGAGCCGAGGAATCTCAAGGCAGCGTACAGGTTCTACTGCGGCGGTGAGGATTTCAAGAATGCACATTCGGCTGAGGCTGATACAGTTGCTACTTATGAGGTACTCAAAGGCCAGCTGGACATGTATCAGGAGCCAGACAAGTATCACGAGAACCCGCTCAAGAACGACGTGACCTTCCTTTCAAATGTCGGCGGACGTCCGCGTACAGTGGATTATGCAGGAAGACTTGCCCTGGGAAAGGACAATGAGCCTGTCATAAGTTTCGGAAAGCACAGAGGCCATACCGCGAGGGAGGTCTATGAGACTGAGCCTGCGTATTTCGCATGGATTGAAAATGGTGAATTCACCATGGACACCAAGCGTCAGTTTGCCCTGCTGAAAGAGAAATTCGACAAGGAAAAGAAAGAGGCAATGAGCAAACCACTCGAAGGCGAGGATTTGAAGAAGGCTTTGGGCGCGCTGCAGAACAAGTTCGGAAACAAATAACCACGTTGTCCCACTTGAGTAATGAACATCATAGTAAAGACTTTCGGAGGTAATGTCATCGTCCGTCCCGATACCACATGGGAGAAGGACAACGAGGACATCTACCCGCAGGATTTCATAGAGACATTGAGTTTCACTCCAGTTCTTTTCGCAAGGATCAGCAAACCGGGAAAGAGCGTGGGGCTGAGGTTCGCGTCAAGATATTATGACTCTGCAAATTATGGTCTTCTTCTCTATCCCGAGAACTTGCTTCGCGGAGGAGAAGAAGACTTTGCATGTGCTTCATGCATTGACCATACCTCTTTTCTTCCGGCACCTCTCTATCAGAAATGCGTATTCGGCACTGCCGGCAACGAGTTCATTCTCAGCAAGGACGGGAAAGAGATTTTCCGCACTTCCACCGAAGGCCTGGCCAGAATCGAAGAGGCCATAGAGGAAGCCACGCGCAAGATATACATCAGGACGGGAGACCTTGTCGCCATAGAGCTGGACAGCCGTAAGATGCTGTATGACAGAGCAGAAGGCATTGTCAATATCCACGGGACCTTCTGCGGCAACGAGACCGTCAGTTTCAATATCAAGTAACTCCAATGAATTACGACATCATCATAATCGGAGGCGGTGCTTCCGGACTGATGGCGGCTTATGGGGCATGCAAGGCGAGCAGCAAAAAAGTCAGCGTCCTTGTGCTCGAAAAGATGCCACGTCCGGGAAGAAAAATCATGATTACAGGAAAAGGGCGTTGCAATTTTACCAATGTGAAGTCATGGAGCGATTTTTCATCTCATGTCAGGGCCAATTCCAATGTACTGCGCCCGTCATTCTACAACCTCACCCCCGATGCCCTGATAGACTTCTTCAGCCAGAACGGGATGGAGTCCGTCGTCGAACGCGGAGACCGCGCCTTCCCGATTTCGCACAAGTCAATGGATGTCGTCGATGCCCTCGCAGATGCGGCATTGCATGCCGGCGCAAGGATTGAGGTCAATGCTGATGTGACAGATGTCGTCCACGATTCTTCCTGCTTCACTGTGACACTAGCCGGAGGAAGGTCATTCACATCGTCCAAACTGATTGTCGCAACCGGAGGATTGTCATATCCTTCAACAGGTTCCACAGGATTCGGATATGACGTGGCCCAGAAACTCGGGCACACGATAAAGCAATGTTTCCCGTCATTGACAGCTCTCGTTCCGAAAGGTTATAAACTCATTCCGGAAGGATTCAAGGCTGATATGAAGTGTCATATTGACAGGAGCACTCCCCTCTCAGAGACAGGTGCGGCTCTCTGCGGAAATTCATTGAAAAATATCGGCATCAAATTGGAGGTCAATGGTATAGAGGCACAGGAAATGGAGGGTGACATTGACTTTACCGATGGCGGACTCGAGGGCCCGGCAGGTTTTACGATGAGCCGGAACGCGGTCAAGTCGCTGATCAACGGCGGCAAGGCAAAAATTCTGATTGACATGAAGCCGGGTGTGCCTGAAGAGGAGTTTTCGTCTCGCGTCAATGACTTGTGGCGTGAGGTGATGAAGGACCCGCGCAGCAGCGGCAAGCCTGTACGTCAGGTTACCAAGATTCTGCTGGGCAAACTGATGCCATGGGATCTCATACCTGCTTTCATGAAGTGTCATCCCGAGTTTTTCTCCGGTCCGAAGGGACGCGAGTCAATGAAAGTCAAGGCGCTGGTCAATGCCATGAGGCGCTGGGAGTTCGAGATCGAGGGATATGTCGGCTATGAGCGTTGCGTGATTACTGCCGGTGGCGTTTCCGCTGATGAAGTCATTCCCAAGACATTGGCTTCCAGAAAATGCGAGGGGTTGTATCTCTGCGGCGAAGTGCTTGATATAGATGCAGATACAGGAGGCTATAATCTTCACATCGCATTTTCGACAGGTTATCTTGCAGGTATTTCTGCGGCGTTGTCGTGCTAGGGATATTTACCTTGCATGTGACTGCAATTCGGTGTAAAAATGAGGCTTTTTTTACACCGATTATCATTTTTGAGACAAATGGTGTAAAATCAGGCCAATTTTTACACCATTTTTATCGTTGGTAGGCAGAGATAGATGGATATACAAAAACGGCTGACAATCAAATTATTGATTATCAGCCGATTTTGTTTGGAGCCACTCAAGGGGTTCGAACCCTCGACCTGCGCATTACGAATGCGCTGCTCTACCAACTGAGCTAAAGTGGCAACATTGACGCAATGGTCGAGCCAAAGCGGATTACAAATGTAATGCTTTTTTCTGGATTTATTGCATATCGGACAAAAAACTTTTCAATGGGATGCAAATGATACGAATCCGGATTTAAATTCAGAGCACTTCCTTGTAGTAATATAAAGTATCGGGGTTCTGCTGATGGAAAATCTGCACGAGGTCATGAAGGATGAGGTCAGGACGAACCGCACCGCTTTCCCAGAAATCATTGCCTCCGCCCGGAGTCACCCGAAGGGTATTATTGAAAATCTTCTGCACTTGCATTGACCTGAAGACAGGATTCTGAGAGTACAGGTCAATGCGGGTGTCACACCACCCGGTATTGAGCCAAAAGTCGGCTTCTGTGGAATAGCCGAGGGCCTGCTCAACAGAAATCACGGATGATTCGGTTTTGCCCTGCACGGCACCCAGCACGTTGCCGCCGGCGTCATTGACGAGTCGTGTCATGTAGTTTTCGCCTCCGGGAATATACCAGGCATCACCATACGGGATATTCATCAGGACATTGACGCGGGGCGAGTTTCCTGCACCGGACATGATTTCATTATATGACTGACAGACAGTATCATAGACAGAATCTGCCACTGCCATTTTTCCTGTCATTGACCCAAAAATTTTTACGTAAGATGCGCGTGCGAGCGGGCTGTTTTCTAGGTAATCGTCGAGGACCAGGACGGGGATGCCGAGCGAACGGAGATGCGACACGAAGGTGCTGCCCGGCATTGAATATGTCAGCACGAGATCCGGTGCGAGTCCGACGATTTTTTCGTAGTCAGGAGCGGCTTCCGAGCCGACATCGGCGACCAGGCCTTCCTCGTAACGTCTTATGACACAAGTATCTGTGAGATAACGGATTCCTGAGACGCCACAGACCGCATCGGCTGCTCCGACAGAAGACAGGTAAGCGACGTAACTTGTAGACATACAGACAAGCCTGCGCAATGGCGGAGTAAATGTAATACTGTCGGCGGCAGTCCGTATCGTTACTTCCTTGCCGTTTATGTCAATGCTGAAATGCGCTTTGTCAATGTTGCCGGCCGTATCGGCGTGTCTGCCGCAGCTGAAAACAAATGTCAGCGTGGCAATCAGGGCAGATATGATTTTCAGATGTCTTGTCATCGGGTAGCTTTACTTAATCCGTCAAAATTATTAATTTTGCATGGATTGTGAAAATTTATGGTCGAAACGACGGAAACATGAAAAAATTTGATACTAAAGTCCAGATGATGGACGCGGGAATGACTCTTTTCGAGACAGAGGAGAACTACGGAAACACACTTGGTCAGGTAAAGGCCGAGTTGGAAGTTTACGGCAAGGTACTGAGGCCCAGCGAATTGAGCGAAGCCATATTGCCGGATTCCACAGGAGATTGCGACTTGTTTCTGGACTGGTCTTCCGCATGGAGAAAGCGTTACATTTCATGCCATCTGGAGAGTGCCGGCGAGACCGAAAAGGACGGAAAGACCATTTACCGTTACGCGGCATCTTTCAAGGAGGGCAACAGGAGCACCATCCTGCGTGGAGCCGTAATGCTGATGTTTCTGCTGACTATGCTCACTGAAATTTTCTTCGGTTCAAGCCTGCTGTCCAAGATTCAGGGACTGGTCTGCGCCGGTCTGACCGCCTGGCTGTGGATACTCCCGAGCAGAAAGGCTCAAAACCTGGTCTTCTCCCTGATGCGAAAACTTAGTAATCCTTAAAAAATAACTTGGTAATCTTTGCTAGTCTTTTCGGTCTATATTCCTTTTTTCATCAGTCGTGTACGTCCAGTACACTCCTTCTTCGAAAAGGAATCTATCCTCGAAAATACATCACAAATCTTTACCAACTTATTTTTTCATGCTTACTTAAAAACGACAACAGGAGACAATAGAAAATCATCCTGAGCATCCCGGGACTGGAAATCAGATTACTCCTGAGCCGAGCATTTCGTCACGGTCGTACCATACGGCGAACTGGCCAGGCGTAATGCCACGCTGAGGGGTCTCGAAAAGGATGAACAAACCGGCTTCACGCATGACCAGGAGTGCATCCTGGAGAGGCTGGCGATAACGGATACGGACACGATAACGCCTGATGTCACCCGGCTGCATACGCAAATCCTCGCGAATCCAATGAATCTCGTCCGGCCTCACCACAAGACAACTGCGCGACAGGCCCTTGTGCTGATGCCCCTCCCCCACGTAAATGATATTCTTGTCAATGTCAGTGGAAATCACGAAAAGCGAATCCTTGTGACCGCCGATATTCAGGCCCTTCCGCTGTCCGATAGTATAGAACTGCGCCCCCTCATGACGTCCGACGACCGCCCCATAAGGATTGGCCTTGTAACGAGTCTTCTTTATATGATGCTTTCCTGAACGATAAGTCTCCGTCTCGAACTTGATGTCATCATAAGTCACCGGTTCAGAAAGTCTTAAGAAATCCTCATCAGAAAGGGCACGGACCTTGCCGAAGTCATATATCGACTCGGCACGACATCCTCCTTCGAAAGAGCCTGCTTCCGAATGGGCGGACTTGTCATCTGAAATATAATCAGTTATGAGATTGACATTACCCTCGCTGCCTGAAACCATCAATGATGCCAGAGTGGACCCTATGAACTGATACTGAGGGGAGACATTGAAAAAAGCATCGTAAACCTCGACGACATCCCCCTCGACAGATTTCAATTTCTGCTGCAGGAAGACCGGCAAATCGACTTTTCCCACAAAACAGATTCCCTGCGAATCCTTCTTTTCAGCAGACGGCAAATCAGCCTCCGCAGCAAGACGTCGCACCTCCGGCTTGCAAATGTCCCCTATCGGAAACAACGCCATTGAAAGCTGCTCCTCAGTCAATTGACAAAGAAAATAGCTCTGGTCCTTGTTCGGGTCCGAACCGGCAAGAATTCTCCAGACAGGTTTCCCGTCACGCATAAGTTGCTGTCCGTCAGGACCAAGTGCAGGTTCCTTGCGGCAATAATGTCCGGTCGCAACGAGGTCAGCACCCATCTTCCTGGCAGCCTTCAGAAATGCATCGAACTTGATCTCACGATTGCAGAGCACATCCGGGTTCGGAGTCCTGCCCTTGGAATATTCGTCGAACATGTAATCGACCACGCGCTGACGATATTCATTGCTCAAGTCAATGAAATAGAACGGGATACCGATTTTCCTCGCGACCATCTCGGCCACGAACCGGTCCTCTTCCCACTCGCAGTCTCCATGCAGAGTGCCTTCCGTATCATGCCAGTTCTGCATGAACATGGCGAATACGTCATAACCCTGCTGCTTCAAAAGCAGAGCAGCCACACTTGAATCAACACCTCCGGAAAGACCGATGCAAACTTTCTTACCCATATCAATGACAATCTACAGTCGCTTTGTCGCCGGCCATCGGAAAATGCCCATAACCGGCTTCAAAAACATTCAAAACATGCAAAGATAATCAGATTCCGAATAAATGCACGAGGAAAATTTTCATTTTGAAACGCAAAATTCCTATCTTTGAAACGATTGACAACAAAGACATTGATATTATGACAAATAAAACACTGGAAATCAACTATAAGGAATTCAGTTCACTGGATGAACTGGAGCCGCAGGACAGGGAACTCTGCGAGGCCGCAGAAAAGGCATTGACAGGATCCTATGCGCCATATTCGAATTTCAATGTAGGTGCAGCCGTGAGGCTTGCCGACGGCAGCATAGTGAGCGGAGCGAATCAGGAGAATTCCGCCTATCCGTCAGGACTTTGCGCTGAGAGGACGGCCATGTTCGCAGCCCACGCGAATCATCCCCGGACACCGATGAGAAGCATAGCCATAACCGGTGCACAGAACGGCAAACTGAACAGCGGAATTACCGCGCCTTGTGGTGCATGCCGTCAGGTGATGGCTGAATATCAGAAAGTTGCAGGCCAGAACATGAGCGTTCTGCTCTACGGAAGCGACGTAATCCTCAAATTCGAGAAAGTGGATGACGTGCTCCCGTTCATATTCACGAATCTCGACTAGGAATTCACCAACTCACGCAACTCAGCCAAGGTAATGGCATGACTTTGTGACGTTCCCTCCAAAATGGAATCTGCAAGATTCTGTTTCACCTTGTGCAGACGGAGAATCTTCTCCTCAATAGTACCTTTGGAAATAAGATGATATACAGTCACATTCTGCTGCTGTCCGATACGGTAGGCGCGGTCTGTGGCTTGTTGTTCTATGGCAGGGTTCCACCACGGATCCAGATGGATGACATAATTGGCTCCGGTAAGGTTCAGCCCCAGACCGCCAGCCTTGAGACTGATAAGGAAAACAGGACAGGCTCCATGCTGAAAGTCATTGACCATCACCTGTCTCTGCTTTATCGGTGTACTTCCGTTCAGATAGAAATGTTCAATTCCTGACGTCTTCAAATCATTGGAGACCATGTTCAGGAAACTGGTGAATTGACTGAATATCAACACGCTGTTTCCGCCTGAAATAATTTCCTGTACCAGTTCCATCAGGGCAGATATCTTGGTAGGAGTCTCTTTCCAGCCCTTTCGCACAAGAGGCATCGCGCAAGCCGCCTCACGAAGTTTCGTAATTGCCGCAAGCGCATTGACATTGACCTTACCCTCGGACTCGAGCTTGGATTTCGCATCTTCCCGCATTGTCTCGTACGCGACGAATTCTGCCGGCGACAGCTCCACCAGACGCATAATTTCGGTCTTGTCAGGCAGTTCCTCCACTACCTCTCCCTTCGTCCTCCTGAGGATGAACGGCTGGATTATGCGTTTCAGCTGGGCACGACGCTCGTCATCACCATTTTCTATCGGAGTTATGAATTTCGCCGAGAACTGCTCAAACGTGCCGAGCAGTCCCGGATTGATGAATTGATAAAGGTTCCAGAGTTCGCCCAGATAATTCTGTACCGGTGTACCTGTCAATATGATACGGCTCCCGGCATGAAGCGACATCGCAGCAGCGGACATCTTCGTATCCCTGTTCTTGATTGTATGGGCCTCGTCAAGACATGCAACATTCCACCGGATTCCGGAAAAGGTCTCCTGTTCTTTTGTCAAAAGCCCGTAAGTGGCGATGACAATGTCATAGGGCCCCGCAGAACTGAGCGTTGCAGAACGGTCGTCTGCCTCATTGAAAATCACAGGATGCAGTGCAGGAGCGAACTTGGCAAGTTCTCTCTGCCAGTTCATGACAACTGATGCCGGCGCAACCACAAGTGACGGTCCTTGAGCGGCTTTCGACAACAGGAACGCTATGGTCTGGACAGTCTTTCCGAGTCCCATATCGTCAGCCAGACAGGCTCCGGCACCCCAATAATCGAGTCTGGACATCCATTTATAGCCATCCAGCTGGTAATCGCGAAGGTCAGCTTTGAGACCATCAGGAACAGTCGGAATATATTTTTCCGAATCCTTCATCCTTTCAACAGCCTTCTTATACTCCTTGTCCACAGCAGCATTGACACCGCTCTTCTTCACCAAATCCGCGAGGAGACCGGCCTGAAACACTGAAACCCGCTCAGTCCCTTTCTGCGACTGCCCGAGAGATTCGAGTCGTTTCATATACTTGGCAAGAGAGTCAGACAATGCAACATATTCATCCTCACCCATTTTCAGGTATCCGTCAGAATATCCTCCTGCTGAAAGCGCAGCCATAATCTGGTCCAGCGTGAATTGATGTTCTCCGGCATTGGCCTCTCCCTCGATTTCAAACCAGTTTTCATTGGATTTCACATGGATATTAATTGCAGATTGCTCAAGTCTTCCAAGAACCTTAAGCTGCTTGCCTTCAGGCCATTCAAGAGTACAGATATCCGTCATATCTCTGGTCTGTTCGAGAATATCCAGCATCTGCGGAATCGACGGCAGATAATAATCTTCGTCGAAATCCATGCTTTCAAAATCAATTCTTCCGGACAACGTCTTGAAATTTGCGCGCTCAGTTTTCATATCCCTGTTCACATGCCAGCGCTTCCCGTCTGAAGCATCGTAGAAGGAATGTTCGCCCAAGCCCGGCCTGAAAGTGATTTTTCCTCCGTCCAAAGGCCTTGTGTATAAGGTCAATGCAAATGAGGCAGGTTTGGGAATGATGCGGATATAAATCCTCGGATTGCCGTCCTTATCCTCAACAATAGAGGCCGAGCGGAAATATTCAGAGTGAACTTCGATGATTTTTTCAATCCTTGGCACCATACCCTGTAAAGTACCTTCCGCACTTTCAGGGAATGTGGCCTTGGTGGCAAAAAGTTTGTCCAGAAACTGTTTCTGCACCAGATTCAGGCGAATGACATTATACGAGTGAGGATTGACTCTTACAACGGATTCCCTCATGAATTCGTTGTAATACCGCATTTTCGGAACATTGGTTCCGAATACGAACATCTTTTGCTTCTTATCCTTTTCCAATGTTACGAACGGCGTTTCATCATTGACGGCAATCCTGTTTTCCTCATCGTAGCTATCGTAAAACACTCTGTCACAGCCTATCAAAGCCGGGAAGAGATGGGCATCATTCAATATCAGACGAGACCTGAGCCTTTCAATGACACGGCTGTCATATTCATCACAGACACTGCCGTAAAATCCTGTCAACAAGGAGGATATGGCCACAGCCTTACCTGCGCTCCACCTGCCGCTCTTTAGTATTCCCTGTTCTTTAATCGCAACCTGGCCCTGCTTGTTTGCAACATAGATGAGACGACCGGATTTCTTATCCTCCGCCTTTTTGTCCTGACTGCTGTCAATGAGATTTTCAAGAACCGCCAAATCGTGTTCCCACGGCTGCTTGAAGTGCATTCTTGACATAATAGGTGACCCGCCGAACAAGTTTTCCAGAGATTGCCTTTCCTCTTCGCCAAGACCGATACCAGTCTCATATCTGACCACTGCCATCAACGGCGTCGGCACTTCCACTTTTTCTTTGATAAGACTTGCTCCGAAACGACTCTCGAATCCGGAATACAGTTCCACGGTCTCGCGAAGCATACTTTCAACTGACGGAATTCCCTCAGATATACGCATCTCATCATAGCCCAACGACTTCTGCGCGAGATATATTGCAGCTCCGAACTGGACAGGATCCGCCTTTTTATTCAAAAAGGAAGTAAGTTTCTTCTGATATTTCTCGCTGCCTTCCAGAATATATGCAGATATCAGAAAATATGTCATGACAGGCGAAGGCAGGTAATTCTTCGGCTTCAATCTCGTGTTCCGATTCTTTTCAAGTTTGAGAGCATGTTCAAAAAGATCAATTGCCGCGTTGTAATCTCCTTTATACAAAAGCCTGACAGCACAGACTGATTCCGCTACGGAGTCCAAGGCTCCAGCCGCGACAAGCGACTCTGTCCAAAGCCCTTCCACGAGCCATCTGTAAGCATTGACTTCACTCATCAGTTTTCTCTCATCCGCTTCGACATAATCTTTTATGAATTTTTCCGCTTTATCCAGAAAACTTTTGTCAATAGTGCCATTGGCTTCATTCGAAAGCAAGGCAAAACTGAAGAAACTCGAGAGCTCTTCCTGCGGCGCCCTCTCGAATATCGCACTGAAGGCTTCATCGAACATGACCGGAATCAGATCGTTTGTACATTCGGACATCAGCCAGAACTGGAAATCAAACATACGGGCAAGTTTCTCGGTGTCATTATTGAAAATGCACTGGACAAGAGACGCGCGAGATGTCGAACCGGAACGGTCATATTTCGGGAGTTCCGGATAATACAGCAAGGCATTGAGGGCCACCTTCATATAGTAGAAACAATCCACCTCATATATCCTGTCGCTCCACGTTAGAGTCCAGTTTACATAGTGGTTTTTCACAAGAACTTCCAAGTCAGCCCTGAGTTCCTCATTTGTCGGGTACCACAACTTAAGCTTTGATTTCAATGTTCTTGTGCTATAGTCGCATGAATCTGTCAATGCTATATAGCTCAAAAGCACCCACTGCCTTTCAGTGAGGTTCCATTCGAGTTTCGGAAAAACAGATTTAAGTTTCTTCAGATGAGCGGAAGGCCTGTTCATAATTAAGAATATTTCTACGACAAAAGATATTGTCAATGTTACTGCAAATTCAGTACGTAATTAGCAAATACAAAGATAAAGAGAATCAATGCCAGCCGCAAATATTTCATGTCAATATCAACTGGATTATACACTGAATTGCGGGCAATTATCTGAAATGTTTTAGATTGTGGCACGGAAATGGCAGCAGGTTGTGAGTTCCATTATAATGAAATTCACACAAAATGACCAGAAATCACTTTCTTAAGACATTGACAGTTCTCATCATTGCCGTTTCTGCGGGTGTGTCTTGCCCTCAGGCACTGGCTCAGGTGAGATTTTCCGACAATTTTGCAGACTCGACTCTGCGCGTCGATTATTGTTTCAGCGGGGATGCTGCCGGCCAGTCATTGAGTCTCGACTGCTTGGAGTCCTCCGACGGATGGTACGGCAGGAGAGTCAATCTCGACAGGATGCCGCTCCGCGGAAATGGAGAGATCCTGATGAAGGATGCCGAAACCGGCGCCCGCCTCTATGCCTGGTCATTTTCTTCTCTTTTCAATGAATGGCTGACTACTGATGAGGCAAAGCATCGCGCAAGGTCATTCGAGCACACTGTTCTCGTGCCGATGCCGAAACGCAAGGTCGAGATTTCTCTGAGACTTTTCAACAATAAGGGAGAAGTGGCCGCCGGGCATGATTTCATTTTCGACCCGTCTGACATTCTGGTCCGCAGGGCTCCCGTTTCCGAGGCACGCTGGAGTTACCTTCACAAAGGAGGCGACAGCAAGGACTGCATTGACGTGGTGATAATGGCTGAGGGCTATTCGGCAAAGGATATGAAAACATTCCGCAAGGATGCGCAGGCGGCATGCGATGCGCTTCTTTCAGCGGAACCGTTCTCCAAGATGGAGGATTGTCTGAACATAATAGCCGTAGTTTCGAAGGATTCAGGCGTTTCCGAGCCTCTTAAAGGCCAATGGAGGAACACGGCATTGAGTTCACACTTCTCGACTTTCTATTCTGACAGATATCTTACAAGCGAGAATGTCCACGACATTCATGACCAGCTGACGGGCATTCCATATGAGCATATCATAATCCTCGCAAACACAGACACTTACGGTGGCGGTGGAATATATAATTCCTATACCCTCACGACGGCGCATCACCGCCAGTTCCGCCCGGTCGTAGTCCATGAATTCGGTCACAGTTTCGGAGGTCTGGCCGACGAATATTTCTACGAATATGCAGATGCACTTGATTCCAGCTATGACATTGGCGTGGAGCCTTGGGAACCGAACCTCACGACATTGGTCGATTTCGACAGCAAATGGAAGGACATGCTCCCTGAAGGCTGTATCATACCGACTCCGGGAAGTCACCTGAAACTCTCCGAACTGGACAACTCTCAGGAAGCCATCGACCGTATCGGCGTATATGAAGGTGGCGGATACCTTCTGAAAGGCATCTATCGTCCGGCTGACAATTGCCGTATGCGTACTAACGAGGCCGCGGGATTCTGTCCTGTGTGCCGCAGATCACTTACCAACCTAATCCTTTTCTATACACAGGAAAGCAAATAACAACTGATAATGGATTTAAAAATAGAGCCTAACCGGATTTTTTCCTTTTCCTTTGCTTGAAACATTGCTACGAATACACATAATTACTAATAATCAAATTAAAACAGAGCTAACTATTATGAGAAAAATTCTAATGATTTGCGCTGCTCTCGCATTTCTGGCTAACGGTACTCCTGCACTGGCTCAAGATGCCGTCGTCAAGAAAATCATCGAGATCGGTAAAACGGACAATCAGGTAATGCATCAGATTGACATTCTGACCAATCGTTTCGGAGGTCGTCCGATAGGGTCGGATGCATTCGAGAATGCAGCGGAATGGATGGTACGTGAGTACAATAGCTGGGGTCTGGACGTCAAGTTGGAAGAGGCGGGATCAATCCCTGTGGGTTTTAACAGAGGTCCGTGGTTCGGTCGCCTGATAGGCGAAAACAGCATGCCTCTGCATTTCGTGACACCTTCATACACTTCCGGAACAAAGGGCGTACAGCGTGGCCATGTGCTGATCGAACCTCGTACTGATGAGGAATTCGCACAAATCAAAGGACGTCTGAAAGGTGCATGGGTACTGGTTTCCGGAACCAGCAGAGGTTACCCTATCGACCACTCAGCAGCCGGTGATTCCCTTCGCAACAAGATCAAGGAAGAGAACAGAGAGATTCTTAAAAAGAACGAAGAGATCTGGGCGCATAACCGCAAGACCGGAGAGCACAAGGAGTACTTGAAACTTAAAGAACAGCCAGGCTTGTATTACAGGGAGATGTGCGAGGCCGGCGTTCTCGGTTTCATCCAGTCCGCTCCAGTTCCGCTGCGTGCTCTCTATGACCGAAGACTGGTAGAGAATCCTAACACCACCTTCGACAATATTCCAGAGGTTCCGGACATCAAATTGGATGAGCACCAGTTTGCTGTCATCAAACAGATGGTAGAGGAACGTCGCACTTTTGAGTTGGAGTTCGATATCCGCAACCACTTTAAGCTGGGTCCAATCAAATATCACAATGTGATAGCGTCTATCAAGGGCAGCAAGTATCCTGACGAGTATGTTATTGTGAGCGGTCACCTGGATGCTTATGATGTAGCGACAGGAGGTATTGACTGCGGTACCGGTATCGGTCCGATGATGGAAGCCGCACGTATGCTGATGAAGGCCGGCGCCAAGCCTAAGAGAACTATCCTGTTCGTGGCTTTTGCCGGAGAAGAGTTCGGCCAATTGGGTGCTCAGGCATGGGCAAAGACTCATTCTGACAAATTGGGCAAGATTTCCAACATGTTCAACCGCGACGGCGGTCCGGAGCCACCTGTAGGCATGAATGTTCCTAAGGCCATGTACGATGACTTCGTAAAGATTACCGCCCCTGTCAAGCAAATCCGTCCGGATTATCCGTTCGAGATCAGGATTCGTGAGCCTCGCAAGCGTCCTACTGAGTATGGCGGAACAGATGCTTCAGTATTTGCCGTGGAAGGTGTTCCGACTCTGGGCTTCGTAACAGATGACATCAAGGGCTATGATTTCAGCTATGATGAAATCTGGCATACTGAGCGCGACCTTTATACGAAGAATATTCCTGAGTATCAGGAGCATACAGCTACTGTAACTGCTATTGTCGCCCTTGGCGTGGCGAACTTGGATAAGCAGCTCTCGCGTGAGGGACTGTATATCGAGGAGTAGTCTGTTGAGCCTGCTTATGCAGGATTCGATTCAGATTTGTCAACATGTCCGGGAGCCACGTCGGTTTTCCGGGCATGTTTGTTTTTTGGAATCACCGGGATTCCACTGTCACGACTGGAAGGTCTTGCCAAATGGAGTCAGAGAGAGAAGGGCAATCTTGAAGTGCTGAAGTCCGAATGGAATTCCGATGATGGTTATGCAACAGATGAGTCCGCAGACAAGGTGTACAGCTGCGATTTCCCACCAGCCGAGCAGAATCCAAAGAATATTCATGAATATGCTGAGACAGCCTCCGGCATTGTTCCCGTCCACGACCTCTGTCCCGAACGGCCATAAGGAGAATACTCCGAACTTCCATAATTGGTAGCCGAAAGGGATTCCGATAATGGTGACGCAGTACAGAAGTCCGGCGATGAAGTAGCAGACAGAGACCAGCAGCCCGCCCAAAATGAGCCAAAGAATGTTTCCGATGAATTTCATTGATGTGTTGTCCGTTATAAAACCGGCGCAATTTACGATAAAAGTTCCGGAATACGAAACTGGGCATGGCAATTCCCTGCATGCGACTGCAGACCGGGGACTGTAGAGCAGTACGCCCCCGTCTTGCTGAGCAATTTGCCGGCTATTACAGAATTCGCGATATCTGCCACGCTAATAAGTAAGCGTCTCCGGCGTTACGTATTGCAACATGAACCCCGAAAGCTATTTGTCTAACGAAATTCTCGACCCTCTTGACAACGCGGCTCCAGCGCAATTAACTATCAATCAGTAGGTTAGTTAATTTAACAGATGTCAAGAGGCCGGTATAAAAGGTGGTCTTGACAGATTCGCAGAGCCGCATGTAAATAGTAAAGCATTGACACATAACACTTTATCAGTATGCATCCAAGACTGACGCCTGTCAAGAGGGTCGAAATCTATACTAACTTAACATCCAGAGTTATAAGCTTGTCACTTGCTATCGCACACATCTGAAAAGTCGAAGCGGTAGTGAAGTTTTCCGAATATTGGTCTTTCAGCACCTACGAGACAAAACTTATTACCGCAGCAACATGCATAATACATGTGGTTCACACCCATGCACCAGTGTTATATGATTTATAGGATCCGAAAAACAGATACAAAACGAAAAAATCCAGCGAAAATATCGCCGGATTTTTTCGTTGGACAACACAACCTAACTCATTAAGTATTAATCACATATACAGCTTCAGGTTGTGTATATCCGTAAAGTTAAAAAATCTGAAAGCAAATCACAACTTATCAATTCAAACTGTTCTTATCTTCTATGGTTGTGTATATCCGTAAAGTTAAAAAATCTGAAAGCAAATCACAACCACTAATAGCATAAAAATAATTTCATATAAGGTTGTGTATATCCGTAAAGTTAAAAAATCTGAAAGCAAATCACAACCTATCTTATATCTATTTCTCATCTTGGTATGGTTGTGTATATCCGTAAAGTTAAAAAATCTGAAAGCAAATCACAACTTATCTATTGCAATTTTAAATATTTTATTTGGTTGTGTATATCCGTAAAGTTAAAAAATCTGAAAGCAAATCACAACATTTATATGCATCACTCAAAACATCAGAAGGTTGTGTATATCCGTAAAGTTAAAAAATCTGAAAGCAAATCACAACTGATATCCATCAATAATTACTATTAGTGCAGGTTGTGTATATCCGTAAAGTTAAAAAATCTGAAAGCAAATCACAACTTTATTACTCTTTTATCATAATTTTATATAGGTTGTGTATATCCGTAAAGTTAAAAAATCTGAAAGCAAATCACAACTAATTATGATTGCCATTTAAATCAATTTACGGTTGTGTATATCCGTAAAGTTAAAAAATCTGAAAGCAAATCACAACACAATCTTTACTCTCATCTTTTTCAAACTTGGTTGTGTATATCCGTAAAGTTAAAAAATCTGAAAGCAAATCACAACTTAACTCATAAATCAATGCACGTATATTATGGTTGTGTATATCCGTAAAGTTAAAAAATCTGAAAGCAAATCACAACCAAAAACTGGTATACACTACTACTTGATTGGGTTGTGTATATCCGTAAAGTTAAAAAATCTGAAAGCAAATCACAACCTATACCGCTTATATTACACGAGCTAACCCGGTTGTGTATATCCGTAAAGTTAAAAAATCTGAAAGCAAATCACAACTCTCATAAAATCACAGATTGAAATCTTTACGGTTGTGTATATCCGTAAAGTTAAAAAATCTGAAAGCAAATCACAACTTATTTGCAATATTGATCTAAAGCTGCTATGGTTGTGTATATCCGTAAAGTTAAAAAATCTGAAAGCAAATCACAACTTATTTCTGACGTTGCTAAGACTGAAGAGCGGTTGTGTATATCCGTAAAGTTAAAAAATCTGAAAGCAAATCACAACAATAATAATTTATATATTTTAGACTATATTGGTTGTGTATATCCGTAAAGTTAAAAAATCTGAAAGCAAATCACAACATATGCACAAATATTATATCACACTAAAGGTTGTGTATATCCGTAAAGTTAAAAAATCTGAAAGCAAATCACAACAGTGGCAGTTAGTTATGACGCGTCCGCTTGGTTGTGTATATCCGTAAAGTTAAAAAATCTGAAAGCAAATCACAACTTAAATTGTGTAACAAGAATTAACATTTATGTTGTGTATATCCGTAAAGTTAAAAAATCTGAAAGCAAATCACAACCATATGTGCTGATCATTTCTATCTTGACACGTTGTGTATATCCGTAAAGTTAAAAAATCTGAAAGCAAATCACAACTTAAGTTGTGAACATCGGAGTGATTGTGCTGAGATAATAGGAATAATAGCAAATATTCCATTATATAATTTTGAATATAATAGAAATATTGCTATTTTTGCAGCACCAAACAATACGCAATATGAAGTCTGATGAATTTCACAGATTGGTAGAGCGAAACGGCTGGACATACCTGAGGAAATCAGGCAGCCACGTAATCTACAAGAAAGGATCCAGAACTTACCCTGTTCCTTACCATGGATCCAAAGAAATGGGAAAGGGAATTGTAAACAAGATTAGCAAGGAGATGGGGCTTAAATAAAGTCCCTTTCCGCCAAAACATAGAAACACATGAAACAGATTTCAGCAATTATTGAGAGGGCATCAGACGGAACATACTCCGTCTACTGCAAGAACGAAATTTTCTCCGGAATGGGGGATACCATTGAAGAGGCCAAGGCTGATATGCTTCAGCAGATGGAAATCTATAAGGCTACGGCCAAAGAGGAAGGCTTTAAATATCCGGAGTTTTTGGATGGCGAGTTCACTATTACTTATACAGTTGATGCGTTGAGCCTTATGGACTTTTATCTCCGCAAAGGTTGGTTTTCGCTTGCGACTCTTGAGAAGGTTACGGGCATTTCTCAAAAACAGCTTTGGGCCTATGCACACGGAACAAAACCAAGGAAGGCCCAAGAGGATCGTATCCGCAATGGACTTCAGAATATATCGAAAGATCTCGACGCCATATTTGCGTGATTGTTTGGTAAACCTCACACAAGCGTCAGGTACGGCCACCGGAGAAATCCGGTGGTTTTTTTAATTTATCATGCCTTCCAGCACAATAATTACGATGTTTCGGTGATTTTTTCTTAATTTAGAAGAATAATCAAACAATCAGATAATTATGAAACACAAACTTTTGGCATTGACAGTTCTGGCGGCAACAATATTGTCCGGGTGCTGCGGAGACTGCTGCAAGGATGGGAAAAATTACAAGATCAAGGATGGCGTCATTGTGTTCAATGAACCTGAGCCGGCTGCTGGTCAGCAGGATATGCTACAGTTTGCAGCGGATCCGATTGACACTGTAAGAATCGGTTTCATCGGACTGGGTATGAGAGGACCAAGTGCCGTGTCTCGTTTCACCCATATAGACGGAACCCGTACAGTAGCGCTTTGCGACCTGGAGGAAGACCGCGTGAAGAAGTCGCAGGATATTCTGAAACGAGCCGGAAAGCCTGCTGCTGCCGAATATTTCGGAGAAGAAAGCTGGAAGAGGCTCTGCGAACGTGACGACATCAATCTCGTGTATATCTGCACCCCATGGGACAGCCATGTGGAAATGTCAGTGTACGCGATGCAGCATGGAAAACACGTCGCTGTGGAGGTGCCTGCAGCAACTTCTGTAGAGGAATGCTGGCAGCTGGTCGATGTGTCCGAGCAGACACGCAGGCATTGCATGATGTTGGAAAACTGCGTGTATGATTTCTATGAACTTACAACACTCAATATGGTTCAGCAGGGACTGTTCGGCGAGGTGCTCCATACGGAAGGCTCTTACATTCATAATCTTTCGGATTTTTGGGACAAATATCACGACAATTGGCGTCTGGCATTTGACCAGGCACATGCAGGCGATGTTTATGCCACCCATGGTTTAGGACCTGACTGTCAGGTACTTGACATACACCGCGGTGACAGGATGGACTATCTTGTTTCAATGGCCACCATTTCGGTTGCCGGTCTGGAAATCGCCAAGAAGAACATGGGAGCTGAGACATTCGCGAATGGCGACCAGACTTCCACAATGATCCATACCGCCAAAGGCAAGACCATCCTTCTTCAGCACAATGTCTATACTCCGCGTCCTTATGACAGGATGTATCAGGTCGTCGGAACGAAAGGATATGCAGAAAAGTATCCTCGTCCGGGATTCGCATTCGAACCGGAACAGATTAACGGCGATGTGAATTACGAGAACCTTTCAGTCCATTCTTTCGTTTCGGGTGAGGTATATAAGGAACTCCTGAAGAAGTACCAGAGTCCTATTGTCAAGGATATAGAAGAGAAAGCCAAATCAGTAGGCGGACATGGCGGAATGGATTTCATCATGGATTACCGTCTGGTATGGTGTCTCAGAAACGGCAAGCCGCTTGACATGGATGTTTACGATGCCGCCGAGTGGTCCTGCATCGGTGACCTGTCAGCTGCTTCCATCGAAAATGGCAGCAAACCTGTCCTCGTGCCCGACTTCACCCGCGGCAAATGGAATAAGATTCAGGGATATCGCCACGCAGAATAGATGCCCATGCAGATGGAAATACCGCATGCGTTGCAACAGTAAAGGCTTCAAATGAAGTTAAAAGAAATAATGTCGAGGCCTTTCATTTCCATGTCAGGGGCATGCAAGAAGATGGTTATGCTTCATTTTGACACTTTTCATCCAAACCCTGCTCTGGTGACGGGGCTTTTTAACTGATAGGGCATGGCCATTCAAGTAAACTAAAAGAGTTCAAGCTGAATATAGATATCTTCAGACTCTTTCGGTTTGTGCTCAGAAAACAGCTCCATATTACTGAACTGCTTGTCTGTGATGCACAATATGCCCACCTGACCATAATCAGGCAAAAAGGACTTTACACGGGCAATATGAGTCTGGGCATTCTCAGATGACGGACAGTGGCGCATATAGATGGAGAACTGGAACATGACGAAGCCGTCCTCTATCAGACGCTTTCTGAAGAGGGCTGCATTCTTCCTTTCTTTCTTGGTATCGGTAGGAAGATCGAAGAAAACCAGAACCCACATAATTCTATAGCACAGACTCTGCGCATGCCAGAGTGCCCCATCTGTTGGCGATTGAT
>OQVZ01000235.1_pt1 | contig 20766 bp, 20 predicted proteins | sample 1691571 | NCBI WGS metagenome assembly OQVZ01 (sample SAMN03418261, study PRJEB22391) | human gut metagenome | biome: human-gut; feature: organic feature; material: feces | host: Homo sapiens | place: Tanzania | collected 2013-01
AATGATGATGGTATAGTGTTTATTAAAAGGAAAGATTTTTTTGTAGACGATTTGGAATTTAATCTACAAAACAGCAAAATTCTAGGTAAACAAAAAGGTAATTATGAATTAATACAGTGTTCATCCGGGACAACCGGGGAACATAAACTTGTATATCGAAGCAAAGAAAATATTAAAAATGACATTAATAACATAGTAAGTGATTTAAATTATGGTGATAATGAAAAAATTTTTTGTTGTACACCTATGAACCATGGGTATGGATTGACCATGGGATTGTTAGCAGGTATATATTCTAATTCAACAATAATAACATATAGGTATTTTTCAATTAATAGTTTTGTTAATAATTATCAAAAATATATTTTCACAATAATAATTGGAACACCAGAAATTTATAGTCTAATTACAAATTCCTCACTTACTGATCAATTGGATTTTTGTTTTTGTAAATGGCTATTTTGTTCAAGTGAACCATTAAACAGTTGTACTGCTAAAGATTTCAAAAAAAAATTTGGAGTTTGGTTAAATCAAGTGTACGGAATGATGGAAGCAAGCACAGTTTCCGTTAATAAATTTCCTAATGAATATAATTATTTAAGTATTGGGCAACCTTTGTGTAATATTTCTATGGATTACTATAACTATAACGGAAAAAAATGCATTAAAGTTAAGGGATTGAATGTTTCAGAAGAATATGCCTATCCAAATAGCACAAAAGTATTAGTAAATAATTGGTTATATACAAAAGATATAATAACCATAGATTCAAATAATAACATTTATTTAAATGGAAGGTCGTGATGTAAATTGAAATTATGTATAGGAAGACATTTTGAATTCGAAGCAAGTCATTATTTACCAGGTGAAAACTATGGAAAGTGCCAAAATTTACATGGCCATCGTTATGAATTAGATATACTATTATCTGGAAAATTGCAATCGGATGGATTAATTTATAATTTTCATGATTTAAACACTATTATAAATGAGAATGTTATAAAAAATCTTGATCATTGTCATTTAAATAATATTATTAAAATTCCATCAGTTGAAAATGTGTCAATGTATATTTATGAAAAGTTATGTGTAATTTTATCTGAATATAATCTAAAAATTATAAAGATCAAACTTTATGAAACAAAAAATTGTTATTCTGTAATTATTGCATAGGAGAAAAAATGAAGGATTTACAAAAAGAATTAGACAAAAGGAATATATTTATTGATAAAGTCGGAATTAGTAATTTCAAAATACCACTTATTGTAGGATATGATAAAAATACAGTTGCCAATATTTCTTTATCAGTTTCTCTTGCTGAAAACAAAAGAGCCATCCATATGAGCAGATTGATAGAAGTCATTTCTAGTTGGGATAAAAAATTGTCATATCATCAAATTCGTAAGATAATGAATGATACAAAATTAAAATTAGAAACAGATAATGTATTTTTAGAGATTCAATTTGAATATTTTAAAGATAAAATTTCTCCTGTTTCTAAATTAGTTGCACCAATTAGTTATGATTGTAAAATAATTTCATCTTTAAATAAAGATAATTTAATTGTTGAATTAAATATTCCAATTGCTTCAGTATGTCCTTGTTCAAAAGAAATAAGTCAATTTGGAGCTCATAATCAAAGAGGAATTGTTACAATTGAGTATAAAACTAAAGAATTATCTAGTATTGATAAAGTAATTAGTTTAGTCGAAGATTCATCATCTCATGAGTTGTATTCTCTGTTAAAAAGAACCGATGAAAAATACATTACAGAATACGGTTATAATAATGCAAAATTTGTAGAAGACATAATACGAGATATAACTATCAATCTTTATGAAAACGGTTTATATGATGCAAAAATAAAAATAAAGAATTTTGAGTCAATTCATTCTCACAATGCAATTGCAGAACTTCTTGTGAATGAAAATTCATACATGAAATACAAAATCAAAAAACAAATATATGATGAATTGAAATCTAGAAGCATTGATGTAAGCAATATAGATGACAAAGAATTAGTTGAAACACATATGTTATCATCTTTGTCATTAATACAAATTATTACCAATCTAGAGGAAATAGTGGGTGACTTAATTATAACGGATGATACTGATATTGCCAAATTAACTACCGTTAAAAATATTTGCAAATATGCCTATAATGCATACATTAGTAGGTGAAAAAATGTATAATAGTTTGTTAAATAGTTTTGATCCTCAATTTGAATATTATTGCTATAAAAATTGTTTATTAAAGTTATTGTATCTTTATGATGTTAAACATCCAGAATTATATATTGATTGTACTACTCAATGGTTATTTGAGTATTCAATCAATAAAGGTAGTGACTTTACATTTTCTACAGGAGAGATTTATTCGGGATTAATTGAACCTTATATAAATAGTATATCTGTATTTGATTTTAAATCGCATACTAAAGACACAATAGATAAAAAATGCAAGGATTTTTTGGATTGTGGATTACCATATATAGCTGCAACAGATGTGTTCTATTTACCGTATACTAATTATTTTAAAAAATTCCATTCATATCATACTTTAATTGTTTTAAATCAAAACAGTAAAGATGAGTATTTGATATCAGATCCATATCCTCCGTGGTTTTACTATGGTATTATAGAAGCAGATAATCTTGAAAATTCAAGATTATCTGCTAATGAAGGAAATGGAATACTAAATAATATACCAATTAATTATATGTGTGCTTTTTTAGAAAACAAGAATTTTAATACAGATCCGTATTCTCTTATACATCTACAATTAAAAAAGTCATTGGATTGGTTTTATTCGAAAAGTGATATATCAATTATAAAAGGTTATTTCGCAATATTGGAATTTTTCAATAAATTCACAATAATTTTAGGAGACACGCCACAATATGATATTACTAGTCTTATCGAGAATTTTTATCACAAATCTTATTTTGTTGCTAATAGAAAAAAATTGTTTCTATGGTGGATAAAAAAGTCTGAAGAAATTATTGGAAATAAAATATTTGAAAACTTCATAATGTTACAAAATCAAACTATAAAAAATTGGAATTCTTTTTCTTCTTTATTAATTAAATTCAGTATAAATAATAAAGTCGATAACGATATATATAGTTTAATGAAAAAAATAGTTGAAGATGAAAAGAAATGTTATTATTCACTGTATAAAATATATAATATTTTAATTTGATTTTACAACTGTTGTTTAAACTGATTGGAGGATGACAAGAATTGAAAAATATAGTGATTATCGGTGCGGGAACTATTGGTCAAAGTATAGCTATTAATCTTTTGCAGTATGGATATAGTATTATACTAATTGATAATAATAGTAAGCACTTAGAAAAAGCAAAAATAGAAATACAAAAAATGATTTCAATATTTTCATTGTCTGGATATTTTAAAAATCAAAATAGTGTTTTGAATAACATTATATATACTGAAGATTATATGTTCTTAGAAATTGCAGATATAATAATTGAAAATATATATGAAGATTTTAGGCAAAAAAAAGATTTATATATGTTATTGGATAATATGTGTAAAACTGATTGCTTAATTGTTGTTAATACTTCGTGCATACCCATTGCTATGTTATCACAAGGATTAGCACATCGTGAAAAAATGATAGGAATTCACTTTATGAATCCTTGCCTTTTAATTGATACTGTTGAAGTTATTATTAGTGAATATACCAGCAAAGAAACCGAAAATAAAATTTATAAATTTTTGTCAACTTTAAATAAACAAATAATTAAAGTTAATGACTTTCCCGGATTCATTTCCAATAGATTATCACACTTATTTATTAACGAAGCAGCAAATATTGTTTACGAAAAAAAAGCCCGTGCTAAAACAATTGATTCAGTTTTTAAAAGTTGTTTTGGACATAGTCAAGGTCCTTTAGAAACAGCAGATTTAATTGGACTCGACACAGTAAAAGCCACACTCGATTTATTGTTTGAATTTTATAAAAACGATAAATTTTTATGTTCGGAACTAATTAATCAAAAAGTAGAAAATAATGAATTAGGAATTAAAACAAAAAAAGGTTTTTATAGTTATTAAGGAGAAAAAATGGAAATTAAAGTAAAAGTTAAAGAATTTATATATAAATTAAATAAAAATTCGCCTTTAGATGAAGATGATAATCTTTTTCAAACAGGAATTGTTAATTCTTTGTTCGCCATTCAATTGATTATGTTTATTGAAAAGACTTTTAATATTAAAATATCAGCATCAGAAATCAATCCAGATAATTTTTTTTCAATTAATAAAATAACTGAATTTATTGAGGAAAAATTAGGATTAACTACTGAAAATGAATAATATTGATGTTTTTAAAAATAAGCTCAAAAAATTTATTAAAAGTCTAAATATAGATCGTACTTTAATAGAACAAAATGGATTAGAAAAAGATTTAATAAAAAAAATTGCTAATGAGGGATACTTAGGATGTAACATACCTAAAATTTATGGTGGATCTGAATTGAATTCAAGAGAAATAGGTTTAATTAATTTGGAGTTTTCTAAAGTAAGTCCATCATTGAGAAGCATTTTTACAGTGCAAGGTATGTTTTCGGAAGCAATACTTAGGTGGGGAACCGAAGAACAGAAGAAAAAATATCTTCCCCTATTAGCTTCTGGAGAAAAAATTGGTACAATTGCGTTATCAGAGAAAAATGTTGGTTCCGATATCAATAATATTGAATCAACATACAAGGTAGAGAATGGTTCTGTTTTTATTAATGGAAAAAAAGAATGGATAACATTTGGAGCAATAGCTGATTATTATTTAACTTTTTTAAAATCCAATAATACTTATAGCGCTTTTATTATAGAAATAAATTCACAACTAAGTCCTTATGTTATTGAAAATCAATATAATTCTTTAACATTAAAAGGAACCAATATAGCTGATGTCGAATTTGTTAATTACAAAGTAGAATATAGTAATTTGCTTGGCCAAGAAGGAATTGCTTTAAAATACATTGCACCATACATACTTGATTATGGTAGATTCACCATTTCTTTTGGATGTTTAGGTATTGCAGAAGCGTGTCTGGATTTAGTATTAAAATATACGAACGAGCGAAAACAGTTTTCAATAAAATTAAATGAATTTCAAGCTATACAAAAAATAATTACTGAAATCATAATAAAGTATGAAACCTGTCAATTACTTTGTTATTCAGCTGCTAGCTCTAGAGATAGCAAAAATTATGACAGTATAATTAAAAATTGTTTAGCAAAGTATTATTCATCTAAAATTGCAAACCAAATTACTAGTGACGCTATTCAAGTATTAGGTTCAAAAGGATTTATCAATACATATCCTCTTGAAATGTATTTTAGAGATGCTAAAGCTTATGAAATAATAGAGGGCACATCACAAATATTGGAAACATTAATTTCTAAAAACTACATTTTTTATGATACCAATATTTAGAATTATTTATAATAACCAGGAGCTTTTATGAACAAATTTAAATGTATAATATGGGATTTAGATAACACTCTTTGGAACGGTATCTTAATAGAAAAAAAAGATGTTATTATATCTGAAGAAATGATTTCTATCATTCATGAATTAGATAAACGTGGCATCATTCAATCTATAGCAAGTAGAAATAATTTTGAAAATGTCAATCGGATTCTCACCAAATATAATATTGAAAAATTTTTTTTATATCCACAAATTAACTGGTCACCAAAATCAGAATCGCTAAAAAAAATTTCTGAAAACCTACACATATCTTATGAAAGCATGGTATTAATTGATGATGACCCTTTTGAAAGAGAAGAAGTAAAATACTCAATTCCTTCAATAACATGTCTTGATGCAAAATATAAGAAAAAAATCTTATCGGACAAAAGATTTATACCAACATATATTAATTCCGATTCAATTAGCAGAAGAGAATACTACTTAAATGAACAGCAACGAAAAAAAGTTGAAATGAATTTTAAAGGTTCAAATTCAGATTTTTTAAATTCATTAAACATGGAAGTCAATATTTTTTTAGCTAGAGAAAAAGATATTAATCGAATACAAGAATTAACTATTAGAACACATCAATTAAATTCAACTGGATATACATATAGTCGTAAAAAAATATCTGAAATGATTATTTCAAAAGATTTTGATGTTTTTATAGTAAGTCTTTCTGATAAGTTTGGGAGTTACGGCAATATAGGTTTAATTATTACTGAAAACGATGGTAAAAACTATATAATAAGATTATTTTTGCTTTCTTGTAGAATTCTTAATCGAGGTGTTTCAGGTCCGTTACTATATTATATTTCTAATTACTATTATAAAAAAGGATATAATATATTTGCCGAGTTTAAAAATAATGGAAAAAACAGACAGATGTTAATTACTTTTTTATTAAACGGATATAAAGAAGTTGTATCAGAAGCCGGTATAATAAAGTTGTTATATTCCAATTCTGATAAAACATTTAATCATATACAGAAAATAAGGTTTGTGGAGAAAAATGGTAAGAAATAATCAATATTATAGTATTCTAGATAGATTTTTAAATATCGCCGAGAAGTCAGGGGAAAAAATTGCTGTAATAAGTGGGAATATCAATTATACATATGAATATATCAACAAAATGTCTGATATAGTGGCAAATTTCTTGAAGCGTAATCTCGCGGAGTCTACGCAAAAAATAATAGGTTTGCACATGAAACGAAGTGAAAAATTTGTTATATGTTTATTGGGAATAATGAAATCTGGGAACATTTATTTACCATTAGATATTGATATTCCTAGAAAAAGAATGGGACATATGATTGATGAATCCAAATGCAATCTTATCATTTCTGATTTTGATTTCAATAAATCAGAACAATATAAATGTAACTATGTTAATATTACTACGATTTTACAGAATACATATGAATATAATAATCATAAATTATACACTCCTGAAAAGTTTTCATATATTATTTTTACTTCTGGAACATCGGGAATGCCTAAAGGTGTAGTAATATCGTATGAAGCACTTTGTAGTTTCTCATATAATTTTGGTCGAGCCTTTTTTTCAGATAATTCGAAAAAAATGTTATCTTTATCTCCAATTTCATTTGATATCTCTTTAGCTGAAGTTCTTATACCATTATTTTACGGAAAAACAGTTTATATTGCATCTGATACAGATGTAAATAATCCTAGAAAATTAGGTGATATAATCTATAAAAATGAAATTGATATATTGCAGATTACCCCTTCAAGGATGGAGATTTTAATATCAGCCATGAAAGATAATACTTTTTTGTCTAATATAAAACAAATACTTCTCGGAGGAGAAAATATTCCAAAACATTTGCTTAACAAGTTGCAAAAGCAAAAAAACTATAAAATATTTAATCTCTATGGTCCGACCGAAACCACAATATGGTGTATGTATAGTGATATAACGAGAGCCAATCAAATAGTTATAGGAAAACCATTTGATGGAAATTTAGTTAAATTATTTGATGAAGAAATGAATGAAATTAATTATGGAATTGGTGAAATTTTAATTAGTGGTAATCAATTAACTTCATATTATCTAAATGATAAAAAATTAATCAGAGAAAAATTCATTATTCATAATAATGTAATGTGGTATAAGACAGGCGATTTAGGAAAATACTCTAAAAATCAAGAAATAGTATTTATTGGAAGAAAAGATAATCAAATAAAATATCATGGTATGAGAATAGAATTAGAAGAAATCTCAAATATTCTATTAAAATATGACTCTATTACAAATGCAGTAACAATATTGTACCGAAAGAAAAAGGTTAATATTTTATGTTCTTTTATTGTTGCAAATGAAATTGTTTTAGAAAGCACTTTAAAAAACTATTTGAAAGATTTTTTGCCTGCAAATGTAATTCCTAATGCAATCATTCAATTAAAAACAATTCCAATTAATAAAAGAGGAAAAATAAATACGCAGAAATTAAACGAAGAGTGTGAGAAACATTATGGAAAATAAGATAATAAATATAGTTAATCGGTATTCGCCTCAAAACAATGTCGATAAAAGTTATATTAATTGTTCCTGGGAAGAATTAGGAATAGATTCAATAAGCTTTATAAAACTAATTATTGAAATTGAAAATAGTTTTGAAATTGTTTTTGAAATTGATTATATAATTCCAGAAATGTTACCAAACATGAAATCACTAATAGACTATGTAATTAAACGATTGAATTGAAAGGACTTTATAATGAAGAAGAATTTAAATAAAATAGATTATAAAAAAGAGATGATTAAATATGCACAGTTTAATTTAAATGAAACTAGCGATAGTTTTTCCAAGATAAAGTGGGATCAGTTCAGTAATTTTGGGTGGTTTGGATTAAATGTTTCTGATCATTATGGTGGATTGAATCAACCACATTCTGTTTGTGCTAATGTAATAATGGAACTTGGATATTATTGTAATGATAATGGTTTTACTTTTACAATTGTTAATCATTGGTGGATGGTCATATATTTAATTGAATTATTTGGAAATAAAACAATTAAAGAAAAATATTTAAATGATCTGATAACAGGGAAAAAGATTGGAGCATTTGCATTGACAGAACCTGATGCAGGTTCCGATTCAAAATCGATCAAAACTTATGTAAAAGAAGATAATGGATTTATTCTTAATGGGAACAAATCATTTGTAACAAATGGTTCGATTGCCGATGTTTTTATTGTTTTTGCTAAATATAATAGTGAAATAAAATGTTTTGTAGTTGAAAAAAACACTAAAGGTCTTGTTGTATCAAAAAAAATCGAGAAAATGGGTTTGGATTCAAATCCTACATGCGATATTTATTTTGAAAATTGCTTGATTCCAAAAGATAATATGTTAGGAAATAACTATGACGGATATCAAATTATGCTTTCTGCTCTATCAATAGAACGATTTTATGAATTTGTTCCTATTGTTGGGATTATGAAAAGAATTATGCAAAAGTGTATCAATTATTCACAAGAGCGCAAACAATTCGGAAAATCAATTTCTTCAAATCAAGCAATTTCTTTTAAAATCTCAAATATGGCTATGGTTATAGAATTAGCAGAACAATATATTAAGAAGATTTCTAATAAATTAGATAATAATGAAAACATATTTTTCGAAGCATCAGTTTTTAAATTATTTGTAAGTGAAAATTATGTAAAATTGTGTAAAGATGCTATTCAAATTTTTGGAGGTTATGGATATTCAAAAGAATATGGCTTAGAACGAGAATTACGAGATTCTATTGCATCGACAATTTATTCTGGAACCTCGGAAATTCAAAGGCAAACAATATTTGATTTAATATCCATATTGTAAATATGAAAATCGTGATTTGTATTAAACCTACTTTATCAAAATATTTATCAATAGAAAACAATGAACAGTGGTCAATAAATCCTTATGATCTATATTCTATAAATTTAGCTTTAGAATTAAAAAAAAATAATGATTTGAAAATAATATGCATATGCATGGGTCCAAAAAACTGTCAACAATTGCTGAAAAGATGTTTAGCTTTTGGAATAGACGAAGTTTATTTAATTTCCGATAAATCATTTGCTAAAAGCGATACATTCTCTACTGGATATATACTTTTTAAAGCTATAAAGTATATTGGCATTCCTGATGCAATTTTTTGTGGAAAAAAATCATTAGATGGAGAAACAGGGCAAGTTCCATATCACCTATCTCAATTCTTAAATATACCATTATACATAGGGTGTAAGAAAATTGAAATAACTAGTAAAAATAAGGTTTCACTAGTTATGAATAAAAACTGTTCTAGTAAAATAACAATATTACCTAATTCCATTTTAACATTTGACGATTTTAGTACAGAAATTCCTAAAACTAATTTATATAAATTGAAAAACGCATATAGTAAAAAGATAACTACACTAGACTCAGAAAAACTAAATGTAAATAAAAATTTATGTGGAAAATTGGGTGCAAAAACAAACGTACTTAAAGTGGAAAAAGTTTTTCATACAAAATGCTCTTATAAAATTGAAGGAAATACTGATAATATAGCTTTGAAAATTTATAATATTATGAATAATAAAAATTAATTTTGGGAAAGTAGATAAGATAAAATGAACATTGCATTAGTCTTAATTGACGAAGTTATTAATAAGTTTACCCCGAATGTCATTTCCTACATTCAGGGAGTAATAAATGAAATGGATTCTTTTGGAATAGTATATTTTTCTAGAGAAAAAGGTTCTGATATTCCCAAAGAAATATTAATAAGTGGAACACAGTATATAATTAATGTCACAGGGTATACCTCTTATTTTGAAATTACAGATTCTCTTCAAAGTTTATATAAAATGCATAATTGGAACTCAATGTTTTTTTTATTTGACAATATTTCTAGTAGAATTGCAAAACGATTATCTGCTGTTTTAAAATCGGCATTTATTGGAGAATGTATTGGTTTATCAAAAAACAACAATAAATTAGAGTATCATAGAATAGCTATGAACGATATGAATGTTGCAAAAATTATTTCGTTAAACTCAAAATTAGAGATATGTATACTTAAATCAAATATGTTTTCAAATAATGTGTATATATATTCAAATGTTAAAAATATAGATGTAATTAATATAGATACATTTAATCGAAAAAAAAGACTTGATATGACGGAATTGTCTATTAGTAATCTTGAAAAAATAGATATTTTTAATCAAAATACTATTTTGGGAATAGGAAATGGGGTCGATTATAAAACAGTATATCCAATTTTAAATAATTTAAATAGAAAGTATAATATAGGAATTGGATTAACTAGAAAAGTAAAATTAATGTATCCGAATTCCGAATTTATGCAAATAGGTCAATCTGGATTGGATATAACTACAAATCTATATATTGCACTGGGTATATCAGGTGCATCACAACATATTTCAGGATTAAAAAAGGCAAAATTGATTATATCCGTTAACATTGATTCTGAAGCAGAAATATTTAAATATTCCAATTACATCGCTGTTGCAGATGCTAATAAAGTGTTAATAAATTTATATAACTTAATTAAAAAGAAAGAATGAAAGCCTTATGAATAAATATGTGTTAGCATTTTCCGGACAAGGTTCACAATATGCTGGGATGGGAGAAGAGTTTTTTTACCAAAATAGTAAAGTAAAAAATTTATTTAAAACAGCAAGTGAGATTGTAAATCATGATTTGATTGATGAATGTTATAGTTCCTCAATAGAAGAATTTAATAATTCTCATTATTCACAAACACTTATTGTAGTATTAGAAATTTCTATATTTATTTCTTATTTTGAATTATTGAAAAATCCTCCGGAATATCTTTCAGGACATAGCCTAGGAGAATTTTCCGCATTAGTTTGTTCAGGTGCATTAGATTTTGAAGAGGTTATAGATTTTGTTCATAAAAGAGAGCAACTGATGTACGATAATCTTTTAGGTTATGGATCTATGTTGGCAATAATGGGAATATCAAAAGATTGTGTTGAAAAGATATGTGAAACATTTGAAAAGGATGATATTTCCATATCAAATTACAATTCTGATTTTCAATTTGTAGTTTCTGGAAAAACCGATATCATAAATAATGCTAAAATAATTTTTGAACATAATGGTGCAAACACATTACCAATAAATACAAATTATCCTCTTCACACAAAGTTAATGAAAAAAATACAAAATCAGTATGATAGCTTGTTATCACAATTACATAAAAAAGATTTTAATATTCCAGTTATATCAAGTTTTGATGGCTCGTTATATAATGATAAAAATCTTTTTAGAATTTTATCCAAACAACTTGTAAATCCAGTAAGGTGGGATTCTGTCATAGATTGTATACATAAAAAAAACATCTATAATTTTATCGAAATTGGACCGCAAGGAACTTTGAGAAATTTGCTTTTATTGAACCAACTAGGTATAAACGCATATTCTATTAATAATCGGACTGATATAGATGAAATTAAAAATTTGCTATATTTTAAACATAATGAATTATCAAATGATAATAGTTTAAAAATCGATTTTTTACAAAAATGTATTATAGAAATTATATCTACATGCAATAATAATTTAGATGAAGCCTATTATAAAAAATATGTGGTATGCTTATATGAGAAACTAAATAGTATGTTGGATTTAATCATTAAAAACAAATGGGAAGTTTCACCAGAAATTATGATGTATTTTTTCGAACATTTATTGAAAGTGTTAGATTATAAAAAAATTAATTATTATAACAAAAAAGATATTATTAATAATATTATTTTTTCATCTGGATATATTGAACTATTTAAAAATTATGTAGAAGGTGTCGTATGAGTGAAAAATATAATAATAAAATTGCAATAATTGGAATGGCTGGGTATTATCCTAATGCACGAAATATTTATGAGTTTTTTGATAATCTTCTTTTAGGAAAAGATTGTATTGGAAATTGTCCTGAACAACGAAAAAAGGATATTGATGAATATTTAGAAGCATTAAATATTAAAAATAAAGAGTATCGGAAGGCTGCATATTTAAATGAAATTGATAAATTTGATTACAAATTTTTCAAAATATCTCCAAGAGATGCGATGTTAATGGATCCTCATCAAAGGATTCTTCTACAAGTAACATATCAATCTATCGAAGATAGTGGATATAATACTGAATGTTTAACTGGTAAAAAAGTAGGAGTTTTTACTGGTTTTCCTACGGAAACTTCTGCTAAATCATATCAGCAAATGATTATTGATACCAACCGTTTTTTAGCGGAAGATTCCTTTTCAGGAAATTTAGTCGCAATATTGGCATCACGAATTTCTTATTTTTTAAATTTAAAAGGACCTTCTATGGTTATAGACACATCGTGTTCATCATCATTATCAGCAGTACATATCGCCTGCAATTCTTTACTGTGTGATGATTGTGAAGTTGCTATTGTAAATGGTATAAATATATTTACATTACCGATTCAAAATAGTATCGTTAATTCTATAGGAATAATTTCGCCTGATGGTAAAGCACGACCATTTGATGATTCTGCTTCTGGAGTTGGACAAGGTGAAGGTGTTGGTTCTGTTGTTTTAAAACCTTTTAATAAAGCAAAGGAAGATAATGATCATATATATGCTGTTATTATTTCTAGTTCAATAAATCAGGATGGGCATTCCATAGGTATAACTGCTCCAAATCAAAAATCACAAGAAGATGTAATAATTAATACATGGAAAAAGGGAAATATAAATCCAGAAACCATAAAATATATTGAAACGCATGGAACAGCTACTAAATTAGGAGATCCAACGGAATTTTCAAGTATTAGTAATGCTTTTAAAAAATTCACATCTAAAAAGCAAATTTGTGGAATAGGCTCTGTAAAGTCTAATATTGGGCATACTATTGGCGCAGCAGGCATAACTAGTTTAATAAAAGTTGCACTCGCGATGGATAAGTATTATCTTCCAAAAACAATTAATTTCAAAAAGCCTAATAGAAGAATTTCATTTCAAAACTCATCATTATATATGCAAAATAAGTCTTTAAAACTAAATAAAAATACATTAATAAGATGTGGAATCAATTCATTTGGAATTAGTGGAACAAATTGTCATGTTGTTTTGGAAAATTCCCCCCCAGCCTTTCCCTTTCGAAATTGTTATAATAATATTTTTCTGTTTACATTATCGGCATATAGTATAACATCATTATTAAATTTATTAAAAGAATATATTTTCTTTTTATCTAGAAATATCAATGTGAATCTTAATGATTTATGTGCTACTGCAAATTGTGGCAGAAAAGACTGCTGTTATAGGGCTGCTTTTGTAGTCGAAAATGTTTCTAGTTTGCTAGAACAAATCCAACTTTTTATTAGTAGCGGAAATGTTTATAAGCTAAAACCAATTACTGATTTTATTGACTTAAAGAATTTTGAAATTAATCCAGAAAACTTTTTTAAGAATCCATATAAAATGGCAAAATTATATGTTGATGGATATAATTTTGATTGGAACATGTTATATAAAAAAATAAAGTATAATAAAATTAGTTTACCTGTATATCAATTCGATTTGGAAAGATGTTGGTTTGATATTTCTATTGATAGTATAAGAAATAAAAAGTCATCCGATTGTATTCTGACTAGAAAATGGGTAGAAACTACTGAAGTAAATAAAGTACAAGAAGAAAAAGAAAACATTTTATATTTATCTGATGATTCAGCTTTAAGTAACAATATTATTTCGTTATTGCGAAAAAGCAATAATGTTTATGTAGCAAAAAAACAATGTTATCAAGAAATGGAAAAAAGTAATGACGTATTTTATATTGAAGATAATGCTAAATCATATACTGAAATATGGAACTTGATTTGTAATCAATCCATAAATAAAATAATTTTTTCCTTTAGTTTAAATAGTTCAGAAAATTTTTCATTAAACAATCTTTATCATCTTCATTATTTAATTAAGTTATCACAAAAAGAAAGACCTTCTAATATAATTCTAGTAATATTGGTAAAAAAAACATTTATTATTAATTCAAACTATAAAGATATCAATCCAATTAATTCTATAATAACTGGTTTTTCAAAATCTATAAAATGGGAATATCCCAATATCAATATAAAATGTATTGATATTGGCGATAATGTTAATGAAAAATGTATTATTGACGAATTTATGGATAATAATTATTATCTTGTTTCTCTTCAAAATTGTAAAAGATACATTCCAATTATAGAAAAAATACCATCTGATAAAATATCTACAAAAAGTATATTGACAGCCAATAATCTTAATTATTTGATTTTAGGTGGAAATGGAAGAATTGGTATAAGAATTTGCAATTATATTGCTGATAATATTAAAAATGCTAATTTATTTATTATCGGCAGAAAACAATTACCTAAAAAAGCAAATTGGCAAAGATATTGTCAAAATAAAAAAAATGAGTTTTATTCTATAATAAATAAATATATTGAATTAGAAAATAGAGGTTGTAATATTTATTATTATTCTGTAGATATATCGGAAGAAAAAAACATAAAAAATGTTATTCAACTAATTCACAAGAATTTTGGAAATATTAATGGAATATTTAACTGTGTTGTTTCAGATGTTAACGAAAAAATAGATAAATTAAATAAAGGAAAAATAAAAAAATCCATGTTATCAAAAGTTTATGGCACAATTTTAGTAGATAAGTATACTTCTAAAGATAAATTGGATTTTTTTATAAACTTTTCTTCTGTAATGACCTTGATTTCTGGAATTGGCTCATCATGTTATACTGCTTCAAATAGTTTTTTAGAGAGTTATTCAGATTTGAGACATTATGAAGGAATCCCTATGTATTCTATAAGTTGGCCAGAATGGGAAGGTATTAATTTAGATGATACTCTAAAAAATGATGAAAAAATTTCTATTTTTAAAAAAATAAAAAATAAGAAAGCTATTGATTTTTTATTTAATACAACTTGTAATGATTTTAACAATATATTTATTGGGGACATCAATTATGAAAGCCCAATATATGATTTGTATTCTATGTTTCCATTCCAATTTTCTAATGATATTATCACTAAACAAAACATTCATAATATATCAAATAATGACATAATTGATAATCCTATAATTATAGGAAGGAAAAACAATGTTTATTCTATATTGGAAAAAGAAATATCTAATGCATTTGCTTATGTCTTAGGATATAAAGAAATTAATATCGATGCTAATTATTTTGATTTAGGTGGCGACTCTATATCTGCTGCAAAAATAAGTTCAATATTAAATGAAAAGCAAATCAATGTTTCGGTTTCTGATATTTTAAGTTTTCAAACAATCTCGAATATAGCAAAAGAAATAGATGAGAAGTAATTTATATGGATTATAATAAATATATGAATATTGCAATTGAAGAAGCAAAAAAAGGAATAAATGAAGGTGGGTTTCCATTTGGGTGTTGCATTGTTTTTAATGATATGTTAACATCTAGTCATAATAGTTGTATTCAGAAAAATGATCCAATCAGTCACGCTGAAATAACGGCAATAAAATCGGCCTGTAATAAACATCACACCACTTCTTTAAAAGGTGGTACAATATTCTGTACCACTGAGCCTTGTTTGATGTGTTTAGGTGCAATTAATTGGGTGAATATTTCTACTATTGTATTTGGAACAAGTATAAATGACTCTAAAGAAATAGGATTTAAAGAGATAAATGTTGATACTCAGTCAATAAAAAAACACTTCAATTATGAAATAACCGTTATACCAAATATATTATATAATGAATGCAAAAATTTATTTTATATGTGGGAAAATATGAATCCGTTATATAAACGAATAATAAAAAGGGGAAAATGTAGCCATGGAGTACAACAAAATAATTACAGAAATTTATGAAAAATGTCCTTGCTTTGAATCCTCATCTTTTACTTTAAGATTTGTTTCTTTTGATGATTGCAAAAATCTATTGAGATGCTATTCTGATAATAATTCCAGAAGGATTTTTAATAATGATAATTGTACAAGTGACTTTTATTATGATGACATTCATAGCATGAAAGAGTGTATAAATTTTTTTATACAAAGTTATAAAGACCATGAATTTGTAAGATTTTCTATCATTGATAAAATGACAGGATTAGCAGTTGGAACGATGGAAATGTATGGAAAAGAAAGCTATATTAAACAGGTTAATTCAGGTATTCTAAGAATTGATTTATGTTATGAGTATGAAACGGAAAATTATTTAAAAGAATTAGTTGATATTTCAAACAGAGAATTTTTTTCTGCTTTTAATGTAAATCTTATTGCAACTAAAATTCCTAGTTTTGCTACTGTGAGAAGAAAAGTATTTAATGAAATGGGATATAGACGAATTGATTTAAAAAATTTAAATTTGTCTAATGATTATTATTACAAAGAAAGATAAAATGGCTTCATTGTTATATTATTGTAAAATAGACACTTCAGAAATAGAGAATAGTCTTTTTGATTTATGTTCTTTAAGCAAAAAAGCGGTTAATTTCCATCGGAATATTGATAAAAAATTAAGTTTATATCCAGAATTATTGTTACGATATTATATATGTCAACAAAAAAAAGTTAGTAATGACAGCATAGTTTTTGATGTGACTAATTACGGAAAACCATATTGTAAGACATATAATGATATACAATTTAATATATCTCATTCTAATGATGCTTTTGTATTACTACTTAGTAATAGTAATGTAGGAATTGATTTAGAGAAAATAGTTAATTTTAACTTTGACGGAATATTAAAATTATTTACAAAGAATGAACGAGAATACATACTCTATAATAAAACAAAAGACATTATTGATTTTTATAAAGTTTGGACAGCTAAAGAAGCGTATACTAAATATTTAGGTGTACAACTAATCAGAATTTTACCACGAAAAATTAATTACAATAAAATTGAACAGTTTTATTTTGAAGATTATATTATATCAATTTACAGAAAAAATAAAGATCCAATTAAAATGATTAAAATTACTGAATACGATATACTCCAAATGGCACGCAATATTTATTTGTTTTAATTTAAAATACACAACATTGTCTTTATTAACTAAAGTTAGATGGAATAATAATATTCATTTGATGGGGAACTTTGTTAATACTATTATTATAATTGATATCAAAACGGTATACAAATAGGAAAAATTTTAATTTGAGATATTATAAATACAACATACTAAATTGATATACTTTGTAAAATTACTATAATATATACTATGGCTTTCCTATATTGAATTTTGATTGAATTTTGGTTTTGAAATAAAATTCTTATTAGAATTCAATACGCCTGTAAATTTCTGTAACTGTATTTTGACCACAATTGTGACCACTTGCAAAATATAAACAAGTTAATTATAGAGACTTATATAAAATTGTGGGCAAATTTTGTATAGTAGAAACGGCTTAAAATAGCCATATTTGCTGTATTTAAGTCATATCTCAGCTGCTACGAACCAGTAGGTCGGGGGTTCGAGTCCCTTCCAGCGTACCAAAAAGCCATTAGGTATCTATTACCTGATGGCTTTTTATTATATTCGTATTAAAAGACTCGAACCTGCGTCAGGTGGCTCCAAATTTTGTGAGCCTAAGCGAGCAAAAAATTTGGAAGAAACAGTCCGGTGGACTGTTTCGTAGCAACTGCATTTCTCTCGAGTCCTGTCCGGCGTACCAAAATAGCGAAGTAGATATTTATCTGCTTCGCTATTTTTTTATATGTTGGGATAGTTTTGAAAAGTTCCATATACAAAAACTGACGCACCACTGTACGGCAGTTTTTGAGAGGAGAAACATACGCAGTGTTTGTTACGATTTTGCATCGCAAAATTGTTTAAACACGAAGTGTGTTTCGACGAGACTCCCATTTGACTCCCTCTGATTTTATTTTCAAAATTTGTCACACTACTATACAGCACATTTTGAGTAGTGGAATGGCAATTCAGTAAAAGCTTATTATAAATAGTTTTTATGAAAATTAAAATGTTCTTTCAATGACAGTGAATTTTGTGCAGATATCAATAAGCTTTTCGCTGTCAATTTCACAATTCATAAGTTCTTCTATTGTATTTACTATAACCTGTGTGTCATCTGTCACATTGAAAAACCACCAGCGTTTTCCGTCCATAGAACATATTTCGTACGATTTGTCTTTCCATTCAAAAACAATTTCTGAATGACGCTCTACGGAATCGTAAAATTCTTCCTTGCTTTTGTAATCTCCGTCATAATCGTTATTCACATAATCATTATTCATTTTGTTCACTCGAAGCAGATGACTTCCCTGATTTTTAGCAATGTTCATTGCTTTTGGCATAAGAAAATTTTATAATGAATTGTAACTATAGCATTTCATAAAAAGCTAAGTACTTTTTACTGTCATTTATTTTTCTGTTGAGGGTGAAATATTATGATTTACAAAACTTATTATCTGTCTTCACTTGGAAGAATGCTGCTGGCAGCTGATGATATGGGGCTTGTGGGAGCCTGGTTTGAAGGACAGAAGTATTTTGGAGAATTTCCAGGACACAGGAATTTTGTTTTTGAGGAAAAGGAAAACCATATTTTAAAAAATGCTCTGCACTGGCTGGATATTTATTTCAGTGGGCAAAAGCCGGATTTCCTGCCGAAACTTCATCTGATCGGAACAGATTTTCAGAGAGAAGTGTGGGATATTTTACTGGAGATGAGCAGTCGGGAATGATTTATCAAGTAGGATACGAATTATACACTCAAATGCTTGAAGAGGCTACTAACGAATTTAAAGGCGATATTAAAGAAGTAACTTTTGACACGGTTATAGATTTTAAATACGATTTATATATACCCGATTTCTATATTTCGGATGTTAAAGAAAAAATATCGGTTTATAAATTAATTCTTCGTTCTCAAAGCGATGAAGATATAGAATCTTCAAAAGAATATATGACTGACAAATATGGAAAAATTCCTAAAGTAATAGAAGATATATTTGAAATAGCTAAACTTAAAGTAATATTGAAGAGAGCGAGAATATTATCGGTTATAGAAGGACAAAATTGCTTATATGTTAAATTAGATAAATATTCGCATATAGATACAAATAAACTTATGCAATTAATTAATTCAAAAGATTCTAAAATAAAATTTGATTTGAATAATTTTAATCAACTTATAATATCCGATATTGAAGACGCTGAAAATAATTTAAACTTAAAAATAGAGAAAGTAAGAAATTTAGTTTTGGCGATTGAAAGCCATGAAATCAATATTAAAAAAGATAATAACGATAATAAAATTAAAGACATTATAGAAGAAAATTTAGAATCTCAAAAAATTGAAAATAAAAAATCGCCTGTTAAAAGAAATGTAAGAAAAAAGCCTTTAAAAGTAATAATAAGAAAATCAAAGTAAAAATTTTTCTAAATAAAAACCCCTATGCTCTTTTTGAACATAGAGGTTGTTGTCTTAAATCTTTAGTTTATTCGATATATGCTTCTTTATTGTAATTTTGCTGCCGCTGTTTCTACCGCTTGTGCTTCTGTTTTTAAATCTCCTGTTGCTGCATCTGCTATTGCTGTTGCTGCTGTTGCTATCGTTGTTGCCACTGCTTTTAATGTTGCTTCTGTTGGGTTTGCTACTTCTTCTGCTGCTGGATGCAGCCTTATCAAATATAAAGACTTTGGCATCCTTATATTTTAAGAAATGCGCCTCTAGTGTATTAAGCAGTACAGATTTGCCGCTGCCAGATGGTCCGCAAATCATCGTGTGCCCTACGTCACCGCAGTGCAGTGATAAACGAAACGGCGTAAAACCGCCGGTATCCGTGTAGAGCAGCACAGGCCCCTTTAAATGCTCATTCTTTTTGTCTCCTGGCCATGTTGCCATTGCCGGGGCAAGGTGACAAAAATTTAGAGATGAGATAATAGGTCTGCGGACATTAGCACGATAACAGCCAGGAATTGAGCCCCACCAGGCTTCCATGCTGTTGTCTGTTTCGATAAGTCCTGTAAAGCCGTTGCTGTTTAATAAATCAAGCACCTTATTCGCTTTTTTATTTACGGCATCCTTATCTTCATCAAATAAGGTTACTGTCATAGTGTAATAACCATAGCTTGCAGTGTCGCTGGCAAGCTCCTGCAGAGCGAGAGTGGCGTCATCACGATTCATAACAGCCTGCTCATCCGGATTAGAGTTTTCCGGAGCTTTGCCAACAGC
>OQVZ01000239.1_pt1 | contig 20620 bp, 18 predicted proteins | sample 1691571 | NCBI WGS metagenome assembly OQVZ01 (sample SAMN03418261, study PRJEB22391) | human gut metagenome | biome: human-gut; feature: organic feature; material: feces | host: Homo sapiens | place: Tanzania | collected 2013-01
CGGACGCCAAGCCCTATGTGGCAGCGGCGGCAAAAAAGGCGCTGGCCGACCATCTGGCCCGCACCGGACGCACCGGCACCGTGGAGGATGGCCTGTTCCCCAGCACCTACCGGGTGAAGTGGGACATCGAGGGCGACCCGAAGGTCAGCATCCTCATCCCCAACAAGGACCACACCGACGATCTGGAAAAGTGCCTGCACAGCATCTGGACCAAAACCAGCTGGGAGAACTTTGAGGTCATCGTCATCGAGAACAACTCCACCGACCCGGCCACCTTTACCTATTATAAGGAAGCCCGGCAGCGCTACGACGGCCTGCAGGTGGTCAACTTCCCGAAAAAGGGCTTCAACTTCTCCGGCATCAACAACTTCGGCCGGAAAGCAGCTGCGGGCGAGTACCTGCTGCTGCTCAACAACGACGTGGAAGTCCTGAACGGAGACTGGCTCACCGAGCTGCTGCGGCTATTGTGGCAGGTGCATATACTTACAAATCTACTCATGGCACAAGTTCGCCTGAGGCACAGGAAGTGGAAGAAGCAGAGAAACTGAATCCAGTAGGTCCAGCTTTCAATGCGGATTCAGCCTTTGCTTATTGTCAGGCTCAATGCGACTTCGGTCCTCGCACGATGAATAGCGAGGCGCACGATCTTTGTGGCGAATGGATTGTAAGGAAGTTCAAGCAGTTCGGATGTGAGGTAGAGGAGCAGAAAGCAGACCTCAAGGGATATGATGGCACGATATTGAAGAATACCAATATCATTGCCCACTATAATCCGAAGGCGCAGACCCGCATTCTGTTTTGTGCCCATTGGGACAGTCGTCCTTGGGCTGATAACGACCCCGACAGTACCAATTGGCGCAAGCCTGTGCTGGCTGCCAACGATGGTGCCAGCGGTGTGGCCGTGATGCTTGAGTTGGCCCGCCAGTTGCAGGCAGACAAGAAGTTGAATCCGAATATCGGAGTAGATTTCGTATGTTTCGATACGGAAGACTGGGGTACGCCTCAGTGGGCTGACGTGCAGGATGATGGCGACAGTTGGGCGCTGGGTGCGCAGTATTGGAGTGAGAACAAGCCGGATAGCTACAATCCTCGTTACGGTATCCTTCTCGATATGGTAGGCGGTCAGGGTGCCAAGTTCTACCGCGAGGGCATGTCGATGCAGTATGCCGGTGGCATTGTGAAGAAGGTTTGGGCAGCAGCCCGTCAGGCTGGTTACGGCAGTTATTTCCCTAAGAGTGATGGCGGAATGATTACCGACGACCACATCCCTGTGAACCAGAAGGCGAAGATTCCAACCATCGATGTGATAGCATATTACCCAGATTGCCAGCAGAGCAGTTTCGGTCCTACCTGGCATACGGTAATCGATGACATGGCTCATTTGGATAAGAATGTATTGAAGGCAGTGGGTCAGACCATGATCCAGGTGCTTTATACGGAGGAATAAAAATTCAAATACTTGTTAGTTATTGAAAGATTCCTTATTTTGCGAAATCTATTGCACACTACACGGAAGTGCTGTAAATGATTGATTATAATGTGATTATATGAGTGTAGTGTGGGTTCAGACACTACACGAATACTACACCACACTACACTACACGGGTGGAACCGCTTACGAGCTGCTACATGTTTATGCCATTGTAGCAGCTCGCTTGTTTCCGTCCCCAAAGGGGGAGAACAGAAGCGAAATGAGTGTAGTGTGGTGTAGTGTCTGTGTAGTGTGAAGACTGATATTGCACGGATGCAAGACGTTGATAATTAATGAAATACAAAGATTTTGTGTAGTGTGTAATAGTTTTCGGTATTTCTGTGTATGCGTACGATACGCAGATTTCGAGAGGCTTGCTGCGAAGGGAAGTGCAGGCGATAGCAAAGTAGAGTTCCGCTCATTTCGCAAAGTGCCTAGGCATGGCAGTTAACTGCTGTAGTAAGGACAGAAAGTTGCCCCAACTAGGGCAATTTCGTGCCTTTCGGAGGCACAAGGCGGGATGAGGTTCAGTTGCTTGCCTGTCATGCCCCATTTGTGTTTCCAGGAAAACTCCCACACGCCTTATTAGAACGTGTGTGGGGATAAGCTATCTCTTTTCTTAGAAATAACTTCTTTTTCTTCTAAATAAAAATTAAAATACTTGTTAGTTATTGAAAGATTCCTTATTTTTGTGGAAACTATTGGAGAAGGAGGTGAAAATGAAGATTAAAAGGATTTGGTTTGCAGATAACCGTATATACGGTGAGACCGAGGATGGCAAAGTATTGTGGCAATCTTTGCTTTATTATAAGCGATTACTGAATGCAACACCTGAGCAACGTGCCAACTACGAAATGGATGACGAGGGTATCTATTGGGAGGATTTGGACGAGGATGTTTCTTTTGAAAGTTTTGAATATGAAAACCCTGAACCGAAGGGAATCTCTCTGATATTCTTGTCCCATCCAGAGTTGAATGCTGTTGCTATAGGTAAGCGCTTGGGAATCAGTCAAGGTTTGATGATCCAATATGTGAATGGTTCTAAAAAGCCTTCTAAAGAGCGTGAAAATGCAATTATGCAGGAAATCAAGAATGTGGTAGGAGAATTGTAAGCCTGTGTTAAAAAAAGGCGGTGACGTTGTCATTTCCTTTGTTTGGCAAGAAAGCTGCCCAAAGAAGTTCAAACAGAATATGACCCTGTCAACATTGAAACTCCACGTGATTATAGTGGCAGTTTCTGCCTTGAGGTTGTTCAGAAGCTTCAGATCATCTTGGCAGAAGGTGTGTCTGACAAAATGATAACCCTTAATTGAATATTGTTAAAGAAAATAAAAAAAATAGCAGAAAATTTGTTTTGTATTTGTTTTTTTACTATATTTGCAACATAAATAATAAATTGAATAAAAATAAAATAAAAATGTAACAACTATGCAGTATGTGCCGAATATAAAACCAAAATCATTAGCATTTGTCACGACGAACAAATGCACTGCTGCTTGTCGTAATTGTTGCTTTAACTGTAGTCCCAAAAATAATAAGCGACTTAAGTTAAAAAATATTCTAGCTATAATAGGACAAGTTGTAGAAGATTTTCCTTCTGTAGAATCGTGTATCTTCACAGGAGGAGAATGTACTTTGCTTAAAGAAGACTTAGCCAAAGCCATTGAATATGCTAGCAAAAGAAAGTTATCGTGCAGAATTGTAAGTAATGGCTTTTGGGCAAGAACAGAAGAACAAGCTTATTCATATTTAGCTGATTTGCGTGAAAAGGGACTATGCGAACTCAACTTGAGCACGGGAGATGAACATCAAAAATGGGTGCCTTTCAAGAATATTATCAATGCTTGCAAAGCTGCTCTAAAAACGGGTTTATTAGTGGCCATAAATGTTGAATCAACAACTGACAGTCGCTTCACTTCCCGTAATCTGTTAGAAGTGCAAGAAATAAAAGAGGCCATATACGAAAAAAAAATACTATTAAAAGATAGTGTATGGATTGAGTTTGATAAAATACCCCCCAAAAATCAGTCTTCTATTCCAGATAAAAAAGGGTGTTCATATTTATTTAATACAATTTCTGTTTCTCCTGACATGCATTTATATGCTTGTTGTGGTCTAACTTGCCAAGTGAATAAAATTCTTGACTTAGGAAATTTAAATAAATATCCTATAAAAGTCCTTTGGAACGAGCAGTTCGATGATTTGGTAAAGTTATGGTTATTTACAGATGGACCTCATGAAATTCATAACTATCTATGCATGCAAAAAGGATGTCAAACAAGACATGGGCAATACTTTCATATGTGTTCTATGTGTCAATATATATCGAGTGATCCTGAAAATATGCAAATAATAAAGAATAATATAAATAGTATATTGCCAAGTGTGTTATTAAAATTAAAATGTCTAATTTAAAGTATTACTATTATGAAGACGAAATTTGATTCTGCTATTGCCAAAGTATTGGCTTCAACAGTCTTAGTTTCTTCATGTTCTCCTGATGCTGGTTTATTACGACCATCAGACGAACATGATAATTTACTAGATCTGGAGCTTAATAATTCAAAAGGAGTTTCGATTTCTTTGAATATTAATGATAAGCTGCGTGAGGATATTAAAAATGTAGAGCCATTAGTAGCAATAATTCTAAAAGACTCAATTGCGGCAAAGGAATTTGCCTCTAATCCAAACTCATATTGTAGCCAGCATGGTTATACTTTGCCTTTTGAGGAAACAGATCCAATTCTAAAAGTTTTGGTTGCACTTGGAAATCAAGATATACGTAAAGCTTTAGAGAGTGGTAATTTTGAAGAGTATTTTAATCTTTGCAAAAAGCTACAAATTTTTAATGAAGTTCAAGCTATTCAGCTAAACTCACTCTTTAGAAGTGAGGAGGTCAGAAAATATTCGAAGCTATTTCCTACGAAATAAATGGAGAAAGCCTAAGTACAAGAAGTGTTGCTATGTATGGTATTGTTACTGTAGCAATTGCCATTGTTATTGTATTAACAATAACCATTGGAATTGATGAGAATGTTTCTACTCGTTCAAATAAGGCTAATGATTTAGCTAGTAACGATACCGCATTTTTGCTCAAGATAAACAATCCGGAGCATATGATAATAAATTTGTGGGCATTACAACATGATATCGACAGTTATCAATTAGTTGCTGGCTTCAAAAGTTTTATCGTCAAGCAGGTCATCAGCCATCTTAAGGAGACAAATTCTCCTGCATTAACAAAATATTCAGAGAAGCAAATCTCTGAGTTTTTAAAAGGAAATATACTAATTTAATTTTATCTTTTATGATTTATCATTCTTCATATTCAAAGCAACTGTTAATCTCAACCATTTTATTTATGGTTATTCTGATTTCAGCATTGGTTTATATGATATATCAATTATCGTATATACCAAAATTTTCGGCGAAATTTTATATCATTTGTTGTGCATTTCTAATCGTTTGTTCAACTGTCATCCATAGTTTTTGTCACCAAATTCGCAATGTTGAATTTAGGGATGGGGTACTTATTCTTCATAAGTTTTGTGGAGCTATAGATATTCCTGCAAAACATATTATTGCAATCGGAAAAAAAACGCCTATTGCAAAAGATATTAGGTTATTTGCTGTAGGTGGATTATTCGGATACATTGGAACATTCAGAGGGAATGATTGTGGGCAGTATAAGGCATACGTTAACAATGGTTCAAATGCATTTTATGTTAAAACGGAAGATGGAAAATGCTATGTTGCTAGTTGTAATAATGCAGAAGAGTTAATAGAATTGGTTAAACAACGGATTCATTAAAAAAATAAGAGGGTATATCATAAGTTTTTGCAAATGGGTTGAAAACCCCTGCAAGCACTTATGATATACCCTTTGTGTTTATATCTGCCCCGATTCTACCTGTCTCACCACTCTTTCCGTCAGTCTATCTACTCCGTTCGGATCGTACTTCTTGTTGAGGCTGGCACCGAAGAGGGCGGCGAAGGCCTGGTAGAAGCCGGCACGGATAGGACCCAGGAAGGCTTGGATAAGATGATAGGAAGAAGAGTTGCATTCACGATACACCAGTTTGATGCAGAGCTTGCCCTGGGCATAGGTTAGCTTCTTCATTCTTGGCGTGTATCGCTGCTTGATGTCTTTCTCCACCAGTTTCATGTGGGCATCCTTCGCCTTCTTGTTGGGAAGGGTCTCCAGATAGTCGCCCGTCTCGATGATAATCTTTCTCACCTCCTTGGCTATCGGCAACACCTTCTTGATGTTATACACCAATCGGTTGTAAGCCATCCTTTCCTTGGCGTTTTTGAACACAGGCTGTGGATAAACATACACGTTGTTCACCTGCACGTATTGAATGCTGTCTTTATCCAGCAGCACCTTTCCCACCTTCACCATCGGTTCGAAGGTAGGAGTATCCATATCCACCTCCCTGTCTTCAGGGTTGTCGCCATCTGTCTGCGCCATTGTCTGCAGGCTGATGCAGAAGAGCATCGCCAGCAGGAATAATATTTTCTGTTTCATGAAATCCATCTTAATTATCCATTTGTCTTATATATAATAAGGTGTAAGCCCCTCAATCTTGCTAATCACGCCGCAAAATTACAGATTATTTCTCATTTAGAGAAAGATTCTTTCCTTTTTCTTACTCATTTTCAGAAAATCATTGTAACTTTGAGGAAATTTAATAATCGTTTGCCTATAGATGAAACATTGGCAGCCCATAACCCAATTCTTGTTGAAACTGTTTCTGGTAGGCAGTTCTCTGCTATTCCATGCCTCTTCGGTATGTGCCCAGTCGTGGCAGCAACTCCTTTCTGAACTTTCTGAAACCGAGGATTTCGAGCATACTTCCTGGGAGGATTACGAGGAAGATCTGGAGGAATGGGCGCAGCATCCGATAAACCTGAATGCGGCTACCCGAGAGGAGATGGAACGATTGCCCTTCCTTACCCCTTCGCAGGTGGAAGACATCCAGGCTTACGTTTATCGCTATGGCGGAATGAAAAGCATGACGGAACTCACCCTGATTCCGAGCATCAGCTGGTATCAACGACAGCTGATGGAGCGTTTCTTCTATGTAGATGCTGACCAGAAGAAATCTGATTTCCCCAGTATCAGGAATATCATCAAATATGGAAAGCATGAGGCGATGGGCATGCTGAAGGTGCCTTTCTACGAAAGAAAGGGCGATGCCAATGGCTATCTGGGCTATAAATACAAGCATTGGCTGCGCTACCAGTTTCGGTATGGCGACAATGTAAAGCTGGGCGTTGTGGGGTCGCAGGATGCGGGCGAACCCTTTGGTGCCGGCAAGAACAATCTGGGCTATGATTTCTACTCCTTCTATCTGCAAGTAAAGAAACTGGGGAATTGGAAGAACATCACCCTGGGCAGATACCGCCTGCACGAAGGCTTGGGACTGATACTCAACAACGATTTCAGCTTCGGCAAACTCTCGGTGCTTTCCTCCCTGGGAAGCGCTACCAACCGAATCCGGGTTCATTCCTCCCGCTCTTCTGTCAATTATCTGCAGGGAGCGGCTGCCACCTATACCTTATTGAAAGGTCTCGACCTCACCGCCTTCTTTTCCTATCGCAAGATAGATGCCACGCTCTCCGACCAGGGCGGCATCCGGACCATCATGAAGACCGGTATGCATCGCACGGTGAAGGAAATCGCAAAACAGAACATCGCCTCTAATACCCTGATGGGGGGAAACATCAACTATCGTAACCAGGGCTGGCATGTTGGAGCAACCGGCTTTTATACCTCTTTCTCCCTTCCGCTTACGCCCGACCAGTCGCAGCTTTATAAGCGATTTGCCCCTCAGGGCAATAACTTCTGGAATGCGAGTGTGGATTATGGCTACGTTTCCCACCGCTGGACCATCGCAGGCGAAACGGCGACGGGCAATAGTGGAGCCATCGCCACCCTCAATGCCGCATCCTATCTCCTTACCGACCATTTCTCGCTGCTTGCCTTGCAGCGGTTCTATTCCGCCCGCTATTACTCGCTTTTCAGCAACAGCTTTTCAGAGGGGAGCGATGTGCAGGATGAGAATGGAGCCTATCTGGGCTTTACGTGGGTTCCGGCTCATCGCTGGAGCATCACCGGCTATAGCGACTTTGCCTATTTCGTGTGGCCCAAGTATCATACCAAGCAGAGCACGCAATGCTGGGATCATCTGCTCAATATCCTCTATCAGCCCAACAAGAGTTGGACTCTAGGCACCCGATTGCGCTATAAGGAGAAGGCGGGAACCACCACCGGGCGATGGCGCCTTTATGCCACTTTCGCTGAGAAAAACTGGAGCGCCAAGACGAGCGTGGATTATACGGTGAGTAAGGAGATGGGCGAGAAGTCAAGCCAGAAAGAGGCTGATGAGGCGAACCCCAGCCAGGGGTATCTGCTGAACGAGAACCTGAGTTATCGCTGGCATTGGCTGAAGCTATCGGGCAGTTTTTCCTATTTCCATACGCAGGATTTCAGCAGTCGCATCTATGCCTACGAACCCGGACTGCTTTATCAGATGAGTTTCAGCAGCTTTTATGGCGAGGGCATCCGCTGTGCCCTGGTGGCTCGTTCGGAAATAGGTAAGCATCTGCTGGTTATTGCTAAATTGGGTTCTACCAATTATTTCGACCGGAGCCATATCTCTACCGGATTACAGGAGATAGCGACCTCGCATCAAACCGATTTGGAGATACAGATGAAGTGGAAATGGTGAAGTTTTGGCAAATATGATGCAAGATAATGAAAAAACAGCCGTTATATTAGAGAAAGAACATTAGAGAAGAAGAGATGAAGATATTAATAGTAATTCCTTGCTATAACGAGGAAGAGGTGTTGCCCAAGACCCTGGAGGTGCTTGGCAATCTGATAAAGACTATCAAGAAAGAGACTGACGCCGACACGGGATTGCTCCTTGTTGACGACGGAAGTCGTGACCGTACCTGGCAGATGATTTCGGATGCTGCCAAGGAGCACAGGTATGTGCATGGCATCAAGTTATCTCATAACCGCGGCCATCAGAATGCCCTCTGGGCAGGAATGGAGGCGGCTGTGGATCATTGTGATGCGATGGTGAGTATCGATGCCGACCTGCAGGACGATGAGAATGTAATCATCGACATGGTGCGCCAGGTGCAGGAAGGCAAGGATATTATCTATGGTGTGCGCAAGGAGCGCAAGACCGATACCTTCTTCAAGCGATTCACCGCCCAGGCTTTCTATAAGCTGATGCAGAGCGTGGATAAGGATACGGTGTATAACCATGCCGACTTCCGCATGATGACCAACCGCACCCTGAAGGCCCTGATGCAGTATTCCGAGCGCAATCTCTTCCTCAGAGCCATCGTCCGACAGTTGGGCTTCCGAGAGGGATTCGTCTATTACGACCGCAAGGCTCGCGAGGCAGGCGAGAGTAAGTATCCGATAACCAAAATGCTGAGTTTCAGCATCGATGGCATCACCTCGTTTTCTGTGGCACCATTGAGGTTTATCACCTTCCTGGGTCTGGCGATGACTTTAGTAGCCTTCATCATGATTATCTTTGCCTTGGTGGAGCATTTCCAGGGCAAGACCATCCAGGGCTGGACCTCCCTGCTCGTTTCCATGTGGTTTATCGGTGGCATCATCACCACGGGTGTAGGCATCACGGGCGTTTATATCGGCAAGATTTATACCGAGGTGAAGCGCCGCCCTCGATACTTTATCGAAGAAAGGATATAAAGGGCTGGCTTAAAGAATCGGATTACAATAGAAAGTTTATGAGAACCTTTATTCTGATAGGCTCTCATAAACTGTCATCAGGTCGTGGCTCAGTTTCTCGTCCGAGAAATTGAGCGCATATTTTTTTCCTTCGCTTATCATGTGCTGCCTTAGGGGTTCATCCGTGCAGGTGCGTAAGATGGCATCAGCCATGCCTTTCGCATCATCAGGATTCACATAGATGCTGTTTGGCCCGCCAGCCTCTTCCAGGCACGAACCGGTGCATCCGATGGCAGGAACTCCGCTGCTGATGGCTTCTAGCAGCGGGATGCCGAAGCCTTCTATTCTGGAAGGATAGGCAAAGGTGGATGCCCATTTGTAGAATGATGGCAGGTCGGCATAAGGCACCTGATGATAGAAATGAAACAGATGATCTATGCCCTGCGCCTTCAGAAAATCTTGTATCTGGTCAACGTAAGCCGTGCGGCGGCCCACGGCTACCACGTGGATGGCGGCTCTTCTGTTCAGTTCTGCCATGGCTTTCGCCACCAGCATCAGGTTCTTTCGCTCCTCGATGCTTCCCACATAGAGTACAAACTTATCGGGAAGCTGGTATCTTGCCTTTACTTCCTGCAGCTTTCCTTCTTCTATTTCCTGTGAAAAAACTGGGTCGCAGCCCTGGTAAACCACGTCTATCTTGCTTTCCGGAGTATGGTAATAGTGCATGATTTCCTGCTTGGTATATTCACTGACGGCTATCACGCGGTCGGCACACCGGCAGGCACGGCGGAACTTGAAGTTGTATATCTGCCGGTCTATCCAATGATAGTATTGGGGTGTATGGATGAAGATGAGGTCGTGAATGGTGACGATATATTTGCATCCCTTGCCGCCAGCCTTCATCTTTCGCTGCTCGGGAGTTCCGATGTTGAGCGGAAGCTCGTTGCTCAAGCCATGGAAGATTTGGATGCCGTCCTTTTGTATATCTTTTGTGATACCCCAAACTCTCCAGAGCGAGCGGATCCTGCTCCATATTCCTTGGGGCGGAAAATGGAGAAACAGGTGCTTGAGTGTTGGTATCTCCTGGAGATAGGGCATGCGATGAGGCTTGGGAGTATATAAATGATACTGATTGCCGGCGAATTTCTCCGACAAAATCCTGATGACAAACCTGCTGTAGTTGCCTAATCCCGTGCGGTTTTGTGCCGCTCTTTTAGCATCGAATCCTATGTTCATCTTTTTGTTTTTTCTTTAATTATTGGGACAAAGGTATATTAAAAAACTGATTTCTCAAAATAAATATGGATTTATTTGCTAATTACGTGGAATTTGCGTAATTTTGCCCCCTAAATAAAGTAATTCATAACAAGACAGATAGAATGGATAGTACAAAAATGGAGAATAGCCAGTGGCTGGCAGGTATCAGGCGCTTTTTCGGTCGCCCTTTCTTTAGCGACCCTCGCACCCTGCTGGGACTCTGGTTGATTCTGGGTGTGGTGTCTGCATTGACTAAAATCCACAAGTGTAATAACTTCTTAATATTCAAGTATGTCTTCTGGCATGCTTGGGAGCAGACATCATTGTATGCCCAGTATCCTTCGGAGTTTTTCGATTCGAACCACTATGGTCCGTTCTTCAGCATCATCATTGCTCCTTTTGCCGTGCTGCCCCATCCGCTGGGTCTGCTGTTCTGGCATGTGCTGATGACGCTGGCCCTGTTTGTTGCCATCCGTAAGTTGCCGTTGCGGCAGGGCAAGCAGATATTCTGCTATTGGTTCTGTGCCCATGAGTTGCTCACGGCATTGTTTATGAGCCAGTTTAACATCATCATTGCCGCCATCATCATCGCTTCGTTCTATTGCGTAGAGAAAGAAAAGGATATTACGGCAGCCTGCTTCATCATGATAGGAACCTTCGTGAAGCTCTATGGCATCGTGGGACTGGCGTTTTTCTTCTTCTCCAAGCACAAGGTGAAGTTTGTGGCTGCCCTGATAGGATGGGCTGCCCTGTTCTTTGTCCTGCCTATGGCGATAACCAGTCCGGAGTATATCATCGACCAGTATAAGGAGTGGCACGTCAGCCTTACGGGCAAGAATATGGAGAATATGTTCAGTTGTGCTCAGAACCAGTCCTTGCTCGGTCTGGTGCGCAAGATTTCGCATGTTGCCACTTATTCCGACCTTTGGCTGATAGTTCCGGGCATATTGGCGTTCTGCTATCCCTATCTGCGCATCAGGCAGTATGGCAACATCGCCTTCCGCTATGCTTTCCTGGCATCGGTATTGATGTTTGTAGTCCTGTTCAGCACGGGCAGCGAATCGAGCACTTACATCATCGCCCTCCTGGGCGTAGCAATCTGGTATATCACGGCTCCTTGGAAGCGTAGCCGCTGGGATATTGCCCTGATGGTGTTTGCCTTTATCCTGACGAGCATGTCGCCATCCGATCTTTTCCCTGCTTTCATCCGCAAGAACTATGTGCAGCCTTACGCCCTGAAGGCATTGCCTTGCGTGCTGGTATGGTTCAAGCTCATCTACGAGATGTCTACCAGGGATTATGCAGAAAGGAAGATAGAAAAGTAGAAGGGAATTTACTGAAAGGGAGATAGAAAAAAAGAAAAGAACAAAGATAAAAATAGAAATAGGAAAGATGAAACTGAAGAGAAACTTGTTTTCAGCACCTTTGTGCTTCGTCATCAATATGGTGCTGGTTTATGTGGTGTATGAGATATGCCGCCTGGTTTTCCTGGCGACCAACTGGAGTGTGTTTTCCGAAGCGATGACATGGGGCGCCTTTGGCGAGATGCTTCATGGCGGCTGGTATTTTGATACCTCTGCCATTCTCTATACCAATGCCCTGTATGCGCTTTTGATGCTTTTCCCTATCCATTACAAGGAGCGAAACTGGTATCAGAACATGGCGAAGTGGGTGTTCGTAATCTGCAATTCCATCTGCATTATAGCCAATCTGGTGGATTGTGTTTATTTTAAATACACCACGCGCCGTACCACGGTCACCGTGTTCTCTGAGTTTAGAAACGAGAAGAATCTGGGTGGAATCTTTGGGGTTGAGATTCTCAACCATTGGTATCTGGTGCTGATAGGCATCATCCTGATAGCAGGCTTGTGGTTTCTTTATCGCATGCCAAAGGGCAAGTTGCCTGTTGAGGCTTCCCGTCCTTATCAGCCAAAGAAATTGTTCACATATTATGGTGTCCATCTTCTTTGTCTGGCGGTGTTCGTACCTTTCTGCGTAGCAGGTATGCGTGGAGGTTTCACCACGGCAGTTCGCCCTATCACCATCAGCAATGCCAATCAGTATGTAAACCGTCCGCAGGAGGCTGCCATCGTACTGAATACTCCGTTCTCCATCATCCGTACCATCGACAAGCCAGTATTCGTAGTGCCGGATTACTATACGGAGAAGCAGCTCAATGCCATCTATTCTCCTATCCATACCCCTTCTGATACGCTCGTGAAGCGCAAGAAGAATGTGGTGGTCATCATCATCGAGAGCTTTGGCCGTGAGTATATCGGCGGCTTCAACAAGTGGCTGGAAAACGGCAAGTACAAGGGATATACTCCTTTTGTAGATTCCCTGATGCAGCATAGTGCCACCTATCTTTATTCCTACTGCAATGGTAGAAAGAGTATCGACGGCATGCCTAGCATCCTTTCCAGCATCCCGATGTTTGTGGAGCCGTTCTTCCTTACCCCGGCATCCATGAACAATGTGAGTGGCTTGGCTGGCGAGCTGAAGAAGAAAGGCTATTATTCTGCCTTCTTCCATGGAGCTGAGAATGGTTCGATGGGATTCCAGGCATTTGCCCGCACCACGGGATTCACCGATTATTTCGGTCGTACGGAATACAATGCCGACAAGCGATTTGGTGGCGACAAGGACTTTGATGGAACCTGGGCCATCTGGGATGAGCCTTTCATGCAGTTCTATGCCACGAAGATGGGCGAGATGAAGCAGCCGTTTATGACAGCACTCTTCACTGCCTCTTCGCATCATCCGTATGTCATCCCAGAACAGTATAAGAAAGTATTCCCAGAAGAGGGTATCGTCATCCACAAGTGCATCCGCTATACAGACAATGCCTTGCGTAAGTTCTTCGCCAAGGCGAAGACGATGCCTTGGTACAAGAATACCCTCTTTGTGATAACTTCCGACCATACCAACCTGAGCGACCATGCTTATTATCAGACCGATTTGGGTGGTTTCTGTTCGCCAATCATCTTCTTCGACCCTAGCGGCGAGTTCAAGCCGGGCATGCGTGATGCCATTGCCCAGCAGATAGACATCATGCCTACGGTATTGAGCTATCTGGGTTATGACAAGAAGTATGTGGGCTTCGGCATCGACCTGCTTACCACGCCAGCCAAGGATACTTGGGCGGTGAACTATAACAATGGTTTCTATCAGTATGTAAAGGGCGATTATCTCTTGCAGTGGGATGGTCAGCAGACCAAGGCACTCTATCGTTTCCGCACCGACCTGCTGCTGGAGAATAATGTTGCCGACAAGGAACCTGCCGTTCGCAAAGCCATGGAGCGCGAGGTGAAGGCCATTATCCAGTCGTATATGGAGAGAATGACGAAGAACGAACTGGTGGTTGGCAATCAGTCACAACAGTAGAATCTTAGATAGCCCCCCAGAAAGATAAACGTAAAGTATCAATAGCCAAAGAGACATGAACAATAACAAGATATCTGTAGTTATCAATACATACAACGCATCAAAGTTCCTGGCGAGAGTCCTAGACTCCGTCAAGGACTTTGATGAGATAGTCATCTGTGATATGGAAAGCACGGACGACACGCTTGAGATAGCCCAGCGTTATGGGTGCAAGATAGTAACATTCAAGAAGGAAGGAGTTTCTATAGTAGAACCGGCACGCCAGTTTGCGATAGATGCAGCCTCCCATCCTTGGGTCTTGGTTGTGGATGCTGATGAGCTTGTCACGCCGGCGCTTCATGATTATCTCTATGCGAAGATTGCTGAGGCTCAGTGTCCGGATGGCATCAGTATCCCGAGAAAGAATTACTTCATGGGGCGCTTTATGCACAGCAGCTATCCCGACTACATTCTGCGCTTCTTCAGAAAGGACAAGACCCATTGGCCGCCGGTAATCCATACATCGCCGGTAGTAGATGGTGTTGTATATCGGGTTCCCCGCAACAGGGAAGAGCTGGCCTTCGAGCATCTTGCCAACGATAGCATTGCCGACATCATGCGCAAGAACAACACCTATAGCGACTATGAGGTAGAGCGCCGGAAGGACAAGCAATATGGTGTTGGTAAACTATTCTTGCGTCCAGTGTTTCGTATGTTTAAGGCTTATATTCTAAAAGGTGGGTGGCGTGATGGTGTGCCTGGGCTTGTTTATGCCTTGTTGATGGGTACGTACCAAATGTTGATTGTTGCAAAAGTGATAGAAAAAAATAAAAGTCAGTATAATGGAGTCTGAAAATATAATTAAAAAATCGCAATCGATTATAAATCAAAAATCTTGTAAGTATATACCTGATGTAAGTATAATAGTTCCTATATATAATGTAGAGAAATATTTAAGACGCTGTATTGATAGCATCTTGTCTCAAACTTTTATTAGTTTTGAATTGCTCTTGATAGATGATGGAAGTACTGATGCTTCAGGAGCTATTTGTGATGAGTATGCTCTGATGGATAGGCGTATCCACGTTACTCACCAGATAAATAGGGGAGTTAGTGCGGCTCGTAATGTTGGATTGGATAAAAGTGTAGGTAAGTATGTATGCTTCGTTGATTCTGATGATTGGGTAACTTCCGATTATTTGGCCACACTTATGGAGCAAGTGCAGGGATTTGATGTTCTCTTTTTTGGCTTTTTTCTTAAATATAATGATGAAAGTTCTATGAGTTTATCATTGAGAAGGCAATGTGCTGTTAATGAAATAGAAAAAGAACAATTAATGTTGTCTTTGTGTAAGAATGATACAGGCTATAATGTTTTGGGTTATGCTTTCGATAAAATTTTTAGGAGAAATTTAATTGAAAAGTATAATTTGCGTTTTGATGAGAATATTTGTTTGGGAGAAGATGAAATCTTTGCTCTGGCATATTGTCTTAAGGCGCAATATTTAAAAGTAATACCTGATGTCCTTTATTGTTATTCGCCAAGGGTAGGTGGATTGGCAAGTCAAAAGGAATCATATAAATCTTGCTACTCTAAATATAAGGCTCTAGTTGATAATATTATAGATATGGGGTCAAGTGAAAGGTTGGAAATGTGGCATAAACGAGCTTATCATACGCTACAGGAAGTGGCTAAAACACAAAAATATAATTTATTGTTTTACCTTTGGTTTCAACTGCGAGCTTTTTGGTATAAAATAAATTATAATCTTCATTAGATTCTGCAGATGATAGAATTGTAAAACTTTGCCTTTGATTGATGCTCTTATTTGTCAAAGGCAAAGTTTTTAAAAGAGTTTATCTGTTATCTGAGATATTTATCTATACCGTTCTCACACCAGGACAGATGTTCTTTCTTAACTTTTTCGAGTTCCGTGAAATGACGTTGCTCATTGTCTCTTGATGCTTCTTTGTGGTAGAGGTGATATACGGCGCCACCCATTTTCAAAGCTTTCTTCTTGACTCCTGCGAAGTGAAGGCGGAATGCGATTTCTCCATCTTCATGTCCCCATTGCATGAGGTCTTCATTATAGCCATTTACTTTGATGAGGTCTTCTTTCCAGAAGGCCATGTTGCAGCCGCGGAGATGGTCTATCTTCTTGGCGTATCTCAAGGCCATATAATGGCGTAAGAGTTTGGAGCGGAAACTGTTGAGCAGAAAACTTGTTGGCATGTTCCAGATATTCAGCTTGAAATTCTTTGATGCCATGATACGATGGGTTACTTCGGGAGAAAGCTTAACTCTACTTCCGCATACGAAATAATTTTTCTCTGCAAGCTCCAGATGGTCGCTCACGAAATGTGATGACAGTACCACGTCTCCATCTACTTGCAGGATATAGTCGCCTGTGATTTGGGCTATGGCCATATTCAAAATGATTGTTTTGCGAAAGCCTTTATCCTCATGCCATACATGCTTGATAGGAATGGTTGTTTCTTTCCTTAATTTGTCTATTAAATCCTTTGTGTCTTGTGTGGAACCATCGTCTGCAATGACTATCTCATCTGGAAGTATGGTCTGTGCAAACATGCTTCTTATCGAAAGTTCCAGGGCTTCCGGCCAATTGTATGTAGATACAAGGATACTAACTTTTATTTTTTTCATAATGGATGTTTTATTTAATTTATTGACTTGTAGAATGAAAAGAATTCATCAGGAATCTCTTTCTTGTAGGTGAGTTTATGCATAAAAGATTTTTCTTTGATTTTTGCAAACTCTTGTTGGTTGTTTGGTGTTCTTGACAAGATGAATTTCATCAAAGCTTGCGTCTCTTTCTCAGAAACAACAGGCATTTTCTGAAAATCTTCTCTTGCTTTAGAGTCTGAAGTAATGAGAGCCTTGAACATCAGATGGAGTTGAAAATAATGTAGTAGTTTCTTTTCATGAAGCCACATCGTATTCATTAGCAAACACCATGCTTGCATTATATAGTTGTTTGGTTTAGCATGCATAAAACAACTTTGTATTTGTGTAAAAGCAAACTCCCCATACGCATGATACATGAATAGTGGTTGCTTATCCATCCATTCGGGGGTAGATTGGGTTAATAGGCAAGTTGCATCTATCCAATAACCTCCATATCTTGCTAAGAGATTGATACGTAAAATATCAGAAAACTGTGTATTGCTGATATTTCCCTTTCTCCATTTCTCAATGATGGTTGTTGGCAAGGTCAAATAGTCAGCAAAGTTTTCTGCCGTAATGATGATTCTCTCTTGGTTGCTCTTCTTGTATTTTTCTACAGAATTCAAGCACATTTTTACCAAGTCTGGAGCTTGCTCTATGCCTTGCAGCCAACATTGCCAAATATATTCGATATTTTCATTTGCGCTTTTTTCAATAGGCAAATGGTGATAGTCATTTTTCAATGGCATCACATATTTGCGCAGGAAATATCGTTCCACTCTCTTGTCGTTGAGTGGATTAAGTGCATATCTTACTTTGTGCCTTAAAGATTTGTTAGGAATGACAGCAGAGCAGATAGTGCAGAACAGTTTTCTAAATGCTAGCCAAACATGGTTCATATCTATTCTATCTTATGTTACGGAATAATTGATTGAATTTATCAAATGAGTTTAAGGAGATTTTATCCTCCTTGTTTTCTATCCATAGGAGCGGAAGATCATGATACATGGCGGCTACCAGAGAGAATGTACTTGGAGCACCTATCAGATAATCACATTCCGAAAGCAGGCATAGGTCATCTTCTTGACCGCCCTGTGGAAATACGATGGTGGCACCTTTTAGCTGATCCCGATAGAATGACTTGTCAAGGGCAGGATCGTTGCTGCAGATATACACCGTCAACTGCTTATCTGGAAACAGCGACTGGAACTGCTGAATGTAATCTTGGTATACATCATCTTCAAAATAGTATTTCCCATTATGCCATGTCTTGTAGTCACCTCGGCGAATATGCACACCAAGCCTAATCTCATCAATCTTCTTTTTGCCCATGAAGGCCTGGGTTTTATCCAGGATAGGCTTGTCGAAGGAAAAGAGGTCTATGATTTCGGCTTTATACTTGATGAAGAGTTCGTAGAAACGAACACACCAGCCTTTTATCAGAACATGTTTATGACGGGCTACAATAGCAGCATCTCTTTCAATAGCCTCTTCGGCTATGTCGTTGAAATCCACGGTTGTTATCAGTCCCCATTTGGCTGCATACTTAGCCAATGCGTATGTGGCAAAGTTATGCCAACGGGTGTGACATATCTTGAAATACTGGTATTTATAGCAGAAACGCATGGATACGCTCTTCCTGCCATGTTCACGAGCCCAGGCGTAAACATGACCATATTGCAGGATATTGTTGCACATGCGTCCCTTGTCTGTTGCGAAAATCATATATCTTTAATATAGATGTTATTTTTTACTGGATATTATTCTGTTCTCATCTTATGTGTCACTGGGTCTACAATCTTCAGCCATTGCTCGCGGGTTCGCTTCCAGCGATTGTGAGTCCAGAGCCAGAAGGCTGGTTGACGTTGGATGGATTTCTCCAGGGCTCGGAAATACATCTCGGTAATCTCGAATTCCTTGCATTCCTTTGGCTTATCTGTCAGGAGCTTGAATTCACCCTTGTAGTAGCCTCGCTTTACCCGTTGCATATCGAGGTAATATACGGCGAAGTTGGCTTTTACGGCTATCTTCTCCGTTCCTGTCAATACTGGGGTGTCGTGGTGCAGAAAGTCTGTCCAGTAATGGATGTTGTTCCAGAACGGCACTTGGTCGGCGATGAAACCGATAACTATCTGTTTGCCTTCCTGGCGCATCTTTACGATTTTTCTCAGGGTTTCTGCCATAGGGATGCTGATGGAACCCAGGCGGTTGCGGAGATACAGGAAGAGTTTGTCGAAGGCGGGATTCTCCAGCACATGGTAAATCTGTCCGAAGGTGATGTCATCGCCAGCCCAGAGAGGCAGGGAGGTTACCCATTCCCAGTTGCAGTAATGTCCCAGATATACAGCGCACGACTGGCCTTTCTGGCATGATTCTCTTACTTTCTCTGCACCTATGAACTGCATGCGTTTCATCACCTGCTTCTTGCTCATTGTGAAGAGCTTGATGGTTTCTACGATATAGTCGCAGAACCAGGAGTAGAATTCCTTCTCTATCTTGATGCGCTCTGCCTCGCTTTTTTCAGGGAAAGAGTCGAAGAGATGTTTTCTTACCAGTGGGCGGCGGTATTTTACCACATAATAAATAAGGTAAAATAAGCCATCGCTGAGAATGTAGAGCACTCTCAGCGGCAGCAGAGACATCAAGTACCAAATGCAGAATACACTGCCATATAATATCTTCTTCATCATTTCTTCTTTCTGTAAGAATGCAAATTCAACATTCAACAAATTCTTTCTTATCCTACACCTGCTGCATATCATGCAGCTTGCGGTAGTAACCGTTCTTGGCTATCAGATCCTCGTGGGTGCCTCGCTCCACGATTCTTCCTTCGTGCAATACGCAGATCTCGTCGGCATTCTTGATGGTGCTCAGGCGGTGGGCCACAGCCACGGTGGTACGGGTCTTCATCAATCTCTCCAGGGCATCCTGTACCAGGCGCTCGCTCTCGGTATCAAGAGCTGATGTTGCCTCGTCGAGGATAAGGATAGGAGGATTCTTGAGGATGGCACGGGCTATGCTCACACGCTGACGCTGACCTCCGGAGAGTCTGCCGCCACGGTCGCCGATATTGGTATCGAATCCGTGTTCCGACTTGGTGATGAACTCGTAGGCATTGGCTATCTTAGCAGCATTGGCAATTTCCTCATCGGTAGCATCTGTCTTGCCGAAGCGGATGTTGTCCTTGAAGCTGGCGTTGAAGAGGATAGCCTCCTGGTTCACATTACCTATCAGCTGGCGGAGATCGTGTACGGCAAGGTCTTTCACGTTGATGCCGTCGATAAGCACTTCGCCCTCCTGTACATCGTAGTAACGGGGAATCAGGTCGAGCATCGTACTCTTTCCGCTACCGCTCTGTCCCACCAGTGCGATGGTCTTTCCCTTAGGAATCACCAGGTTGATATCCTTCAATACATAAACCAGCTCATCGTTCTGATGGTCGGTATAGGCGAAAGATACGTGGCGGAACTCTATCTGATGTTCGAAGGAAGCGATATGCTCCGGGTTCTCCTTGTCCTTGATTTCCACTTCTGCCTGGAGAATCTTGTCGATACGCTCCATGCTGGCAAGTCCCTTGGGGATATTATAGCTTGCCTTGGAGAATTCCTTCAGCGGATTGATAATGCTGTAGAGCATCACCAGGTAGAAGATGATGGTAGGACCATCGATACGGCCGTAATCCAATACCAGAATGCCACCAAACCACAATACGATTACGATGAGGATGGTGCCTAAGAACTCACTCATAGGATGAGCCATCTGCTGGCGGATGTTCACGCGCATGATGTTGTCGCGATATTCGCTGTTTACCTTGTCAAAGCGCCAGTTCATCTTGCTTTCTGCACAGAAAGCCTTGATGATGCGGAGACCGCCCAATGTTTCTTCTACCATGCTCATGGTGTCGCTCCAGAGCGACTGTGCCTCTGTACTCTGTGCCTTCAGTTTCTTGCCCACCAAGCCCATGAACCAGCCGAAAGGTGGAACAAAAAGAATGGTGAAGAGAGTGAGCTGCCAACTGATGCAGATAAGGGTGATGAAGTAGAAGAGTATCAGAATCGGATTCTTGAAAAGCATGTCGAGAGATGACATGATGCTGCTTTCTACTTCCTGTACGTCGCCGCTCATG
>OQVZ01000243.1_pt1 | contig 20517 bp, 14 predicted proteins | sample 1691571 | NCBI WGS metagenome assembly OQVZ01 (sample SAMN03418261, study PRJEB22391) | human gut metagenome | biome: human-gut; feature: organic feature; material: feces | host: Homo sapiens | place: Tanzania | collected 2013-01
GGTGACCGCCGGCGGCCTGCGCACGGACGAATTTGACCCGCAGACGCTGGAGAGCCGCCTTGTGCCGGGGCTTTACGCCTGCGGCGAGGTGCTGGACGTGGACGGCGACTGCGGCGGCTTCAATCTGCAGTGGGCGTGGTCGTCCGGGCATCTGGCGGGACAGCTGCTGTGAGCCTGTGCGCGGCTGCCTTAAGAAATACTTAATGTGCCCTCTGCTTGTTTCTTAATCCGACTTTCTTTACCATGGTACGCAGAACGAGAGAAAGGAAGGTATCCCCATGGAGCCTGTTCTGCGTACCATCAATGCCGTTATATCGGCACTGTTTTTCATCTGCTATACCTATCAATTCCTGTACATACCGCTGGTGCTGCTGAAAAAGCGCCGCCCGGCGGCGCTCCCGGCATCGCCCCACCGGTACGCGGTGCTGATCGCCGCCCGGAACGAGGAGAATGTCATCGCCGGGCTGCTGGATTCTCTGGCCGCCCAGACCTACGACATGTCCCTGGTCACGGTGTTCGTGGCGGCGGACAACTGCACCGACAGCACCGCCGCCATCGCCCGCGCCCACGGCGCAGTGGTGTACGAGCGGTTCAACCATGTGAACGTAGGCAAGGGCTACGCGCTGGACTTCCTTTTGCAGCACATTGGTGCGGACTATCCGGAGGGCTTTGACGGCTACTTCGTGTTCGACGCGGACAACCTGCTGTCTCCGGACTACATCCAGCGGATGAACGAGACGTTCTCCGCCGGTCACGAGATCGTCACCAGCTATCGCAACAGCAAGAATTTCGGCGATAACTGGATCAGTGCGGGCTACGCCCTGTGGTTCCTGCGGGAGAGCCGGTATCTCAACTGCGCCCGCAACCGGCTGGGCGCCAGCGCCGCCGTGGGAGGCACCGGGTTCCTGTTCTCCCGGCGGATACTGGCGGAGAGCGGCGGCTGGCGGTTCTATCTGCTGACGGAGGATATCGAGTTTTCCGTGTACCACATCCTGCGGGGCGAGAAGATCGCCATCTGCGAGGACGCGGTGCTGTACGACGAGCAGCCCACCGACTTCCGCCAGTCCGTGCGCCAGCGGCTGCGCTGGGCGAAGGGCTATATACAGGTGTTCCGCCGGTACGGTGCGCAGCTGCTGCGGGGCACGGCCAAGGGCAGCTGGAGCTGCTTCGACATGTCCATGTCCATCCTGCCGGCCTTCATCCTCACCGCCCTGTGCCTGCTGGCCAACCTGACGCTGACGGTGCTGGGTCTGGCGCAGGGAGACGGCGCGTGGTTCGCTCTGCGCTCCCTGCTGGAATGTATGGGCAGTATTCTGGCCACACTGCTGGTGCTGGGCGGCATCACCACCGCCAGCGAGTGGAGACGCATCTACGCGCCCGGCTGGAAAAAGATACTGTATACGCTGACGTTTCCCCTGTTCATGCTGACGTACCTGCCCATTTCGATGGCGGCGCTGTTCATGAAGGTGGAGTGGAAGCCCATCCACCATGGGGTGAAGCTGGCAGGTCTGCCCACCGCGGCAGAGCCGCGCTGAGGGGAGACGGATTCCCACGCCGGTGTCCGGGCGGACAGAGTCGTCCGCCCCTACGACGGGACGTCGGGGACGCCGTTCCCTACAAAGAGGCATACCGGGTACAATAATCAGAGAGGAACTTACCATGTACAACATTCTGGTGGTTGACGACGAAAAGGACATTGTGGCCGCGCTGGAGATCTATCTCCGCTCGGAGGGCTATCGGGTGCTGTCCGCCAGCAACGGGCGGGAGGCGCTGAGCATAGCGGCGCGGGAGGACGTGCATCTGATCCTCATGGACATCATGATGCCCGTCATGGACGGCCTGACCGCCATGGCGCAGCTGCGCCAGACCAGCAACGTACCGGTGATCCTGCTGACCGCCAAGGGCGAGGACACCGACAAGGTGCTGGGGCTGAACGTGGGCGCGGATGACTATATCACCAAGCCCTTCAACCCGGTGGAGCTGCTGGCGCGGGTGCGCTCCCAGCTGCGGCGGTATTTACAGCTGGGCGGCGGACAGGTGCAGGCCAGCACGCTGGTCATCGGAGGTATCTGCCTGGACGACAACGCCAAGACCGTCACCGTGGACGGCGACCCGGTGGCGCTGACGCCCAAGGAGTACGACATCCTGCGCTTTCTCATGCGCAACGCCGGAACGGTGTTCTCCCCCAACGAGATCTACCGCCGGGTGTGGGAGGACGTGCCGCTGAACGCGGCGGGCGCCATCGCCGTCCACATCCGGCACCTGCGGGAAAAGCTGGAGATCAACCCCTCGGAGCCGCGCTATATCAAGGTGGTCTGGGGTAAGGGCTATAAGATGGAGGGCGGCGTCTCATGAAGGGATTTTTAGACAAGACGTGGGCGAAGGCCGCCGCCTTCGTGCTGACACTGGTGTTCGGCGTTCTGACCGTTCTGGGCGGCGTGGGCGTGGCGGCGCTCATCTCCTACGACGTATTTCTGGATGATGGCGCCTTTGCCCGCCAGAGTCTGTATGAAAACCGGTGCTACAGCGCCGTGGATCATGCGGACAGCTTTCTCCGGGGCAATCTGGCCAACGCCGGCCTGCTGTCCGATGCCGACGGCTACGACTACTCCAACATCGAAAATTCCCCCACCGCCGTCCCCGGCGAGGAGAGTATACCGAGCTTTCTGAAGGAGCTTTCGCAGGACTTCTCCAACGAATTTACCTTGGAGGGCTTCGGCTGCCACCTGACCGTAGCCAGCGACGACACCGGCGAGGTGTATCTGGAAAACTTCGCCCTGACCTACACCGACAAGCCGCTGTACACCGCCCAGAGCACCCGCCTCTATACTCTCTCGGACGGCAGCATCTATGCGCTGACCTACACCGTCGACCTGCTTCAGGTGGAGACCGCCCCCACCTATTCCTACCTGCTGCTCTCGTGGCTGACGGAGCACACCGGCCTGACTATCTTCCTCACCGCACTATTCGCGCTGCTGGCACTGTTCTTCTTCTGCTTCCTCATGGCCTCCGCCGGCCATTGGGCAGGGCACGAGGGCATCCATCTGACGTGGCTGGACAAGATCCCCGCCGACGTGTGGCTGCTGGTGCTGCTGTGTACGTTTTTCATTGGCTGGGAAGCGTTTTACTATGAATGGGGCAGAGTGTTCTTCTGCGCGGCGCTGGTGCCGCTGGTGCTGCTGTTCCTGTGCGCCTTTGCCGCCCAGTGCAAGGCGGGCACCGTCCTGCGGAGCGCGCTGATCGGGCGTATAGCCCGGTTCCTCTGGCGCATTGTCAGAGCCGTTTTCCGGGCACTGCTGCACACCCTCGTCCGGCTGCCGCTGGTGTGGAAGACCGCGCTGGTGGGGCTGGTCATCGCCGGTGCGGAGTTCCTGCTTTATATCAACGATTTCTACCGTGTGCGATACGGTGTCTTTCTGGTGATGAAGCTCATCGAGCTGCTGGCGGTGCTGTATATCGCCGTAAGCCTGCGGACGCTGCAAAAGGGCGGCGAAAAGCTGGCGCGCGGCGACTTCTCCTCGCCCATCGACACCCGATATCTCCTCTGGGACTTCAAGCGATACGGACAGGAGCTGAACGATGTACAGGGCGGGTTAGAGCAGGCGGTGCAGGAGCAGATGAAGGCCGAGCATCTGAAGACAGAGCTCATCACCAACGTGTCCCACGACATCAAGACGCCGCTGACGTCCATCGTCAACTATGTGGATCTGCTGAAGAAGGAGGATATCCCCTCGCCGAACGCGCAGGAATACATCGCCGTGCTGGACCGGCAGAGCCATCGGCTGAAAAAGCTGACAGAGGATCTGGTGGAGGCGTCCAAGGCGTCCTCCGGCGCGCTGAACGTGGAACTTCAGCCCACGGACGTGAACGTGCTGCTCTCCCAGATCGAGGGCGAGTATCAGGAACGGCTGGCCGCCTGCCATCTGACGCTGGTCACGCAGCCGCCGGCTCCCGGCACCATGATACAGGCCGACAGCCGGCTTCTCAGCCGGGTCATGGACAATCTGGTGTCCAACGTGTGCAAGTACGCCATGGAGAACACGCGGGTCTATGTGACGGCGGCTGTGCGGGACGGGCAGGCGGTCATCAGCTTCAAGAACGTGTCCCGTGACGAGCTGAATATCTCCCCCGATGAGCTGATGGAGCGGTTCGTCCGGGGCGACGCCTCCCGCCATTCGGAGGGCAGCGGTCTGGGGCTGTCCATCGCCCGGAGCCTTGTGCAGCTGCAGGGCGGGACGTTCGCCCTGTCCATCGACGCCGACCTCTTCCGCGCGGACATTGTGTTCCCGCTGATATAAAGAACAAGCCCTCCGGCAGGAGGGCTTGTTCTTATTTACGCAAAACTGGGAAAATATGCTTTAATAGCAGCGAAATGTGTGGTAAAATGCGAGGCGGAGAACAAAAAAGGAGGGGTATCATGGAGATCCAACGAGCAAAAGAGCTGCTGGAGATTTTAGCAGATGGCATCGATCCTTTGACCGGCGAGGTGCTGCCGGACGATCATGTCTGCAACAAGGGTGAGATCGTCCGTGCGCTGCATTGCGCCGTAGAGGAGATGTCCCGCAGACGAAAAAGACCGCTGCCGGAGAACAATGGAAAGCCGTGGACGGAGGAGTTGGACAGCGAGCTGTGCCGCTTGTTCGATGAGGGGATGAAGAAAAAAGAGTTGTGCGCCCATTTCAAGCGCAGCCCCGGCTCAATCGAGTCCCGGTTGGAAAAGCTGGGGAGACTTTAACTGCATATTAGCCTGATTTTAAGTGGACGTTTGGGGCGACGCATGACTGCAAAAGGTGGCTGATTAACAAAAGTCAGCCACCTTTGCATGTCAGGCCATGACACTGTAGCGTTCTCTGCCATGTTAGGAAATCGGCCTACATGTACACAGAGCTAATATATATTTGTAGTTTACCGGTACGCAGCGTGCCCCTGGCTGCCGATGCAGACGACCGTGACGCAGACGACTTCGCATACATTGTATAACGCGCTGAGCTGATTCCGCAGCGCCAGCGACGGCGCATTGGCGGCGTTCAGATCGCTGACCGCCTGCGCCATCCAGTTGTAGCCGGGATAAGCCAGCGGCGCAAACAGCACCGCCGCCGCGTGCGAAAGAAAGCTGACAACACCCAGCAGCCCCAGCTTTTGCAGCAATGATTTCTTTATGCGGCTCCGCCTGAAAAAGATGCAGTGCATGACCACGGAAATTGCGGTCAGCACTGCGTCTTTGCGTCTGGCTGATCAATGATCTCTATTTGATAATTCTGCGCGTTGATGATGCGCTCCTGCCTGCACTTGGGACAAAAGAGCGGAAAGTCCCGCAGCACCGTCCTTTGTAGCAGCCGCAGCCGCGTTTTTGCGCCGCAGATGGGGCAAAGCAGCCATTTTTCTTCCGGACTACTCATGACCTTCACCCCTTTGCGCGCTGCTGCCATGAACCATGCGAAAAAAGAGCCGCACATGGTTTTGGAGCCTTTCCAGACACTCAGGCTCTCTTTCCGGCTGGCGGTCGCAGATGCCGATGAGCGTCAGCACAGGCGAAACGTACATCATGGCCAGCGCGTCCGGATCCTCTGCACAGATCTCGCCGGAGGCGATCAGCGCCCGGAAGATACCGGCGTGATAGCGCAAAATGCGCTCCACATATCGCCGGGAATAGAGCGCCGCCAACTCCGGTGAGCGGAACTGCTCGATGGTCATCATGCGGCGAAACCGGCTGATCGTTTCATTATGGAGAGAATATTCGAATATCTGCCGCACCTTTTCGAAGAGCGCGTCGGCGGTGATCTCCGTAAAAACGGGGATGTCCTGCTTCGCGTTCTGCACATGGATGTCGATCTTGTCCGTATCCGCTTCATACTGCGCCACCGTGGATTCCACAATGGCGTCAAAAATCGCCTGCTTGCTGGGAAAGTGATTGTAGAGGGAAGGCGCCTTGATGCCCACCGCCTTTGCGATCTCGCCCACGCTGACGGAATCATAGCCCTGCGTGGAAAACAGCTCCAAGGCTTTGTCCAAAATTTTCTGCTTCGTATCTTCCTGCTTCATCATCACGCCTCACTAACTAATATTCGTTAGTTATATTATAGACGCTTTTGGCAGAAAGTCAAGTGCAGGTTAGACGCCGTTTTTCCCCTTCGGGCATGACGGTCAGATCGGCACGGTGCGGCGCCGCAATAGGCAAGGAATAAGAAAAGCCCTCTGAAATCAACGATTTCAGAGGGATTTTGGTCCGAGTAGTGCGGCTCGAACGCACGGTCTCCTGGTCCCAAACTTATCGGGAATACTTTTTCCGCTCGTTTATAGCGGTTTTCGGCGCTTTTTAATTTGTTTCACTTACTCTTTGACGCTCTTATCTCCACTGTTTCCGGGTGTTCCAGCGCCGTCTGTGGTAATCTATGTGGTCAAAAACGCTTCCCGCCCGGTTTCCGGTGAACTTTCACCGGTGCCGGACAGGAAGCGTTTTGTGTTTCAGACCGTCTGCATTGTAACTCTGAGCAAGCAGTTATACAAGTTGTTTCTGCAAGGGTGACAGCTCGAGAATTTGCATCGCTATAGACAAAGAAGAATCAATTTCCGCAGTAAGCACGAATGGCCTGTGCAACAAAATCTGCCGTGCCCTCACCGTCAGCCTTGTCAATGTTTTTACGGAAGCGGTCATCGGCTACATACATCTCACCTAAGCCCGCCAGGATCTCCAGCGTGCAGGTGTAAAAATGGTCGGTGATAAATTGCTGCAAATCACGAATGGCCGCCTGCGCTTCCGGTGCGGTAGTCAAAGCCAATATCCGTGATGAAACAGGCCGTGATCTGGAAGACCATGTCCTCTCCCTTCACCGAGAGGTAGACATACGGGTTCTCCTTCACATAGTCCGCATCCATATACCGATGGAGCTTCGTGAGCTTGGGCCCGTCCGGGTCACAGTTGCTGGCAGAGTGACCGAAGATGACGGTATTCCTGTCCAGCTTGCTCCGGCTGCTCAAGCGGTTGTCACAGTGGGCGTAGTAGCAGCCCCATTCGCTGTAGTTCCCGTTCTCGTCCTTTTGCAGGTAGTAAGCGTTGTCCTTCGCCTGCACCACGGGGTCGTCCACCACGGTACCGGGCATATACAGCCACGCCACGGCGTCGGCGTATTTCTTTCTTGCGTCCTTCAGCTCCTTTTGCCGGTCCACGGTGGGGATGATCTCGCCGGTGGGCTGTGGTTCGGTCACTTCGGGTACGCTGGGATATTCCTCTTTCTGATGACAAGCGGTGGCACTGATCGCCGTCCCCATCAGCATAATGGCGACAAAGGTTCAAAACGGAAATCGAGTGATCTTTTTCATAGTGTTTTCTTCTTCTGCGTGGAACGGCGGCATGGCTCATGGGTTGTGAATGGCGCGCAGTGTTTCCAGTGGCGAAAAAGGAACAGCGCGGAGGCCGGTGTTGTTGACCGTCCGCCGCGCTGTCCTTTGCCTGTTGTGGAATTATGCCTGCGTATGTCTGCTCTGGCAGCTGCTTGATTTACTCAGCTATGACCCTCCAGAGAAACGTTACGCTCTGACTGCGGGTGCAGTCACTTTCCTTGCGGTGATGATATTTCTCGTCGCTGGTTTAGACCAACTTACCCCATGTCAGGGGGCCGACGATGCCGTCCGCACCCAGACCGTTGGCCTTCTGGAACGCCAGCACGGCGGCCTTTGTCTTGCTTCCGAAGATGCCGTCCACGCTGCCGCAGTCATAGCCCTTGGTGTTGAGCATCTCCTGGAGCTTACGCACGGCATCGCCGCGGGAGCCGGTGCGGAGCATGGGCTGGGTCGTGACGGGCGTCACGTTCACGGGCGTGGCATCATAGAGCTTGCCCCAGGTGAGTTTGCCCACGATACCGTCCACGCCCAGGCCGTTGGCCTTCTGGAACGCGGTCACAGCCGCATAGGTCTTGGCCCCGAAGATACCGTCCACGCTGCCGGAATCGAAGCCCTTGGCATTCAACTTTTCCTGCAGGGTCTTTACCGCGTCACCGGTGCAGCCTCTGTACAGCATAGGCATATCGGGTACTGTGGGGGCGTAGTAGCTGCCACCGCCGGAGGAGGTGGACTTGTGCCACAGCTGGATAGAGCCGGTCAGCGCCGTGTAGCTGCCGTTCGCGGGGGTAAAGCGCCACCGGTAGGTCTTGTTGGCCTCCACAACGGTTTCATCGGGCAGCACATTGCCCCTGTCGTCGATCCACTCCAGCTTACCGTCCGCGAGGGAGATGGTGCCGCCGTCCAGTGTCAGGGCGGCGTCCTTCAGCGTCTTGCCACTGGTGGTGATAGCAGTGTACTTGGGTTCGCCGGTGGGGGTCGCTCTGGTGATGGTGATCTCCACCTCCGCGCTGGTGATGCTGTTGTAGCTTGCATCGCCAGCCTTAGTTGCACTGACCTTGACCTTACCGACCTTGACGGGAGTCAGCTTGCCGGTGGCGTCAATGGTCGCTTCGCCAGTGCCGTTGGTCACAGTGTAGGTCACCGCGCCGGAACCGGAGCCGCCGCTGGTACCAAGCTGCAAGGTCTGACCGTAGACCACGGTGGTGCCGCCGGTAATGCGCAGTGCCTGCTGATTATCCTTTTCTGTCAGGGTGATAGTCAGGGCGATGGTGAAATCCTCGTAGTTGTTGCAGGAGGCTTTCAGGGTGATGGTGATCTTGCCACCCGCCTTGCCGCCGGAGATGGCATAGGTCAGCAAGTTGCCGTCCGCTGCGAAGTCCTGCTTGGGCAGGACGATGCTCGCCTCGCTGCTGAACGTCCAGTCCTGCCCGGCGGGCAGTCCGGCCCAGTCCGGCGTGTAGGTGTGATCCGAGGCGTCCGTGTACTTCTGCTCCAGCTCGACCGTTTTGAGGTTGCCGCCATCCGCCTTGTTCACCATGACTTCAAGCCCGATGTTCTCCACCATGTTGTAGTTGTCGGTGTCTGTCGGGGTGAACTTCGCCTGGAAGGTCTTGGCGGCAGTCGAAGCGCCGCCCACAGATTCGCTGCTGTTCATCCAGCTCCAGCCGTCTGGCAGCGTCACATCCGCCAGCGTCTGACCGTATTTTGCCGTCAGCCCGGTGGGAGCGGTGTAGGTCGGCGTTGCCTTCGCTACCACAAATTCGCAATACACAGCTTCACATCCGTAGTAGTTATCCGTATCACCAATGCTGGCGTACATACGGTAGGTACCGGCGTTCAGTGCGGGCGGATTCTGAATATCCCACGTCTGAACAGAGCCGCTGCCAGCAGCGGAATAACGGTAGGTCACTTGAGCATTTGCGTCACCCGTCCGGTTTGTCAAGGTCGGTGTGCTGGGCGTCCCGCCGTAAGAATAGCCCGCCATGCTGATCTCGCCATACTGTTGAGCCTTGTCAACCTTGACAATTGCGGTGCCGGTCGCTTCCGTATAGGTATTCCCATCCTTCGGGGTGAACGTCCATCCGACAGTATGGCCAGACGTGCTCGCACCCAGAATCGTATCGCCCGGTTGCTTCCACGAGAAGGTGCCCTTGACCTCATCTCCGGTGTTGGGGTCTTTCATCTTGCCCGAAATTTCGCTCTTGCTCAGTGTGTCGCCGTAGGTAATCTTGCTTGCGGTGATTTTGCCGTCCACAACGGGCGTGAGCTTGTTCTTTGCGAAGATGTTGACGGTCAGGGTGATGTCCTGATAGTTGCTCGTGGAGATTGTAACCGTAATCGTGCCGAATTGTCCTTCGTCCGTGCCGCTTCTGTTTGCTTCCAGTGTCAGCTCACCGGTCTTGCCGTTTACAAGGGTAATAAAGGAGCCAACGCCCAGATCGGTATCAACCTTCTTGTCATAGGTGATCGTGCCGTAGTCACAGGGAGCAGTCAGCTTCGGCAGCAGCGTTGAGAGGTCAATGGAATAGGTTTTGTGCACACCATTGTAGATGGTCAGCTCTACGGGCTGCACTGTGGGCGCAGCGGCCTTGGTGATGGTGAACCGGTTCACATCATCGGTCGCGAAAACGTCGCTGACCTTTGTGGTACCTTCCGACTTACCTTCAAACACATAATTATTGCTTGTGAGCGTCATGGTGAAGGAAAGCGCCTTTCCGTTTCCGACCTCCGGCGAGGGCAGATAACTCCCGTCCTCCTGCTTACTGGTAAATTGGGCGTCAGAGAAGGTGAGCGCCGTATCGGGAAGTTTAATATTCGTGGCCTTCGCCGTTTTGCTGAAGAACGTCAGCTTGTCCGCAGTGAGCGTGACATCTGCACTGCCGTCGTAGGTCTTGGAGATTGACGAAACAGAGAGAAGGCTGATCGGCAGCGGGTCGATGGTCACGGTGAACGTACCGGTAGCTGGTTCGTGGTTCGCGGCTTCCGCCTTGTAGTAAACGGTGTATGTGCCCGCGTCGGTGAATGTCGGTACGCCCGAAGTATAGTTGCCGTCTTCCTTGTCGCTGTAGGTGAACGTCACGGGAGTGCTGTCTACGCTTTGTCCAGACGCGATGATCGATGCGATCTGTTCCTCGCCGGTGTAATACATGCTGGATGCTTTCACGGAAACGGTCAGCTTCGCCGGTTTGACCTTGATGGTCACAGTTCCGGTCGCAGTCGCGTATTTCTCGTAGCCCGCAGCCGGAGTGAATCTCCATTCGGCTTCATAGCCGCCCGCGTTAGGATTGATCGTGCCGTCCGTCCACGCGAACGTGCCGTTGACTTCTGCGCCGGTGTTGGGGTCTTTCATCTTGCCAGTGATGCTGCTGTCGCTCAGCGCCTGACCATAAGTAATATTGCTTGCGGTGATTTTGCCGTCCGGCGTGGGCTTGATCTGGTTCACCGCGTTGAGGACGAGCGTCAGTTGAAAGTCCTCGTAGTTGGTGGTGGTGACTTTCACCTTGACAGTACCGATCCGGCCGGTCATTTCTCCATCTATCGCAGAGAAGTGTGCCAAAATCAGCTTGCCTTTTTTAAACTCTACGATCGTCTCGTCGTAATAATACCCACTTTGAGGAACAACGGAAATAGTAGCCCGATTACCATAGCTTACCGTGCCGTATTCGCCCTTGGACAGTTCGGGCAGCAGCTTACTGAAATCGTAGGTGTACGTCTGCTTTGTGCCGTTGATTACGTTCAGTGTGCCGGAGGGGATATTCGTGGGCGCAGCGGCTTTGTTAATTTTGAAAGACTTATCCTCCAGCTCCGCGCCGTTCAGCGTAAAGTCCTTTTGGGTCTTGCCGTCCTCAAAGACATAGTTCGTATCTGTCAGCTTGACGGTGAAGGAGATGTTCTTTTCTGTTTCGCTTGCGTTGGCGGAATCATACTTGGCGTCGGTCAGCTCGAAACCGTTGCCCTCCGACAGAGGAAGCGGCAGTCCGGCCTGATAGCCTGCGGAGCCTGCTGCGCTTACAAGCGAAATCTTGCCGTCGGGCAGATCGGTCGTGCCGTCGTAAGCCTTGATCACGTCTCCGACCTCGACCTTCGCCTTGTGCGGAACGATTCTCCATTCGGCGGTTTTCGAGCCGGTGTAGTCGCTGCCTTCGACTGCCTTGATGGTCAGCGTCTGGGTGCTTACGCCAGCAGAGGAAGCAGTGCCGCTGGCGGTGTAATCAACGCCCAATTTCAGCGTCTTGCCGTTGTACGTTACGGTGAAGCCCGGCGCGGTAGTGGTGGAGTAATAAGGCTCATAGGTGCTTTCGTTGCTGCTGCGGAAGGTGATCACGGCATTGCTTAAGTTCGGCTTGGTGACGGTCAGCTTTTTGGGGGTGCTCGTCACCGTATAGCCGTCCTTGGTGGCGGTGAAATAGATGGTGTATTCTCCGATCGTATCGAAGGAGTAATCTTTTGTATACTTCCCACTGGCATAGCTCGGCTCCGTCAAGGTGATGGGCGTTGTTTCGCCCGTCTTCAGGATGGAGAATGTCACCGTCACGTCCTTCGCATTGCAGCTGGCGCAGAGCTGGACGGTCGTGCCGCGCTCCACCTTCGGCGAGTTGCCGGTCAGGTTCTTGCCATCGACCTTCAGATTCAGGGTCTTGGAGGTGATGGGCAGTCTATTGATGATAACATTGTTCAACTGCGAGCCTTTGACATCATCCCGGGCGTACCACTTGTGGGTGCCGTCCGCGTTGAGCACCTTGTATCCAAGTGCTGTGTCATTCAGAATATTTTTCCACGTCGCGCCCTCTGCCAACGTCAATTCGCCGATCACGGCAGGATAATCCGACCCGGCGAGTTCCGCACCATCGAAAGCAACGACTTTATCAATGCTGGCTGTGGTCGTGTTTTGCGTATTGCTCAAAGTGGTGGTGATAAAGTCGCCCTTGGTGCCCTTGACCGTCACTGTGCCCGTGATGGAATGGCCGTTCAGGTCAAGTCCCGTGTCCTGCGTGCCGATGATGGTATAATCGCCGGTCACGTCGGTCAGCAGCTTAAATTCTGCGCCGCCGTCTCTGTCTGCGTCAATGGCCGTTTGTAAATCAGCAAATCTCCGCCACAGGCTGCTGCCCTCGCCATTGTTCAAGGCTGTTTCAGCCACCGCAGGCGCGTTGCAGTAGGGGCAGTTGGTGGAGTTGTTGTCAAAGCCGTTCTTGCCGCCGTGGGGGCACTCCACGACCTTGACATTGTAGATAGACGCGCCTTGGAGTGTTTTTGTGTACTGCTCATACGACCCATTTTCATATTGGAGTGCGTAACCGGATACAAGCAAGTCGCCAAGTTTAACCGGCTGGTGGTTCGCTGCCCAAATCTCATTAAAGCTGCCGCCGCTCAGTTTGGTCTTTTTCAGTTCGCCAAGTTGATTATTCCCGAACGTCAGTTTTCCGATCGTACCTGCCTTCGGCCCTACGATCACTGCGGCTTCCCGCGTTGTTTCGTCATAGTCCGAGCTATCCGATATATTGATCGCGCTGATCGTACCGCCTTCCCACTCGCTCAGATCCAGCGTAGCTTTCAGATCAACGGTGATTATGCCGCCATACATCGGAGGTTCATAACTGCCTTTGCCGATAATTTTCAAGGTGCAGGCTGTGTAAGTCCCATTAGTATCTTTACCCCCGACATCAAGCCAGCCGCTTGTGATCTTGTGTCCATTCAGATCCAGCGTAACAATTTTACCATCTCCGGTAATAGCCGCTCTGGATTGAGGAGCCGTGCCCAATTCAATATCCGCCAGCAGCGTGACAGTTGTGCCATTCTCTGCCGCCTTCATCGCCGCCTTAAAGTCTGTGCTGTAGGTCACGGTATTGTCGCTCGCCGTGATCTTCACGGCCATCTGCGCGTGGCAGGTAAGGCATGTTCCATCGTGATCCACCCCACCCGTATGCGGGCACAGATAATCGCAGACGTTGCACTTGCCGTCTGTGTACCCCTTGGTGTGAAAACAGGACACGCCGCAGCCGCACTTGTTGTTCACCATGGCGTGGGTGTGCTCCTTGACGGTTACGTCGGCCAGCTCCGTTGCATTGCCGTCCTGCACGTCGTCGCCCTTGTAGAAAGCGTGCAACTTCTGCGTATCCAACAGGGACATGAGCGGCTGCAACTCTTCTGCGATGTAGCTCTTAATGCTTTTGAACGTGCCGCCGCTGATGGCGATGGTTCCGTTGTGCGTGAACTGCACATCGCCAAACGTGCCGTCCGTAATGTTCAGCGTAGCGCCGGAAGCGACAACCCATTTACCCGCGTGATTGGAGCCGCCATTGACGGTGACGGAAGCACCCTCCGATACGGTGAGGCCATACACCGTGCCGTTGCTGACGGTCACAGAGCCACTGTTCGCGTCGCAGAAAAGTCCCGCGCATCCTGAACCGCCGATCTCGCCGCTCCAGATGTCCAGTGCGCCGGCCATGAACATGAGATTTGAAATTCTGCCGTAAGCGGCCTCGCCTGTAACAGTCAGGTTGCCTGTCGCGAGAGTCTCTTTTTCCTGCGTTTCCTCGTTAGTCTCTGTGAATCCAACCTCGAGGTAGTCGACCGTCTTGTGGTTCAGATCGAGCGTCAGGGTTTTGGTGACAACGGGTACGATGGAAGCATACTGTTTGAACGTAAAATCTTCACCGAGCGCATTGAGGGCCTCTGCATCCGTCACATGGTTTGCCAGCAGCTTGACGGTGTCGCCGTCCTGCGCCGCGTCCAGCGCCGCCGGGAGGGATTTGTATGTGCCGCCGTCCGTGCCGTCTGCTTTTGTTACCGAAGCGGCCTCAACGACAGCCTCGTTGACTGTGAGTTCCACGGTTGTTGACCGTTCCTCTTCGTAGTTCTTGGTTTCGCCGGTCTTGGCGTAGACGTAATATGTGCCGGGCTCGCTGATTGCAGTGTTCTCGTCGATTGCGGGAACGGCCTCGCTGCCTTCAAATTCCAAATAACCGGAATCCAACGGAGCATAGTAGTATGTCACCGCAGCATTTTCCTGCACACCGTTGATGGACAGCAGCGGCAGAATCTTTTCGCCCACCGTGCAGGTCGTCCTGGAAAGAGTTACGGTCAGATCGGGATAGGCCTTGTTGATGGTGCCGCCGATCGTAAACGTTTCTTCGCCCGCCTTGAGTTTGTACTTTGCCGCGGCATCACCGATCAGCTCGATTTCCACAGTGACGGTACGCGATCCCACATCTGCGGAATCGAACGTCTTCGTTGCTGTAAAGTCTGTTCCTTCTGTGAGCGTGTACGAAGTTGTGCCGTCGGTGAATCCCAGCGTTCCGAGCAAAATCGTGCTGCCGTCCGTTGTGCCGTCATAGCCGCGGCCAATGGAATCGGGCTTGCTGACGCACCAGATCTCCGTCCGCGTGTCCGTTTCGGAGTTGGGCTGTTCGCCTTCGCCCGTGTTGGTTAACTGTCCGCCGCCTTCGGTCGGCGCTCCGGTGGCGGTCGGCTGACCGCCCTCCACGGTGATCGTCTCGCGGATGGCGGCACCGCCATCCGTACCCTCGGCAAAAGCCGCCGTGGGCAGCAGCGTCAGGCACAGGGCCAGCGCCATGAATGCACTCAATAGCCGTTTTTTCATATCTTTCCTCCTTGAAAAATCGTCTTGCCTTTATATGGAAATCCGACATCTGCCGGATGCTGTTTTTACAGGTCGTCCTGCACTAAATGCAGCTTCTTCGCGGCGGTCTTGGCCTCCGCCCGGCGCTTCACATCCAGCTTGTCGAGGATGTGGCTGACGTGGGTCTTCACGGTCGGCAGCTTCACATCCATGATCTGCGCGATCTCGGCGTTGGACTTGTCCGCGCAGAGCAGATGCAGAATTTGCAGCTCCGTGGGCGTCAACTCCTCACCGGGGGCAAGGCGGGGTTCGAGGAAATGCGGGTAGAACGCCGCCTGCGTCCGCACCGCCGCCATCAGCCGCTTGCGCCATGCCTTGTCGCCGTCCCAGTCCAGCGCCTCCAGCAGCGGCAGCACCGCCGTGCCGTATACGCTGACGGTGCGGATGAAGCGGTACTCCGCTGCCGCGTCCAGCGCCGCCGTCAATCGCTCGCGCCACCCCTCGTCCCGCTTGCGGTGCAGGGCGATGGCAGTCAGGACATTCAGGTGAATGCCGTCGATGATGCGGGCGCAGTTTTGGACGTACGGCTCCAGCGGGACAAGCGTCAGCTGCGCCGCGTCCGGTCTGCCGTCCTCCAGCTCCACCATGGCCTGGGTGAGATACTGGTAGCGCCGCATGACGTTCAGGTGCGTCGGCTCCCGCGGGGCTTTTTCCCGATACCACGCGTCCGCCGCGTCAAGGTCGCCGGTGTGCATGTCAATACGGCAGAGCATGGCGTCCATATTGGGCAGAAAGCGTGTCAAACCGCGCTCGGCAAAGCATTCACGGAGCACCTCGATGGTGCGCCGCGCGTCGGCGGGCTGTCCGTTTGCCAGCTGGCTGCGGGCCAGCAATCCGCTGACGGCGAACTCCATGTCCGGCGTGCCCCGGTTACGGACCTCGTTCAGCTGTGGGAGAAGGGACAGCATCCGACCGGCCACGTCCTCCCCCTTTTCAAACTTGCTCTCGGCGATGGCGCAGTCCGCAAGACCCACGCTGTCCCTCCCCAGTACCGCCTCCACGGGGAGACGGAGGGTTTTGTAGAGCAGGTCGTCCTTTTTGCTCCATGCGGAAAAGTCCTTGCCGCCGTTCATGATGCTGGGCAGCGCGCTTGTGACGGAGAAGGACGGCAGCGTCACTTCCTTGTTCATCAGCAGCCGGAACACGGCGGGAATGGTTTCCGTCAGACCGTTCACGCCCCGCTGGGGGAGAGAAATGTCCAGCCATGCAAGGCGGCTGCGGGCCTGCTTTCCGGCGGCGTCCTGCCTGCCGCAGCGCTCGGCAAATGCTTGCAGCTCGCCGTACCAGCGCTCCGAGCCTTCGTAGTCCATCGCCAGCGCGCAGAGCATGCTCATGCCCTGCATCAGCGAGGGAGAGGCGAGAATTTCCGCCTCCGGCAGGCTGCGGTAGTATTTTTCCATCTCGGCATAGTGACCCATGCCGGGGTGGAGTTCTGCATTGCGCACCAGCAGCTCGGAGACCTTGGAATGGTCACCGCCGCTGGTGTAGCATTCCAGGGCGTGGGCGTAGTCCTCCTTCAGCTCATAGTACAGCCCGCCCCGGCTGAAGAGCGCTTTGCGCTTTTCCTCGGTATACTCCCGTTCCATCTCCCAGAGGAGAAAAGCTCGGAACCCCGACCAGAAGTGGAAGCGCTGGCAGTCGTCGTAGCGCAGCATAGTGGTGTATCGAAGAAGCCAGTCCAGCCGTTCGCCGGCACGGGGATCGCCGCTGACCATCCGCGCCATTTCCAGGTCAAAGCTTTCAAAGGGAGCCAGCTCCAACAGGAAGCGCCGCACCGGCAGGTCAAAGCGCCGGTAGATGGCGGTTTCAAAGTAGAGAAACACCTCCCGGAACACCCGCGCCACCAGCTCCGGCGTCCACGGCTTGCCCGGAGACATACACCGGGCGGTGATGGCTACGCCCAGCGGATAGCCCACGGATTCTTTCAAAATTCCGTCGATCTCGCTATCTGTTACATTTGCTCCCGAAAGCTGAAACAGTCGCCGCACATCGTCCGCGTCAAAGAGCAGGTCGTCGGCCTCCAGCACCGTCATCAGCCCCGTGTACTGAAACGCCGTCAGGCAGCCGGGCGGCACACCGCGCGAGAGCAGCACGAAATGGCGCTCCGGACTTGAGCGAATCAATTCGCAAAGAGCCTGCTGCCCGGCTTCCTCCTGCATGAGCTGAAGATCGTCAATCAGCAGAATGTCCCAATCCTGCGCTGACGGTGGGATTGCGCAGTCTGGGTCTGCCGCGCTTTGCCGCAGCACATTCCGCCCGCGCAGCAGCGCGTCCGCCAGCACGGTCTTTCCAAAGCCGCAGGGCGCGCTGAAAAAAAGGACTCTGCCATGCGCCATGAAGCTGTCAAACCGTTTCTGAACAGAGGGCTTTATGATGATATTTTCGGTCATTTCTTCCCTCCCTTTGATACAGTGCGAGATTGTCCCGTAGGGTTCCCCTACGGGACAAGGGGGCGCGCCCCCTTGTCATAAACCTTTCGACACTTATCTCAACTTATATTATACGCGGCTGTTCTGAAATGTAAATCATCCCAAAGGATGAGACGCGCTGCATAGCAAACGGCTGTGCAGGCCAGCATTTCGTAAGGTGAAAAAGAAATCGCACAGCATCAGGCCAAAATGCCTGCGCTGTGCGATTCGGTGTTTACTTATAGAGTCTTGTCACTTCTTACTGTGTCACCGGAGAATCAAAATTAAAGTCGCGGCGCAATGCGGTCTGCCCATGTTCTGTGTGATAGGGGTGTGCTCATTCCTGCGGCTTCCACGGTTATATTCTACATCTACTACATACTCGCAAAATTCAGATTCTGCAATAGCACGTTCGAGATATGAAGCAAACTTAGCGCAAATACACCGTTCGCTTAAATCTCTGGATATCAAATACTGCTCATTTTGATTAAAACTTTGAAGGGCGGAGTTTAAGCATGCTGTGACTCTGTTTTGTGTTTCTGTCATTGCTAATTACCTCCATCAAAGGTGTTATAAGATTTTGCCATGTTAAGTGACTGATGATTAGGCGAGATATTCCTGTGGAGTTATATGGGACAAAATTTGCACCGCAATAGACAAAGAATAGGCAGGTAGATAGGCAGAGGTACTTTTCTTGCTCCCTGGGTATAAATCCCTTAATACAGGCATAATAGTAAGGGATTTATGGCACAGCCTATTGACTATTCCCTTGTTTTTCGATATCATTTAAGGGAAAACGAAAGGGGGCAAGAGAATGAGAACCTTCAATTACTCCGTAATCAAGGAACAGAAGTGGGACTCGGATGTTCTTGGCCTAATTGCGGCCATATACAAGGAAGCCGGAAAGCAAGAATTGTATTTGAAGCAGCGCCCGGAGGAACTCGAAAAACTTGTGGAGATCGCCAAAATACAGAGCACCGAGGCATCGAATGCCATTGAGGGCATCGTCACCACGAGTACCCGAATCCGGCAACTCGTCGAGGAGAAAACCACGCCGAGAAACCGTGACGAGCAGGAAATCGCCGGATACCGCGACGTGCTGAGTATCATTCACGAGAGCTTTGACGCGATACCAATTACGCAGAACTATATCCTACAGCTTCACAAAATCCTCTACAGCCACATGAATAACCCGCTTGCGGGCTGCACAAAAAGCGTACAGAATTATATTACTGCCACCTATCCGGACGGTTATGTTGAAACGCTGTTCACGCCGCTTGCCCCTTATGAAACGCCGGAAGCGCTGGACAGAATCTGCGAGGAATACAACCGTGTGATTGGAAATATGGAACTGGAGCCGTTGATTGCAATCCCGGTTTTCATCCATGATTTTCTGTGCATCCACCCATTTAATGACGGAAACGGAAGAATGAGTCGGCTACTCACGACGCTGCTTCTGTACCGAAACGGTTTTTATGTTGGAAAGTATATCTCCCTTGAAGCTAAAATCGCCAAAAACAAGGACCTGTACTACGACGCACTTGCGCAGGAGCAAACTGGCTGGCACGAAGGCACCGAGGATGTAGTGCCTTTCATCAAGTACCTGCTCGGAACGATCCTTGCGGCGTATAAGGACTTTGAGGATCGCATGGCGCTTGTGGAAACCAAACTGTCCGCACTGGAAATGGTGCGCAGAGCAAGCAAGAATAGAATCGGGCGGTTCAGCAAGCAGGACATCCGGGAGCTTTGCCCGACGCTCAGCGACAGTTCCATAGAGGGGGCCTTGCGGAAGTTAGTCGCAGTTGGTGAACTGAAAAAAGAAGGAAAGGGGAAAAATACCTGCTATTTCAGACTGAATTAAATTTCCGTCAAATTAGAGGGCCGCACCTGTTCATACGAGCAGGTGCGGCCTTTTTGGTCGCTTTACGGAAGTTGGCGTATAGTTCAACGGTTGAGCCGCTATAGACAAGGAATATACCCAAAGTCCCCTGCCGAAACACACTCGCCTTACCCGAAGAAATACTGCTTCATATCTGAGGTGCCACCATTCTTATCGCAGAACCATTCGTAATCAGCGAGACAGTTCTGGCAGTGGGCAATTACATCAAATCCGCCTGGTGAATGCTGGTTATCGGCAATGCTCATGACCTCCAAGGGCTTCCCGCAGGCTGGGCAGGGTCTAATCTTCCTCGCCTTACGAGTGGCACGCTCTCTCTGCTCTGTTTCAAGTGCATCTAAAAGACCCTGCCAAAGATTTGGATTCAGTTCATGCTCTGCATAGTCTTCAAGGTGCCGCCGGATATCGTCGGCAGCCAGTACGAGAAACTTATCATCCAGAATCTGGATGTGATGCTTAATATAATTGGAAATCACCACAGGCATACAAGTATTCCTGCCCATCGCATACCGCATTGCCGACAGCAGGATCAAGCGAAAATCAGAATCGCAGATTGGAGCGAGCAGATCCTGATGGAACAGCAGAAACTCCTTGCCGTTATTCATGCATACGCGCAGCGGTCGCTGATCCTCCATTACCAGATTCAGTAGACTATTAGCTTGATCCTTCAGATCATCAATAGTGATTGATTCATAGTCTTGAAACGGGTTTGCTGCATAATTCATCATTTGACCTCCAATCAGTTTGTCCTCGTTATGTGGTGTTGGCATTGTAGCTCTGACTGCCCGGAGGTTCAACCGTTTCTTTTGCGGCTCGAAAAGAAATTTAATAGAGTCGGAATTCGTGCGGATTCATTATTTTCTTGCTTTTTCCGGCTGAATATGCTATCGTAATAAACAACGCTGTCATGTGTTGGAATAGACCTTGGCGGTATGGCTGCAATAGACCGAATGCTCTGCCAAGCGGCAGAGCATTTTTGCATATCGGTACGGAGGAGATATTTTATGTCTGTGAGTTACAAAAAACTCTGGAAGCTGCTTATCGATAAGGACATGAAAAAGAAAGACTTGTGTGAAAAGGCGGGCATCAGCCCGGCATCAGTTACCAAGATGGGACGAAATGGGCATGTCACCACAGAAATTCTCTTGAAGATCTGCACTGCGTTGGATTGTGGCATTGAAGATATTATGGAAATCATACCGAGTGAGAAATGAGATTTTAAGAATGCA
>OQVZ01000245.1_pt1 | contig 20452 bp, 17 predicted proteins | sample 1691571 | NCBI WGS metagenome assembly OQVZ01 (sample SAMN03418261, study PRJEB22391) | human gut metagenome | biome: human-gut; feature: organic feature; material: feces | host: Homo sapiens | place: Tanzania | collected 2013-01
CAAATGCGAAGCATTCCACTTTGCTCCAAGGCTGTTTTTTATGTTTTTGTTTTTGGTTCCATTCACGATTCGACAACAATGCATAATCTATGCTCCAGAAATTTTCCACAGAACCCATCTTGGGCACCTGTGTCACACCTGTGAAAATAAAATAGGCTGTTAATCAATGATTAACAACCTATTGGGGGTGCCCAAGAAAGGACTCGAACCTTCACGCCTTGCGGCACACGCACCTGAAACGTGCGCGTCTACCATTCCGCCACTTGGGCATTTTGCGAATGCAAAGTTAGCAATATTTTTTTAATTAGCAACTAAGAATTGGCAAAATCGTGCGTTTTTTAAGCCGGCACTGCTTGAAAGTGCTGAATGTGTGGGGTGGGGCGTGGTGGTTTTTTGTGGCATATTTGATTATGTGCTTTTCTTTCGGTAAATTTGCAGATGAAAAATCAATATTAAATCAGCAATTATGAGAAAATCATTATTCCTAATCCTTGGGCTCGCATTGGCGGTGATGGCCAATGCTGGCACACGTGAAGACTTTAAGGCTAATTACAAGCAAGCAGCCAACAATTATTATGCCTATCCCGACCAGAATCTGCCTGCGCTTACCGCTGCGCCAGAGGGATATACGCCATTCTATATCGACCATTATGGTCGTCACGGCAGCCGTTGGCTCATCGACCCAAAGCAGTACAGTTCCACCGTTGCCATCCTCTCTAAAGCCGACTCTGTGGGCAAACTCTCGGCTCGTGGCAAGGCCGCTTTGGCTACCCTCAAAGAGGTGGACGCTGCGTCGTACAAGCGTTTGGGCGAATTGAGCGACATCGGTGCAGAGCAGCACCAGCGCATCGCCACTCGCATGTATAAGAACTATCCTGAAGTGTTTGCTGGCGATGCTGCCGTAGATGCGCGTTCCACAGTTGTGATTCGTTGCATTCTCTCGATGCAAAACGCTGTGACCACCCTCAAGGGCTTCAACCCACAACTTCGCATCACCACCGATGCCTCGGAGCACGACATGTACTTCATGAACTACGACGACCCTGTGGCAAAACGCTTGCGCAGCACTGCGTATAAGACTCAAGAAAAGGCGTTGAAGGATAAATATCTCCAGCCAAAGCGATTGTTCCGCACCTTGTTCACCGATAGCAAGTGGGCGATGGCGAATGTGAAAAAGCCACAGAAGTTTATGCTCGACCTCTTTGATGTGGTGGGTAACATGCAGAGCCATCACCAATTTGAGAATGTGGACCTCTACAACCTTTTCAGCGAGGAAGACCGTTTGAAAGTTTGGGAGTATAACAATATTCGCTGGTATTTCTGGGCTGGTTCCACTCCACTCACCAAAAACCGTATGCCATACATGGAGGCCAACCTTTTGCGCAACTTCATCACCACTGCCGACAAGGCGATTTTGGATGGCAAAAACTGCGCAACCCTCCGTTTCGGCCACGAGAGCGTGGTGCTTCCACTGGTGTGCCTGATGGGACTTAACAATATGGACTACAGCACTGCCGACCTCGCGTCGCTGACCGACAAGTGGCAGAGTTACAAGGTGTTCCCGATGGCTGCCAACGTGCAATGGATTTTCTTCCGCAAGGCAGGCTCGCCAATCCTCGTGAAATTCTTGCTCAACGAGCACGAAGCCACCCTCCCCGAAGCTGTGAAGCCAGTGTCTGGCCCATACTACAACTGGGACGAGGTGAAAGCCTACTTCGAACAAAAACTCGCCGACGAGCCACAAGTGGAAATCCCCGAAAAATAACCCATCAATGAAAAGATTACTTTCAATTATATGCATGACGCTTGCCTGTTTAGCTATTCATGCACAGTTTTCTTCACAAAATTCCTTTATGCGAAAAGAAATCGTTTCGTATACAAAGGATAGTAAGGGATTCTATGTGAAAAATACAAATAAGATGACTGACATAGTTGTTGGAGTTGTGGAGAATTACGCATATGACAAAAAAGCCCAAAATCTTTATGTGCTTACAGAAAATAGCAATGTTGTGGTGACTCTAACCAAGGATTATGCTAAAGTAATAAAGAAGAATAAAGATATTCCTCAGTTATCAGGTGAAGAACTTACCAAGGCGATTGAAAAGCATAACGAGCAACTATTTGAAAAGTTCACGGTTCTAAATCGCCAACGAGAACAGCAAATTGCTGACTCAATCAATAAAGCAAGACAAGACTCGATAGACGAAGTTAATAGACGTAATGCCATTATTGCTGCTAAAAACAGAGCTCGTGAAGATTACATAAGCAGTCATAAATGGTATAAAGTTCCTTTAGGCGGCAATTCCATGAACTGCGTAATCTGTGATGAATACATCAACTCAAAAGATGTGTTCCATACATTAGGCATCCGTAATGATTCAATATATTATGCAACAATAAAAGAGGGTATGCTTGGTCTGAAATACATAGCGCTGCATGAGTCCTAGATACCGTTAACTCTCAATTCTAACAAGGATTTTTTGTATCATTACGAGGTTTTCAAAGATAGTCTTACTGATGACTCTACGGATTATGCAGCTATAGTACACGATTTAGGCTATCAGTACTACGCTGAATATTTGGCTCAACTTAAAAAGACTGCGCCATTCGGATATGTCGAAGAGTGGGGATGGAACAACGAATACTCAATGGTAACATTTAATATTCGATATGCAAATACAAATTCTAAAACGATCAAATATTTGACGGTCTATTTTAAAATAACCAATGATGTTGGTGATATACGCAAAACTGGTTATTTCCAAGGGACTGGTCCTTTAAAAGAAGGAGAGTCAGCTTCTTGGGAGTGGGACAGTTCTTCGTATTTCACAGCAGGAGATGCGTCTAAAATGAGCATTACCAAGATAGTGCTAACTTATATGAATGGCACCAAACAAGTAGTGTCTGGAAAGTATTTACGATTTAATTAAACTTTAAAATATCAATCCAAATAAACGAGCAGGTCTAAAAAACTTCGCTCGTTATTTTTTTACTAATAATACGAGTCCGGGATAAGAGGCGTTTGAAAAATGGTAAAAAAAGGAAATCGGTGACTGAATAGTCGCCGATTTGTTTGGTGAATGCACCATCAAAGGGACAGTTTGATGGTGTTTTTTATCTATATGGCTAAGATGAGGTGAATGGGGGTGTTTGGTAGGGGGTGAGGAATTTTATGATTATCGATAGTTGTTGGTAATGTGTTGGTTAATAGCTATTTGGGGCGGACGCGAATTATCGCGTCCCTACCATGCTATGCGCATTGATGGAGGATTTTTGTATGATATTTTCTGAGTTTGTAAGGTTATAACTTGTTGATATATTGTTTGATAAATGAAACACCATCAAGAGAACCGTCCCTTTGATGGTGTTTTTTGGGAGGTGGGGTTTGGGGGGTGGTTATGTAGAATTAACAAAGGTTATATATCTGTTAGGATTTATTTTTGTACTTTTGTTGTTTAGATGATACGAGCCCGTTATGGCTTTATTTTTGAATGAGTTGGAAAACTGTTGCTGGCGTGGCAGTTGAAACATGCCAAAGGCATGTCCCTACGTTTTTTTCAATTTATTTGGGAATGATTTTGCCTGGGGCTTCTAAATGTTTTTTTGTGCTATGAAGAAGATTTTCACTGTGATGGTGGCTGCCTTTGTTTGCCTTGCGGCTTTTGCGCAGGGCCACGCCACCTATAAGGTAAAAGAACACGACTTTGGCTATATTAAGGAGGCTAAAGGGGCGGTGTCGCATACGTTTGAACTTAAAAACACTGGCGACAAGCCTTTGGTGATTTTGCAGGTGGTGACTTCGTGTGGCTGCACTCGTCCCGAATTTCCCACCAACCCCATCAAGCCGGGCAAAACGGCAAAAATCAAGGTCACATTCAATCCCGCAGGGCGTTCGGGTGCCTTTATGAAACCTGTAAAGGTGAAAACCAGTGGCGATGAAGGTCGCACCACGCTGACCATTCGTGGCACGATTATTCCAAGAAAATGACGACGCTGAAGCGAAATATGATGCTGTGGGCACTGTGCCTCGTAAGCCTTGCGGCTACGGCGCAGAGTGTGCCGTCGTGGTTGGAGACCACCCACGATTTCGGCAAGTTTCGCGATAGCCTGAAATCGGTAAGCACCACCATGCGAGTGGTGAACCGTGGCGATTCGGCTTTGGTGATTACGCGTGTGCAGTCGAATTGCGGTTGCACCGTGGCAGAATACACTCGCCAAGCCATCGAGCCGGGCGACACCGGCAGCGTGCAAGTCACCTACAGCACGCGCGACATTCCCGGACCGTTTGAGAAAAAGGTGTATGTATATACCAACGGCAAGCCTCGCAAATCCACGCTCACCGTGAAGGGTAGCGTGATAGGCTCTGCCGAAACCGTGGCTGAGCGCTATCCGTTCGGTTTCGGTCCCATTCGCTTAAACTCCGCCAGTATGCCACTGGGCGAGGTGTTTAGGGGCAATTCACGCAACGCCTACATTAGCGGCTACAACACATCGAGCGACACGATGCTCGTGCACGCCGCCATCAACTCGAAATACATTTCTTGCCACGTGCTCCCCGACACCATTGAGCCGGGCGGCATATTTATCGTGTCGGTGCATTGTTCATCGGCTGGCGCTCCACAATGGGGATTCAACGCCGACACGGTGAAGATGACGGCGCACTCGCTTCACGGCACCGAGCAATACGAAGGCAAATTCAACGTGATGCTCCAAGTGAAGGAGAACTTCTCACGATTGACCGAAAAGCAGCGCCGCAATGCGCCGGTGATAGAGGTTTCGACCGACAAGGTAGACTTTGAGACGTGCGCCCCCAACGAGCCTGTGAGCCGCACATTCACCATCACCAACCGTGGCAAAGATGTGCTTCGCCTGCGCAGGCTGTTTGTGCCGGAAGGGGAGGGCATCACCGCCACCAGCGACCGCGACGAGTTGAAGAAAGGGCAGTCGGCGACCGTGAGCGTGACGCTCGACACATCGGCGCGCGCCAATAGCGTGGTGAACACCTTGCTCACCATCATCGCCAACGACCCCTACACCCCACAGACGCAACTGCGTCTGGTGGGCATTGTGAAATAAGAAAAAACAATAAAAAAAAAGATAAGAAGACATGAGTAACAATCAGCAAAACGATGGTCACCATCAAATTGAGCATCCCGAAAACGAAGCGCAATACACTGGACTGCAAGTGAATGCTGGCATTGAAATGCCGCCAATGAACAACCCCTACATGAAGCGTCGCAAAAAGCGTCCGCAACTGTCGGTAGCCGATTTCGTGGAAGGTATTCGCAAGGGCAACCTCTCGGTGCTGGGTCAGGCTGTCACTTTGGTGGAGAGTCTGGTGCCAGAGCATCAAGTGATTGCGCAGGAAGTGATTGAGAAGTGTTTGCCTTACACCGGCAATAGTAAGCGCATCGGCATCACTGGTGTGCCTGGTGCCGGTAAGAGCACATCAATCGACGTGTTTGGCTTGCATGTGCTTGAAAAAGACCCTGCCAACAAGTTGGCGGTGCTGGCGATTGACCCAAGTAGCGAACGCTCAAAAGGCTCAATCCTCGGCGACAAAACGCGTATGGAGAAACTTTCCGTACACCCCAAGGCATTCATTCGCCCTTCACCCTCGGCTGGCTCGCTTGGCGGTGTGGCTCGCAAGACGCGCGAAACCATCGTGCTCTGTGAGGCTGCCGGCTACAACAATATCTTTGTCGAGACCGTGGGTGTGGGCCAAAGCGAAACCGCCGTTCACTCGATGGTCGACTTCTTCTTGCTGATTCAGCTTGCTGGCACTGGCGATGAACTTCAGGGCATCAAGCGTGGCATTATGGAAATGGCTGATGGCATCTGCATCAACAAGTGCGACGGCGACAATGTGGACCGCGCCAACCTTGCCGCCAACCAGTTCCGCAATGCGCTCCACCTCTTCCCCATGCCACCAAGCGGCGTGGCACCACAGGTCACCACCTATTCGGGCTACTATGGCTACAACATCGACAAGGTGTGGGAAATGATCGACGCTTATTTCGAAACCGTGCGCAAGAGTGGCTACTTCGAGGAAAAGCGCCGTCAGCAGGAAAAATACTGGATGTACGAAACCATCAACGAGCATCTGAAGAGCCATTTCTACAACAATCCCGAAATTGAGCGTCTGCTTAAAATCAAGCAGGAAATGGTGCTCGGCAGCAAGCAATCGTCGTTTATCGCCGCATCTGATGTGCTGAAATTCTACTTCGACTCTTTAACCCAAAACGGTCATTAGACCGTATGGGGATTTTTAGATAACTTCTTGCGGTCTTTCGGCTTTTATAAGATGCCTTTCGCTTGTTTTTAATTCGTAATAGCTCGCTATCACTCATTAAAAGACAATCAAAATACATTCTTCTAAAACTCCGAAATACCACAAGCCCTAATGACCGATTAGGGTTTAACCCAGAAATAATGATATGAAAAGGTTCGTAAGACTGATGGTGGTCCTCCTTGTGGCTTGTGTGGTGAGCAGTTGCTCCATCACACGCGAGTTGGAGCAAAACGCTTCGCCCATCGCATTCACGGAGGTGAACAACTATTTTGTGAAAAACAACTCAGTGCCACAAAAACTGCTTCGCAAGGTGATCAACACCGAGAGCGAGTTCCGCGCCATTTTCGGTGAGGCGGCGGTGATGGGCAGCAATGGCCAGCCCACGCCCATCAACTTCAAGCGGCAGTTTGTGCTGGCGGTGGTAAGCCCCGTTACCGACACCGACACTCAGATGTATCCGCTGAGTGTGCTACAAAACGGCAACGCCATCATTTTCAACTACAAAGTGGACAAGGGAAGCAAAATGTCCTACTCGATTTGCCCATTTACGGCTGTAGTGCTCGACCGTCCTGCCACCAATTCCTCTTACGAAATCTATTGGAACGAACGATAATCCCCCGCATAGAAAAAAAATATGAAGAAATACACTTACGACTATCCACATCCGGCAGTCACTGCCGACTGCATCGCACTCTCGCCCGAAGGTGGCGAAATGCACGTGCTGCTGGTGCAACGCAAGAATGAGCCGTTTAAGGGACATTGGGCTTTCCCCGGCGGATTTATGAAAATCGACGAGGACGCGCCAGCCGCTGCAAGGCGTGAACTCCGAGAGGAGACTGGCATCGCGGCAGGTCAACTGATGCAAATCGGAGCCTACACTCGCCCCGACCGCGACCCACGCGAGCGCGTTATCTCCATCGCCTTTGCGGCGTATTTCGACAAGCGACCAGCCGTCACCGCTGCCGACGACGCAGCTGAGGCACGCTGGTTCCCCGTCAATGCACTCCCCCCATTGGCGTTCGACCACGCCGAAATGCTCCGCGACGTGCAAGAACTCATCAATCCCACATAAATCATCTGCTCAAAACTTCTACTTCCAAAAGTTGTGATATAAAAATAGAAAACGAGAGAGAATATACATTATTTTTGCATATTCTCTCTCTCCAAAAGTTATTTGTTATTAATGGTCTTCGTAGTATTCGCTTTTTGCTTCAGAGTAATCGTCATCGAGACAAACTTCGTCTGATGAATAGATGTTGATATCTGCACCATCGTAATACTCGCAAATATGACCTGAGACACTTTGGAACTTGTTGCCGGAAGATAACAATGTGAGGCTTGGATTTCCTATAGGCTTTGTCGCATCGTGGTAATAGAGGAAACCGGAACCAGAACCAGCATTTGTCAATCTTCTAAACACATTATTGGTGAGCGTGAGCAGCGACCGCTCTGGCAGTTCGTTCAAGATGAGTTGGCCGCAAGCAGCGAAGAATTTGTTGCATCGGAAGTCAAACACGCCTTCTTTCAGGTTTTTGGAGTTGAACCACGTCTTGCCTTGAAACACGTTGCCGCTGGCGCTGAGGCGAATGAACGACTTGTTTTCCTTTGCCGATTTGTCACCCTTTTTTGCGGCGTCAGCTGGTTCGGTGAAATCAAACGACCCCATCGCCGACATTCCACGGAACACATTGTCGCGCATCATGATGCTTCCGCCTTTATCACGGGAGTACAACAGCATATAGCCACAGTCGTCAGATGCAGTAGTGTTTGTTGAATTTTTAACCGCATTTTCGGCTAATGTTTTCACACTCTCTGTGTACTCGGTCACAGTATTGCGGTTAAACTCCACGCATCCGCTCTCCACATCTATCACGATGTGATACTCACAGGCAATATATTTTTCGCCAATTTTGTGCGCGATGTATGGATATGCAGAGCTCTCAATGGTGTTGTCCTCTATAAGGATAGGGCTTAGACTCTTTTTGTTGGTCATCTCCAAATCATAGATAGCATCCTTTGTGTCGGGATTTTTGTCGTACACCACCTTGAAGTCTTGTAGCTGGCACTCTCCGTGCGCCCAAGGACCGTATTTGATAAGGTTGTTGGTGATTTTGATGCCTTCGGTGTGGCAATAGTTGTCGAAAGTCACACCCATCAGCACGTTCATCGGCGAATCGATGTAAAACTCGTTGCCACTGGTCACATAGTCCGACACTTCATAGTGAACGTAAGGGACAATGGCGGGTTCAACTACCGAATCAACAACCTCGTTTCCGCCAATGTTCTGTGGTGTTTCAAATCCCATATCTCCGTCAACGGTAGCATAACCTTCATTTATTTTAGGGAATAGTATTTTGTTCTTTGGTGTGTGCTGCGAGACGTACAGGTTTTGGAAGATGTCGATCACACCATTCCATTCCTTTTCAGAATCAGTTCTTTGATAATCTTTATGTTCTTTTTGAAAATCATGGATTTTTCTTAAAGAAATATGGTCGGGGAATTTCTCAACATTAGTCTTGTCCTTACTCAAAGAGAAAGGATACTCAGGCTTGCCGTAGAAGAATCGATTGTTCTTGATGTGGATATGCTCAAATTTGAGCTGGCGATTGGCATACGCATCGCTATCAAGCCCCGAAAGCGTGTCTTTCGAGTTGTAATAGCCGTTCTCGTCACGGCTCATAATGGAGTCGCCCCAAATGCCGATGTTCTCGTCGTTGCCGTACTTGTAGAAATCGTTGTTTACGATGTTCACATTCTTCACGCGCTGGCATATCCAGATGTTGCCACCAATTTTTCGGGCGTTGTAGTTTTTGAACTCGCAGTTGGTGATGTCCACATTCTCGCACCAGTGCAGGAACACGTGGGTGAGGTCGAGATACTGCGAATACATTCGCACGTTGAACATCTTGAACGAGCTCGCCTCGTACACCTTGAAGAACACCGGGCAGATATCGGGGTGATACCATCTCTTGTACAAATTTGCGCCCTCAACATCAGTCAAATTGAAAGCCACACGGAAAGCGATGTCAGAAACCACAATGTTGGTGGGACTACTATGCTCATTCTGAATATTGAAAATGGCATCATCGTGGGCGTAGGAGTAGCATTTGTTCCCGTTGGCGTCTTTATATTCCTTTGCGTCTTTCTCACGCTCGTTGTGCACCACAATAGTGGGAATATCTTGGCTGGCACAGTGCCTCGAACGGGCACCTTGAATCACCACTTTTTTATAGCCTTCCCAAAAGAAAGCCTTGTTGTTGATAATGGTGTAAGGCGTATCTTGATACATAAAGGTGAGCTTGATTTGCTCGCAATCCTTACTCGGATAAAATTTGGGCACTTCATCTACGCACCCACAATCTGTGCCTAAATCTAAAGAATTACCATCTGCCCTCACAATATCCGTGAACCGCATTTGGAAATTGATAAACTCCTGGTTGTTTGTAAAGACGAAATTGTTCACATTCGTCAACTTTTCATTGGCACTCAGATTTAATACTGAATCGTCAAATGTGTTTTTATTCATGAAAAAACGAAATTAAAAAATTAAACATAAAATAATAATCACTTGAATTTTAAAAAAGGAAATGTGTGTTTTTTGAGATCTCAACTGTGTGTTTTTCCGTTTCTTAAATTCTTCAATCGCAAAGTTAAAACACTCTTTTGTAAAAAGCAAATTTTTTTATTAAAAAAATGACACATACACTTTTTTTTACTAATTTTTTGCTTAAGTTGTTGTTTCTTGTTATTTTAGCAAAAAATATAAATCATTCTTTAATTTTATACCACTATGAAAAAGAAACTGATACTCGCTCTTGCCATCTTGCTCGGTTGTGTAGGCTGCGCCAAAGCCGATGTGCTCGCCAACACCAAGTATTTCCCCGATGAAAAATTTCTTGGTTGGGTACTTAACCACTTCAACAAGGTTCGTGGCTCAAGATTGACCGATGAAGAATTGGCCTCTGTGAAGGAAATATCATCTTGGAAAGATTATAAAGATGGTTTTCGCGCTATAGTATCATTAAAGGGAATAGAGTACTTTACTGAGTTGGAAACTTTATTAATCACTAATGGCGATTATGATAAGGAGTATGATAATTATATACAAGAAATCGATTTATCAAAAAATATAAAGTTAAAATCGTTTTATTTTATAGCAGGGGGGGATGGGTTCTATTATGGAGGTCCGTATCCAGAATATATAAGTATATTTCCTACGCTTTTTGCCCCCTCTTTAGCAAAAGAATCGAAAAATGGTGGCAAATCCAGTACAACGATTCATCGCCTTAGAACCGTGAATTTGTCTAATCTGCCAGAACTTAGAAATGTGGATATTGAACGTCATGCGCTTTCTGAATTGGATCTCCGCGGATGCCCGAATTTGCAAACCGTTATTGTTCACGATAGCGAGAAAGCTGTGGATTTAAAACTGGATTATTGTGCGAATTTGGAGACATTTGCTTATAGTAAGTGCGCTGAAGGTATTCAATGGCCTGATTTCTTACTTATGCCTAATTTGAAAGCATTCTACTGTGATGAATGTAATATTAAAAACTTGGATTTATCTAATGTGGCAAAAAAATTAGAGCAGTTGTCATGCTCCAAGAATCCTATAGCCAGGCTCGACCTTTCAAACTATGCAAAACTTAAATCATTAAGTTGTGAAGGGCTTCCTATAACTTCTTTGGATTGTAGTGGCCTTGACTCTCTCAAAAATATCAATGTAACGGATTGTGTGTCTTTGCAAAGTTTCCCTACTTTGCCAAGTGGAATAACAACCATAATGTGCCATAATGTCAAGGCTTTAGCAAACGCAGACTTGAACCTGTATCCAAAATTGGAGCAGTTGTCTGCTGAAAATTGTGATTTGACCACATTTGATGTGTCAAATCATCCAAATATAATCTATTTAGATTTAAGAAACAACCATATCGCAATGGTGGATTTTTCAGGACTTCGTTTGGTAAATAAAGGTAAGTGTTTGGTAGGCCAGCAAACTATTTATGTTAATGCAATTCCTGTGCCCGAGCGCAAAAATTACTGGAGATTACTATTGCCAGAAGATGTGGATTTGAACCGAATCAAGTCGTTTAAATCTACTGATATATATAAATTTAATCTATATAGAGAATATTATGAAGATGAGCAAGGAAATTTGATACCATCATTTGTGATCAACGACCCCGTTAAAAATTCTTATTCAATTTATGCGACATATAATTATGAAACTGGAGGTGTGTATATAGAACCTTCAACTTACCATGGTAGTAGCGATTTTATAATAAGATATGAATCTGATGTTATGGTTTACGCAAAGTATGCAACTTCGGGCGTTGATGATGTGGCTGTCGATAAGGCGGTGAAGGGTGTGAAATACTTTGACCTGCAGGGCCACGAGAGCGCAGAGCCGTTCAGCGGCTTCAACATTGAGGTCACTCAATACACCGACGGCACCTCGCAATCACGCAAGTTGGTGCACTAACCCAAACAGTTTTTCATAGCATCAAAAAAAACAAATTAAGAATCGTGCGGATATGAACAAACGGTGTGCTTTCCTGATGGTGATGGTGTGCTTGCTCTTTGCGGCTTGCGAAAAGGATGATGTTTTGCCTGGTGAACCTATGGAGTGGTCGTATGAAATTCTTACGCCCGATAATGTGAAATATACGGGTGGCAGTGTGGAATCGACACCCCGATATTGCTTCAAGGCAAACAGCAAGGAGGGCGATGTTGTGATGACTTGCAACAACTACGATGCGCTCGACCCAGTATCAGGCGAGTCTTTCACCTACGATTGTGGGTGGGCTACGCTCAAGGTGGAGGGCAACAGGGTGAAAATTCATTTTCCTCCCATCGCCTCTGAGGCTTCTGACGCCTACGAAGAAATTCGGATTTCGGCGACAGATGGCGGCAGGAAAGCAAGCACCATTATCAGTTTGACGCGGACCTTTAAAGAGGGGCAACCCGACCCCAAGCCGCAAACTTTGCCAGATGAGGCGAAGTTTAAGTTGAAAGTGGAAAAATACTCACCCTTTATGCGTATCGAAAGTCCGCTGCCCGCGCCCCTCGACCTCGTCACATTCAGAATTACAGACCTCGACGGAAACTATACGGCATTGGGATTCCCGAAGTTTACAGAATATTACGACTCTATTGTGTGGAGTGCCGACAATTACCCTCACACCTACAAGATATATGATTATAAGGTTTCGGAAGGAGGAGTTGAGCGGCATCTGACCACGCAATGGGCATCGCATTTCTTCAAAAGTGGCACAGTGAAAAGCCATCTTAAAGGCTACCACGATGGAAAGGTGAAATATGAGGCGGCTCTTGACCTGACACTCTATGACCGCGACTTCTTGGGGCTTAAATGGGGTGACATTGTTCTCAGCAAACCACAAAACCTCACCACCTATTGCCTGCTTGACAGGGAATATGAATATCAGGTGTGTGATATTGTGGCAAAGAACGATGCCCCCTATTCCCGAATCATACCGGTGAATCACAAATTGCTGCCCGACAAGGAATTCCTCGTGATAATGCCAAAATCCATCAAAACACTGATGGAAAACAGCGTGGGAGTGGGACAGAACGCTAAAGGGAAAGAAAAACTTTTCAAATGCCTGCCCGAAACAGGAGTGGAAGCCCTGCTATATTGGGAAAACAAAACCACCCGAATGCTCCTGCTCCACCAACTCTCAAACGAAGACACCGACTTCACCCCCGAATTCTACTACCTCCACCTTGAGCCCAAATAATAGTTCCACTCAACACGCAATAAAAGCACCACACCATCAGAAGAACCGTCCCTCTGATGGTGTGAAACAATAGGTGTATTCGCCCTTTTATTCGCCCTTAGTAAGTTGTCTATATCCAGCGTTTTAAGATTCTTTTTTTAAAAGAAGTACGCTTTAATGCGATTGCTATTCGCCCTTTTATTCGCCCTTTTCTTTTTCTCTGTTGAGTAGTTCATTGAGCCCTATTTTCAACGCTTTATTCATAATCTCATTGCTTTCTTTGTAGGCATCCCCAATGCTAATAAAGATCACTAATGGAAAAAGTGTGTGATACCAAAGATAGCTACACGCAGATACTACTTATCTACAATTTCGACAACAGGAATGGTCTTTGTCATTTCTTGGATTGTCTCATATTTATATGTGCCAATCTGCATCACTTTTTGTCCAGAGGGCACGTCTATCTTTTGATCATCATAAAACGATGTGCCTTTGTCTGCAAGGAACAAAACTGTCAATCCGAAATTGTGAAAATCGTCCACCATTGCTAATGCACTGCCGTCAGAAAGAACTTGAATCACTTTAAATGAAGAAACCTTAATTTCTTGTTGTGGTTTTTCAAATAAGACAATATCATTGCCCATAGGCGAAGAATTTCCTTCAGTCGATTTCCATATTGATGCAGCTATAAAAGCAAAAACGAAAGTCAGGACAATTCCTGTGAAAATGCCTCCTAAATAGGTGAGGATGAATTTAGTACGTGTTCCCATATTATTATTTGTTTTTATTTTTTTTCTTTTATTTTCCTGTCACGAAAAGTTGGTTTTTATGTCTTCTAATTTGGAGTACATGATAACTTTGTTTTGATTGGTCCTTTGGCCAAAAGGCACATGTATTTATATTTATCTACACAAAGTTAATGCTTTTCATGCGGAAAGAAGAAAATCCGCTTAATTTTCTGAACAAATTGTTCAAATTAGCACATTTCCTGTTTCGGGTAGTATTGTGGGTGGGGGTAATTATTTTGGGGGAATGGATGGGATGATTTTCATTATTTTTAAGTATTGCGGATGGGTGGCTGTTCGGAGTAATTTTGTACCGAGAAATTTAAATGATTTTAAGGTAATAAGAAATGAAGTTCAGAATAGCGTTATGTTTGTTGTCGGTGCTGATGTGCGCCGAGGTGGCGATGGGGCAGAGTACCCCTGCCGAAAAGACGGGTGTGTTGCTGGTGCATTACGGCACCAGAAATGATGCAAGCCGCAAGGCCACTATTGATGCGCTCGACAGTATGGCGATGGCTCGATTCGCTGATTGCGAGGTGGTTGAGGCGTATGCCGCAGGGTCGGTCATTAAGTCGTTGGGAAAACGAGGAATCAAGAAACTGACCATTGGCGAGGGTCTTGACAAGTTGATAGCCGATGGCTGCCAAAACGCCGTGGTGCAGACCACCATGCTGCTTGATGGCGTGATGAACGACATCGTGAAAAACGAAGTGAACGCCCGCAAAAGCAAGTTCAAGAAAATAGTGGTGGCTCGTCCGCTGCTCTACTCGGTGGACGATTGCCGCAATATGCTCGACCAAATCGCCGCCCACATCAATGCCAAGAGTGATGAGCAGGTGGTGATTGTGGGTCATGGCAGCGACAGCCCAGCGAATGCCATCTATTCGCAACTCGATTGCCTCGCTAAATTCGAGGGCAGACCCAACTGGCACGTTGGCACTATTGAGAGTTTTCCAACGCTCGACAATGTGATGGCGCAGTTGGCGAAGGATAGCCGCAAGAATGTGGTAGTGGTGCCGCTGCTGTTTATCGCTGGCAACCACAACGAGGAAGATATTAAAGGCGTATGGGGCGAGGCCTTGAGAAAGGCTGGCTATCGTGTGCGCCATATCAGCGAAGGTCTTGGCGAGATGCCAGAGATTCAGCAACTCATATTGAACAATATAAATCAACTCCTAAATAGCACAAAATGATGAAGAACAAATGGATTTTTATGGCATCGGCCTGTGTGCTTATGTCGGCACAGGGGGCTTATGCCGCCGGTGATACGCCTGTCCAGCCAGCTGGCTCGCAGTATAGCGACACGCTCAACCGCGTGTTTGAACTTAACCCCGTAGTGGTTACTGGTAATGGGCACCGTCAGTTGCTTAAATCTACCACCACCCCCGTACACGTGATTTCGAAAAATATGCTCAAAGAGACTGGCTTGACCGACTTTCAGGACGCCATGTCGCGCCTGATGCCGCAGGTGTCGTTCGCACCCAACACCATGGGTTCGTATCTTCGTCTCAACGGACTGGGCAACAAGTATGTGCTCATACTTGTGAACGGGAAAAAACTGATTGGCGACATTTCGGGCAATGTGGATTTGAACCGCATCAATATGGGCAAAATCAAGCGCATCGAGGTGCTAGACGGCGCAGCTTCGTCGCTGTATGGCTCTGATGCCATTGGTGGCGTAATCAATATCATCACCGACCAGCCCACCGACCAGCTGATTTCGGTCACTTCAAATTCGCGCGTGTCGGGCAAGGGACAATGGTCGCAGTCGGCGAATGTGGATATTTTCACCAAGGGCTTTGGCTCCTACACCTCGTTTAGCCACGACGCAGCCGACAGCTATCAGAATAGCAACTTGACCACCGACTCAAAAACGGGCGAAACGCTCGAAACCATCGATCCGCTATTCGTGGGCTACACTTCAAATGTGGTGAACCAGCGTTTCACCTACGATTTTCGCAACAAGCTCTCGCTCTATGCCGGTGGGGCTTACTCGTGGAAGCGTACCAACCGCCCAGAGCCTGTGGATGGCAAGGAGGGCGGCTCGGCTTACGACATTCGCAGCGAGGGCTGGCGATGGGAAGCCGGAGCAAAGTATAAATTCTCGCGCCACTCTTTGCAGTTTGACTTCATCAAAGACTCCTACGATTATGGCAACATCTACGATGTGGCATCGGGCAGCTATCAGCTGGGCGACTATGTGAAGAGCAAGGGTCAGAAGTATTACGAAGGCGAACTGAAGGGCGTGTTTAACTTCTATGACGGAGCCACCACCATGATTGGTGCCGACTGGCGCAAAGATTACCTTGTGGCTACCGCTGGCGACGTGGACAACAACGCCTACACTTGGGCTGGCTATGCGCAGCACGATATGAAGTTGCTCCAAAACCTCTCCGCCACCGTGGGTGTGCGCTACACACGCCACGAGGCATTTGGCAACAACTTCACCCCTAAAGTGGCGTTGATGTATTCGCCAGGCAATTTCCGCTTCCGTGTGGCTTATTCACAGGGCTTCCGTGCTCCTGGTCTCGACGAACTGTATTACCACTACTTTAAGTTGATGGCTGGCAGACCGGTTATCACTTTCGGCAACAAGAATCTGAATGCTGAAAAGAGCAATTATGTGTCGCTCAACGCCGAATACAGCAACCGTGTGTTCTCTATCTCGGTGATGGGATACATGAACTTTATCAACGATATGATTATCAAGGAAAAGCACACTGTTGACGATGCCACTCGCGCAGAACTGCGTCAGGAATTTCCTGAAATGACCGAGGCGCAAGCCGCCAAACTGAAGTCGTATAGCCTCTATGTGAACAGCGACAAGGGCTCGGTGAAGGGGCTTCAGGTAAACGCCAGCGTGAATGTGTTTGATGGCTTCTCGGTGATGGGTAGCTACGTATATACCTATGCACGCACCAAGACAGGCGACGAGTGGAAAGACCTCGAACGCTCAGTGCGCCACACCGGCACCTTGGCGTTCAACTACAACCAAACATGGAATCGCTACACCTTGAATGTGAATTTGAACGGACGCTTGCAGAGCAAAACACTCTATCCCAACTATGAGGACGCTCCAGGATATGGCGTTTGGGGCATCAACACCACCCACACTTTCAACGTGTCGAAGTGGCTCAATGTGATGCCAAGTGTGGGCGTGGAAAATATCTTCAATAAGAAGGACGACCGCATCGACCACGATAACATTCGCCATGCGCTCTATTCTCCTGGCAGAATGTTCGTCGTAGGGCTGAAACTCAACTTCAAAGGCTAAGGCGCATGAGCAGAAAATGGATATATCGCATTCATTTGTGGCTATCGATACCGCTGGGCATACTCATCATGGTGATATGCCTGTCGGGTGCCACGCTCGTGTTTAAAGACGAGATTCGCAGCGCGCTCGGAATGCCCAAGGTGATACCTCACGCTCAGCAGCACCAAAAGCAGTCTGCCGATGTGAGTGCCGACAGCATTGCGGCATATCAGAAGAAGGTGGCTAAAATGAAAAAGGCGGGAATGACCGACAAACCCGACTTCTTCACCTACACGGCACGGTTGCACAAATCGCTGTTTGCTGGCAAAGTGGGCAAATATATCGTGACCTACGTTACGATATTCTTCATCGTCATACTGCTGAGCGGCGTGTGGATAGTGTGGCCCAAAAACCGACAGCAATGCCGGCAGCGATTCACTATCGCCACCGGCAAAGGGCGGCGCAAGTTGTGGTTCGACTTGCACACCTCGCTCGGATATTGGGTGGTGTTGTGGTTGGTGGTGCTTGCCCTCACAGGAGTGGCGTTCGGTCTGCATCTGCTGCCACGCGGCGAAATGATGCGTCTGTTCCATGCCATACATGTGGGCAGTTGGGGCGGAATAGTCACCAAAATTCTCACATTCATCGTGTGTGTGGTTGGTGCCACACTCCCCCTCACAGGCTACTACATCTATTTCAAAAAACGTTTGTCATAACACACATTAATACGAGTTTCAACTAACATCTCTCTAACCCTAAATTGATGCTGATTGGGGTTTACACCCTAAATCTCTCCCTCGCAAGGCATTTCACCCCATCCAGCCTTGTGAGGGATTTTTTGTCCCCCCATTTGCACGGTTTTGGGAAAAGATTTTGTAACTTTATTGGCTGTAATTAGATACATGAAAACAAACAATCAACGAAGGTATGGATAAGGATTTGACAAAAGGCAAAGGGATGACCGTAGGAGATACACAAATCGGGACTGTGCACAGCCGTGGAATTTTCAACCTTGGCGAAATGCCAATGGTGCTGCTCGATGAGGCGTGGCACAGGTATCACCCCTACACAATGACGAAGAACCACCGCAACAGGCTCTCCACAATAAGAAAAGTCGCGAAATCGGACTGCGCACAGCAGATTCGGGAAGTGAAGCAAGCGATAACCAGCACATATCTCATTCCGAAGGAGCACTTCGCAATTTTGGAGGGCGAGCATGGATTGTGCGCCGCAATTCTTGTGGCGATGACCGACGACAATGCCGCCATTATTGAGCACGAAATGGAGGGGCAGGGGTTTTGTATCGCATCGCCGACCGACATGATTTGCATGGACGACAGCCAACAGCGGCGATGGGTGGAAATGCGCTTTGCGCCAGCAGCCCCCGATGATGTGACATTTGAGTTGAAACTCAGATACAGCACCGTGTATTGCTTCGTGCCATCGGAACTTGAGGCGAGTGTCGAGAAGTATGGAATACCTGCGCCCGTCAGCATCATAAGGGGCGATGCCACAATGGAGGAAATACAAGAATTTGCAAACCATCAGCCACGGCACACGCACCGCCAGCCCCTCGCAAGCGAATACACGCTATTCGCCATCGACCTCTCAAAAATAGACCGCACAATCAGATTCCACGGCAGCATCCTCGCCCCCAAACCTCTCCACACCACCACCCCAATCCCACCCACCGCCCTCACCAAAATCAATTCGGAGGGAAAAAATTGATTGCCCTTGCAAAAAGACACATAAATACAGGCCTTTATCTGGCTTTTTTAGGCAGAAAAAGGACGTTTGAAAGAAATCAGTTAATTTATATGTTTTATTTGTTTTCTGTTAGTTTATTAAGTTTTTCTTTCCACTTATTTACTACGGTAAAAGGATTATAAAGCTCAAATGTTCCACTATAATATGTGATTTTCTTGTTGTTTTGTATTCGTTCTTCCGTAAATTGAACAGCTCCATACTTTTTTGCTAATTCCATTATATACACATATTGTGTTTCGCGAAGTTTATTGAAGTGTTCAATGGCGATTTTTAGAATGCGAATTTCGTCTTCTATTAATTTTGATTTTCTATAAATAATTATTAGTCGTTCGTATGGCTTGGGCATAAAATATTTCTCTGCAACCGCTTGTTCATACAACTGTGCTGCTTTAGGTAAGTCTCCCAGGTTTTCTGCTGTGAGAGCGTTGTCTAATAATAGTTTGAAATGGTCAGTGATTTCATAAATTGGCTTTAGAATCTCTTGGTAACTGGATGTGTAGAGCCAATTGTATTTCTCTGGATTTGTATTTTGTTCACAATAAAAATCAAATTCAGGCAAATCAGCAATTCTTCTATATAATAGTTCTCCCCATTTTATATCAACTTTAATTTTGGGCGCTTCAGTTACGAGTTTTTCTGTATGGCATCCTTGTAATTTAGACAATCGCAGTTGATACTTAGAATTTTTAGGAAATTTCTTTATAGCCAATGTTATGATCCGTTCTTCATTAATAGTATCTTTTATCTTGTGATATAATATCATTAGCCGCTCATAAGAATGAGTAGCAGGAGCCCCTAATTTTATACACTCTTCATAAACTTCAATGGCCAAATCAATCTTGTTTTCAGATTCATATTGAATTCCTTTATTGTTTAATTCTGCAGTTTTTTCTATTAGATAGTTTTTCTTGTCTTGCTCTCTCCTTTTTTCGCATGCTTTTTTCCATTCCCCTTTTGGGATTCTTACTTCCATTTGACCTGCAAGCATAGATTTAGTAAATAAATCTATAGTATCATTATCAACATAGCAAAAGGTTTTTCTATTAGAATCATCATTTATATTGACAACGACAAAGTCGTCATCAGAGTTTGAAGCTTGTTCTATGCATTCTGAACTAACCTTGTTTTTACTCTTCCCGAATAAGAAATCAAATAATCCCATATAATGTATCATTTTTAATAAATACAAATTTAGTGATTATTTAATATAATTTGTACTTTGGCTAGTACAAAGCGCAATTTTATCATTTTTAATGTAAGTTGAAAGCATCTTCAATTGGTTCAAACTTAGTAGTGTGTATCGGAGACTAATGGTCGTGGTAGCATTAATAGTTTTGACCATAACCGACCCTCTACGAGGCTCATCGCCTCTTTTGTATTATCTCCAAGCTGCGCTCGCAAGCGAGCTTGCATGGAGTTAACCACAATGCGCCGTTTCCAACGGCTTTATAAGCCCCATTCTCAACTTTTTTGCTGCTTTCGCCTTTGGCATTTTGCTAATGTGGTGAGAAGTTTTTGGTTGCGATTGAAACATGCCGAAGGCGAGAGCACTGAAAAAGTCCTGTTTTTTAAAGACCAAAACGAAAAATGCTTACGATTTATAACTTTTCTTTCCACA
>OQVZ01000246.1_pt1 | contig 20444 bp, 20 predicted proteins | sample 1691571 | NCBI WGS metagenome assembly OQVZ01 (sample SAMN03418261, study PRJEB22391) | human gut metagenome | biome: human-gut; feature: organic feature; material: feces | host: Homo sapiens | place: Tanzania | collected 2013-01
GGCAAACTCTTCCCAACCTGCGAGAAGATAAGCATTGACTATGCCGTGATGGAGAAGTCTAAGGAAATCTATACCTTGCCAGCCGAGTTTGGTTGGAGCGACTTAGGCAGCTGGGGCAGTCTCCGTACCTTACTTCCACAGGATGAGGCTGGCAATGCCAAGGTAGGCAAGGACATCCGCTTGTATGAATGCAAGAACTGCGTGGTTCATGCAGCCGATGAAAGCAAGGTGGTAGTTCAAGGCTTGGAGGGCTACATCGTAGCCGAGAAGAATGGACAGCTGCTTGTCTGCTCTTTGAAAGAGGGACAGAGAATCAAGGAGTTTGGAAAGTAACTTTTTGTTTTGAACTGATACAGTTATTGCTTTTTTCTAGTTTTTGGATTTATCTTTAAAAAATATCTATTATGTCAAAAACGAAAATATCAATTTCTCTTATCAAAGAGGGTAAGCTTGAGAACGAGGTTTTGCAACCCGATGTTCCTTCAATGGAATTAGCAGATGGACATAAATTGTATTACAAGATTATGCCGGCAAAAACTCCTAAATGGATATCTACCTTTTTAGACAGTGAAATAACAGAAGATGATGAGCGATTTAAAACAAAGAATGTTTCTGCAGTTATCTTGTATAAAGTTCAAGTCGCACCTGATGTTGAACGGTTGTTTGCTGTCTGTTTTGGTAGTGGTAGGTATCTGTTAAGAGCAAATACTACTGAAAGAAGATTTGGTCTTTTAGTTGTTTTAAATAGTGTAGATCCTGAAAAGCTACGAAGCATAGATACTAACAGCTTGATGGGTGTTCCGAGAAATAATAGAATACAATCAAGCATTTTGTCAAATATAAATGGTTTTAATATTGATGTAGATTCTGATATGTTGAAATCTGTTGTAGGCAAGGCTTGTATTGGAGGTATACAGGCTACACTATCTGGTACGGATGCTCTTTCTGTATCAGTTGAGCAGAACTATAATGAAATCGAGCCATTTCTTGTCAGTTGTTATCAACTATTCACTGATAATCATTACTTGCAAAATTTTGATTGGATTGATCAGATGCAAGTGATAAAGGATAAGACATTAGTTCAGAGTCTGGATGAACAGATGCTCGAAAAGTTAAATGAAAGAAACTTTGATTCGTTATGGGTATCTATCCCAGATATAATAGACTATAACATTCCAAGTTATTTTCGCTTAAAATCAGAAAATGCCTATGATGATGTTACTATATCCGATATCATGAATGAATATGATGAAGGTCTCGATGAACATTCAATAAAAGCAAAGAGACTATTCTGTTATTCTGATGAAAACAAGCTCCTTTATTCATGGACATTATATCGTTGTATATATGCTGAGATTAATATAGACAATTATAGATATATATTGAATGATGGAAAATGGTATAAAGTTAATGACAACTACGTGTCTCGTGTAGAGGAATATTATCGTATAGCTCCTGTTTCTGATATACGATTACCTGAATATGATAAAGATAAAGAATCTCTTTATAACGAATCTGTTTGCAATTCAAATCCAGAAGAATTTTATCTAATGGATATGAAGTTTATCTATATTGGTGGTTCAAAAATAGAATTCTGTGATATATTTACCAAAAATAATCAAATGATTCATGTAAAAGTAGGTAAAAGTTCTGCACTGTTAAGTCATTTGTTTGCACAGGGTTTTGTTTCTGCTAATAGTTTTTTTGATGAGAAATTTAGACGCAAAGTCAATGAAAAATTAGCAGGGTGGTCTTCCGTTCCTGAAGACGAAGAGTTGCCAAGAGGTAGTTATGAAGTAGTTTATGCTATTGCCAAACAAAATATCACTAATGGTGATAAACCTTCTATTCCATTCTTTAGTAAGGTTAATTTTATGAACTATTCACGTCAACTTAAAAGACTTGGATACAAAGTAACTTTATTGGGAATAAAAATTCCATAGCTTTTGAGAAGATTAAGCATTTATAAGATATTTATGAGTTACAAAAATAATAAAAATAAGTAGTTATGGTTAAAATTACAGCAGTAATTCCTATTCGCAGTGGTTCACAGCGAGTAAAGGGCAAAAACCTCCGTCCTTTTGCTAACACTACGTTGATGGAAAACAAGATTAATTCATTGCTTCAAGTACCTGAGTTAGATTCCATTATTGTGAATACCAATTCTGAAGAAGCAATTGAGATTGTAAAGAAAAAGTATGTGGGGGGGGTAAAATGGCATCGTAGAGAAGAGTATTATGCTTCGTCTCAATGCTCTGGAAGTGAATTCTTCCAGCATTTAGGTGAGGTGACTGATACCGACATCTTTGTGTATGCACCATGTACATCTCCTTTTATTAAACCAGAAACCATTTCACAGTGTATCAAAGCTTATCTCAACAAAACTGATGAGTGTGATTGCATAGCAACGGTTAGTTCTATTAAAGAGTTTATGTGGCTTGATGGTAAGCCTGTCAATTATAATCCGTTGAATGCACCAAACTCTCAGAATCTTCCAAATATAGTAGCCCTAAACTTTGGAGCAACAGTTACATCAAGAGAGGATTTGATTGCCAATCATAATATTATTGGTAAACATCCAAAATTCGTTGAGACATCTGATATTGAAGCCATTGATATTGATACTCCATTGGACTATTATATCGCAGAACAGATCTATAAGAAACTTTGCATTGAAGGTAAAGGCTTATTGGATTGATGCGGTTTACCTGAGCTGAGGGCACTGTGATAATATACATATTATGTTGATGAAGACAAAGATTTTAGATTGTACCCTTCGTGATGGTGGTTACTATACGAACTGGGATTTTAGTTCAGAAGTTGTCAAGACTTATATCGAGACAACCAATAAACTTCCTGTAGATTACTTAGAAGTTGGTTATCGTAATAAACCAACGAAAGAGTATATGGGAAAGTTTGGTTATACGCCTGTTTCTATATTGAAGAAGCTACGTAAGAGTTCTAAAAAGAAACTTGCGGTAATGCTGAATGAAAAAAGCACATTACCTGAAGATTTGGATGAGCTTCTTACTCCTATCAAGGGATTGGCCGATATGGTTCGTCTGGCTGTTGATCCAAAGAACTTCGAACGTGCTGTTGTTTTGGCTAAGGCCGTAAAGGCAATGGGATTTGAAGTAGCATTCAATACCATGTATATGTCAAAATGGAGTACAGAGTATAAGGGATTCCTGGATAATCTGTCAGAAATCAATGGAGTTGCAGATTTGTTCTGTATGGTAGATTCATTCGGCGGCATAACTCCTTCTGAAGTAAGAGACATTACTGCAAAAGTAAAGGCAAATACCACTTGCGCTGTTGGATTCCATGGACATAACAACTTGCAGCTCGGCTTGATTAATACTTTGACAGCCATTGAATGCGGTGTTGACTTTGTTGATGCTACAGCTTTGGGTATGGGAAGAGGTGCAGGTAACCTGAATATGGAGTTACTTCTAACTTATCTTAAGAATGAAGGCTTAGAAGTAGATTTCAATGTATTAGGCGATTATGTTTCCAACTTCCAGCCATTGCTTGATAAATATCAGTGGGGAACCAATCTTCCATATATGATTTCGGGTGCTAATCGAATTCCTCAGAAAGAAGTGATGGAATGGGTTACTAACCGTGCGTATAGTTTCAATAGCATCGTCAGAGCCTTGGATAACAAACGTAATTGTGTGGCAGACAATGCTCATTATCCTCTTTTGGAAGCAAGACCAACAGATAAGGTCTTAATTGTTGGAGGTGGCAATTCTGCAATTGAGCATCAGGAGGCTATTAAGGAGTACTTGAAAGCTCATCCTACTGTAGCTGTTGTTTTTGCAACTTGCCGTCATGCAGCTTCTTATCTTGATATAGATAATGATAAATACTATTGTCTTGTAGGAAATGAAGCAAAGCGAATGAAACGCAATATCAAAGCTGAAGAATTCAATGGTAAGTGTATCTTGGCTCCTTTCCCTAGAAAGATGGGAACTGAGGTTCCTGATTTTGCGGAAGACTCTACCTTTGAGCTTAAAGACATTGCTTTCACAAAGGATTACTTGGATTCTTGTACTGCTATCGCTTTACAAATTGCATTAGATTTGGAGGCTAAAGATATATTTGTCATAGGATATGATGGTTATAAGGGTGAAGTCCTTTCTGAAAAGGAAATGGACTTGACCAATGAAAATAGAACTTTATTCACTGGTTTTGTTTCTTATTTCAACAAGCCATTGATCTCCTTGACAGATACATTGTACAAAGAATTAGTAGTTAAATCAATTTATCAATACATATAATATAAACATGAAAATTATAGCAGTTATTCCTGCACGTTACGAATCTTCTCGTTTTGCAGGTAAGCCTTTGGCTGAAATTTGTGGTAAACTCATGATTCAACGAGTTTATGAGAGAGCGAAGATGGTAGAGGAATTTACCGAAGTCTATGTAGCAACTGATGATCAGCGCATCTTTGATGCATGTGAAGAACGTGGTGTTAAGGCTATTATGACCTCCACTAAGCATAGAACAGGTACAGATCGTATTGGCGAGGTCGCAGAAAAGATTCCAGCAGATCTTTATGTGAATATCCAAGGCGATGAACCATTGATTGAGCCTGATACTATCAGACAGGCTATCATTCCTTTCTTGAATGGTAATATTAAGGATCTTCAAGTTACCAATTTGATGACAGAAATTCATGAGCCTGTTGATTTAATCAATTTTACTGTACCAAAAGTTCTTGCAGCAAAAGACGGTCGAGGTGTTTATCTTACTCGTTCTGCTGCACCTTTTCCTAAGGGTAGCATTGATGCAAAGTATTATAAACAGGTTTGTGTCTATGGATTTACACCTGAGGCATTACGCTTCTATTGCGAATATGGTAAGAAATATGGTAAGGCAAAGATAGAAGCAATCGAAGATATTGAAATTCTGAGATTCATAGAAAATGGTTATCGAGTTCAATATATTGAGGTGAATTCTGATACCATTGCTGTTGACACTCCTAATGATTTGGAACGTGTTATAGAGTATGTAAAAGAACATAATATTGACTAAATGAAAGTAGTAACATTTGGAGAAATCATGGTGCGCTTAGGCGCACCTGATTATCTCAAATTAATACAGAGTAATAGTCTGGATGTTAGTTATGCAGGAGCAGAGGCTAACGTTGCTGTTAGTCTTGCTCATTATGGAATATCTACAGACTATGTTACATGCTTGCCAGATAATCCGGTAGCAGAACGTTGTGTAATGGAATTATGTGGTCATCGTGTAGGCGTAGACCATATTCTGCGTTCAGGCAAGAGAATGGGTATCCTTTATCTGGAGACAGGTAGTAACATGCGCCCATCCAAGGTGTTCTATGATCGCGAATATTCTTCGATAGCAATGATTGAGCCTGGTAGTATCAATTGGTATGAGATATTGAAAGATGCTACTTGGTTCCATTGGACGGGTATTACTCCTGCATTATCGCAAAATGCAGCTGATGAATGTTTGAAAGCTATTCAAGTAGCTAACGAATTAGGAGTAACAGTATCTTGTGATATCAATTACCGTGGCAATCTTTGGAACTATGGTAAGGATGCTTCTGAGGTGATGCCAGCTTTGGTTGAAGGATGTGATTTAATCATGGGTAATGAAGAGGATTGCGAAAAGGTTTTTGGTATCAAGCCAAAGAACTTTGATGCAGCCAACACACAAGGAAATATAAACCAAAGTACTTTTGAGTCCGTTTGTCAGCAAATGAAGACTCGATTCCCTCGTTGCAAGAAAATGGCAGTAACACTACGTGGTGCTATCAATGCCAATCACAATACCTGGTGTGGTATCCTCTATGATGGAAAGCAACTATATCAGTCTGCCAAGTATGATATCACAGATATAGTAGATAGAGTTGGTGGTGGAGATTCCTTCATGGGAGGTCTGATTTACGGATTGCTTCATTATGGGGATAATCAAAAGGCTTTGGATTTTGCAACAGCAGCTAGTGCTTATAAGCATACGTTGAAGGGTGATTTCAATTGGGCTACAGTAGATGATGTTGAAACTTTGATGAGTGGTAATATTAGTGGTAGAGTAAAGAGATAAGCATCTTCTCTAAATACACATATATCAATTTATGGATTCTAATTCTAAAAGAATAGCAAAAAATACATTGTTTCTTTATCTAAGAATGGGCTTGTTGATGTTTATATCCTTGTTTACATCGCGAGTACTTCTTGATAAATTGGGTGTTGAAGATTTTGGAGTATATAATGTTATTGGAGGTATGGCAGCCATGTTTACCTTCTTTAGCAGTTCTCTTGCCAATGCAACTCAACGTTTTTTAAATATTGAGTTGGGGCAGAATAACATAGCAAAAGCTAAACAAATATTTCAACAGCACTTTACTTTATATTTGGCAATCATAATAGCTGTAATAATTATAGCTGAGCCCATCGGAATCTGGCTTATATATAATAAGTTGGTTATCCCTGCAGACAGGTTGGTAGCCGCAGTATGGGTATTTCAATTTACTTTGTTATCTTTGGCAGCAACTTTCGTCGGAATAGTCTTCAACTCGGAGATAGTTTCTCACGAAGATATGAAGATATACTCTTATATCGGTATTATCGAGGGAGTAGCTAAGTTGTTGATATGCTATATCATCAGCATTTCTGATCATAACAGGCTGATATTCTATGGTCTCCTGCTTCTTTTGGTTAGTCTCGGAATCCAAGGTTCTTATATCCGCTATTGTATAAAAAAATATGAGGAATGCAGGATAAGGTTAATTTGGAATGTTAAGCTTCTAAAAGAAACAACAGGCATAGTTGGCTGGAATTTTATCGGTACTTTAGTATGGATGATAAATGATAATTGCATCAATCTATTGCTTAATATGTTCTTTGGCCCCGTAGTAAATGCAGCAAGAGCGATATCCTATCAAATCAATGGAGCATTGCTGAATTTTACGAATAATTTCTTTATGTCGGTGAGGCCACAGTTGATGAAAAGTTATGCCAAAGGTGATTTTGGATATATGAATATGTTATTGTTTAACAGTACAAAATATTCGGTATACCTACTTTATTTGTTGGCTATTCCTATCATTTTCTGTATCGACCAGATATTAGGTGTATGGTTAAAAGTTGTACCAGATTTTACAAACATATTCTCCGTTTTAATTATCTGTTATTCGTTTATATGTGTTGCCCATGCTCCATTATGGGACGTAGCTTTGGCTTCTGGTAATATTAAGCGTTATCAGGTAGTTGGTAGTTGTATATTCTTATTGGTTTTTCCGATTTCATATGTGTTTTTAAAACTGGGATATCCTCCAACCATTGTTTTCTATGTGATGATAGGTGTTAGAATATGTTTTTATATATCATCTGTCATCATTGTACAGTCAATAGCTAACTATTCTTTGTGGGATTATTTTAATAAGATATTCACTCCAGTAGTAATTGTTGTTGTGCCATCATTGGTATTTCATTGTATATTGAAATCTTTTTTGCCATCATCTCTAGTTTGGATGTTTGTGTTTATCTTTCTTTCTCTCTTATTGAATGCTATTATCATATTCTCAATCGGATTAAATAAATCAGAGCGTGGCTACATTATTAATATAGTACGCAAAAAAATATCAAAATAAAAATGAAAATATTAGGAATTTCATGCCATTCTATAAAAATGGCAGTTATTAATTCTCTTAATCTTGCAGCTTATTATTTGAGTGGTACTGCTGTAAGTAACAAGAAAGTTTTAAAATCTTTAAAGGACAAATACAAAGGAAAACGTTGTTTTGTTGTTTGTAATGGTCCTAGTCTTCGAACAGAAGATTTGACGAAAATTCATAATGCAGGTGATATTTCAATTGCAATGAATATGATTGGAAGAATCTGTAAAGATACACCTTGGCGTCCTACTTTTCTTAATAATACAGATGCTTGCAATTATCTTATGAAAAATAAGAAGGATTCCGAAAATACAGAATGTACTTATCGCATAATGACTCCCAAACGCTATTTAAATTCTTTTTCTCGTAAGGGTAAATTGGTGTTTATACGTTTAGATGGAGACCGAAAGTTTTTGGATAATCCAATATTTGATATTGATATCACAAAACCATTTCCAAGTATAGGAACTACAACATATGAATGTTTGGAGATAGCTGTATATTTAGGATGTTCTGAAATTTATATTATTGGTTGTGATATGTCATATAAAGTGAATTTGAACAGGGATGGTAGCGTAACATATAATGAGGCGGGTAGAGATCATTTTTATGCTTCAGAAAAAGAAGCAGCTGCTTCTACTAAATTACGTCCAAATCCAACTTGGGAGATGGAAATCGCATACGAGGCAGCAGCCAAGGCTTCTCTTGAAAATGGCTATAATATCAAGAATGCTACTCGTGGAGGTAAACTGGAATATTTTCCACGCGTGGATTTTGATTCTTTATTTTAGAATAAATTTGTAAAAAATATTAATTAGTATGGAAGTTGTAATTATAACAATAGAATACCATAACGGATTATCAATTATTGAGAGTTTGGGGCAAAAAGGTATCTTAACCAACGTTATTGATGTAACTGATGAACCTAAACCTTATATGCTTTGCAGTAAATTTGTTAAGCAAGGGTGGAAGTGTAAGACTAATGAAGATGCTATTTCTATCTTGTTGAATGACTTTAAGGGTGATGGAGAGAAGGCGTTGCTGATTTCTTGTTCAGATGATGCAACTGCTATGTTGGATAAACATTATGATGAGCTGAAAGATAGATTTATTCTTCCTCTAACATCTTTTCACGGTCACCAAGAAGAATTGATGAGCAAGCAATATATGTCAAACCTTGCTCTGAACATAGGTATGAATGTACCTGAAACTTGGCTTTTGGAAAAAGATCAAGAAATACCAGAGGATATCATTTATCCATGTATTACGAAAGCAATATCAAGTGTTGCTGGAACAAAGATAGATAATATCCGGGTCTGCAATGACTATAAAGAGCTGAAATCGTTCGTTTATAGTTCAGGACATTGTACAACTCTCCAAATACAGAGATTTATTGATAAAGTTTTTGAATTTCAGTTTCTTGGATGTTCTTTCAATGATGGTAATGAAATAATCATTTCAGGAAGAACTCATATTGACAGACCTAATGGGATAGAAAATGCATATTTTCTTCGATTCGATAAGGTTGAAGAAGAGTTAAAACCTCTGGAGAATAAGGTTCGAAAGTTTATTTCGGAAACAAGATATAATGGGCCGTTTAGTGTAGAATTTTTGCGAGACAAGAATGGTACAGATTATTTTACGGAGATGAATTTTAGAAATGACGGAAATGCTTATTGCCAGACATGTGCTGGTATAAATGTGCCTTACATAATGTATCTATATTATTCTGGTGGTGATTATAAAGCTGAGTTGCGAAAATCTTATGTACATCAGATATATATGGTACCAGAGATTACATATTTACGGTGTAAAAAAAGTGGTGAATTTGGTTGGAAGGAATGGTATCGCAATATGAAGAAGGCAAATTGTTATACTACCTACTTTAAGCAAGATAAGGCTGTATTTAGACAGCTTATTCTGAATATTATAAGGAAGATGATTTTAAAAAGGGTTAGACGCATTTTTTAATTAAAGGTTAGCATATATAAGAACATAGTAATGATAGAATGTTTTAAAATTCAGCTTCTTTCTTTTGATAATGAAGATGAAATCTTCGATATCAAGAAGGGTAAGAGGATATTTGGTGTGGATTGCTTAAAGCCTTATGCTAAGGCAAATCCAACCATTATTGTGGCTGATCCTTTTTTATTTGAATATAAGGGTAAGCTACATCTGTTTTATGAGAGTAAGGGGCTTTATACACCAGGTGTGCTCATGATGACATCTACTTCTGATTTAGTCCATTGGTCTAAGCCTGTAGTAGTCTTGAAAGAACCATTTCATCTCTCTTACCCTTGGGTGTTTGAGGAGAATGGAAAAGTATATATGATACCGGAAACAGGTCAAGATGGTAGTATACGTCTATATGAAGCAACTAGTGATAGTCTTAGTTCATTTAGACTAGTTAAAAAATTGATGGAGCAACCAAAAGACAAGGAAATAAAAATGGGTTATGGTGATACTTCTATTTACAGGAAAGATGGTAAGTATTACCTGATGACCATGTTGCAATATCGTGAACCTGTGAATGTCTTGGAACTCTATGTTAGTGATAAGTTAGAAGGTCCATATACTGCTCATCCTAGTTCTCCTATTATTAAAAGCAATAAAGTCGGTCGCGATGCTGGTTGTTGGATAGAACATCAAGGCAAGTTGTTGAGGGTATCTCAGGATTGTACGCATCGCTATGGTGACAACGTTCATGTTTCTGAGATAACGAAACTCTCTCCAACAGAGTATGAAGAAAACATATTGAAGGAAAAGATATTGCCGACAGATATCCCATTCTATAAAGAAGGTGGACATCAATTTAACGTGATTAATTTTAAAGGCAAATGGATTGTTGCTACCGATGCAAAGGAATATCATCGCCTGATTGGAACAAGAATTTTACATAAGATAAAGAGTAAACTATGATACCAAAAATAATTCATTATTGCTGGTTTGGTGGTAATCCATTACCAACGAGTGCAAAGAAGTGTATTGAGTCATGGAGAAAGTATCTTCCTGATTATGAGATAAAGGAATGGAATGAGAGTAACTTTGATGTGAACATCATTCCTTATACAGCAGAGGCATATAAAGCAAAGAAATATGCCTTCGTGAGTGATTATGCCCGTTTCTGGATTCTCTATAAATATGGAGGTCTATATTTTGACACTGACGTAGAGGTCATCAAGAACATGGATGATATCATTGCAAAAGGTCCGTTTATGGCTTTTGAGGATGTAAGTGATGGAAAGTATCCTATAGCTCCAGGTTTAGTTATGGGTTCTTTACCTAAAATGGATTTTTTGGAGCATATTATCGATGTATATAGACAGAAGAACTTCGATTTTGGTCGAGGTATGGATAATGTGGTGACCTTGACTACAAATATATTTATCGAAAAGGGGTTGTTGCAAAATAACGAATTACAAAAGGTGTATGATTTTATCATATATCCAACGGAATATTTTTGCCCATTGTCAAAATCAACTGGTAAAATGAGAATCACCGATAATACTTGTGGTATACATTGGTATGATGGTACTTGGCTTTCTAGAAAGGATAAAGTGGGGCAGTATATTAGAATGCACTTTGGAGAGGGCATGTTTTTGAAAATTTGTAAAGTTAAAAATATATTGAAGAAAATATGTTATTTTATTTGATTGTTGCTCTTTTTACAACGTGTGCCTATTTTTTTGCTGAAAACAGTAAAAAACGCCTAACGTTTTGTTTTTCCTTTATAATTTTCTTGTTAATTCCAAGTTTGGTTGAAGGTTTACGTGATTGGAACGTTGGTGAGGATATGTATACCTATGGTAGAGCTTATTTTATTGAGGCTCAACAATATAATTCACTAGTAAAATATATTTCAGAATTGGATGATAAGGAGTATGGTTATCGTATACTCAACTATTTGGCAAGTCGATTAGGAAATATAAATATATTTTTATTTCTGTGCGCATTTATTAAAATTCTATTAGTTGGATTAACAGCATTACACTTCAAAAAAAGTGGCTCCATGATTCTATTTATATTAAGTTATATGTTAATATTTTATTGGTATGGATTCTCTTTAATGCGCCAATCTTTATCTCTATGCGTTTCTTTATATTCATTTATTTATTTATTTGAAAAAAAATATGTTTATTTTGCTTTTTTAGTGGTAATAGCATATCTGTTTCATAATTCTGGAGTTTTTTTAATAATGCTAGCAGGAATTCCATTACTAAGTAATTTCCAAAAAAAGAATTGGATTTTTCTAATATCTATATTAATAGTATATCTGTCATCTGTAACACTTTTTAGTTTTATTGCAGCTAGTGGATTATTTGCAGAACGAATGGCAAGTCAATATTTGGATTCTGGTGTAAGTATAGCTAAAGCCAATTTGTTACTCGTTTTATGGTTTATTTTAACTCCGTATTTTATAAAAAGTCAATATAAGGAATTGAAATTTGTTCATTATTATTCTAGTTTCTTGACATTGTTATTTTTGTCTCTAGCTAATATGTTTGAAGTTGCTTTTCGTGTTTCATTTTATCCAATGTTACTTGCTCTTATTACAGAACCAATATTATTGAATCTTTGCAAAAATGGCACTCGAAAGAAACTAGCCCAAATAATATATATACTTCTTCTTGGAGCATTTATATATGCTCAATCAAATCATGATAACATGGCAGGAGTAATTCCTTATAAGTCATCAATAATAGGAATATGATAAATAGCAAAAAACAATTACGCAATTATTTAATTGAGGATTCTTTATTTTACAAGAAAGTTTCTTGCGGTTATTTTAAGTGCATAAAGAATCGTTTGGTGACAACTCCTCAATCTTCAACCTATAGAATTTGGCTTTATGTCAAGAATCTGCGTTATGCAGAATACAATAAGAATAATTCTATACTTGCCAAGCCCAAAGGTATAAATAGCCTTTATCATACGTTATGTATGATTTATCGTTATTGGCGATTAAGAGTATTGTCACGAAAAACAGGATTCCAGATAGATCCTGGTTCTTTCGGAAAAGGTCTCTTGATTTATCATTATGGTAGCATCATAGTTAACGGCGATGCAAAGATAGGAGATTATGCAACCATATTCCCTGGAGTTGTAATCGGAGCCAAATCAAATGGTTGCCCGGTTATAGGCAATCACGTTATGATTGGTGCTGGTGCAAAGATTCTGGGGGGGGTACATATTGGTAATCATGTGACAATAGCCCCTAATGCGGTAGTAGTAAAGGATATACCCGACAATGCGATAGTTGTAGGTATACCTGCTCGAATACTAAAATTTAAAGAAAATGAGGATCGTTCAAATTAACACTGTATATAAAACAGGTGGGAGTACTGGTAGAATAGCTTATGAAATTAATCAAATTGCAGCCGAGTTAGGAAATGAAACTTATGCAATATATGGCTATGAAACTTCTGAAATGCCAGCAGACAATTCTTTAAGATTGCAAGGTCGTATAAGAAGAAAGTGGAACATCCTAAAAACAAGGGTATGGCCACATCATGGTTTTTATAATATGCATGAAACAAAACGGTTGATGAAATTTTTAGATAATTTCAGACCAGATATCATTCATCTGCATAATATACATAATTCGTATATTAATGTAAAAATGCTATTCAGTTATATTAAGCAGCATCATATTCCAGTTGTTTGGACTTTACATGATTGTTGGAGCTTTACAGGATGGTGCGCTTACTTTGATATGGCGAATTGTTTTAAATGGATGGAAGGATGCCACGGAATATGTCCATGTAAGCATGATTATCCAAAGACATGGTTCTTTAATCTAGGTCAGCAAAATTGGAATGATAAAAGGCAAGTTTTTGCAGGGTGCGATAATCTAACGATAGTTACGCCTTCAAAATGGTTGGCAAATCACGTAAAGAATTCTTTCTTGAAATATTATCCTATAAGAGTTATAAATAATGGTGTGGATTTGAGCGTTTTCAAGCAGAAATCATCAAATGTCAGAGACAAATATGGCATTACGAAGAATGTAAAAATAGTCCTTGCTGTCATGAATAACTGGGAAAAAAGAAAGGGTATTTCTTTTTTGTTAGAATTACCTAAGCACTTAAAGTCTGATCAAATATTAGTTATTGTTGGATTAACAGATAAACAGTTAAAGGTTTTGCCTAACGAACATTGTTTGGGAATAAAGCGAACAGAATCAGTGTCAGATCTTGCTGGACTTTATAATGAAGCTTCTGTTTTTATAAATCCAACATTGGAAGATAATTTCCCGACAACAAATTTGGAGGCTCTCGCTTGTGGTACTCCAGTTGTTACCTTTGATACTGGTGGAAGTGCGGAGTCTATTGATGCTGAAACAGGCGTTGTTGTAAAAAAAAGAGATTTTAAGCATTTGCTTTCTTCGATACAATTTGTAATAGAAAAAGGTAAGGCATATTATGCAAATAGTTGCATAATAAGAGCCCAGAAACTTTATGATAGCTATAAGCAGAATTTAGAATATGTAAAACTTTATAATGAAATAATTAAAAATGAAGCCAAAAATTACGATACTCACAGCTTGTTATAATGGTGCTGCGCACATAGAGGAAACTATCCAAAGTGTTATCGCTCAATGCTATGACAATTTGGAATATGTTATTGTGGATGGAGGTTCTACAGATGGTACTCTTGATATAATTAAAAAGTATGAGAAATATGTAGATGTTTTAATATCAGAACCCGATAATGGCATCAGTGATGCTTTTAATAAGGGTATCAAGGTTGCAACTGGTGATTTAATTTGCATTGTAAATAGCGATGATGTGTTGATTAAAAATGCGCTAAATCAGTTTGCAAGTAAATACATACCTGGATATGATATTTATAGATGTAATCAAGTGTTTTGGAACGACAAGACTGACACAAAGACAAGAGATGTGCCGACAATGAAATTCCCAATTCCTCCGCTATCATTACATATTTGTCATAATGCAACATTTGTGACTAAGGAGGCATATGAAAAATATGGAGTTTACAAACTTTTCTTTAAGTATATAATGGACTTAGACTTTTTTGTACGTGCATACAAACAAGGAGCAAAGTTTTTCTATATAGACCTAGATGTTGTAAACTTCAGACTAGGAGGTGTCAGTCAGTCTCATAACAAACAAAAATGGGATGAATATATGAGAGTTATTTCTGGTAATGGAGGAACCATCGCTCAAAAACTTGTGTTTTGTGTTTACTTGAAGATGAGATTTTTGGCAAAGAAATTAGTCATGCTCGTAAATCCTGATTTTAGATTGAAACTAACCCAAAAGAAAATACAATGAAGGTAAAAACATTATATACAGAAGAATTTAATAAAGAATGCACCGCTCTGGGGCATGAAATATTTGCTCAGTTCCACCCTGATGTCATTATCGGTGTTTTGACTGGTGGCGGATTTGTAGGAAGACAGGTAGCTAAAGTATCGCCCTCAAAGCCAATCTACACCGAAATTAAAATACAGCGTGGCGGTACATCAAAAAAAGAAAAGGGACTTTTGCATAAGATACTTCAATGCTTACCTTATAGTGTCTTGAATGTTCTGCGTATGCTAGAGTCGGTATTATTAGAGTATAAATCTAAGAAAAACAATCCAAAGCGAGAAGGTACTATATGTTTGCCTAAGGATATTATATCCATATTGTCAGAAAGAAAGAGAAAAGTGTTGTTAGTTGATGATGCAATTGATAGCGGAGCAACACTTTTACTTATCAAACAATATTTGTTGAATGAATTCCCTGATATTGATGTTAAGATAGCGGTTATAACCGTTACAACCAGGCATCCACTTGTAATGGCTGATTATTATAGATATAACAACCGTACTCTTATACGTTTCCCTTGGTCTAATGATATTAAAAGATGAATCAGAAAGCACTAGTAGTAGATTTGGATGGAACTTTGATGGATACCAATACATTCAAAGACTACATCATTTATGTTTGTATGCTTGCTTTAAAAAAGGTAAGATTGGATTTGGTATTTTTGCTATGTTTCTTAGTATTTCTAAGAAAAACTAGGCTGGTGTCTCACGAATTAATGAAAAGACTTATATTATTGGCATCGAAATCACTAATGAATGAGAAATACTTATCAGACTTTGTTGATACTTTATGGCCAAAGATAAATGTAAAGGTGCAAGACATAATTTCTCAATGGCAAGATTCCAATGAGTTCGTGTTGCTGTCTACGGCTGCACCAGAATCTTATGCGCTAATTATTGCAAAACGATTAGCATTGAATGGATGTAGCGCTACTCCTATGCCCAAAAGAGGTATAAATTGGAAAGAAAATGTGAGAAGAATTAAATGTGAAAATACTCTGTTGTTTTTAGGGGAAAATAACTTGACTTTAGAGGTTTTCCTCACAGATCATTATGATGATTTACCTTTATTAAAAGTGGCGAAAAAACAAAATTTAATAGTTAATCCATCAGCTAGGACTATTTCATGTCTTAATAAAAATTGTATCAAATATGAAATTATAAAAAATGACTACGTTTTGTAGAGTCTGTTCTGAAACTTAAAAGTATAAAATTATGATAAAAGCGTTTATATCACATAGTAGTGCGCAAAAAACTTTTGCGCAAGAGCTCGTTAATAAAATAGGGCGAGACTATTGCAAAATAGACTGTTTTGATTTCGAGCCCGCATATAAATCTATAGATGAAATTTTCAGAGCAATAGATTCGTGTACAATCTTCGTACTTCTTATTTCAAAAGAAGCACTGGCTTCAGATTGGGTTCAAAAAGAGATAGCTAAAGCTAAAGATAAGCTGACAGCTGGGCAGTTAGAGCAATTTTGGCCTTATATTATCGATAAGTCTTTGGCCTTGGATGATGTTCCTGCATGGATGGCTAAAGATGAATGCTATAATTTGAAGTATTTTGTTAGTCCAGAAATGCTTCGAAAAGATATTGAGCAAAAAATACGCCGATTGATATGGAGAGAAAACCCTAAGATAAAAGCTTTGGAGACAACTATTATTGGCCGAAGCGCAGAAATAGATACTTTTGAGACTAAGATATTCTCTAATCGAGGTAGAAATCTTAGAGGTGTTATTATTTCTGGTAGAAATGGTGTTGGAAAGGATGCTTTCGCTCGTCAATGTCTATATAAATTGGGTAAGAGCTTGGAAATTGAGCCATATCGCATTACAATGGATGTAAAGGAGAGTATCGAGAATTTTATAGTTTATCTCAATCTTTACTGTAGATTGTATAATAAGGATGAACTAGAAAATAAGCTGGATTCTTCGCCTCATGAGAAAGCAGAAATAGCTGTTGAGTTGTTGAATGAAATATATGATTCGCAAACCGTTGTGTTTGTAGAGGATAATATGGCTTGTGTGTTACCAAATATGGAATTACCAGAATGGCTGATAGATGTTGTGAATAGCCCCAATTTGAATAAGCAGATAGGTTTATTTATAAAGTCAGGTATTTCACCTCATTCATATGTGGAGTCAGAGGTTCCAAAGCTAGTCCATATCCAGTTGTTACCTTTGAAAAGTAGTGATCGACGTAAGCTATTCTATCAATATGCTAATTTTTATGATTTGAATAATGTAGCGGATGCTGATGTTGATTTCTTTGTAAATCGATTGTTACAGTCACCTTCACAAATCCTAAATGCGGTAGAAGTATGTGCGAACAAGGGCGTTCTTGCTGCCAAGGGCGATATTTCTCATCTAATAAATTCTGGAACTACTAAGATGCGTCCTTTGCTTGATATGTTTATGGGGGATGAATTGTCAAAGGATATTTTGATTATCTTGGCTACTTTTGAATTTATCTCGTTTGACATTTTAGAACAAATTTTTGAAAATCAATATGAAGCTGTCCAAATGGTCATTTCCAAAATGATGGTTTATGGAATTTTGTCGACTTTTGGGCCTTCGGATTCTTTTGTTCGTTTAGATCATTTTATTTGCGACTATATTAAGAGAAATCGCATACCATTGCCAAAAGATTTGGAATGTCATGTAAAAGAAGTGGTTGAAAATAGTGTTACAACAGCAGATATAACCGAAGATGTTTCCCTTTATCTCTATAATATAAAGAGAAACATTATTTCAGGTAATGTAAAAGTAAATAGCAATGCCTTCTTGGTTCCTTCTGTCGTTATAAAGTCGCTAATGGATGTGTATAATAAACATAATTATCCTTTAGTAATAAAAATTTGTGATAGTATTGCCAATGATCTTCATAGTTATTATAAAGATATACATCGTGAAATCTCTTATTGGGCATGCCTTGCCTTATGTAGAATGGCAAAGAATAACCAAAGAAGTTGTGAGCGTTTTTGGTCAGAAGTCAAGAATATTGATGGAGCTGATGCTGATTTTTTGAAGGGCTTTTTCTTTCGTAATCAAGGTGATTATGAGCAGGCTGAAAAATATTATCTAAAGACGCTGAAAAAATCGAAGATGCAAAAGGCAAAGCGGGAGTTGGTCACTGTTCTTTTGTGTAGAAATCGATTTGATGATGCATTTAGCATGGCTAGGGAAAATTATGAGAATGATCCTGATAATACGTATCATATCCATGCTTATTTTAGATGCTTGGTCAAAAAACACAATTTGGGAAGGGATGACATAAAAGTAATTTCTGAACTGATGGATGCGGTTCAGAATAGCTATTCTTTGAAAAAGGAAGAATTGTATGTAGCTATGGAAATAGAGTACAAGGCTTATGTGAAGAAAATGAACGTGGTAAAGATGTTGCAGTTTATTTCTGAGTCGATTAAGGCTTATCCTGATTCTATGGATATAAAAAGAGCTGCTAATGAATATAAATTGCGCCAAGGTATTATCACTAAGGATACTTTCGAGAAGGAGCAAAGAAATATGCTAATAAACTAAATCATTCATCATGAACTATATTATCACTGGCGGTACTGGTTTCATTGGTACCCATCTTACAAATTTGATTAAGGAGCGTTATCCTAACGCCCAAGTATATAACCTCGACATCGTTAAGCCTGGTACTCCTAATCCAGTAGTGAAGGATTACAAGCCTGCTTTGCGTGATGGTCAGAAGTTGCAGTCTACTTTCATCGAGTATGATATCCGCAAGCCTATCGAGAACTTGCCATTTACTCCTACAGAGGATGATGTCATCTTCAACTTTGCTGCTGTTCATCGTACTCCTGGTCATGAAGATCATGAGTATTTCGAGACGAATATCCGTGGTGCTGAGAATGTGGAGGCTTTCGCCGAAAAGTGGAATATCAAGAAGATTGTGTTTACTTCTAGTATTGCACCATACGGAGCTGCAGAGGAGTTGAAGAAGGAAACAACTTTGCCAACTCCTAATACTGCATATGGTATCTCTAAATTGGTAGCAGAGAAGATTCATGAGAAGTGGCAGAATGGCGATGCTACTCATCGTCAACTCACTATCGTTCGCCCTGGTGTGGTATTCGGAAAAGGTGAGAAGTTGAAGAACTGCGCGTGGAACAGCAATCATTAACCTGCTCCAGCTGATGCCGGAAGAGAAGATTACTGCGATCATTCCGCTTCGTGAGTATGAGGAAGGTAAGTATCTGTTTATGGCAACAGAGAAAGGTCTTGTGAAGAAGACTCCGATCCAGGATTATGCAAATGTCAGAAAGACAGGACTTGCAGCGATCGTACTGCGTGAAGACGATAAGCTGATCGAAGTTAAGATCACAGATAATACAGAGGATATTTTCCTCGTTACAAAGTACGGTATGTGTATCCGTTTCAATGAGACAGATGTACGTTCCACAGGCCGTGTTTCTATGGGTGTACGCGGTATGAACCTGACAGATAATGACGTTGTGATCGGTATGCAGATCGAAAGCCAGGGCAAAGATATGCTGATCGTATCTGAGCGTGGTATGGGTAAACGTACAGACATGGATGAATTTACACGTCAGAATCGTGGCGGTAAAGGTGTGAAATGTTATAAGATCACAGAGAAGACAGGAAATGTTGTCGGAATGAAAGCTGTAGATGAAGACAGTGAGATCATGATCATCAACACAGAGGGAATTATTATCCGTATGAAGTGTTCTGATATCTCTGTTTACGGCAGAATCACATCAGGTGTAAAACTGATCAACCTGAAGGAAAATGACACTGTAGCAAGCGTTGCGAAGGTGAGAAAGGCTTCTGCCGAGATTGACGGTGAAGAAGTTGAGATTTCTGACGAGGATGAGTCTGAAAAAACAGAAGAAGGATCAGTTTCTGAGACAACTGAGCAGGGAACAACAGAGGAATAAAGTTGTTATGGTTTACAGAAGATCGTAAGCTGTCCTGAAAAATAAAAAGATAAGAGAAAGTGGATAGAGTTTACTTGATTACAGTGAACTTTATCCGCTTTCTTTTTCTGCTTATAAAAAAATTAAAAATGGAATCAAAAAGGAATAAAAAAGAGACGGAAAAAATAAAATAAATCAAGAAAAAACAGATTGGAAGAATGAAATGAAAAAGAAAACAGGATACTTTTTTCTCCACTTTTTTATACGGGCAATCATTTTTACGTCCATGCCCTCTTCTGCCATGGAAAGGGCTGTTTCTTTTGCTTTTTTGAGTTCACCACGTTTCTCCCCACTTTCCATTCCTTCGCTATAAATTTTTTCCATTTCATGGCACATAAGCTCAACCCCTTTCCGTGTGTCTTTTAATTCATGTACCCGTTTTGCAAGAACCGGACTGTGCATTTCATCTGCATTCTTACAATGCAGATCATGCATGAGTCTGATTGATTGAGAATACTTTTCCCTGATTCTTCATCAAAAGCAAAAGGATATT
>OQVZ01000247.1_pt1 | contig 20415 bp, 21 predicted proteins | sample 1691571 | NCBI WGS metagenome assembly OQVZ01 (sample SAMN03418261, study PRJEB22391) | human gut metagenome | biome: human-gut; feature: organic feature; material: feces | host: Homo sapiens | place: Tanzania | collected 2013-01
CTCACTATATGGATGAAGCGGTTCAGGCTGACAGGGTAGTTGTAATTGACAACGGTGAGGTTAAGATGGACGATAAACCCGAAAATGTATTTTGCAAAGTTGACGAGGTTAAGGCGCTCGGTCTTGATGTCCCTCAGTCAACAGAACTTGTTTATCGCTTGAATTTAAAGAGCGAACGCACAGTTTTAAATGCGGATGACTGTGTAAATTTATTAAAGCAAACCTTGGAGGCAAAAAAATAAATGGCGTATCTTGTCTGTGAAAATCTTGAATATCTTTATAGCGTCGGTACACCGTTTGAAACTCACGCTCTTAACAAAGTTAATCTTGAAATTGAGCAGGGTGACCTTATCGGAATTATCGGTCATACGGGTTCGGGTAAGTCAACTCTTATTCAGCATTTAAACGGTCTTTTAGAGCCTCACGCAGGCAAAGTTTTCCTTGACGGAAAAGATATTTGGACTAAAGAAAATAAAAAAAATATCAGGCAGGTTCGTTTTGCGGTTGGCTTGTGTTTTCAGTATCCGGAATATCAAATTTTTGAAGAGGATGTATATAAAGAAATAGCTTTCGGACCAAAACAAATGGGTCTTGACGAAGCTGAAATAGATAAAAGAATAAAAAGAAGTATGGAGTTTGTCGGTCTTGACTTCGACAAATATTCAAAAAAATCACCGTTTGACTTGTCCGGCGGTCAAAAAAGGAGAGTCGCAATCGCTTCGATTATTGCAATGGAGCCGAATGTGCTCATCCTTGACGAGCCTTGCGCAGGTCTTGACCCAAAGGGTCGTGATGTAATTTTAAATCTTATAAAAACATATCAGGAAAAGATGGGCAATACTGTTTTGTTTGTTTCTCATTCTATGGAGGATGTTGCAAAGCTTTGCAAAAAAGTTGTTGTTATGAATAATGGCGAAGTTGCTTTTTGCGGCAGTGTCGACGAGGTTTACTCCCACGGTGAGCAACTGAAAAAAATGGGTCTTAATGTGCCGGAAATTACCGATATTTTTTTAAAGCTTAAAGCGTCGGGTATAGACTGCAAAACAAATATTTATACTGTTGAGCAGGCTGTGGAAGAATGGCACAGGCTTTTGAAGGAGGGAAATAATCAATGATTACCGATATCACAATAGGTCAATATTTCCCGGGCAATTCGCTTGTGCACAAGATGGACGCAAGAATGAAAATTGTTCTTACCGTTGCTCTTATTGTTGCAATTTTTATATGCAAAACTTTGCCGTCTTTGGCAGTTATAGTTTTGGCTTCAATCGCTCTTGTGCTTGTGTCTAAAATACCGCTTAAAACCGTTTATAAAAGCATTAAGCCCCTCGGTATTATTATTCTTTTTACCGCCATACTTAATCTTTTTTACGGCAAGGGTGAGCCGCTTATTCAAATTTGGAAGCTTAAAATTACCGAAGCGGGTATAATGACTGCCGTATTTATGGCAATACGAATTATATCTCTTGTTGTTATAAGTTCACTTTTAACTTATACCACTTCTCCAAATGAGCTTACCGATGCACTTGAAAGGCTTATGAAGCCGCTTAAAGTATTTAAAATTGATGTTCATTCAATTTCTATGACTATGACTATTGCATTAAGGTTTATTCCAACCTTGATTGAAGAAATAGATAAAATTATGTCGGCTCAAAAATCTCGTGGCGCCGATATGGAATCGGGCGGAATTATCCACAGGGCAAAGGCTCTCGTTCCCGTTCTTATTCCTCTTTTTATATCGGCTTTCAGGCGAGCAAATGAGCTTGCATACGCAATGGAGTGCCGTTGTTATCGTGGCGGCGAGGGCAGAACCAAGATGAAAGTTATGAAGTTCTCCTCAAGAGATTATATTTCTCTTGTTGTGGTAATACTCTTTATTGCTCTTTTGGTTTCATTCAATTTTATATTTAAAAAAGTTATATGAAAAAATTAGCTATCACAATTCAATATGACGGCTCAAACTATCACGGCTGGCAGGTTCAAAATAACGCCGTTACCGTTGAGCAAACTTTTCAGGACGCTGTTGAAAAAGTGTTTTTGAAAAGGCTTGATGTTAAAGGTTGCAGCAGGACTGATTCATTTGTCCACGCAAATATGTATGTTTTAACGCTTGAAACGGATATGAACATTTCAAACGAGGGCGTTATTATGGCACTCAATTCAAAACTGCCAAACGATATTGCCGTTATTGACTGCAAGGAGTGCGAAAATGATTTTCACCCTCGCTATTCCTGCAAGTCAAAAGAATACATTTATAAAATTTATAACGGTAAAAGACCTAATGCTTTTTTGCCTAAATATGCTTTTTATTATAGGAGAAATATCGACGCCGATTATCTTAACAGGGAAGCGCAGGCTTTTGTAGGCACTTTTGATTATTCCGCCTTTTGCTCTGCTAAAAGCGATGTTAAAGATACGGTAAGAAGCGTAAAATCGTTTTCTGTTTGGCGGCAGGGCGATATGGTCTATTTTAAGGTTGAGGCTGACGGCTTTCTTTATAATATGGTAAGGATAATGGTCGGCACTCTGCTTTTTGTGTCCGAGGGTAAAATTAAAGAGGGTGAACTTTCCTCCGTCATTTTGTCAAAGGAGCGTAAGCGTGCAGGCAAAACAGCTCCCCCTCAAGGACTTTATTTAAACAAAATCAACTATTAGGGCAGGTGAGAAGTGTGGCAAATTATCAGCGTGAAATGAAAAGGGCTGAAAACAAAGCGAAAAAAGACAGGAAAAATAAACGAATTATTTGGACTGTTATTATTTTGGCTTTAATAGTTATAGCCGCAATGAAACTCAGCGAAATTAACATTAATACTGTTAAGCAGCGATTGACTGATTCCGATAACAAGCTTTCTTTATCTCAAAATATAACCAAATCTAATTTCCCTTACAGTATTGATTCATCTCAGGGTGTAACCGTTAAAAATATTAATAACAAACTCGCTGTTTTAACACCGACAAGTTACACTGTTATCGATACAAAGCTCGGTACTTCAAATTATTCGTTTGACCACGGCTATTCAAATGCGATTATGCGTTCTTCGGGTATATATTCGCTTATTTTTGACCAGGGTAACAAAACATTGCGCCTTGACAATACGAGTGAGAATGTGTATGAAAAAACGCTTGAAGGTGATATCCTTTGTGCCGATGTTGCCAAAAACGGAAATGTTGCAGTTGCAAGCGTTACGGGTGATAAGCTTTGCAATGTTACAATTTATAATAAGTCTATGAAGTCGAAACTCAGTTTTGATATAGACTATGGCTATGTTACAAATATTGCGATTAACAACAGCGGCAGTAAAATTTCTTTTGTTGCGGTAAACAGCAAAAATGCTCAGCTTAAATCTAAGCTTTACACTATGAATATCGGCACAACTGAGCCGAAAGCCCAAATCGAGTTGCCCGCTTGCAATGTGCTTGAACTTAAATATAATTCAAGCAATCTTTATGTTATTGGCGACAATTATATAGGTGTTGTTTCAAACCAAAAGAAGCTTAAAGATGTTTTTGAATGTGGCAAAATCAATACTGTTTGCTATAATTTTACACCGAGTAACGAACTTATTTTGGCTTATAACGATTACAGTAATTCAACCGATAACAAACTTGTGCGAGTAAGAGGTGGGGGCAGTGCAAGAACAAGTGCCGACCTTACGGGCAACATTAAATATATTACTGCTTCTTCAAGTACAGTAAGCGTGCTTAGTGACAGTAATATTACTTCTTACAGGCTCGGCAATTTGAAAGAAAAGAAAAAAATCACCGTTGATGACAGTGTAAAATCAATTTGTCAAATGGGTTCAACCGTCTTTGTCCATAAGCAGTCTGTTATTGATAAAAGCGAGAGTGAAAAGTAATGAACTATATTGATTTATTTCTCGTCGTTTTAATTGCTGTTTATACTTATGTCGGTGTTCGCCGTGGCTTTCTTATTTCGCTTATCGGTATGCTTCGCTTTGTTGTGGCAGTTCCTTTGTCTGCGTTTGTCGGCAATACTTATACCGAACCGATTTATAAAAACTATGTTCGTTCATATGTGCTTAAATATGTAAGCGAAAAACTTTCGTCGTCGGCTCAAATTACAGATTTTACAGACGGTTTAAAATCGCTTTCAAACGCATTTTCATTCGTGTTTAAGGATAAATCTGCTCTCGCTTCAATTAACGCAATTACACCCGACACGGCTTCTGCATATGTAACCGATAATATTCTTTGTCCTATTGTTCAAGAAATTATTAAAATACTTTTAATTGTATTGACTTTTTTACTTTTTTATGTAATAACTGGTATTATAATGTCTTTGGCAAAGAAGATAAGGCAAAAGAAAAATTTGCCGCTTCACAAAACAAACAGCTTTTTCGGCGGCGTTTTCGGTCTTGTAAAATCATTGGCACTTGTGCTTGTTTTGGCTTCGGTCTATGATTTTATAATTCCGCTTGTTACTGCCGACAATTCGTTTGTGACACAGCTTAAAAGCAGTGTGATAATAAACTATATTAACCAAATTAACCCTTTGATTTGAGGAGGAATTATGAGTAAATTTAACGATAATGTTAAGGACCTTTTTGAAAATTGGAACACTATTCCTAACTGGATGTGCTTTCTTCGTATAGCGCTTATTCCTGTTTTTACGGTGCTCTTTATTAAAGACTGTTACATAGCTGCTTTTATTACTATGATTGTAGCGGCTCTTACCGATGTGTTCGACGGTAAAATTGCAAGAAAATTTAATATGGTTTCAAATCTCGGCAAAATTCTTGACCCTATTGCGGATAAACTGTCACAGGTAGCTATTGTTATCATTTTGCTTGTTAAGTTTTGGGACGGTCCGCTTAAATATGTATTATTCTTATTTATTTTTAAAGAACTTTTAATGGTAATCGGCGGTGCAATTCTTATGGCAAAGGGTATGCGCCCTGTTGCCGCAGAGGTTTGGGGCAAGCTTGCAACTGTTGTATTTTATACTTTTATGATTACAATTATTGCAATCGGTCCAAACGGCGCACTTCTTTCAATCGATATCTTTAAAGGATTGGAACTTAATAACACCGTAATTATGATTATGGTTATTATTTCAGCCATTCTTGCTTTTGCGTCACTCTTTGGTTACGCACCCGGCTTTATTCGTCAACTTAAAGAAAATAAAGAAAAAAATAACAAATAAGCCGGAAGTAGTTTACGAGGTGATTTAATGAAACAACAAATGTGCTCACGCTGCGGTCAAAGACCTGCGGTTGTGTTTATTCAAAAAATGGAAAATGATAAGGTTACGCCGGAGGGGCTTTGCATCAAATGTGCGAGGGAACTCAATATCGGCTCAATTAATCAAATGATTGATAAGCTTGGTATTTCCGATGAGGAAATTGAAGCCGCAAGCGAGCAGATGGCTAATCTTATGGAAAATATGGGAGATTTTGACCTCGATAATTTAAGCGAGATGTTTAATCCTGAAAATTTTGACGGCGCTCAAACTATGCCTTTCTCCGATTTAATTAACGGCGCTCTTTCAACCAATGATAACGACGGTGAAGAAGTTGAACTTAATAATGCTTCTTCCGGTGACAATCAGGGCAAAAAGCGTAAAAAGGGCAAAAGGGGAAGCAAGGACGATTCAAGAAAGTTTCTTAATACTTATTGCACCAACCTTACCGACCGTGCAAAGCAGGGCAAAATCGACAATATCATCGGCAGGGAAAACGAGATTTTTCGTGCTGTTCAAATTCTTTGCAGAAGAACTAAAAATAACCCGTGCCTTATCGGCGAACCCGGCGTAGGTAAAACCGCTATTGCAGAAGGTCTTGCAATCAAAATTGCCAAGGGCGAAGTTCCTGCCCGTTTGGCTGATAAGGAAATTTATCTTCTCGACCTTACCGCTCTCGTTGCCGGCACTCAGTTCAGGGGTCAGTTTGAGGGCAGAATTAAAGGTCTTGTTGACGAAGTTAAGCACGAGGGCAATATTATCCTCTTTATTGACGAGGTTCATAACCTTGTCGGCACCGGTGATTCCGAGGGCACTATGAATGCCGCAAACATTCTTAAACCTGCTCTCTCTCGTGGCGAAATTCAGGTTATAGGCGCTACAACTTTTAATGAATACAGAAAGTATATAGAAAAGGACGCTGCTTTGGAGCGCAGATTCCAGCCTATCAAGGTTGAAGAACCGTCTATCGATGATGCTTATAAAATGCTTGTCGGTATCAAGAGTTATTATGAAGATTATCACAAGGTTCAGATTTCCGATTCTCTTGTTTATAAAGCAGTAACTATGTCTGAAAGATATGTAACCGACAGGTATCTTCCTGACAAGGCAATAGATTTGCTTGATGAAAGCTGTACGAGCGCCAATTTGCGTAACCCTGCCATCAGTCAATATCAAATGGCACTTGAACGCAAAAAGCTGTTAGAGGAGAATATAGAAAATCTTTCTAACCCTGAGGACGGCGCCGAAATTGATTATGAACTTGTCACAAAGCTCAAGAGCGAAGTTTTGCAGCTCAATGAGAAATTAGCCGAACTTAAAGATAAAGCCTCCGATAATCAGGTTTTAGAGGCTGATTTGGCAAAGGTAATCTCTCTTTGGACGGGTATCCCTGCAACCAAGATTGAACAAAATGATGTTAAAAAGCTTGCAAACCTTGAAAATGAACTTAAAGAACATATTATCGGTCAGGATACTGCTATTGAAAAGGTAGCTAATGCAGTTCGCCGTGGTCGTGTTAATATCAGCCCTAAAAAAAGACCGCAGTCATTTATATTTGTAGGTCCTACAGGCGTCGGTAAAACGGAGCTTGTTAAGCGCCTTGCAGACAGTCTTTTTGACAGCCCCGACAATCTTATCCGCCTTGATATGAGCGAATTTATGGAAAAATTCAGCGTGTCAAGAATTATCGGTTCTCCTCCGGGTTATGTCGGCTATGACGATGCCGGCCAGCTTACCGAAAAAGTTAGGCGCAAACCTTACAGTGTTATCCTTTTTGACGAGATTGAAAAGGCGCATAAAGATGTGCTCAATATTCTTCTTCAAATTCTTGACGAGGGCAGAATAACCGATGCCCAGGGCAGAAGTGTTAATTTTGAAAATACTATTATTATTATGACTTCTAATGCAGGTTCAACCGACTCTGCTTCTCTCGGCTTTAATAAGTCTGCTAACGATATCAATGCCGAAGTTACTATGAAAGCGCTTGAGCGTTTCCTGCGTCCTGAATTTCTCGGCAGGGTAGACGAAGTTGTTATCTTCAATCAGCTTACCCACGATAATTTTGAAAAGATTGCTAAACTTATGCTTGACGAACTTGTTGAAAGCTTGAAGGATAAGGCTATAACAATGACTTATGATGACAGCGTTCCTGTTTACCTTGCAAAAAAAGCATACGGTTCAAAGAAGAATGCGAGGGGTCTTCGTGATGTCGTTAGGCGTGATGTTGAAGAAAAACTTGCAAACGCTATTGTTTTCAATCAGGAGACTGAGATAAAATCACTTGCTTTATCTGCAAATGAAGAAAAAATCGAAATAAAAATAAATTAATTTTAAAAAAAGGCTTGACAGTTGCACGCTCTTTATGTATAATAATGAGCGTTGCAACGCACAGCGTGCGGGTGTAGTTCAATGGTAGAATCCCAGCCTTCCAAGCTGGTCGTGTGAGTTCGATTCTCATCACCCGCTCCATTGATGTTTGCGCTGATAGCTCAGCTGGATAGAGCAACTGCCTTCTAAGCAGTAGGTCGGGGGTTCGAGTCCCTCTCAGCGCGCCAAAAATTATCGTAACAGCACGCAAGTGCTTTTACATATATGGTGGGATTAGTTCAGTTGGTTAGAGCGCCAGTTTGTGGCACTGGAGGTCATCGGTTCGAATCCGATATCCCACCCCACTTTTAATAATTATCCCAATATTGGGGTGTAGCCAAGCGGTAAGGCAACGGACTTTGACTCCGTCATGCGTGGGTTCGAATCCCGCCTCCCCAGCCAACACCCTAAAATAGGGTGCATCCGGTTCATTAGCTCAGATGGCAGAGCACTTGACTTTTAATCAAGGTGTCCGGGGTTCGATTCCCCGATGAGCCACCAAGTAAAAAACCTCGAAATGCCTTTATTTACACGGCTTTCGGGGTTTTTTCATACCCTAAAAATCGTAATACAAATGTTTGAATTATACGCTATTTTACGCACTTTTACACTCAAATGTATATGAAAATGTATAGGTAAATTTGGCTTAAAATAAGGGCTTTTGAGCTGTTATTTTTTCAAATGTATATACCGATTGACGATAAATAGACAAAATGGGTAAAAATATCTAATAACAGCATTTTTATTGATGCTCACAGCTTCTTGTTAGGGTGTCTAATATGTCGGCTGTCATTTCTTCTTTTTGCGTTCTCGTATAGCCCTGCTGCCACTTAAAAAGCCGAGAGTATAAATAATATTGCATAATTCATATTCTTGAATGTTTTTACCACTTTTATAAAGCTTATCGAACGCTTCAAAATAGCAATTTGTAATATCTAAACCCTCATTGATAGTAAGATGATGCGCTAATTCTATAGCTTCCTCATTTGTGCATCTGATGTGTAAATTTTTGCTAAAGTCCATTTTATAATTATCCTTTCTTTTGTAGCAGGTGATAAATGCCTGCTTTTATTTTATATTTTTATTATAATATATTGCGTACAATATAGCAATCGGCATAATCTATAATATATTGCGTACAATATAATTATTATTTGTTTATTATGTATACTGCGTACAATATAAATTTGTGCTATAATATAGGTGTGCATAATTGATGTAATTGTGAGGTGAGCTAATGGCTGAATTAAAGAAAAATTATACTCAAGCACAAAATAAAGCAACGCAAAAGTATATTAAAAATAATTATGATGATTTGCGTATCAGAATACGCAAAGATGATAAAATTAACAAGGCTGTTATTACTGAAAATGCAAAACAAGTAAATGAAAGCGTAAATGAATTTGTGATAAAAGCAGTAAAGCAGAGAATAGAAAACAATAAATAAAGGTGATAAAATGATTTTAGAAAATAAGCTTAATATTACTGATGCTGTAGAGCTTGCAAGGGCAGAAGAAAAAATAAGCAAAATCAAAGCGTTAGAATTATTTGAAAATGGCATATTAGACACTTTTGAGGTTGGCACATTCAAAGGCTTGTCGCAAATTCATAAGTATTTGTTTTTGGATATATACGGCTTTGCCGGTGAAATAAGAAAAGTAAATATATCAAAAGGCAATTTCCGTTTTGCACCTGTAATGTACCTTGAAGCTGCATTAAACAATATTGACAAAATGCCACAGTCAACTTTTGATGAAATAATCGAAAAATATGTTGAAATGAATGTAGCACACCCATTTAGAGAGGGTAACGGCAGAAGTACACGCATTTGGCTTGACTGTATATTAAAAAAGGAACTGCAGCAGGTTATAGATTGGAGCAGGGTAGATAAGCAAGATTATTTACTTGCTATGGAGCGCAGTCCGATTAAAGATATTGAAATTAAATATTTGCTTAAATCAGCACTTACAGACAAGATAAACGATAGACTTGTTTATATGAAAGGCATTGATGCAAGTTATCACTATGAGGGCTATAATGTATTTAAAGCAGAGGAATTATAAATAAATTAAGCAGCAGGCGAGTGTAAACCTGCTGCTATTTTCTTGTTATAATGTAGAAGCCTATATATTATTTTTAGGGTGTCGGATATGTAACAATATAACTATTTTGACAGTAAAGCATTTTTGTAAATATCGTTATATAGGTTTTGATAAAACTGCTGCCCATAGTAATATGAAGTTGCATTACTTAAATTCTTTTTTAACTCTTTAATGCGCTTATCAATAGCCTTGCTTCTGTTTTTAAGTAATTCTATTTCTGCAGCGTATTCAACTGCTGATGCTTTGTTATACTTCCAACAAGCATAGCTATACTGATAGGCAATATCATAGGCAGTGTCAATGTTGCTTGCCCATTTAATGAAGCTGTCATCATATACAAGCCTTTTTATTGCCTGCTGTTCTATTTGATATATATTTGAAATTGTGCAGTTTAGGTGTTCTGACATTTCATTTAATGATGTTTTCTTTTTGTATTTGCTTATCAGTATGTATTCTTGTACCGGGGTGCAGATTGTATGTATAAAGTCCCATATATGTAACAAATAGGTTTTTGTTTCTGCTTCCTCATATTCACCCTCAATGTTTGTTGAGTCTTTTATAATATCAATTAAACGCAAATCATCATCAGCGTTGCTATTCTCGGCACTTTCGGCATAGGAAAGCTCTTTATATGTTCGTATACGCTGTAAATCATCCGTTGAGCAATTTAGTATATCGCATATATCACTGTCGGTAAGGCTTGCGTTGTTATTTATAAGGTGATTATATTTAGCTAATAACCGTTTATCATCAACACCTATTTTAATGCCTGTGTGATTTGATGATATTCTCGTTAAATGCCTTGTAAGCGTTGTTTTTAGATAAGCAATGAAATTACACTTTGATTTTATATCATAGCCTTGTACGGCTTTGTGTAAAGCAATATAGCACTCTTGGTAATAATCTTCTTCACCCATAAAAGCTATATACCTGCTGCCGAAGCTTCGCATTAAAGGTAAATTTTGTTTATAAAGCAAATACATATTGTTGTTTATGTCTTTGCCCTCTTTAATGTCTTTTAGTATTTCCTCATTTGTTGCCATACATAACTCCTTTGTCCTATTTTAAGCAATATAGTACTTGATAAATAATTGCTATTGATTTATAATAAAAGCGTTATATATGGCTCGTGTGCCTTTAATGCCCTTTGTCTGATGCAGCAGGCAAGGGGTATTTATTTTTCTGTTCTGTAATTACGGTTACGGCTTTGCATTATATAGCAGTTTTCATATAGCCTTGTTAATAGTCGCTTGTTTTTGCCGTCAGCGTTCTGTATTGCGCTTCCTGATAAGTTGCTTGTTATCAAAATAGGTGTTTTTTGAAGAAGCTTTATATCTATAAAGTCAAAGAGTAATTCGGCATCTTTGTCCGATATGGTAGATAGGTTTAAATCATCTATGCAAAGTATAGCATTTTGACATAGTAGCTTGTTATATGCTTCTCTGTCCTTTTTGCCGTAATCGTCTGTAAGCTCGTATAACAAGTCGCTTGCACGATACCATTTAACCCTATAGCCTTTGCTTAAAAGGGCATTTACAGTGCATACCATAGCGTATGTCTTGCCTGCACCACTTACACCACAAAATATAAGCCCTTTATTGTCTTTATTAGGGAATATTCTTACATACTCCTTACCACATTTGATAAGCTCATTATCCTTTGCAGTAGAAAATGATTTTTTTAATAGATTATCTGCTAATTGCCTGTTAGGATAGCAATGTGCTTTGAGTTTATGTACTCTGTCCTCAAATTCTTCTTGCTTTCTTCTTTCAACATCACAATCACAGCTTGCAGGCACTTTTCTGTTATCTAAATATTCAAGTACCGACTCTCTCGGCTTATGGCATTTGCCACAGTATAATATTTCTATGCCCTGCTCGTTAGTTTTGAAATAATCGCCCTTATGTACTTTAACTATTTGCTTTGTTGCCTTTTCGGCAGTATTGTTTATAATACTTTCAAACATTTTGTTATCCTTTCTTAATAAATGTATTCATCATCTGAATTTGATTTGTTGTCATAATTGCCCTCACATACTTTAATTGTGTTAGATTGCTTTATAAGCCAATCAAAAGAGCAATTACACCACGCTTTGTTCCTGCCGGTAAGAAAGTCAGAAGCTTGTACTTTTTTGAAATAATCATCAACAGTCAAATCATGCTTTTTAAGCGTATCAATAAAACTATTGATATGCTTTTTTCTTGTTTCACTAATAGTTCTTACACTTGATAATGATGTGCAAATGCTATTAAAGGCTGAAACAGTTTGACTGTATATATTATCTTTACTTAAATTAACTTTACTTAACTTATCTTGAGTATCCAAGTTGGATACACTTTGTATACAATTTTTATTTTTTGTATCCGATTTGGATACATTTCGGATACATCTTGTATACACCTTGTTTTCGTTTAAAATCAGTTCGCTTTTTTCTTTTTGATAAATAGTAGCCTTGTATCTGTCTTTTTGTATTAAATTATTTACATTCCAATGAGTAAGAGCAATAATACTGTTACCAAAATCAATTATTAAATTATTATCAACTAATTCTTGATAATTTTCGTCTGTTGCGCCTACTATTCGCTTGATAGCAGTTATGTTATCAAGTATCCCGTCATCATCGGCTTCTAATGATAATTGAATATACAGAAGTTGAGCAGAAAGTGACATATTTAAAAAATCGTCGGAACGCAAAACTGCTTTTGAAAACATTCTTCTGTTACCCACTACTGTATCACCTCATTGCCTGCTGCGAGTGATTTTATATACTCTTTGTCAAATATCCATTTTCTGCCGACTTTATTACCTTTAATTTGATTAGTATATAACCAATTCTTTACCGTTACATCTGTAACATCAAATATTAAAGCAACAGTATGTAAATCGAGTATTACCGGGAGCTTATCCCAATTACTTAATACAGTTGATTTATAAATCATTCTATAACCTGCCTTTCATTATTGATTTACCTGCTGCTGTATGTTAAAATAATGGTGCAGCAGGTTTGTGTGTTTGAATGTGTTGCATAATGGGTGTGTTGCTCTTGCGGGGGCTTCACACCTGTTTTTTTATGCCTTTTTAAGCTTTTCAATGATAGCTAATACCTTTTGCGTATCTTCATCATTGAAGTCACTGCGTAGCTTCCTTGAAAAGTTACCGTCACTGATGCCGTATTCTTTAGCTACTTGCCAAATTCTGATATTTGCTTCTAAAATACGCTTTTTGATTTCTGCACCACTCATTTATAATCACTTCCTTTTTTATTGTTGTTGACAACAAATAACTTATATGTTATGCTATCAATGTATCATAACAACATCAACAAGTCAACAATGTTGTTAATAAAAATAAACGAGATAACAAAACAGTTAATGAAGGGCGCTGATATGAAAATGGATAACAAAATAATAGGCAATAGAATAAATGAATTATTAGCTAAAAATAATATGCTGCAAAAAGAACTTGCAAAGCAATTAAATGTTAGTGATAATGTAATTTCTTATTGGTGTTGTGGCAGTAGAAAGCCGAGTATAGAACAGATAATACAGATTGCTAAGCTGTTTAATTGCTCAACTGATTATTTGTTAGGTGTTTCAAATGTTGCAACGAGTGATAAAGATATACAGTTTATATGTGATTATACAGGGCTTGATGAAGAAGCAGTAGAAAATTTGCACGATTGTACCTATGTGACAGATGAAATTAGAAGAATTGCCCCACCGGAATATCTTTACGAGCGTGAAAATTATATAAAAAGACTGAGCAATTTAATAAATAGTGACTTATTAGATACACTTGTAAACTATGATAATGAAATAGAATATATTGATAATCAGACCCTTTTATATTTGTCATTGTTTTATTATGATTTTGATGTATTCAAAGATAATTCTTTACTTTATTCAAATTTTTTAGACAGCACACTTTATTTTACTGCACATTATGAAAATAATAATGATGAGAATTATAATTGTATTTCTTTTACAGATAAAAAAGATTTGATTTTATTTAGGGCACAAAAAGATGTTAATGCCTATCTTGATAACAAAGAACGCTTGTTATCTCAAATATATAGTAATGGCAATAACTGTGTTAGATTTTTTGATTTCTTAATAGAATGTGTAAACCACGCTGTTGATTGTGCAACAAATCTTGAAAATAATGACGAAAAAGCTGCCATTGCAGTATATAAACAAGTAATTACTGAATGTATGAATGATTTAAAAGATGAAAGTTTATATAGTAAATCACTTACTGATGGTGCAATTAAATTAAAAGCAATATATGACGAATATTTAGCAGCACATTACAACCTAAAGAAAAAAGGTGACAGTAATGCCGAGTAAAAAGAAGTAAAGCACTACCGTTTATTGTGGTACTGTGAACGGCAAAGCTATACGCAAATATGTAAGTGCCGATACTGTTAGAGAACTTAACAAAAAGGTTGCAGAGATAAAAAGCGAAGTTGCAGCAGGCAAAGATGTATATACTAACGCTCTGTTTGGCATTTGGGCTGATAAATGGCTTAATGAATATAAATTACCGAGTGGCATAAGCAACGGCACTATAACGCAGTATAAGAGCGCTATTAAGCACCTTAACAGATACTTTGAGTTTATAGAACTTAAAAATATCAATTTGTCCGACTTTCAGCAGGTTATTAACGAGCTTGCGCAGAATAACCCTAATACTAATAAGCCTATGGCAAAGGCAAGCCTTGAAAATGTTAAAAAGGTCGGTGCTGATATATTCAATTATGCAATAGCTAATAATATATCGGGTGTTACTAATTTCTTTAAGAATGTCAGAATACCTAAAAATGCAACTGTTAATAAACGCAGAGCATTAACCGAAACGGAGCAAAACAGAATTATAAATACACCTCATAGGTGTCAGCCTGCTGCAATGATTATGATGTTCTCCGGCTTGCGTAAAGGCGAGTTAATACCTCTGCTGTGGTCTGATATTGATTTGACTGCTAAAACTATAACGGTTAGTAAATCGGTTGAATATGTAAATAATAAGCCGATAGTAAAGCAGGGTGGTAAATCTTCAAACGCTGTGAGAATAGTGCCTATACCGTCTATACTCGTTGATTACTTAAAAGACTATAAAGAACATAGCAAAGTGTTATCAACGCTCGTATGTGTCAATGCAGGTGGCAGGATGCATACTAAGACTTCATTTAATAAAATGTGGGATAGTTACCTTATTGATTTGAATGTTAAATACGGCTACGAGCAGCAGGATGTCAGCAAGTATGACCCTAAAGGCTTACCAATGAGGATAGAACGCTTTACACCTCATTACTTACGGCATACATTTGCAACGCTTCTTTATCTGCAGGGTGTCAATGTTGTTACGGCTAAGCAGTATTTAGGTCACGCAGATATACAAACAACTGTAAACATATATACCGATATGGAGCATAACTATGTATTTAATCTGTCACCGAGCTATAAGCAGAAGCTTGATACTTTATATAGAATAACGGCATAGCAGCAGGTATGTAGTTTTTTCCTCATTCTCTTTTTATATAGAAAAGTTCGGAGTTATTACCTGCTGTCTATTATTTATTCTTTCGTTTGCAGTCAAATGCAAAATGAAAATATTTTGACCGTTTGTATATGAAAATGTATATACCGAATTGCTAAAAATGGCTTAACCAAGCCGTTTATAAGCGTTTTTAGTATTGCCCTTTTAATCAAGGTGTCCGGGGTTCGATTCCCCGATGAGCCACCAACTAAAAACCTCAAAGCTTAGTGCTTTGAGGTTTTTTCATATCTTTTAATATTTATTTTTTGCACACTATATATTATATATATTATTATATTAGTATTATTTATAGTATTATTGGGTCAAAAAAATTGATAGGGGGCGCTAAAGAATTTTGATAGGGGCGCACAAATATTTTTACTACCCCGATAAAAATATTTGACTACCGATAAAAATATTTGACTGCCTAAAATTATACAAATATTGACATATGTAATATTTCCTGCTATTCTTAGTATACTAAGTATACTAAGAAAAAAACGAGAGGAAAATGCTTTGAAAAAGTTATTTGAAAAGCTGAAAAATAAATTCATAAACTTTTGCAAATGGGTGTGGAGTGAGTGCAAAGATTGGCGAACGCTTCTGCTTTTCGGCATAGTTGTCGTGCTGATGTATACTCCCGTTTGGCTTGGATATATTCTTTATTTTGTGTTTAAGTCTAAATGGGCAATGGGTATTGCAAGCGCATATCTTGTTTTTTGGGCAGGGCCGTTCACCCCTTATTTTCCTCTTTGCGTTGCAATAACTTTCGGTATTAAGAAAATTATTGAAAAAATTAAAGGCACAAAGAACACAGATATTCAAAATAATGATGAAAACAGTTAAGCAGTCTTTTAAAGGCTGTTTTTCTTTTTTGTTAACAAAATATGATAGAAACCACTTGACAGCCGTGCTAAAATAATTGTTGTAAAAATAAAGGAGATGCTAAAAATGGTAAATAAAAATAAGCAAATTCCTGTTACTCTTTTAACAGGTTACCTCGGCGCCGGTAAAACGACACTTTTAAATCATGTTCTTGCAAATCAAGAGGGATATAAAGTTGCCGTTATCGTTAATGATATCGGTGAGGTTAATATTGATGCTTCATTAATCGCAAAGGGCGGTAATGTTACACAGAAGGATGAAAACCTTGTACCGCTTTCAAACGGCTGTATTTGCTGCACTCTTAAAGTTGACCTTATGAAGCAAATTATTCAGCTTGCAACAAGCGGAAGATTTGACTATATTCTTATCGAAGCAAGCGGTATTTGCGAGCCGGGTCCTATTGCCGGTTCAATTTGTATGCTTGACGGCACAGATTCGAGAAGTGAACTTCCTGCAGTTTGCTATCTTGATAATATTGTAACTGTCGTTGACTCACTCAGAATGGTTGATGAATTCCTTTCAGGCGACGCTTTGCTTAAAGAGGATAAGGACGAGGACGATATTGAAAATCTTCTTGTTGAGCAAATCGAGTATTGCACGACTATCGTTCTTAATAAAGTTGACCAAATCAGTGACGAAGATAAAGCAAAGGTTCTTAAAGTTATTAAGACTTTACAGCCTGAAGCTAAGATTATAGAGGCTACTTACGGCGATGTTGCCGTTTCCGACATTCTTTCTACCGATTCGTTTGATTATGAAAAAATCTTGAATTCACCGGGTTGGCTCAAAGCTATGGAAGGCGAGGAAGAAGATGAAGATGAGGGCGAAAGCGAAGAATACGGTATCGGAACTTTTGTTTATGAATCATTGCCGCCTCTTGACCAAAAGAAGTTTGAAAACTTTGTTTTTGCTCATTATCCAAAGGAAGTTATCAGAGCAAAAGGTCTTTTTTGGATAGAGAATGACCCTCAAACCGCTTACATTTTTGAGCAGAGCGGTAAGCAAAAAACCGCAACGGACGACGGAAAGTGGATAGCTTGTATGCCAAAGCATCAGCAGGAACAGATTCTTGCTATGAACCCTGATATTGCCGCAGCTTGGGATGAAAAATACGGCGACAGAGTTAACAAGATTGTATTTATCGGTCAAAATATGGATAAAGAAGCTATCACAAAAGCTCTTGATGCCTGCAAAGCCGAATAACTAAAGTTAATAAGCATATTAATAAGCATAAAAGAAAACCGAGGTTCAAAATTGAATCTCGGTTTTTTTGGCGCAGATGTGGGGATTCGAACCCCAGAAGCCTCGTTAAAGACTTACACGATTTCCAATCGTGCTCCTTCGGCCAGCTCGGACACATCTGCATAATGCTTTGATATTATAACCTATCAAAGCAAAAAAATCAATATTTATTTACTATTTTTCAATTCAAGTTCGTTTGCAAAATAAATTGAGCGTGAAGTAAAGGCAAATTCGATTGACATTTCATCGGCAAGAGATTTAACTTGGGAGTTAAAATTGCTTTTGAAAGTGAGAAAATCGGTAAGAGACGGAATATTTGCATAAAAGAAAACTTCTATATCAAGCGAGGAATCGGAATAATTTGAAAAGTTAACACGGATATCCGACTTGTCGACCTCGTCAAATGAATTAATAAGCTCTCTGAGGCTGTCACAAAAGGCTTTTATTTCTTTTGATGTGTGTTTATATTCTATTCCCAAAGTCTCGTTAACAAGCCTTCTCTCGATTCTGGAGAGGTTTATGACAGCTGAGTTTGCAACGGTTGTGTTAGGATAAATTTTTTGGCTTCCGTCAGTCATTCTGAGCCTTGTTGTACGAATCTTTATTTCTTCAACCTGACCTATTTCATTGTCAATTTTAATAAAATCGTCAACCTCAAAAGGCTTGTCATAAATAATAATGAAGCCGGACAGCAAATTCTCAACAGCGTCCTTGCAGGCAAAAGCAACAGCAACACCGCCGATACCGAGAGCCGCAAAAACTCTTGTGGCAGAAATTCCGAATTGCTCAAGCATAAGAAGTGCACAAATAATTACTACTAAAATCTTGATTAAATTGGAAATAAAATTAACTGCCGTCTTTTTTGTTTTGGTGTCATCATCTTTAAGTACAAAAGAAAAGTCGCTGTTTATGAAATTAATTAAAAACCAAGCGATAGAAAAGATTACGCCGAGCTTGAAGATAAGCAAAATCGGACTTCGTATTTCACCGCTCGGAACAATAATTTCAGCACCTAAATAAATTCCTAAAACAAAAATAAAAAACGATAATGGGGCGCAAAGAGCGTCAACAAGTGCCTTTTGTGCAAGTTCACTTTTCCTTGCAAGCGTTTTTGTGCAAAGCCAAACTAAGGCTTTGGAAATTTGTTTTCTGAAAACAGCAAGTAACAAAAAGACTGCTAAGCTTATAATAAGTCTTAGCAGCATTTCTTTTTCATCTTTAACTCCCTCAATAGATGTTACAAGCTTTGACAGAAATTTGTTAATACTGTCTGTCATGATAAACCTCTTTCAAATCAGTCAAGCACCTGATAATAAGGCGAATAATTATTTAACTTTTCTTCAAATTTATCTTTTGGCTGTTCCTTTGGAACTTCAATAGGGTATTTGCCGGTAAAGCAACCGTCACAATAGTCAAAATCTGTGTTTTCTGCAAGGTTGTGCGTAGCCTCAACGGAAAGATAACCGAGCGAATCAACACCGATTTCTTTTGCAATTTCCTCAACCGTGTCAAATTGGCAGGCAATAAGATTTTCTTGGCTGTCAACATCGGTACCGAAGAAACAAGGATGCTTAAACGGCGGGGAAGATATTCTCATATGTACTTCTTTAGCGCCTGCTTCTCGCAAAAGTCCTACGATTCTTGCACAGGTTGTGCCACGAACAATAGAGTCGTCAATCATAATAACTCTTTTGCCCTTTATATTTTCTTTAACAACATTAAGCTTGATTCTTACTGCGTCACGGCGCTGACCCTGAGTAGGTTGAATAAAACTTCTTCCTATATATCTGTTTTTAATGAAGCCGATACCGTAAGGAATACCGCTTTCGTTGGCATATCCGAGCGCTGCGTCAAGACCCGAATCGGGAACGCCGATAACAATATCAGCGTCAACAGGATGCTCCTGAGCAAGGAATTTGCCTGCTCTCATTCTTGCGTGCTGAACAGATGAACCTTCAATTACAGAATCAGGACGGGCAAAATAAATGTATTCAAATACACAAATTGTACCTTTCTTTGTGCAGTGAGTGTCAATAGATTTAACACCGTCACGGCTTATAACAACAATTTCACCGGGTCTTATATCACGAACAAATTCTGCACCCAATGTGTCAAGCGCACAGCTTTCAGATGAAACTATCCAAGCGCCGCCATCGGTTTTGCCAAGGCAAAGCGGACGAAAACCGTTAGGGTCACGAAAAGCAATAAGTTTTGTTGCAGTCATTACAACGCAGGAATATGCGCCTTTAAGTGTAGGCATAATTTTTTCAATGGCTTCTTCCGTGCTCTTGCTTGTTAAACGGGCAGAAACGATTGAATATGCGATAGATTCCGTATCGGAAGTACCGTGAAAAATACCGCCTTGAAGTTCAAATTTCTTTCTTAAATCGGGTGCGTTAACAAGATTACCGTTGTGAGCAACGGCAAGATTACCTTTAATATGGCGAATAACAAGCGGTTGAATGTTGTTTACATTTTTACCGCCGGTAGTTGAATACCTAACATGACCGATTGCCATATTACCTGTACCGAGGTTGTCAAGCTTGTCACTTGTAAATACATCGGGTACAAGTCCGTCACCTCTGTGATGCCTGAAAACACCGTCGTCATTAATTGCAATACCACAGCTTTCCTGACCTCTGTGCTGGAGCGCATAAAGTGCAAGATAAGCCGAATGTGCTACATAAGTTGTTTTGTTTTCAAAAATGCCGAATACACCGCATTCTTCGTGAAGACTGTTAAACATTGGCAAACTCCCAAAAAATATAAAATTTTATTTGTTTTGCGTATTATAACACAATATAAAATCAGTTGCAATATTAATGTGAGGTAAATTATTGTTTGCGGTTGTGAATAAGCAGCCATAACCGCACCCGATTTTCAAACAATTAGAAATTTATTTCTAATTAAGCATTTCAAACAAAAAATTATTTATATCAATTACGCAGTAACGATACGATTTTAGGTATCTAAAGATACCATAATCGTATCGTTGGGTGCTTTGAGCCTTTCGCTCGGGGGCAGTACCATCGTACAGCTCCCGCTCACGAAAAGCTCAATTCTGACTACTTCTTCGCAACCTTA
>OQVZ01000248.1_pt1 | contig 20390 bp, 20 predicted proteins | sample 1691571 | NCBI WGS metagenome assembly OQVZ01 (sample SAMN03418261, study PRJEB22391) | human gut metagenome | biome: human-gut; feature: organic feature; material: feces | host: Homo sapiens | place: Tanzania | collected 2013-01
ACTTGCATGTGTTAAGCCTGTAGCTAGCGTTCATCCTGAGCCAGGATCAAACTCTACATTGTAAAATATCTTTTACCAGCAAATTCTTGGTGCTAAGCCTTACTGGGCCGGCTGGGCCTTCCTAAGCCTTGGCGGAATATTGCTGTTTGTTTGTATCTGTTTCAGAACGAGCTTCCAAATTTGGTTTAAAGTCAAACAAACTTGACGGTTCGTTTTTCTTCTACCCAAGAACGAATTTCTTCATTCTCGCTTCTTGTACTACTTTATCTGTCTTATGTAAATCTTTTCAAAGAACTCTTTCTTTTAAAACTTTCTTCTTCCGAACTTATCTCGTTTTGCTTGAGGTTTCGTTCGTTCTCGAAAGCGGATGCAAAGGTATGACTTTTATTTGAATCTCCAAAACTTTCGCTGAGAAAATTCAGCATCTTTGCTGTATTTTTATCGAAAGTTGATTCATATCAACTATTCTCTGTTTGCGCAAACAACTACACCTTATTATATATTTAGGGCTCCAATTTAAAGCACATACTGCAACCCTATGCTACAGTCGAAAGTATTTGACAACACCTTATCGTGAAATTTATAATATGTGTCGCGCCAATAGTTCGACACCTTCATATCGAGATTGATACGTTTTGACAATGCCAGACAGAAGCGGGCGTTGAGCACGAGCAGCGAAGAGTTGCCCTTATCGCCCTGTGCATTTAGATAAATAGGGTCGGTATTGTCCACATCTTTGTTTTCATACCCCTTCCATGTGAATATACGATAGTAGTCGGCACCGAACGACATGCTGCCCACTTTACCGAATTCCATCAAGCAACTTGCCTTCACACTGTATCCGCTACCCATATTGTAGTCGCGGTCGATGACATGATAGTAGTCGCTAAGGCTTCCGCCAAGCAGTATGCCGTCAACGAAGATGCGCTGTTCGAGCTTAGTAAGATTGCCCACCTTGGGGAAACGGCAGATAAAGCCCGGACCTATAGAAGCTGCCTCCGAGATACGGTAAGGCACAATGTCCGATCCGTTCTTCACTGGTTCAGAGTCGTAATAGTTGAAATGCTGGAACAGTCCGAACACCATATCAGCTCCATTCGAGATGGTTACGGGAGTGCTCCACAACCTTCCGAGAAGATGAACACCCGTGATGAGCGGTTGGTTTCCGCTAAGTCCAAACTGCAAGTCGGCTGTAAAATAGTCGTAAGGCTTAGTTTGTTCACGGTCGAACGGGTCGCCATAGTTAAGGTTGAAATGCACATACGGATTGCCCTCACCACGAAACAGCGCACCATTATCTGCAAGATAGCGATAGCCAACCGACGCTGCAAAGTGAACCGGAATGCTCTCATAGTCGTGATACTTGTAATAGCTGCTGCGCACACGCCAAGCATCACCATACAGAATACGATTAAGTCCCTTGATAGGACAAATCAACGTGCCGACAAACTCACGCATGAAGCGAGGAAAACCACGCAAGCGGTCGTCGTAGACAAGATTGCTAATACGATTGGTCACCTCACCTATGCACACTCCACCGAACGTAGTAGCCATGAGGTCGTTGATGGCAGGCGGCTCAATCTCGCACGTCGTCTCCCACATCAGGCTTCCACAGAACGAGTAAGGCACTGATTCCCAGAACGACATGCCATGCGAACGGGCAGCATTGAAATAGAGTCCGCCATGATATGGATGAGCAAAAAGATTTGTCGAGAACTGGTCATTGTCCCAGACGAATCCCGTCTTGATATTGTTCTTGATACTGCTCCATGAAATCTTGGCAAAATCCTCGTTCATGACATAGCGGTCGAAGAACTGCACACCTACATTAATGCCGAATGCTTCGATTGCGGCACGCCACGGATGTTTCTTCTGTCGCATCGGATCATCGAAAGCAAATGCTGTAGTATCAGCCCCATAGCCCTTCAGACCATACTCATCGTCAGCAGCAGTATAGAAATGCCTGTTGCGCGAGAGTCGCCATGCCAGACCCGCCTCGAATATGGCACGTTGCCTATAGCGGCGTGCATGGTTATAATAACGTGTGTCGCCATAGCCCACAGTAGCAAACAGGCTCGTGTAATTGCCCAGTATCAGGTCGGCATTAAGACGAGCCTGAAGCGAGAACAGACGTTCGGGCTTGCTGTTGGAATTCTCCTCAAACGACTCGATATGATAATATCCGAGGTCGCCACTGAGCGAAAAACGCGGAGTGATGTTGAAGTATTGGCCTATACGATAGAACAAAGCGCCCGAGAAATGCTTGTCGAGTCCGAAGTAATGGGTGCCTACACCTATTATATTATAGGTGCTTCGGTTGCGGAAACGTATAGCCAAATTGGTCTTGGTAGCCGTTCCGCCGTAAGTCATGATGTCGATACGGGTATTAGGATTGACATTGACGAGTCCAATCTTATGAGCAAGCGTGTCGCGACTGTAGTTGATAAAGCCAATCTGCACGCCTCGCGGATGTGCGACACACACGTTAAGCAGTCCTATCTGCGAACCGTTGAGCGTATCGGCATAGTTATAAAATCCGGTCTGAACGCCTCGCATATACGACGAACACACATTGGTGCCACCTATCTGCATGCCACGCTTCATGCCCAGCGAGATATTGGACAGGGCACTCAACTGTATGCCGCGAAATCCCTCGCCAGCCACATTATTAAACATAGCCACCTGAACACCATTGCCACTTTGCAACAGATTGGACACGCCAGAAATCTGCACGCCACGCATGTCGCTGCCTACAGCATTGACAACGCCAGCAATGTTGACACCACGCAACTGTCTGCGCACCGTAGCCGAGAAACTTCCTATCTGCACACCACGCAAAGTGTCAACGTCGCCAAACAACGCCAGATTGCCACTGCTGTATAATGTAGAGTCGGCACCATGATGATTGATGCCGACTCCGATGTTGTGAGTTTTGCGGTTATCATCCTGAGCTTGAACAGCAAAAGCCGAAAGCCCGAACAAAGCCACCAATATTATTTTTATATTCATTTTCTACCAAATTTCTTCATAGCACACAATTATTTGCATAAGGCTGTATGTGCTACAAATTTAACGAAAAGAACTGAAAGTCACAAATTCACATAACAAGATAAGCTACATTTGTATGTGGCACATCCATATTTCTCAATTATTTTGCCTAATTTTGCAGTCTACAGCCACCCCACTTTATTATATATAGACAATAAGACATGAACTTGCCATCTGACTTCATCACATACACCCGTCAACTCATGGGCAACGAGCTATACAGCCGCCTTGAGGAGGGACTTGATTCACAAGAGTCGCCCGTAAGCATTCGCCTCAATCCGTTCAAGGCTCAGTCGCTTGACGTGACCGAAGGACTATACGACTGCACCGTACCATGGTGCAGACTCACCGGACGCTATCTGCGCGAACGCCCCAACTTCACCTTCGACCCTCTGCTGCATGCCGGATTGTACTATGTGCAGGAAGCCGCTTCGATGATAGTAGACCACATTGTGCGCACATTCATCAACCAACCCGTGCGCATGCTCGACCTCTGTGCAGCGCCGGGAGGCAAGTCGACAGCCCTGCGTGCAGCCCTTCCCGAAGGTTCGGTGCTCTTCTCTAACGAACCTATGCGCACCCGTGCACAGATACTGAGCGAAAACCTGCAGAAGTTCGGACACGAAGACGTCATCGTAACCAACAACTATCCGCGCGACTATCGCAAGGCGGGCATCATGTTCGACGCAATACTTGCCGACGTGCCGTGCTCGGGCGAGGGAATGTTTCGCAAGGACGACGGTGCAAGAGCGGAATGGAGCCAGCAGAATGTGGACAACTGCTGGCAGCTGCAACGCGAGATTGTGAGCGATATATGGAAATGCCTGCAACCCGGCGGACTGCTCATCTACTCTACTTGCACGTTCAATGCGCACGAAGACGAGGAGAACGTGGAGTGGATAGCAAGCGAACTTGGTGCCGACATAATAGAGTTGCCCGTCGAAGAGCCGTGGAACATAACGCCTGCCGTAGTAGGCAATGCTCAGGTATGCCGCTTCCTGCCGGGCATAAGCCGTAGCGAAGGACTGTTTGTGGCAGTTCTGCGCAAACACGGCGAGAGCGAAACGACTGCATTGAACGCCTCTGCCACCAACTCCAAACCAAAGAAAGACCGCAAGAACCAGCGCAAGCAGACTGCACAAAGCGGCAAGCAGCTGTCGACAGACACGATGCAGGCACTGCGCACGCCCGACAACTTCACAGCCCGACGCAACGGCGATGAAATAATAGCTATACCCAAACGATGGGCTGACACCTACGATGCGGCAGCCTCAACGCTTAAGATTATGCACGCTGGCGTGACACTTGGCACCGAAAAGGGACGCGACATCATACCCGACCAATCGCTCGCCATGTCGCGACAACTCAACATCGACGCCTATCCGCAAGTGGAACTCAGCTATACAGAAGCCATCAACTTCCTGCGCAAGGAAGCCGTAACGCTGCCAGAAGGAACGCCGCGCGGATTTGTCGTAGTGACATACCTGGGCTATCCGCTCGGCATGGAAAAGAACATAGGCAACCGCGCCAACAACCTCTACCCTACCGAATGGCGCATCAAGAGCACACACGTGCCCGAATCGGAATGCCACGTGCTTGCCCAAATATAACATTTACAACACTCCACATTTCACACTTAACATTTAACATTTAACATTAAAATAAACAATGCAACAATACTTAAAGCTTCTTGACCGCATCCTCACCGAGGGCGCAACCAAGACCGACCGCACCGGAACCGGCACTATGAGCGTGTTCGGCAACCAAATGCGATTTGACATGGCAGACGGATTTCCGTTGCTGACAACCAAGAAACTGCACCTCAAGTCGATTATCTACGAATTGCTGTGGTTCTTGCGTGGCGACACAAACGTACACTATCTGCAGGAGCACGGCGTGCGTATATGGAACGAATGGGCTGACGAGAACGGCGAACTCGGTCCGGTATACGGACATCAGTGGCGTTCGTGGCCCGACTACAACGGTGGCACTATCGACCAGATACAGAACGTGGTGGATATGATAAAGAACCATCCCGACTCGCGCCGTATGATGGTGACAGCCTGGAACCCTGCTGAAGTGGAACAGATGGCATTGCCTCCATGTCACTGCCTCTTCCAGTTCTACGTTGCCGACGGCCGCCTCTCGCTGCAACTCTATCAGCGCTCTGCCGACACCTTCCTCGGCGTGCCGTTCAACATCGCTTCGTATGCTCTGCTGTTGCAGATGATGGCTCAGGTGACCGGATTGCAGCCGGGCGAATTCATACATACCACTGGCGATACACACCTCTATCTCAACCATCTCGACCAGGCTCGCCTGCAACTGACACGCACTCCGCGACCATTGCCGACAATGAAGATTAACCCCGACGTGAAGAATCTCTTCGATTTCCACTACGAAGACTTCCAACTCGAAGGCTATGACCCATGGCCGCATATCGCTGCAACAGTTAGCGTTTAGCCGCGAAGCGGAATTTTGAGTTTTGAATGTTGAATGTTGAATTAGTCGGCTACGACGATTAAGAGTTTTGAGTTTTGAATGTTGAATGTTGAATTAGTCGGCTACGCCGATTAGGAATTATTCAATTTTGAATTCAAAAATCATAATTCAAAATTGCCGAAGGCAACAATTCAAAACTCAAAACTCAAAACTCAAAATTCAAAATTGCCGAAGGCAACAATTCAAAACTCAAAACTCAAAATTCAAAACTCAAAATGATAACAATAATCGCTGCCATTGCCGCCAACCGCGCCATTGGCCTCAACAATAAATTGCTGTACTGGTTGCCCAACGATCTGAAGCGCTTCAAGGCACTCACTACGGGTCATACAATAATCATGGGACGCCGCACTTACGAGTCGCTGCCTAAGGGAGCGTTGCCCAATCGTCGCAACGTAGTGCTGACCCGCACACTTACCGACCTACCCGGATGCGACATATACACTTCGCTCGACGAGGCATTAGCCCACTGCTCCAAGGATGAGGACATATATATAATAGGTGGAGCGAGCGTCTACGTGCAGGCACTCGAATGCGCCGACCGCCTCTGCCTTACCGAAGTACACGACACTCCAGCCGATGCCGACGCCTTCTTCCCCGAGTTTAAGGGATGGAAAGAGGTCATGCGCGAAGAGCATACTACCGATGAGAAGCATCATCAAAGCTACGCCTTCGTAGACTACGTAAGAAAATAAGAAACAGATAAAGACGCACTTGAAAACGGATAAAAACACACCTGAAAACGGCTGAAAATATATTCCGTTTTCAAATGTAGTCCTTTTGGTTTTCAAAAGGAGTCCTTTTAGCATGCAAAAGGAGTCCTTTTACAACACAAAAGTAGCCCTTTTGCAATGCAAAACGAATACATTTGCAAAGCAAAAGGGCTACTTTGTTTTCACACTACTCCTCAACTATCTCTTCCTGCTCATCGTCAAACTCATCCTCAACGGGCAATTCGCTGATAGGAATCTGACGATTGATGGCGGCATTGAACGAAATGACCGTCTCCGAACGCGACAGACCGAGGGGCTGCAACTTGTCGTGTATGATGTTGAGCAAATGATGATTGTTGCGGGCATATATCTTTATGAACATGTCAAAACCACCTGTAGTGTAGTGACATTCCACTACTTCAGGAATCTTCTTCAGTTCCTCAACTACGTCATCAAACTTAGCCGGGTTCTGCAAGTACAAACCTACGTAGGCGCACGTTTCATATCCCACCTTCTCCGGGTCGACTATGAACTGCGAACCTTTCAATATTCCGAGATTAGTAAGCTTCTGAATGCGCTGGTGAATAGCAGCGCCACTTACATTGCAAGAACGTGCCACCTCCAAAAACGGGATGCGGGCGTCTCCGGCAATGAGTCGGAGTATTTTCTTGTCAAGTAAATCTAAATTGTGATGTGCCATTTATAAAATGTTGTTTTAATATATCGCAAAGGTAGTATAAAATTACGATATACACAATTAATAGCCCAAAATCTAACAATTTATAACTTGACAAGAGAAATAAAAGATTTATTTGCGCTTCTCTGCCGAATAACTGATGCGTTGTACGTGTGCCTTGCGCAGCGCCTGCTTCACATCGGTTATCATTCCCATTGGTGTCTGACGGTCGGCCTTGACGGATACGGTCTGACGCGCACGGTCTTCGTCCGACATGCGATGACGCTCTGCCGACATGAATCCGGCAATGTCTGAAGGCGAGGCAATGCGGTCGTTTATCTGCATCTGAAATCCATTGTTGCCATAGCCCGATGCGGCTTGGCTCTCACCCGATGCCACCTTGCCCTGCACAGGCGCAGCTGCCGGTCGGCCTATGTAGACATACGACACAGCCGTCTTCTTCGTAAGGCGGGTCAGCTCGGTGCCTTGAGGCACACGGAAGCTTACCTTCAGCGTAACCGTTCGCATGTGCGTCACCACCATAAAGAAGAACAGCACGGTGAAGATAAGGTCGGGCAGCGACGCAGTGTTCAACTGCGGCATCTGTCTGCGATCACGATTGCCGAATATCATGGCTTGCCTCCTTTCTGCATTGTGCCATCTGCACCTGCCGGTGCTGTCGTAGTGGCGGCATCGGCCGACGTCCTGTACGTTTCGAGTATGTGCTGCGGACACGCCTTGCGCACCTTCTGGCGTTCAGCCTCCGACAGTTGGGCATAGCCAGTGCGGTATTTCTTGCGTGCTATGCGGTCGCGTGCGTCGGCATAAGCGCCCACGATGGCATCCTCAAGCGCGAAGTAAGTGTTGTAGTCGGCAGCCGGATCGGTGTCGATGCTTATCACATGATGCTCGCCACGCTTGCCCACAAACTCAGCCACACGGCTGCGCACCTGACTCATATTGACAGGCTTGGCATCGAGCGTGAGCTTTCCGTTGGCGTCAATAGCAAACGCCATGGTGTTCTCGCGTTCCACCTCCACCACCTCAGCGTTCTGCTCCTGCTCGTTGTCGAGCGGCGGAAGCTGGCGCACAAGTCCACGGTCCACATCCATCGACGTAGTGACGAGGAAGAATGTGAGCAACATGAACGATATGTCGGCAGTGGCTGTGGTGTTGAGCACCGGCACCCTGTGTTGTCTGCGTTTTATTAACATGTCAGTGAGATTTACGTATGTATCGTGTGGCACCGAACACTACGGCTGCAATGGCAGCTACTACCATCAATAGCGACGTTCCGACAAACATGCCCGAAGCACGCAACCAGAATGTGTCGGTATAGGCTGAGCCATTGACTTTGAGCGCATCGGTAGACGAGAGGGCAAACGTGAGCACCAGCAAGAGCAGCGTGCCCAACGCCACGCACACCGAAATGCGGCGTGCCGGAATGTTGTTGACCACACGGTTCTCGTCGCCGTTAATGCGCATTCCCCTTATCATGGTCCACACCATAAGCACCAGTGTGCCGCCCGTGAGCAACAGCATGAACGTCACTACAGCACCCGTAAGCAGCGGTGCGTTGTAGTCGAAGTTGTATTCGTAGGGCATGTCATAGCCTATAAGCCTGAACAGCAAGCCCAACACCACTATCAAGCCTATGAGCACATAGAATACAAAGCCCGAAAGGCGCTCGGTGGCATAGTGTCTGAAATCTATCTTCTTCATAATGTGAGTGCTTGTCAACCCTTATACTTCAGTATTGCGTCGAGCAGCGTTATGGCGCTCTCCTCCATCTGCGCTGTCAGATGGTCGATCTTTGACAGCACGTAGTTGTAGAACAGCTGCAATACCAGAGCCACGATAATACCGAAGATGGTGGTAATGAGTGCCACCTTCATGCCGGCAGCCACAATTGTGGGGTTGATGTCGCCCGCCAGCTGTATCTGTTCGAATGCCATAACCATACCGATAACCGTTCCCAAGAAGCCGAGCGACGGTGCCATGGCTATAAACAGAGTTATCCACGAGCATCCCTTTTCAAGATTGGCTGCCTGAACCGTGCCGTATGCCGCCACCGAACGCTCTATGTCCTCTATCGGAGAGTCAATGCGCAGCAGTCCCTGATAGCATATCGAGGCTACCGGACCGCGTGTGTTGCGACACTGGGTTTTAGCTCCTTCTATGTCGCCAGCCTCTATCTTGGCGTCTATCTCGCGCATGAAACGCTTGGCGTTAATCTCCGACAGGCTCAGATAGAGTATGCGCTCTATGCAGAAAGCCAGTCCCAGCACAAGCGCCAGGGCTACAAGCGACATGAACGAGGCGTCGCCCTCAATGAATTTCTCCTTCAACACTTGGTGAAAGCCTGCGCTTTCACCGTCGGCAAGTTCTTCGACCGGGGCTGCACAAGCCACAGCACCCTGAAAGAACCACATCAATACTGTTATGACCACAGCCGACAGAGCGGCGTGTCTTGCTGAAAATTTTCTCATACAATGCAAAATTACCTATTTATTTTCGTATATACGGGCGTTTGGGTGTGTTTTTATCACTCTCCGCCTTCTATATCTTTCAATATCGCAACGGCTTCGCTCACGGTTGGAACTCCCGTCACCACCATCGAGCGCTTGCCCTTCACCTCCTTAAGATTGCAGCGACGGGTGTGCGATGCTATGTAGGCAAGCATCTTGCCGAACGCCTGACTCTTGTAATAAGCAGAATCGGAATTGCTCACAAACTGCATCTGCATGCGGCCCTGCTTGAGTATTATCTTCTCACAACCGAGATGCTTGCCATACCGCCGCAGCGGTACTACCTGCAGCAACTCCTCGCCTTGCGGCGGAATCGTTCCGAAACGGTCGATCAATCGCTGGCGGTAAGCCTCCAACTGTGCGTCGTCGGCTATGTTGTCGAGTTCGCGATACAGCAGCATACGCTCCGAACTGCCCGGCACGTAAGGCTCGGGGAAGTACATCTCGAGGTCGCTCTCTATGGCACAATCCTCCACAAATTCGTCGCCAGAAATCTGTCTTCCCTGTGCAATCTCGGCTGCATACATGTCCTGGAATTCGTCGTTCTTAAGCTCGGTAACCGCCTGGTTCAATATCTTCTGATAGGTTTCGTAGCCCAGGTCTTCCATGAATCCGCTCTGTTCGGCACCCAGCAGGTTGCCCGCACCACGTATGTCGAGGTCTTGCATGGCAAGATTGAATCCGCTACCCAGTTCGGAGAAGTTCTCAAGAGCCTCCAATCGGCGGCGTGCTTCGGGTGTGAGCACCGACTTGGGCGGTGCCAGCAGATAGCAGAAAGCCTTGCGGTTGGAGCGTCCCACACGTCCGCGCATCTGGTGCAGGTCTGACAAGCCAAACTTATGGGCATCGTTTATGATGATGGTGTTGGCGTTGGAGATGTCGATGCCGTTCTCTACGATGGTGGTGGAGAGCAACACGTCATAGTCGTAATTCATGAAACCCACCAATATCTTCTCCAGCTCCTCCGGGTTCATCTGTCCGTGACCAATGGCCACACGGGCGTCGGGCACATAGCGGTGGATGAGGTTCCCGATCTCTTGCAGGTTGTTTATCCGGCTGCACACGATATAGGTCTGTCCGTTGCGGCTCATCTCAAAGTTTATGGCGTCGGCAATGGTCTCTCCGCTGAACGTCGTGAGCATGGTCTGTATGGGGTAACGGTTGGGTGGGGGAGTGCGCATGATGCTCATGTCGCGTGCTCCCATGAGCGAGAACTGCAACGTGCGGGGTATGGGCGTTGCCGACATGGTGAGCGTGTCGACATTGGTCTTGAGCTTGCGCAGTTTCTCCTTCGTTGCCACGCCAAACTTCTGCTCCTCGTCAATGATGAGCAGTCCGAGGTCTTTCCACACTACGCTCTTGCCGATGAGCTTATGCGTGCCTACCAAGATGTCGACCTTGCCGTCTTTCAGGTCTTCAAGCACCTGCTTTGTCTGCTTTGTCGTGCGGGCGCGGGAGAGGTAGTCGACTCTCACGGGGAAATCTTTCAGTCGCGACTGGAACGACTTGAAGTGTTGGTATGCCAGCACCGTTGTGGGCACGAGCACCGCCACCTGTTTCGAGTCGCATGCCGCCTTGAAGGCAGCTCTTATCGCCACCTCCGTCTTGCCGAAGCCCACGTCGCCACACACCAGACGGTCCATGGGTTTGGCTTGTTCCATGTCGGCCTTCACGTCCTGTGTCGCTTTCAGCTGGTCGGGCGTGTCTTCATAAAGGAAGCTGGCCTCGAGCTCATGCTGCATGAACGAGTCGCCGCTGAAAGCGAAGCCTTTCTCATGCCGGCGTTTGGCGTAGAGCTTTATCAGGTCGCGGGCAATGTCCTTGATCTTCTTCTTGGCCTTTTCCTTAAGGCGCTCCCATGCTCCCGTGCCAAGGGTGCTCAGACGCGGTGCCTCGCCCGTGGTGCTGCTGCGATACTTGCTTATCTTGTAGAGCGAGTGAATGCTCACGTCCACGATGTCGCCGCGTTGGTAAATTATGCGTATGACCTCCTGGTAGGAATTGCCTACAGGCACGCGCACCAGTCCGCCAAACTTACCGATGCCAAAGTCGACATGCACGATAAAATCGCCCGGCTCCATCTCTTGCAGCTCTTTCATGGTGAGCGCCATCTTGCCCGCCCTTGCCGTGTCGCTCTTCAGACTGTACTTGTGGAAACGGTCAAAGATCTGATGGTCGGTGAAGAAGCAAGCCCTTATGGTGTTGTCGGCAAAGCCCTCGTGCAGCGTGTGGTCCACGGGTGTGAAGGGCAGGTCCTCGCCTTTTGTCTTTACCTCGTCCGAGTCGAAAATGTCGCGCAGACGACGTGTCTGCTTCTCGCTGTCGGCAAGGATGTAGATCTTGTAGCCCATGAGCACATAGTCGGCGAGCGACCGTGTGAGCAACTCAAAGTTTTTGTGAAACAGCGGTTGCGGTGTGATCTCAAACGTTATTGTTGCCTGTGGGGTGCCGAGCGGCCTGTGCCCCATGTCTATTCGTCTGAATGCAGCAATGCCTTCCTTGAAGCGTGTGCCGCTCACCAGTTGGGTGTCGCGGCTCAGCGACCTCATGATCTCTTTCTTCTCCTCTTCTGTGGCGCCCTCCAAGCGCTCTGCTACAGCCTGTTGTGCAAATCCTTCGTCGTAGATGCGTGCTATGGTGTCGGCCACATAAGCCAAATCTTTCACGGCCACAATGGTGTCGGCAGGGAGGAAACTGGTCAGGGGCATCTTCTCTTCCGTCATCTTGGCAAGCTCTGGCACAATCTCCACCGCGTCTTTCTTGTCCTTCGACAGCTGATCCTCAACGTTGAACGTGCGTATGGTGTCGATCTCGTCGCCGAAGAAGTCGATACGGAACGGCAGCTCCGAGCTGAACGAATAGACATCGAGGATGCTTCCGCGAACGGCAAACTGTCCCGGCTCATACACATAATCCACTTGTTCGAAGCCAAACTCGCGCAGCGTCTTCTCCGTCTCCACAATGTCAACGGTCTGGCTCACGGCGAGCGACAGCGTGCGCTCATCGAGTCGTTGCTTCGACACCACCAGTTCGCTCAGCGCTTCGGGGCATGTCACGATGTAAAGGGCTTTGCTTGCCTTGCTGCTTCCTGCCTTTGCGTTCTCAGCCTTGCTTCTTGCTTCTTCGTTCCCAGCCTTGCTTATAGCTTCAGCGTTCCCGGCTTTGCTTATTGCTCCAGCGTTCCCGGTCTTTCTGTTTCCCTTTTCGTCATATCCGTTGTTTCCTCCTCTTTGTGCCAGTCGGCTCAGCACCTCTGTGCGCAGAATTTCGCTTCCTGCATCTCGCTGTCCATATTTCACGGCGCGTCGATAGGAAGAAGGGTAGAACAGCACCTGTTGCGTGCCCATGAGTTGTGTGAGGTCATGGTAGAAATAGCCTGCCTCGTCGGCATCTTGCAACACGAACATTATGGTGTCGGCATGTCGGTCTGCCAAAGCGGAGAAAAACATAGGGCCAGATGAGGCCAACAGTCCCTTCAGGAAAACGGTCTTTACGGTCTTGTCTTCCAGCATCTTTACAAGGGCTCCACATTGTGGCATGCCTCCATAAATGTCTCTAATTTCTTTTATTTCCATCTAACAAACAGGTGTGTTCTTGTAAAACTGCTACAAAAGTAGCTAAAAAACATGAGATAAAGCCGTGAGAAACTAAAAATCAGAGCTTCCGCTATGAGGTTAACAGGTTTTTGTTTTGCGAATCCAAATATTCTGCTTTAAAAATAAAAAAGGTGTAGCTTGGAAATGCTACACCTTATTATGTGATCTCGTTGGGATTCAAACCCAAGACCTTCAGAACTTTTTCTCAACCAGATCTTTCTGCTCATTAAACACAAAAGGAGAGCCAACAAGTGACTCTCCTTTTTATTATGTGATCCCGTTGGGATTCAAACCCAAGACCTTCAGAACCGGAATCTGACGCTCTATTCAGCTAAGCTACGGGACCATTGCACCTGCCTACTTGTGAGTAAGCGAATGCAAAGGTACAAAATTAGTTTCAAATCCACACACATCACAATTAAAATTGTTGATGTGCAGTGGATTTGACGACGACTACTTATTTTTTATAATCTACTCTTACTACTCTGAATCCAACGTTGGCATACCTACCAGTTCCCTCACGTGCATCATCGCAATATTCGCTGCGACATGCATCACGACTTGAATCCCAGCTACCGCCTTTCACCAGATAATTGCCATCAGCATCCAATGTGGATGTCCATTCCCAGCAATTGCCCCAAAAGTCAATGCCACCACAATTACCCTTCGACCCAGCATAAGCATCAACCGAAGTCAGTCCGCTTTCTACGAAATTAGCGTTCATGTTCACATCCTTTGGCATATGACCTGCTGCCAAAATCCATTCGTATTCGGTAGGCAGACGATAAGCGTGCGCATTGTCATTGGCAGTCAGCCAGTCGCAATAGGCTTTTGCTTCATCGTAGCTCACATTTGTCACTGGATAGCGTTCATGTCCCTCTTCGTATGTAAAGTCTTTATTGAATGTAGCATACTCAGCATTGGTCACTGGAGCATAGCCTACGTATGCATTTTCGTCGGTAGCACCTTTCAGCACAAGCCATTCATCATCAGGATTGTCATCAGTACGTGAGTCAATCAAGCTAAGAAAGCGTTGTGTAAGGCGTTCGTCGCGATTGTTCACCATTTCGTCTACAATACCTTGCATCTCGTCTATGAGATACTGGTGATGAGCTTCACGTTCGAGTTGGCGGAGTTTGGCCTTCTTGCGTGCCACAACCTTGTCGTAGCGCACTCCCATTTGGTCATAGAGTGCATTATATGTATCTATGCAGGGATTCTTCTTGTATTCTCTAACCAGATCCTTGGTCTTTTGATCCAGCTCTGGACGTTCTTCTTCCACAAGTGGCGCATCAGGATCGTCAAACTCCAATTCGCTTTCGTTGAGGTCGAGTGGCGAAATGAACTTACCCGCCTCAATGGTTTGATGTACCCCAAAGAATGGTGCCACCTTTCCATCCTTGTATATCGAAAGACGATAACCACCGCTTACATCACACGGGAAGGTTGTGACATAGTAGTCTTTGCCAGGAACAAGAGTTCCGTTATCAGGAGCATAGAATGTCAGAATACTATTGTTGCGATTGCCTGCAAGAGGATAGCCGTCAACGCTTTCTATTTCCAAGTGGTCGATACCCTCCATATTGAAGTTAAGACGCAAACCTCCAAACGACGTCTCCATCAGAGGTTTGTTTGTTTCATTGTCGTAGCCAAGAACATCGGTTGCAATCTGATTTGTTTGAATGGTCACATTTGGTGAATCACCATTGTACGAAACCTCTACAACACAGTCTTTACCTAAGTCACTATTCACAGCCATTCCATTTATATCGCTAAGCTTAAATGTCTTGTCCATGACAGTAAGTGCTGTGCCGTCTTGGTAAGTCATGTCGCCGATCTTTGAAGCAGGAAACACATAGTTGACTCCCGCCACCTTTATGTTAAAGGTTTGTGCTACGGCCGATGTAGTAAGTCCGAAAGCCAGAAGTGCGAAGAATATCTTTTTCATCTTGATTCTATTTTATATGTTCCACTCTTCGTTTTGACAATATACACGCCTTTCTTCATTTGATTCTTGTCCACCAGATTGCCCTGCATATCGTATATGGCTATCACTTCCTGCTTGTCTATGAGTTTCGTAAGATTGATGCCCGTAGACATTGTTTCGTCGGAAACCGAGAAATACATCTTTTTCAGATTTGACAGTATGAAGGTTTTATTGCCTGCCACAAGTGTGTTGCCATCTATGCCAAGTGTAAGAGCAGAAATGTCGACAGAAGTCTTGCCACCATCTGTGGTTTCAAACGTAATGTATTTATAGTCATCTGCCATTGCAGAGATACTGCATGTTGCAAAAATGGCCATAACCAATGATTTCTTCAACAAATATATGACACCCATAATCTTTTGCTTTATTTATCAGTTCTTCTTATGTGCGAACACCTTGTCGAGTCGTGGTGTGGTGTAACTATTCTTGCAAGTGTCCTCGTGAGTCCATCCTTCTTCGGTCTCGATACTTGCATCCACACCCGACGCTTTAAGCTGAGCGATGAAGTCAATGGCGTTCTGCATATTCATAAGAACATCGGCTGTGCCCATAACAGTCAGCACTGGAGTCTTGCTTGTATATTCGCCAACCTTCGAAGGGTCGCCAGCCACAGGCATAGCAGCAGCAAACAAGTCAGGAAAGGCTGCAAGCATACCCCATGTACCGGTACCACCCATTGAACCGCCGAATATGTATATCTGCTTGGCATCAACCTTGCCATCTTCAACATACTGAGAAATGAGCGTATTGAGCACATACTTGGCAGGTCCAATCCAGTATTGGCGTAAAGGACACTGCGGTACAATCATTATGGCATTCTTGTGCTGTTGCTTCAGATAATCGGTTATAGAGTCGATGCCCGGTTCGCTCATCTGCTTCTCGTTGTCATTGCCTGCACTTGTACCACCATGCAAATAGAGTACAAGACACGGCTTGTCAGTGCTAACTCCGTCCGATACCGACAGTTCATGATAGGGGATTGTCATCTCGGCAGTGGTTATCGAGTTCTTTGTATCGGTGACGGTCATGTTGACCTGTGGCACCTCTTCAGATGCGCCTTCTGTTGTATCATCGTCACCGCCACACGATACAAGTCCCAACGACATTACTGCCGAAATGAAATATAAGCAAAGTCTTTTCATGGTTTTATCTGTTTCTATTGCCTCTGTGCTGTGCCAGACGCTTCATCATATTCTTCTCCATCTTATATACACGCTGAATCTGAGTCTGCGTCAGAAACTTTGAGTATTCCTTGTAATACTTCTTTCGTATGTCAAGAATCTTATCACTTATCTCAAAGCGCTTCTTTATGTCCTGTTCGGTCTGCTCTTCATTATTGTTGAAGTTGCGACGAGGACGCGGACCAAGAGCCCATACCTCCTTCTGACATTGAATGTAGGTATTGATAAACTTTGTTGTGGTCTCATTGTCGAGTGAAAGATCTTTGGCAATGTACTGTGCCTGCTTCTCTGCGAGTTGTTCGCGAGAAATGCGTTGCTTATGGTTGGGTGCCTGAGCAAATGAGTTGAGTGTAATCATCGTCATTGCGACGACCAACATCATTACATTAAATATCCTTTTCATAATATATAATTATATTATTGTTATACTTTTATAGACTTAATAGTTGAGGAAAACATCATCCTGATACACATCCAATATGTATGTCTGGTCGCTTTCCGAGAGTTGGGTGAAGGCCTGTTCTACGTCATGCATGCTGCATGAAGCTACTGACGGCTTTGGTGAGAACAAGTGTATGCAGATAACAAACATAGCAGCAACGGCAGCTGCTGCCGACAGCGATACGGGCCAAAGCATCTTACGGACATGGCGCTTGCTCGCTTTAGAGTCCGTATTCTTTGGAGTGCTATCTTCTACAGCATCAAGGATGTTGCTCTGCATCTTGGCGAAGAAATCGTCAGGAGTAGAGTACGGCATACGTTTGCCCACTTGGTTGAAATCGAAATTCTTATCCATATCCTTAATCGTTTGAGTTCATATACTTTATTATTTTCTCTTTGGCAACATGATAGCTTGCCTTGATACTTGTGGCTGTCGAGTCGGCAATCTTGGCTATTTCGTCAAATGCGAGTTCGTCATAGTAACGCAGGTTGAATGCCAACTGCTGCTTGGGCGGTAGCGACAATATCGCCTTTTGTAGTTTCACCGCCAGCTTGTCGGCATAATCTACATAATTGTCGGCAGCTATGAGACTCACGCCTGTAGAAATATCGTCGAGCGAAACCGTCTCCTGCCGACGCTTGCTTATGAGTCGCAGTGCCTCATTAGTGGCAATGCGATACAGCCATGTGCGCAAGGAACTGTCACCTCGAAACTGTCCAAGCGAGCGGAACATCCTCACAAACGTCTCTTGTGTGGCATCCTGAGCATCATCGTGAGACACCACCAGTCGGCGGATGTGCCAGTAGACAGGCTCCTGATACTTGTTCAGAAGCATTCTGAAGCCTGTCTCACGGCTTGTGTTCAGTGTTTCGATTATCTCTTTGTCGTTTGTCGTCATAGTGTCGACTTCTTATCAGTTATTTATTGTTTCTATTTGTTGTTATCGCCAGCTTCTCACAGGTGCCACTCTTTTCATTGTCTTGTAACGTCTGTGATGCTTGTGGTGTTTCTTGCACGTGCATCCACATTGTTTTACTACAACTGTTGTAGCGGGTCTTACATGATGACAATACATGCGATAATGCCGTGGACGAGCCGATGCTATGCAGCAAACCGACGCCATGAGGACAATCATCAAAGTCTTTCTCAAATTAATTATTGTGTTCATAATCCTATCCTTTTAAATGATTAATATAGTGTCGTTCGCCAATCAAACGGGCCCGTTTTCTTGAACGTTACATCTATTTGACCTTGACAATCATAAAAAGTAAAAAACGTGGGGGTATTTATTTGTCCAATAATTTGACGGCTGTGTCTAATTATTGGACATTATGTTTTATGAGCCTTTTGTGCTAATTTTCTGATTATCAGTAGAATTATAGTTTTGGCACAGCCCTTGTCCTTATAATGTCAAAATAATGACGATTATGAAAAGAATAGTATTACTGATAGGATGGTTGATGGTTGCGTCAGTAGTCTCGGCACAGAGTTGGAGTCTTGACGACTGCATGAGGTATGCAGCAGAGCATGCTACGGATGTGAAGCGTGAGACTATCAACGCACGCCAGCGCAAGCAAGACTACCAACATGCTGTGGCTGCTTTCTTGCCTACTGTAGCTGGTGGAGTGCAGGGGCAGTATGCTTGGGGACGAAACATCGACCCTGAGACCAATACATATAATAATGTGACGACATTCAACAACTATTATCAGCTTTATGCCGAACTGAATGTGTTTGACGGTTTCGCTACAATCAATGCTTTCAAGCAGGCTCGACTGAGCCGTAACTTTTCTGCTACGGCGATGCAGAAGATGCAAGACAATATAGCTATCGACGTGATGCAGAAATATGTGGATGCTGCATACGCTGAGGCAAGCATACAGATAGCAAGTGAGAAGTTGAGTGAGAGCCGACGTATGCTGGCTAAGATGCAACGTCTGTATGAATTGGGCGAGAAAGGACGACCAGATGTGGTGCAGATGGAATCGCAGGTGGCTGAAGACGAATACAGTCTTACGCATCAGCAGAATGTGGCACGGCAGAGTCTGCTGGCTTTGAAATCGGCTATGAATTATCCCATAGGTGATGAACTGAAGCTTGATATTCAATCAAAAGATAATGAGAAAAGCCTTGCATCATGTCAGCTTACTATAGGCGACAAGCTGAACTCTGAAACTATCTATCAGAGTTTCCTGAATATCTCTCCCGATATGAAGTCAGCAGAGTATGAGGTGGAGCGGGCACGTTATGACTATAAGATAGCAAAGGGCAGATTGTTGCCCTCGCTCTCGCTCAGTGGTGGCATCACTACCAACTATTACAAGAATCTCTCTCAGAAAGGGCAATACGATGGTTTTGCCTCTCAGTTTCGCAACAATCGAGGCGAATACCTCGCATTGACCCTTTCGATACCTATTTATAATAGCGATAAGCATGTATAAAGAAACTGTTATAGAAAAAAACGATAAATGCAAAGTTTACGAAATTATACCGAGTAAAAATTTGGGAGATTTTAGAACGGGAGCTATGGATTTTTCGCTTAAAGGAGCGAGAATTAGGCTTGAAGAAGGCTATAAAGATACGATTAAAATATTAAAACCTATTTTTAAAATGGGTAAAATGCAAGTCAAATCTTTATTTTTAAATAAAAAAATGTATAGAGATGAAATTAAAAATGATATAAATAAAAAAGCGCTTAAAAACGAATTGCATAAAGCTATAGAAGATTTGAATATAAATAAAGAAAATTTTGAATAAATTTTTATGTCTAAATTATACATTTGATAAAAATCGATTTTAACGCCATTGTGATTGCATTAAATATTTTATTCTTTTTTTGTAAAAATATAGTAAAAAGAACATAATTTTTTGCTTTCTTTTACAAAAACCATTTCTTTTTGGCATCTGCCTATCTTCATAAAAGCTAATCCCATAGAATATGGTGAACTTTAGTCCGACATATTTATTTACTAAATATAAATTATTATTATATCTCATACTCTCTAAAATCTTTTATGCTTTCAATATCTTTTTTCTCATAATCTTTAAGAGGAATTTTATTTCTTATCGCAGCGTAAATTGTCGGAACGATTATAAGAGTAAAAGCAGTCGAAACTATAAGTCCGCCTAATATCGCAAGAGATAAAGGCTGATACATTTCATTTCCGCTTCCGCTTGCCAAAGCCATAGGCAAAAGCCCTAAAATAGTAGTAAGCGAAGTCATTAAAACAGGACGCAATCTCCTTGGTCCCGCAATTAACGCCGCTTTATCTCCGTTTATTTTCTTTTCATGCATTAATTGATTCATATAATCTATTAAGACAATTCCGTTATTAACTACAACTCCGATTAAAACGATTATTCCTATTCCGCTATAAACGCTTAAAGTTTGTCCAGTAATTAATAATAACAAAATCGAACCAGCAAAACCGAAAGGAATAGCCAAAGCTATAACGAAAGGCGCTATAAAAGATTCAAATTGACTTGCCATTATAGAATAAACCAAAACCAAAGCGAGTATTAAAGCTTGTAAAAGTTGTCCAAAAGCTTCGTTCATATCTTCAAAATCTCCGCTATAATTTACACTAAATCCCGAAGGAATAAATACTTCATTTTTTATTTTATTTTGAATATCCGCTATTATTTCATTTAAAGCTCTGCCATAACCCGATGCCGTTATAGTCGTTATTCTTGCGCTGTCCTTTCTTTCTATTTCCG
>OQVZ01000249.1_pt1 | contig 20375 bp, 15 predicted proteins | sample 1691571 | NCBI WGS metagenome assembly OQVZ01 (sample SAMN03418261, study PRJEB22391) | human gut metagenome | biome: human-gut; feature: organic feature; material: feces | host: Homo sapiens | place: Tanzania | collected 2013-01
GTTTAACAAGAAATAAAAAATCGGCCTTGTAGGTATCTACAAGGCCGATTTTCGTGATTCGGTTGGGATTCGAACCCAAGACCCACAGCTTAGAAGGCTGTTGCTCTATCCAGCTGAGCTACCGAACCATCCTGATGTTTCATCACTTGAGTTGCCTCTTCGTGAAGAACGGACTGCAAATATAGGCATTTTTTGTTTAATGGCAATATTTTTTTCACGAAAGTTTCGAGATTTTATTGTCGATGCCGGGTCGCGCTGACAGGAAAAACCTGCAAAACATCCACTTTTATAAATTTTAATAGAAGAAAATCCCACTTTACCATGCAAATCCCAATTTTCTAACTTATTGAAAAATACGCGTATAAAGATTTGTGACCAAATATTTCGTCCACTTTTTGTCCACTCGTTGCAAAACGTTTTTACTTAGACTGTAATTTTGCATGAAAAGGTGGAGCAATCCGCACATAATTATTCTATAACCAATAAAGTTATGCGTAAATTTTTAGTTGTATTGCTTATGTTTGCCAGCGTGCTAGCCTTCGCTCAGCAACATAGTGTCAATGGAACGGTCAAAGACCAGAACGGACAGCCCGTCGTAGGACTGACCGTATTGGAGCAGGGCACCAAGAACGGTGTCATCACTGATGTCGATGGCCGCTATGACATCAGAGTATCATCATCAGAATCAGTTCTGGAATTTTCCGCATTGGGCTATTCTACAGTAACCGAGAAAGTCGGCGGACGGACTAACATTGACGTAGAAGTCAAGGAAACCGCAATTGCCCTCGACGCAGTCGTGGCGATCGGATACGGTTCGGTGAGAAAGAAAGACCTCACCACGGCGGTTTCGACGGTCAATACCGAAGACATGGCATTGAGACCGGTCACTGACGCATCAGGATTCATCCAGGGAAAAGTTTCCGGAGTCCAGGTGACACAGACCAGCGGACAGCCGGGAAGCGGTATGGTCATCAGAGTCAGAGGTGCATCATCCATCTCATCTACCAATGACCCTCTCTACGTCGTTGACGGAGTGCCTGTCGGAACAGGAAACTATGCGATCTCATATCTCTCACCTAACGATATCGAGTCAATGCAGATCCTGAAAGACGCCTCATCTGCAGCGATTTACGGATCACGTGCAGCCAACGGCGTCGTGCTCATCACTACCAAGCAGGGCAGCAAGGGCAAAGGACCGAAGATCAATTTCAGCGCATATGTCGGACTCTCAAATGTGACCAAGACATACGACGTCCTCAATGTCGACCAGTACCGCGAACTCCAGAAAGAAATCGGCGTTGCCAATGTCCCTGAAGGACTCAAGGACGAAACCGACTGGTTTGACGAGACTTACCGCACAGGAATTACACAGAACTACCAGGTTTCAGTATCGAATGCAAACGACAAGACCCGTTACTACATGAGCCTCGGCTACAGCAACGAGCAGGGTATCCTGAAAGTCGCATATAACAAGAGGTACAATGCCAAAGTCAATCTCGAATCAGATCTCTTCAAATGGATCACCGTCGGAATGGACGTGGCATACTCCAACTACAAGAACAACGGCATCATCTCAGGTACAGGTTCCAACAGAGCCGGTGTTGTCCTTTCAGTAATCAACACCCCTACATATGCCAAGCCTTGGAGCGAAACCAACCCTGACTGGTACTGGACACAGTTCTACGGAGCCAACCTTACTACTCCTTCAGAGAACCTGGCCAGAACAGAAAACAACTTCGAGCAGACCGACAGGGCAGTGATGTCAGCATTCGCGCGCATCAACTTCACCAAGCACTTGAACTTCAAGAGCACCGTCAGCATGGACCGCCGCTGGGTTCACAGCTACTCTTTCCTTGATCCTATCCATACATCATACGGCAGGACACAGCACGGAGAAGCATCTGACTCCAGAAGCGACGACAGAAGAATGGTTTACGATAACATATTGAACTACAATAATGTATTCGGAAAGCACTCGCTCGAACTCATGGGCGGTATGTCAGCCACAACTTCAGACTGGCAGCAGCTCTCAGGCTCAAGAAACTACTTCTCCGCAGAAAACAACAACGTGCTCTTCGGACTGAACGGAGGTAACAAGGGCGGCCTCAGAGGCCAGAGCCAGAGCTGGAGCGAATGGGCAATCATGTCATACCTCGCCCGTGCAGCCTACAACTTCGACAGCAGATACTACCTCACCGTAGCGTTCAGAGCCGACGGCTCCTCAAAGCTTGCGCCGGGACACAAATGGGGATATTTCCCGTCAATGTCAGCAGCATGGAGAATTTCAGGCGAAAACTTCATGAAAGACGTAAGATGGCTGAATGACCTCAAACTCCGTGTGGGCTGGGGACAGCAGGGTAACCAGGAAGGCCTCAGCGACTATGCTTGGCAGCAGATGTACTCTACCAACTACTATGACTGGACAGATTCCAAATATGCTGACGCGGTTCCTACACTCGGAGGAAAATCCAACATCGGCAACAGGGAACTCACATGGGAGACCACATCACAGTGGGACCTCGGTCTGGATCTGTCCGTGCTTAACAGCAGACTCACATTCACTTACGACGTCTATCGCAGATATACCAAGAACCTGTTGATTACCGTCCCTATGCCGTCTCCATATTCTGACCTCATCAGAAATGACGGAGAGATGAGCAACTGGGGTATGGAATTCGCGATTTCATCTGTCAACTTCGACAAGAACGACTTCAGGTGGACAACCGATTTCAACCTTTCATTCAACCGCAACAAGGTCGAGAAGCTCACACTCCAGAAAGTGTATAACTATACCTCCACATCCGAGGCGCTCAGCGAGCAGGTCGTAAGGATGACAGAAGGAAAACCTCTTTCATGCTTCTACGGACTCACAGCCAAAGGCGTTGACCCTGAGACCGGTATGATTGTCTATGAGGACTACAACAAAGACGGCAAGATCAATTCTTCTGACCGTCACTACATCGGCGATGCCAACCCTGACTTCATCTGGGGTATGACAAACACTTGGAGCTATAAGGGACTGAACCTCAGCGTTCTCCTCACAAGTTCCATCGGAAACGACATCTACAATGCATCCAAGATCGAAATGATCGGTATGTACAACGGTTCAAACCAGATTACCGATGTCCTCCGCAGATGGCGTGTCCCTGGACAGGTGACAGACATCCCTAAGGCAGGCGAAGTGGATAACCTCAAGGCTTCCACAAGATGGATTGAGAACGGCTCTTATCTGAAGATCAAGAACATCACTCTCTCTTACGACTTCTCCGGCAAGTTCCTCAAGAAGCTGAATCTCACCAAGATACAGCCGTACATCACACTCGCCAACATGTTTACATTCACCAAATATTCCGGATACGACCCAGAAATGAGCCAGTACTCAAGCGCTACAAGCATGGGAATTGACTGGGGTACATACCCTAACGTCAAGACTGTGACATTCGGTGTCAATGTGGATTTCTGATGACTAAGGAGGCATTAATATGAAAATTATAAATTTGATTCTTTCGGCGGCTGTCGTTGTGGCATTCCAGGCTTGCGACCTGGACCTGAATCCTCACACATCATACAATGAAAACAATGTGAATGTGAAGAATGACAGCGAAAGCCAATATTCTACCAGAACGGATATGTTGGGACTTCGCAACTCCCTGTACAACAGCTGGGTAAAAGACATTCAGGAAAAAGGATACATGGACTGGCTCATCACTACCGAGACCAGGAGCGACAACGCTTACTGCGGCAGCCCGTCCACCGGAGCGATCGTAGCCATCGAGGCCAACAATCAGGATCCGGCCAATTCCAATGTCGCCCGCGACTGGGACTGGTACCTCAAGCAGATAAGCAACGCCAACAACATTATCTGCAACATTGACAATATCTTCGAGAAAGATACTTCCGCAGTGAAGATGACTCAGAAAGAGCACGACGAGTGGAAATCCGAGGCATTGTGCTGGAGGGCTTTCAACCTCTTCAGGATGGCCCAGCTCTGGGGCGACGCTCCTATGATTACCGTCATCCCTCCTGAAATCACATCGGAGAACATCGAGGACGTTTACGAGGACTATTATCCGAAACGTACTCCTGTCGATGAGATTTACGGACAGGTAATCGAAGACCTCAACTACGCCTGCGACAATGCTCCTGATGTCAATGCTTCTGACAAGTATCTGTTCTCCAAGGCTTTCGCGCATGGTTTGAGGGCGAGAGTCTATGCCGAGAAGCAGCGCCAGGACTGGAATCAGGTCATCAATGACTGTGTGGCAGTCGAGGGCATGGGCTTCTCACTCGTGGACAATTACGGCGACCTCTGGGGATATAACGACGATGATGCCGTAAGAAACACCAAGGAATCCATCTTCGAGGTCACCTGGTCACGCAACTCCGGAAACTGGGTATGGATGATGTATCACCGCAATGCCTACAACCCTTCAGACAGTTACTCTTGGGCGAAATGGTCCACACCTTCCAGAAATCTCGCAGCCGCTTATGATGCGGCCGGCGATACTGAAAGAAAGAATGCTACCATCGTTTACGACGAATGCGGCTGGAGCCTCTACTATCCTGCAGCAAAATATGCATTTATGCACAAGGTCCCTACCAATGCCAGCAGCATGATCCTCATGCGTCTCGGTGAAATCTATCTTCTTCATGCTGAGGCTCTTGTGATGACAGGCGACTTGGACAACGCATACATCTATACGAACAAGACCAGAAACAGGGCCGGACTGGCAGACCTTCCTCTTTCAGTGAAGAGCAGCAAAGAGTCAATGCTGAAGGCCGTTCTGGACGAGCGCAGACTTGAGCTTGCCTTTGAAGGCTTCCGTTTCTTCGACCTTGCCCGTCACGACATGATCAAGGATGTGCACAATTCAATGTCAGATCCTTCGTCACCGAACTATGATTCATATTGGCAGAAACGCACACCGCTTACGGATGAAACCATTCTGTTCCCGGTACCTCAGACTGCCATTGACAAGAACTCGAATTTGACACAAAACCCTGGATATTAGACATGAAGTATTCTTCTATTTGTGCTTTTTTGGCGATGGCGTTCATGATGTCATGCAGTTGCGATTCGAAAAACTCGCCACAGACTCCGGACCCTACACCTGAGCCGACACCGACACCCCAGCCTGCAGTTGAAGGAGCCTACTCTTATACGACAACTGCGGATAAGTCCAGCCTCTTCGCGGAGAAAACAATCTCTTTCGGAAAGACTGCATCAATGTCACCATATGCGGTACGTTTCACTGACGATACCTATCAGACTGTTGACGGTTTCGGTGCAGCATTGACAGTAGCCTCCTGCTACAACATCCTGAAAATGCCTCAAGACAAGAGGGAGGCCTTCCTGAAACATATGTTCGATACCGAGACTGGCATAGGCAGCTCATTGATAAGGGTTTGCATCGGCGGCTCGGACTTTTCCATCGAGCGTTTCACATGGTGCGACACCAAGGGAATCGAGAACTTCGCTCCGGCAGAATATGACTTGAAATATGTCATTCCGGTATTGAAGGAAATCAAGAAGATCAATCCTTCGCTCAGAATAATCGGCTCCCCTTGGACAGCTCCGCGATGGATGAAGAAAGCGGTCAACTCCGATATCGACTGGTACAGCTGGACTGGAGGTACACTCAAGCCTTCATGCTATCAGGACTATGCCGAATACTTTGTGAAATGGATTCAGTACATGAAGTCGCAAGGACTTGACATCTATGCCGTTACGCCGCAGAATGAACCGCTCAACGCAGGTAATTCAATGTCGATGGTAATGCATTGGGACGTGGCCAGAGACTTCATCAAGACAGCCTTGGGCCCTGCCTTCAAGAAGGCCGGACTGGACACCAAGATTCTCGTGTTCGACCATAACTACAATTATGACAACATGAGTGACCAGGCCCAGTATCCGCTCAAGATATATGCTGATGCCCAGGCTTCCGCCTACATCGCAGGTTCCGCATGGCACAACTACGGCGGAAACGTGTCCGAACTGGACAAGATAGTAGCCGGAGCCCCTGACAAGGAACTGTATTTCACCGAGGCCTCCATCGGCACCTGGAATTACAACTTCAGTTCTTGTCTTATCAATGACATGAGAGATATCTTCTTCGGCCTTCTCAAACGCGGCGGAAAAGGTGTCACCCTGTGGAATCTCATGCTGGACGAAAACAAGGGTCCATATACTGATGCCGACGGCTCATGCAAGACATGTTATGGTGCAGTGACCATAGCCTCTTCCGACTATTCGTCACTGGAGTATTACACTCATTACTATAACATTGCACATTGCTCCAAGGTTATAGAACAGGGTGCGGTCAGAATCGGAACCAAAGGCTATACCGCCGACGGACTGGACTATCTCGTGTTCAAGAACCCTGACAATTCCTATGGCGTGATTATTCTCAATGAAAATTCTGATGCAAGGCAGCTTGTATTCATTTCAGCGGAACATTCTGTGAAATGCGACGTCCCTGCCAAGTCGATAGTTTCTTTGAAATGGAAAGATTAAAAGATTAGAACAATGAACAAGATATTGAAAACTATGGCATTGCTTGCAGTGCCAGCAACAGTTGCCGTTTCCTGCAAAGATGACGGAATGGACGTCAAATTCACGGACAAGGGTCCTGAAATGACGATTGAAAGTTGCGCAACTGAAGCTTTCATGGGCGATTCAGTAAGATTCTCCATAAAGCTGAACGACGAGTTCCCTCTTTCTACATTGAAGGCGAAACTCCTCTTCGACGGCACATCTGTCAGCGATCTGACAATCCGTACCAAGACATACGGAACCTATGACGCGGCCATCTTCGTCCCTCTCCTTAAGGACATTCCGGACGGAACCGCCGAAATTACCTTTACCGCGCAGAATACCGGTCTGGGAATAACAGAAGAGACGGTTGAGGTCAATGTCAGCAGACCGGCCCCTTCGACATTGACACTTCTCTCCGGTGGCAAGGAATACACCATGACGAAGAGCGGCGACTTCTCTTATGAGGTGACTGACGCGTTCCCTGCAGAGGCTTCTGCATTGATCAAATGCGTGCCTGCAGCCGGTCAGCCTGCGATTTGGCTCGGATGGGACGGCTCAGCGCTGAAACCTGTCGCTGCCGAATCTTCAAGCACGATTCCGTTCACTGCCGTAAAGAGCGGCACATACAAGATTACAGCTGACCTCATGTCACTGTCGGCATCTCCGTTCGGCAGCATCACTTCTGCATTGTCAGAGTCTGCCAATGTGGAACTGCTCAACCTTCTCCAGGGCTCGGAAATCAAGTTTGCCGGCATTGACAAACCTGACCAGTGGAATCTGGACTATGATTTCTTTACTCTCAATGCAGATAATACTGTGACATTCAAGGCGGTGGACGGACTTTACAAATTGACTGCTGACTTCAGTGGCAAGTTTATAAAGGTAGAGGCGATGGCAGACAAGGACAACTATGCTACTTTGGATTCAAAGGGTGCAATCTGGGCCATCGGTGCTGGCATCGGAAAACCTGGCATCGGTCCGTCTTGGAACACTGACGACGGTGTATGGTGCATGGCACAGACCGAGGAAGGTGTTTACAGAATCACATTGACGGCAGGCGCCTCTATCGCGCAGACAGGATTCTCATTCAAGCTCTTCGGTCAGAGAGGCTGGGGCGACGAGTTCGGTTCATACGCTTCTTTCAATGATGAGACCGGCTTGTTCAAGGTCACTTCTGCAGGCAATATCGAACCTGCATCTGACGGTACTTCGCTCGAATCCGGCAAGGCATACCAGTTCATTTTTGACACCAATGCGGGAGTCAGCGCTGCGAAACTCACCATCAAGACTGTTGAAATTCCTGTCAATTCATTGGATATCAAGGTAAACGGAGTTCAGGCAAGCCGTCTGTCGGCAACACATTACAGCATCAAGTCCATCGCATTGAACAAGGACGAGGCCATCACCATCTCAGGTGTGGAAGACCTTGCAAACTGGTACCTCGATCCGGACTTGTTCTACCTCGACGGAGCTTTTATAAAGCTCAATGTCGTAAGCGGCACATTTGCAGTGGATCTGTATCTCGACTACGGTTATGCGACTCTGCGCAGGCTTGCTGCTGACGGTTCCGAGGCTACAATCAAGGACGGTGCGCTCTGGATGATGGCCTGGGGAGTTGCCAATCCGGTGATGACCAGCCAGTTCGCCTTCAATCCTGGTGCTGCATTCTGTATGGCTCAGGTTCGCCCGATGGTGTTCCAGCTTACCGGAACTGCTGTGGATGAGAAAGACGGAACCACTCTCGGCGGAAGATTCAGATATGACTACATTTCTGCGAAGTACTTCGGTCAGGACGGCTGGGGCTCAGAGAAAGGTAAGATTCTCGGTGATGCAGGAAGTGTGAAATACACGGACAGCGCAGCTGAATTCTTCGATACTACAGTCGGTTTGAACGACAACATCGGTCTCAAGGAAGGTGTCCAGCTGGAAAAAGGCTCAGTGTATGTCCTTACCATTGATCTTTCTACTACTGCTACAGACGGTGTAGAATTGATTGACTTCAAGAAAATCAAATAATTGAACAGTGGAGTTCCGCGAATGCGAAACTTGTAGACAAAACCTATTTATCCGAAGGTCCGGCGTCCAGAACAGATGCCGGACTTTTCTTTTTTACGCGGCTTTGAGTATCTTCGCAGAATATTTGGGGAAATACCGCCGTATCGACGTATGAAGAAATTTGCATATATAATTCTGATCTTGTGCCTGTACTCCTGCAGGCATGAAACCGGCATAGTGAGGGAGACTATAAACGAACTCGATGCGACATTGGAGATGAAGGAGACCTATGAAAAGGCTTTCGACTCCCGTATCAAATCCATCCGGGAAGTTTACCGCTCCGACAGAAGTTACGAAAATCAGATTGCGTTCAATTTCAGGATGGCAAACGAGTTCCGTTCGAACAACTTCGACTCCACTGTTTTCTTTCTCGCATCCAACAAGAGGCTTGCTTCGCAACATGATGACAAAGAGCGTCTTGCGGCTGCAAATCTTTTACTTGTAGAGGTGTATGCCAAGGCCGGATATCACATTGAAGCCAATACTCTGATGCAGCATGTGATTTCGGAAGGAATCCCTGCCGGCCAGAAACTCCAGTATCTGCGGACAAGACATACTTTGGCCGGAGAACTTATGTATTACGCCTCTGACGATTCCGTAGGGGCGTACCAGTTCGATGACAGGAACAAGCTGCGTGATTCCCTGATGAAGTACGTGACGCCGGGAACCTACGAGTGGTATGACCTGAACAGGGAAGCGGCCCTCTCGGCAAAGGATTCGGCATCCGTGAGGAAATTCGCGCAGAAGATGATGTCAATGTCGAAGGACAAGGACCTGAGGAGATATGCCAGCGCATGCTACTATTATTCGGAAGGAGTTCCCAGCGTGCAGAAAGACAGCCTCCTTTATTGGCTTGGCCAGTCGGCCCAGGCTGATATCTGTGCTGCCAATAAGGATTATGCGTCATTGAACATTATAGCGGAGAACATATTCGACAGGGGAGACGTGGACAGGGCGTTCAAGTATTGCGCAGACCACTGTATGCAGGATGCTCTTTCGTATAACGGAAAACTGCGTCCGTGGCAGATATCCAAGTTCTTTCCGCGTATAGAACACGAATATGAACTGCGCCAGAGGCGGCAGAACAGTCTGATGATTACCGCCATCGCTTTCGTGAGCCTGCTGCTTGCTTTGCTTGCGGTGCTGTCACTCCACATCTTCAGGCATCATCAGATACTTGCCAGGACTAATGAAGAACTCAAGTCATTGAACAACAGGATAAAAGAAGCGGACAAGATCAAGGAGGAGTACATCGCGCTGTTCCTCGGTATGGTGTCGGACAACATAAACAAGACTCGCAAGTATCAGAATCATATCCTGAAATATCTCAAGCGCGGCAATGAGAAATATATCATTGACGAAATCGAGATGCTGCCGCCGATAGACGAGGACATCAAGACATTCTACAAGATGTTCGACGAGACCTTCCTGAATCTCTATCCTGACTTTATCGAGCAGTTCAATGCCCTGCTGACGGAAGGCTCCGCCATCGTGCCGAAGGACAATGACATGCTGACTCCGGAACTCAGGATCTTTGCCCTGGTGAAGCTTGGCGTAAGTGAGTCATCCAAGATTGCGTCCCTACTTCATTACTCTGCCAATACAGTGTATAACTACCGGGCCAAAATCAAGAACAAGTCCCGTGTGCCGCGTGAACAGTTCGAGGATATGGTCAGAGAAATCAGATGATGTCTTTTTCGGCCGAGTCCGTTGCTTTTGCAACGTTTTTTTAGTAATTTTACGCGATTTTTGCAGAACGACGTAAGGGTGACTTTTGCATAACCCGTTGACAATAAACATTAAAACATTTTATATGACACAGAAAAAATCAAACATTGTGGCTATCGTTACGATGTGTTTCATCTTCGCGATGATTTCTTTCGTGACCAATATGGCCGCGCCTTTCGGAACAATCTGGAAGAACCAGTATGAGTGGGCAGGAATGATGGGCAATATGATGAACTTTGCAGCATACTTCTTCATGGGTATCCCTGCAGGCAAGATGCTCATCAAATACGGCTACAAGAAGACTACACTTGCAGCTCTCGCTACCGGTTTCATCGGTATCGTAATCCAGTGGCTTTCAAGCCGTGCATTCCTCGGTGCATCTGCAATTTACGTATATCTTCTCGGCGCATTCGTCTGCGGATTCTGCGTATGTATGCTCAATACCGTTGTCAATCCTATGCTCAACATTCTCGGAGGCGGCGGAAACAAGGGTAACCAGTACATCCAGATCGGCGGTTCATTGAACTCACTCGCAGGAACATTGACCCCGCTCCTCGTAGGTGTTCTTATCGGAACTGTTACTGACAAGACAGCCATGAGCGACGTCGCTCCGCTTCTCTTCATCGCGATGGGTGTATTTGCGATTGCCTTCCTCATCATTTCAAGAGTGAACATTCCGGAGCCTGCAGCTGAAAGAAATTCAGTAAAATATGAGCACAGCCCTTGGAGCTTCCGTCACCTCGTTCTCGGTGTAGTTGCAATCTTCTTCTATGTCGGTGTTGAGGTAGGTATCCCTGCACAGATGATCTTCTACTTCTCTGACACTACAGAGGCCGGTGCCGGTATCGCGGTCAACGGAGCTGCCATCGGTGGAGCCATCGCAGCAGTTTACTGGCTTCTCATGATGGTGGGCCGTATCTGCAGCTCATTCATCAGCGGAAAGGTAAGCACAAAGGTTCAGCTCACAGTTGTATCGACAGTAGCAATCATCTTCGTCATCATTGCCATTTTCCTCCCGAAGGACATTACCATGACAATGCCTGCATACAGCGTTGAGGACGGCTTTACTATGGCAGCAGGAGTTCCTGTGAAGGCTCTCTTCCTCGTGCTCTGCGGTCTTTGCACATCACTCATGTGGGGCGGTATCTTCAACCTCAGTACCGAGGGCCTCGGAAAATACACCGAGCAGGCTTCAGGTATCTTCATGATGATGGTTGTCGGTGGCGGTGTGATGCCTCTGATCCAGGACTTCATCGCCAAATATACCGACTACATGTCCAGCTACTGGCTTGTAGTGGCAATGCTCTGCTACATTCTCTACTACGCCCTCAAAGGCTGCAAAAATGTCAATACAGATATCCCGGTAGAATAATAACACATATATAATATGAACAAAATGGATATGCCTTATGTAGTCGGTGTCGACGTAGGCGGACAGACCACCAAGATAGGCGTTGTGGATATGAGAGGTCAGGTTCTTGCCCAGACGGTCATCAGAACCGACACTCACGATGAAGTGGAACCTTATATTGATGAACTCTCAGAGGCTATCGACAAGGTGATTGCCGATGCTGGCGTTACAGGACAGGTCCGCGGTATCGGAATGGGTATTCCTAACGGAAACTACTATACCGGAGAAATCGAGAATGCAGTCAATCTCAAGTGGGGCAACAAGGGAACAGTTCCTGTCGCAAGCCTCCTGAAAGAGAAGATGAACGGTATTCCTGTAGCTCTTACCAATGATGCCAATGCTGCTGCAATGGGTGAGATGACCTACGGCGCCGCACGCGGTATGAAGAACTTTATCATGATTACCCTCGGCACAGGTGTCGGCAGCGGTATCGTCATCAATGGTGAGGTTGTCTATGGTCATGACGGCTTTGCAGGTGAGCTTGGCCATACCTGCGCCGTAAGACACAACGGCCGTCTCTGCAACTGCGGAAAGACAGGCTGCCTTGAAACCTATACCTCTGCGACAGGTGTTGCACGTACAGCCCGCGAGTGGCTCGACATGAGCAATGAGCCTTCTTCCCTCAGAAGTCTTGACAACATTTCTTCAAAGGATGTTTTCGAGGCTGCCAAGGAAGGTGACAAGCTCGCTCTCAAGATTTTCGAGTACACAGGAACAATCCTCGGACAGTCATTTGCTGATTTCATCGCTTTCAGCGCACCTGAGGCTATCGTCCTCTTCGGCGGTCTGGCACGTGCGAAGGAATTCCTCCGCGAGCCTATCGAAAGGTCAATGAATGCAAACGTTCTTCCTTTGTGGCGTGACAAGGTGAAGATCGTCTTCTCTCAGCTTAAGGAATCAGATGCCGCCATCCTCGGTGCATCTGCATTGGCTTGGGAACTCTAAAGATATTTGTCAGCGCAAGCCGACGGACAGAATAACTCAAACGGGATGCCGACGATTTTGCCGGCATCCCGTTTACTTGTACTTGAATCTAACCTAATTGTTTGCTTTCATAAATGCCGTTTTCCGGAAGTCTTGCATGCGAAAACGGAAATTTCTGTAAGTTTTATGTGAAATGAACCAGTTTTGAACCGGATTGTTCCGTAGAGAACATTTATATTTACGTCCACATTACTACTTACTTGACTTGATTATGAAAAATGATTGGGACTGGCTGGACTCTGAAATCCGGTCAGTCCCAATTGGTTATATATTCGGATATTTCACTTCGGTGAGGAACAGCGCATGACCTGGGACGGACTGGCCAGCATCGGAACGTATACCTGCATTGACAAGTTCCTGAATCCATCCGGCAGGCTTCCGGCCGCGGCCGACCTCCAGCATTGACCCGACTACGGCTCTGACCATGTTCCTGAGGAACCTGTCGGCCCGTATCGTGAACACGAGATAGTCTCCGTCGGAGTAGGGATAGCCCATCATCGTCACGTGGTCAGGTTTCCAGTATTCCCAGCGCGCTTCGGTGACTGTGCAGATGGACGTCTTGTTGTTTCCGCCCACTTTTTCGAAGCACCTGAAATCATGCTCTCCGAACAGGAATCCGCAGGCTTCGTTCATAGCTTCCAAATCCAGGTCGTACGGGCAAAAATGTGACCTTGACGCTATGAATGGATCTTTTTTTCTGTGTATGAAATATTTATAGGCCCTGCTTTCGGCGTCGAATCTGGCATGAAAATCATCATTGGCCCTGAACACTTCATGTACGGCTATTCCGGCCGGTAACATGGCATTTAATTTGTAGCATAGCCAACCGGTCTCTGAAACGCGTGCAGACTCAGTTTCGAAGTGCGCCACGTAGTTTATCGCGTTCACTTTCGTGTCGGTACGCCCAGCACCGGTAACCGTTATTTCTTCGTTCAGGAGAGTTGAAAGAACTTTCTGCAGGCTATCCTGGACTGAAGGGGCGTTTGACTGAATCTGCCAGCCCGAAAAGGCAGAGCCGTTGTATGACAAACGTATGCAGTATCTCATGTAGTTGCTGTTTTTTATCTGTACTGAGACCGGAAAAATGGTCTGCGGACACAAAGATAATAAATCTGCCGCTGCCTGACGTGTTGTGAAATTTAAAATTATACAATAATGGAAAGTGTTAATATTAAAGAACTCAATGAGCGCATCCAGCGTGAGAGCTCTTTCGTTGACCTTCTTTCGATGGAGATGGGCAAGGTCATTGTGGGACAGAAGCAGCTTATCGAGAATCTGCTCATAGGGCTGCTCGCTAATGGCCATATCCTTCTCGAAGGTGTGCCTGGACTTGCCAAGACATTGGCTATCAATACACTCGCTCAGGCTGTGAGCGCAAAATTCAGCCGAATCCAGTTTACTCCGGACTTGCTTCCTGCCGATGTACTGGGAACATTGATTTACTCCCAGAAGAACGAGCAGTTCGAGGTCCACAAGGGTCCTATCTTCGCGAACTTCGTGCTCGCGGATGAAATCAACCGTTCTCCTGCCAAGGTCCAGTCGGCTCTTCTCGAGGCGATGCAGGAGCGTCAGGTGACCATCGGTGAGGAGACCTTCAAACTGCCGGAGCCTTTCCTTGTGATGGCGACCCAGAACCCTATAGAGCAGGAGGGAACTTATCCGCTTCCTGAGGCCCAGGTGGACCGTTTTATGCTGAAAGTCGTGGTCTCATATCCTAAAAAGGAAGAGGAGCGTCAGATTATCCGCATGAACAATACGGGAGAATTCCCTAAGGCCCAGCCGGTCGTATCCCCGGAGGATATCGTCCGTGCCCGTCAGGTTGTCCGTGACGTATATATGGATGAGAAAATCGAGAAATATATCGTGGACATCGTTTATGCCACAAGAACTCCTGCTGATTACAATCTCAAGGACCTTTCCGGCCTGATTTCATATGGAGCGTCACCTCGTGCCAGCATTTCATTGGCCATGGCTGCGAAGGCTTACGCTTTCATAAAGAGAAGGGGATATGTGATTCCTGAGGATGTGCGTGCGGTATGCAACGAGGTTCTCCGCCATCGTATCGGCCTTACTTATGAGGCTGAGGCTGAGAATATTACCACGGAGAACATTATTTCTCAGGTACTCAATGCAGTGATTGTTCCTTAATGCGCAGTCCTCGTAAAACTGGTGAAAATCGAATAATATGGACCAGAATGCAAGTGACCTGCTGAAAAAAGTCAGGAAAATTGAAATCAAGACAAGGGCTCTCTCGCATCAGATATTTGCGGGAGAGTACCATTCTGCTTTCAAGGGACGTGGTATGGCTTTCAGCGAGGTCCGCGAATACCAGTACGGCGACGACGTGAGGAACATGGACTGGAACGTGACTGCCAGGCTTAGAGCTCCTTACGTAAAAGTGTTCGAGGAAGAGCGCGAAATGACGGTCATGCTTCTCATTGACATCAGCCGCTCCGGATTCTTCGGCACTGTAGGAGGGACCAAGCGTGACATGCTGGCCGAGATAGCCGCCGTGCTTTCATTTTCGGCGATTATCAACAATGACAAGGTCGGAGCCCTGTTTTTCAGCGACCGTGTGGAAAAGTTCATCCCTCCACGCAAGGGCCGCAGCCATCTGCTCCGCATCATCCGCGAAATCATCGAACTGAAACCGGAATCATCCGGAACAAACATAAGCGAGGCCCTCAGGTTCCTTACCAATGCCATAAAGCAGAAATGTACGGCCTTCCTCCTGTCCGACATGATGGACACGGACGAAGACGGGACTCCGAGATACGAAGACGCGATAAAAGTGGCCGTGAACAGGCATGACCTGTCGGTCATAAGGGTTTTCGACCCGCGCGAAAGGACGATTCCGGACATCGGTCTTGTCAATGTCAAAGACTCCGAGACAGGACAGACTGCCTGGATCAATACCGCAAGCGCGAAAGTCCGCCGGGAATATGCGGCTGCCGCAGAGCGGTCTGAGGCCAATGCCGTGAAACTTTTCCGCAGGTATCAGATCGACAATGTGGCGATTTCGACCGGAAGTGATTACGTCAAGAGTCTTATGGCCTTTTTTGACAACAGATAATTATGAAGAGGATATTGATGGCATTGGTCACATCGTGCATTTTAGCGGTGTTGACATCTGCCCGAGAAAGAGAATATGATCCGGCTGTTCATCCGGGTATCGTCCCGTCAGGAGAAGCCTTTCTGGAACAGTTGCAGAAAAGGGATTCTGTCCTGATAGCTGACCAGCTCCGATATGGTTTCCGTCTTGAGAACGTCAAGGCAGGTACCGTATTGGGCCTTCCTGACCTCTCGAAAGGTGTTATGGACAGCATCGAACTGGTCCGCGACTGGAAGATTGATACCCTGAAAATCAGGAGAAAGACTCAGGAGATGAACCTCGAGGGCAGTTTCGTCATAACCTCATTCGATGAAGGAAAATACGAACTTCCGGACATCGCCGTCCAGAGGACTACGCCTGACGGAAAAACCGACACCCTGCTTTTCGCAGGAAAGGACTTTGAGGTTTTGTCAATGCCGGTAGATACTACCACTTTCAAGCCTCACGACATAAAGGGACAGATCCGTTACCCTCTGACATTCAAGGAAATCCTTCCATATATCATTGGCATACAGCTTCTTGCCATGATTATAATCCTTGTCGTTTCTCTGCTTAAGATGCGCAAGAAGAATGAATCCGGAGAAGGCGGCGTGAAAGAGCCGGCTTACATCGTGGCGCTCAAGAAACTCGACAAGTTCCGCGGAAACAAACTTTGGGAACCTGAAAAACAAAAGCAGTTCTATAGCGGTGTGACGGATGTCCTCCGCGAATATATTGCGGCGAGATTCGGTGTCGGAGCCATGGAAATGACAACTGCTGAAATATTCGAGGGCCTGAAAGACAAGGAGATACCTCAGGAGATAATGGAAGAGACCAGAAATCTTTTCGTCACGTCCGACCTTGTGAAGTTCGCCAAGATGACGGTTTCCGATGATGAAAATGTGAAAGCTGTCCCGTCTGCCGTAAGGTTCGTGACAACTACTTGGAAATCAGAAGAAGAGGAGGAGAAATAATATGTTTTTCGAATATCCGTATCTGCTGTGGCTGCTGGTCATTCCTGCATTGCTCATTGTTCATTACATCTATCTGGAGCTTTGCGGAAGGCGACCTCACCTCAGAGTGTCTGACATAAGATATTGGAAAGCCGGCGGCAAGTCAGTGCTGTCATACCTGAGACATGCTCCGATGCTGCTGCGGACAGTTGCATTGTCGATGATAATCATCGCAATCGCCAGGCCTCGTTCGTCCAGCAAGATGGACAAAATCGACACTGAAGGCATTGACATAGTCCTTGCGATGGACGTTTCCACCAGTATGCTCGCAAGAGACTTCACTCCGGACAGGATCAGCGCAGCCAAAGACATCGCGATAGAATTCATTTCGCAGCGTCCTTCAGACCGCATCGGCATTGTGGTATTTGCAGGTGAGAGTTATACTCAGTGCCCGCTGACGACTGACCGTGCGACATTGATAAACCTCATGAAGGAGATCCAGACCGGACTCATCGAGGATGGAACTGCGATAGGAAACGGACTGGCGACCGCTGTTGCCAGAATGCAGGGCTCGGATGCCAAGAGCCGTGTGGTCATACTTCTTACTGATGGCGTGAACAACAGGGGAGAGATTACCCCTCAGACGGCTGCGGATATCGCAAAGACTTATGGCATAAGGGTTTATACAATCGGTGTGGGCGCAAACGGCACTGCACCTTATCCTGTGATTACTCCGTGGGGCGTACAGATGCAGGATGTGGAAGTGGAAATCGACGAGGACCTTCTCAAGGGCATTGCGGAAACTACCGGAGGACGATATTTCCGTGCGACCGACAATACGAAGCTTTCGGAGATTTATTCTGAAATCAACAAGATGGAAAAGGCGCGCACTACCATTGACAGTTTCCCTGTATATAAGGAACTTTTCATGGACTTCGCCCTTGTGGCATTGATCTGTCTCCTTCTTGAAGTGGTGTTCAATGCGTTTATATTGAAGAGGTTGCCGTAAAAACGAAGCGTTATGATTTATTTTGCACAAGCACAATATCTTTTTCTCCTGCTGCTCGTTCCGGTTTTTCCGGTACTTTACGGGCTGATGCAGTACAGACGTAAGCGGAGGATCCGCAAGTTCGGCGACGAGAAACTTGTCAATGAACTTATGCCGTCCCGTTCGCGTACAAAAGGATGGGTGCGTAACATCCTCTTTTCATTGGCCTTCATGTTCTTCGTAATCGGTCTTTCCCGTCCGCAGATGGGTGCGAAGCTGAAGGAACATCAGAGCAAGGGGGCCGAGGTCATGATTGCTTTGGACGTTTCCAACTCGATGCTGGCTAGGGATTATTCCCCGAACCGTCTTGAGCGCGCGAAACTGGCCATTTCCAGACTTGTGGACAAGCTCGACGGTGACAGGGTAGGACTGGTACTCTTTGCGGGAACCTCCTTCGTGCAGCTTCCGATTACCACTGACTATGTTTCGGCCAAGATGTTTCTCGGGAACATTTCCACTGAGTCGATACCTGTCCAGGGTACTGCAATCGGCGATGCGATAAATACTTGCATCAGAAGTTTCAGCGCACAGAGCGAGAAAAGCCGTGCGATAATCGTGATTACCGACGGAGAAAACCATGAAGATGACCCTGTGGCTGCTGCAAAACAGGCCGCCGACATGGGAATCATGGTCTATACGATAGGTGTGGGTTCTCAGCAGGGACAGCCGATTCCGATGAAAAACGGGCTTCTGAAAGACTCCAAGGGCAATATTGTCGTTACCAAACTGGATGAAAATACTCTGAAGGAAGTTGCGAAGGCCGGAAACGGGGCCTATGTCCATGCCGGCAACGACGAATTCGGACTGAATCCCGTCATCAATGACATAAGGAAGTTGGATGAGGAAGAGTTCAAGTCCATTGTATTCGAAGAATATGATGAGCAGTTCATGTATTTCTTCGCGATAGCATTGGGCCTGCTTGTGATACAGATGCTGATAGGAGAGCGCAAAGTGCTGCGTCACCTCTTTGATAAATTATAGGTAAGATGAAGATTCTCAGATATATGCTGGTTTTGTCAATGCTGCTGTCCGTGGCATTGACAGCCTCCGCGCAGATCGACAGACACGATGTGCGTGCGGGAAACCGCAAGTTCAGGAAGGACAACTGGAAGGAAGCGGACATTTCCTACAGGAAAGCTCTTGTGAAGGATTCCACCTCTGTTGCTGCCAACTACAACCTGGCCAACACCTTGTACCGTCAGGAAAATTATGAGGAAGCGGAGAAACTGATGAAGAAAATCGGTGACAATGCTTCTGCAAGTGCCAATGCGGCCGATTACTGGTATAACACCGGAGATATCGCCATCGCCAAGAAAGACTGGCAGGGTGCTGTCAATGCCTTCAAGGAGGCTCTCCTGAAGAATCCTTCCGACATGGATGCGAAAGAGAACTACATCTATGCGAAGAAGATGCTGGAAAACCAGCAGAAGAACGGCGGCAATGGGGACGGTCAGGACAATCAGGACCAGAAAAATCAGAATCAGGACCAGAATCAGAACGGTCAGGATCAGAACAAAGATCAGAATAATGACCAGAACAAGGACGGTCAGAACAAGGATCAGAACCAGAACCAAAATCAGAATAATGATCAGGGTAATGGCGGTCAGCAGCCTCAGCAGGGCCAGGAAGGGAAGATTTCTCCTCAGCAGGCCCAGCAGATGTTGAGGGCTATCCAGGCCAAAGAGAAAGAAACTCAGGATAAAGTCAATAAAGAAAAGGCTGACGCATTGAAGTCAAGACAGAAAGAAAAGAACTGGTAGGATTATGAGAGCATTGATAAGAAAAGCAGTTTTGGTATGTGTGCTGGCATTGGCCTGCATATCTGCGGTTGCACAGAGCCACATCAAGGTGGATGCACCTGGCATTGTGGGCGCGGACGAGCAGTTCAATGTCACTTTTATCATTGACGGGGAAGACAAACCCAGCGGTTTCAACTGGGCTCCAGGAGATGATTTCAATCTTGTGTGGGGGCCCCAGACAGGTTCTTCTACACGCATAAGTGTAGTGAACGGAAAGAGGTCCAAGACTTCGCAATATACTTATACATACATCATTACACCTAAGAAGACCGGAAAGTTCGAGCTTCCTGCCGCATCGGCCAAGATACGTGGAAATGTCGTTACATCTTCTCCTATGGCTATCGAGGTCCTTTCCAACGGCTCGTCATCTTCCTCCTGACATTGACAAGACACACAAGTTCAGCAGGGTCGATGGTCAATGTCCCGGCCTGCTGCGGTATCAGGACATATCTGCGAATCAGTGCGGCATTGAAAATACTGCCGCCGACATCCTCGCGATGAAATTCAATGTTATTGGGCGCTGCAGTCTCCTGACTCCAGAAACCATTGAAAGTCGGGAACTTGGCTCCTTCAAAACCGGCGATATCCACACTCTGGTAGAGTTTCAGTTCCGCAGTTATCGGCTCTCCGACCACAGCAGAAGTCTTGCTGAGGGTGAACTTGAGGAAAAGATCCCCGGACGAGACTGACGTTTTGGAGCCTGACGAACCGGCTGACGCACCTCCGGACTGCTGCGAAGAGGAAGATGACGAGCCGTTGGAAAGGACCTCG
>OQVZ01000251.1_pt1 | contig 20321 bp, 31 predicted proteins | sample 1691571 | NCBI WGS metagenome assembly OQVZ01 (sample SAMN03418261, study PRJEB22391) | human gut metagenome | biome: human-gut; feature: organic feature; material: feces | host: Homo sapiens | place: Tanzania | collected 2013-01
TGAAGGTGGAGCATACCACTTCGGATGGAAGAATAGACCTTGTGCTCAAGACGGATAAGAGTATCTTTATCTTTGGGTTAAAATATAAGAAGTCTGCCGACAGCGCTATGGTGCAAATCAGCGACAAGGACTATGCCAAGGCTTTTGCCGATGATGGGCGGAAGGTTGTGAAAGTGGGTATTAACTTCTCGGAAAACCAGCGAAGTATAGAGGATTGGGTGATCGAATAAATGAAATAGAAGAAAGTTGGTGACCTTCATCAGGTGTATGTCACCACACTATATAGATAAAAATATGCTTGAACAAGGGCGGTAACTACCTAAAAAAACGAGTTACCGCCCCATTTCAAGCATATTTTGTTCTATTTTACAGTCGTTGAACTTAGATAATCACCGCTGTTCCGCTACATGTTACCATCAGCATGGAGCCGCTTTTTCCTACGGTTTCGTAATCCAGGTCGATGCCCACGATGGCGTTGCAGCCCAGGGATGCGGCACGGTCGGCCATCTCTCTGAGGGCTGTATCCTTAGCCTCGCGGAGGGTGCTTTCGTAAGAACCGCTTCTGCCGCCGATTACATCACGGACACTGGCAAAGAAATCCTTTACAAAGTTGGTACCGATGATGGTTTCGCCGGTCACTACGCCACGGTATTCACGGATAGGGTGGCCTTCTATGGTTGGAGTGGTACTTAAAATCATAACGTATGTTCTAAATAATTGAAAATTAAAAACTTATGCAGACTGCTTTTTTCTTGTGCAGTTTTTATTCAGGTTTTTCACGATTTCGGACGTGAAACCAGTTGCATAAAACTCTCCCGAGCCAAGGAGCAGCCAGTATGGGTTGATGTGGTAATCACGGACTAGGAACTGAACCCAAGACGGACGAAAGCGACCGTAGTACTCGGCAGGCTTTTCTCGCAGGGACATGATGTTCCAGCGGTTGATACCATACCGGTCGGTTATCGTCTTGAGACCACCAATGCAACCATCAGCCTTCAGGCGGTCGATGGCAGAGAAGAAGCGAACTACTATATCCACATCAGCGGACATCAGATTTTTATCTTCCATATTATTTTATCTTTTTGTAGGCTCGACTGAAAACGTTTTCCAGCCTTGCCCGATGATTATTTAATCTTTGCGACCAGTCTTGCAACTGAGCCAGCGAGGGGCGAGAAGCCAGCAGCCCATCCACCTCGGAAGGTGAGAGAACTGGCAGGAATTTCTCGTAGGCGAGAAGGTAATCAATACGAAAATCTGTATGTTTCATCTATACTATCATTTCTAGCATTCTTTTCGTGCTGGGTGTACGCCTCTATACCAAGAGCACGAAGCGTTTTCGCAGCTGTTGCCTTACTTATCGAGAATGTTCTGTTGACCCAAAAAGCAGTTTTACTTCTGAATGAAAGGACGTCTTTTGCAGGATTTGTGAGCTGGAACGATTCTCCCTTTTTCAGGTTTGTATTGAGTATCTTTTGCATGTTCTCGACCAAGGAATTTCTTCCAACGAACGATAAGGATTTATGATACGTCAAGAGGGTAACGTAGTATACAGTATCTTTGCCCTGCACATCATATCCCAACTTGGAGAAGAGCATGGTCTTGATATTCTTGCTTTGCGCCTGCACACCCACGCACACGAGCGCAAGCACGAATAACATTATTATCTTTTTCATATAGCCTAATCGTTTAAATGATTAATATTTCTATCGTAGAACTCATTCCAAGCCTTTTTCTTGATGAAGACGAAGAAGAGCAGCAGTCCTAGGGCGACCATCAGCAGGTGGAGCGGCTGGCGCAAGACACCGAACCCGAAAGAACGCTGGAAGTCGATGCAGAACGAAATCAGCACTCCATAGGTAGCGAACGCCCGATGCACCCAGCAGAAGCCATAGGCAAGGCTGACGATGATCCAGGCGATGAAGCCGAATATTGAGCAGTCGAATATCCACTCCGTGAGTTTTACACGAATGCCGAACGAGAGCAGAGTGCAGTGAACCAGCATCACAAGCGCACCCACTGGAGGGATGATGCCTATTATCAACCTGCTGGCTTTCCATAGCCAGCTTTTCCCGAGGGCGGCAAGAAGAACCTTCTCCTTCCGCTCTATGAAATCCTCATCTTTCATCGTTACTTAGAATTTTAGTTGATATTGTACCTGGAGCGAGAACTAAAGTTCACGCAACCACTTCTGCCCCGATTTAGTCTTAGACCAAATTACGAGACTGGTGCCGATAACCGCACCTATGAACATAAATAAAGTTGCTAGTTCCATAATCTAAACATTTGAATTATTATAATTCACGCAACCATTTATGCCCTCTCTTTGATTTCAAGAAGAGAGCAAACGCAACGCTCACCACGAACACGAAAACATTAAAAAACAAATATGTTACCATAATTTCTAACTTTTAAATTTCATTATATAATTGGCAGCATTGGCGATTGCAGCACCGCCAAGAAAGCCAAAGATAATACACGCTATATTCACCATTGCAAGTTCTTTGCCAGTGAAAAGAGGGGACAGACCACCGACAGCAACGCTTCCGTACATCATTTTCGAGCAGTCGTACAGATAGCCAGCCAAGAGCTTTCTTCTGTCCGTCTCCCTATCGTCTGTAGTTTTTTGACTAACCATACCTTTTCATTTTGCAAAGTTACTAAATTATTTTTGCCCGACAATGGCAAGCAGGGTTTTTACCTGACTTTGCAGGAACTCATTCTGTTCTCGCAGCAGTTTATTCTCAGCAGCCAAGGCAGCATCACTGCCTATTGACTGGGAAACGTTGGAACTGTTCGAACCATTGACGTTTGAACCGATAACAGCCGCTTCCATCTCAGCAGGGAGAGGAGGGGCGCATCTGTCGATGATTGCTTTTATTGCAGATATAAAGTCCGATTTCAGACTTTTAGCCTTTAACTTGCCATTCAGATTTTGTGGGCTTGTACCCAGTTCTTCGGCAACAGAAGCAAGCGATAACCCTCTCTGCTTCAAATATGTTTTCATTTCTTCTCCACTCATAGTTAATTCTAAATAAAATAAAACTAAAGCAAACAATTTATAAATATATACATAAATGTTTATGAATATAAATATTTTATTGTATCTTTGCACTCGATTTCAGAAACGAGTTTAAAAACTCTTTGGCAAAGATAAACAAAATAATTTAAAATACAAAAGAAAATGGGAGAAAATTTTAATTATGATTTCAGAACCCCACTGCAGAAGCAGCAGGACGAAAGAAAGAAGAACATCATAGCGATGTTTGCAGATTTCCGAGCAAAAGCACCTGCCGAGACCTCAGACAGCAGAATAATGCTCGCAGTATCACAGCGTGTTGGTTGCACCCAGCAGAATGTGCGTGTTATCCTCATCAAGGCTGGATTGATAACACCAAAGAAGAGAGCCGTGCGCAAGTAATCAAGTAGAACCAATTTAAACATTCAGAGCGTATGAAGAAGTTTATCGAGTTTATAACGAGTGACGAAGTATTATCCCTGGCAGTTGCCATCGCATTAGTAACTTTAATTTTCTGGAGGGCTTAGTAATGACGAACGAAGAACCAAAGGTAGCGGATGCAGGCAGATACACCATGACAGAAACCTGCAAGGTGCTGGGCATCCATCGCAACACCCTGCGCAGATGGTTGCAGGCTGGTAAGATTAAGGTCAAGTTCCGCAGAATCGACAACCGCAAGGTATTCGAGGGCAGCGAAATTAAAAAAGTCTGGAGGATTGCCCTATGATGCAGGCATACAAGAGAGCGAAGCAGCTGACCGCCAAGTGGGAGCAGGAGCGAAAGGACAGCAAGCGACTGGCAACCATGAAGGAAGCGGAAAGACGCATTCAGGTAAGGGAGTTCGACAACATGCTTTGCTTATCACTGGATGGAATACCAGTGCTCCCGATGAGCGAGTTCAACAAGCAGACGCTAGCAGACGCACGTCTGACATTATTCAACTATTTAAACAGATAACCATGGAGCCAAGAATTATCGAGGAGTGCAGAAATAAGATGTACGATGCCATCTGGCTGGAGATAGACCGTGATCCACAGCGACCAGCGGTCGCAAGGGTAGATATTAAGACCAAGGCAGGCAACATCTGCGTATGGTGCGACAGAACCGGGAACACAGCGGTCGTTTCGCACAAGAATAACAACAACGACAGCGAGCGGCTGGAGGAAGCTATCGAGGGTTGCGTCAACTATCAAGACGTGATGGACGACTGGCTGGAAGAGAACAGCCAATACGCAGACCAAGACCCGATGGACGCCTTCGAGGAAAGCAGGCTCGACAGCCTTATGGCTCAACTGGTTTGATTACGATGTTAAACAATTATTATATGGCTCCCTGCAGCGGCAGGGCAAAGGGCGCACGCAAAACTCATTTTTCAAGGTTATCTAAAATTAGTTGTTTTTACCATGCAATATGCGGAAACGACAGCGTGCGCCCTTCAACGGAAGGGCATCCCTCGGCAGCTGGCAAGGGGGGTAAGTTTTGGCAGTCAACTGGGGTTCGAATCCCCAGCCTTCCACTAGAGTTAATGAACAATATGTTGAACAAAAATTGAACGAATTATGGAAAATGAGATTATCCAAGTGAGCGGTGGCGAGATGCTGGAAGCTATCAACCGCTCGGAGATTGACGGACAGATTGCAACAGCTCACAAGTTCCCGAGAGACATCATGCAATGCAAGCAGAACATGGTAGCACTGGCAGCCATGGACGATGATGTAGCATACAATTGCTTCTACCATCTCGAACGACAGAGCAAGGACGGAAAGACAACAGTAATCGAGGGTCCGAGTGTCCGATTTACTGAAATCATTTCTGCCTGCTGGAAGAACCTGCGCATCGCGGGTCGCATCATCGCCAACGATGGCAAGACCATCACAGCGCAGGGTGTTTGCCACGACCTCGAGAGCAATGTTGCCTACTCCGTGGAAGTGAAGCGAAGCATTCTGACATCGAAGGGGTACACGTATTCGCAGGACATGCAGGTGGTCGTTGGCAATGCAGCCGTGGCGATCGCCCAGCGTAACGCAATCTGCAAGGTCGTGCCGCAGGTATTGATTGCAAGCGTGGTGAAGGAAGTGCAGGAAAAAGCACTCGAGCACATCAAGAAGGCTGGCGTGCCGAGCCAGTGGAAGAGCTGTGTAGCCTGCTTCCAAGTCTACCAGGTAACAGACCTTATGTTGCTTGACTACATCGGGAAGAAATCAGCCGAGGAAGTCACGGCAGAGGATATTCAGAAGCTGGCAGGAGTATACAACGCCATCAAGGAAGGCACGACCACCGTTGAGGAGACCTTCAAGAAGCCAAAGCAGCAGGAAGCCATCGCACAGCAGGCGCAGGCTGCAGCCGAGAGCGCACAGAAGAAGGCGGAGAAGGCAATGAGCCGCAGCCAAGGCAAGACTGGCACAGCAGCGAAAAAGTAGTTTATAAAGTTAGAACGTTTGTCCGAACCGCCACGGCACAACCTATGGGGTGGACTCCCATCACAACCTACCAAGGGAAGCCGTGGCAACTTTTAAACATTCAGTAAAAATTATGGCAGAAAAAGAAAACAATCAGAAACACAAGAGCACAATCGACAAGTACTTCAGCAGAACCGCAGATGGTTACAAGGCATGGGCAGAAGAAGCTGAAGAAGAAAGACACTATCTTCAGATTGCAGCTGAGACGACTGGAGACACGGACGAAGCCGGAAACCAAGGGTTCGATTTTCATATTGCATATTCCGGTACAGTCAATCTCCTCGCAAGCGGAATTGCACAAACAATGGAAAAGGATGGATTCCTTCGCAATCTCATCTTCGAAGCAGCTAGAAAGTACTTTTACGCAAACGATAAAAATAAAAAACAATGAAACAGGTAATTAAATACAAGAACAGAGAGGAGTGGTTGCAGAACCGCTCCAAGGGAATAGGTGCATCTGAGGCAGGCACAGTACTGGGACTGAACCCATGGGAAACGCCATACCAGTTGTGGAGACGCAAGAAGGGCATCGACCCACCAAAGGTTGAGAACTTTGCGATGGTTGCAGGACATCTGCTGGAGGATGCCGTGGCGCAGTTCTTCAAGCGAGAGAGCCACTGCCACATCATCAAGGCGAGCACGGACGACTACACCATCACGAACACCGATACTCCGTATATGAGAGTAAGTCCAGACCGCACCTTCTGGAGAACCGGGGCAACGCACAACGAAGCGAGCAAGAGCATCCTCGAGTGCAAGACCACGCAGATGCAGATAGATGCAGACGACCTCCCGAAGCATTGGTTCTGCCAGCTACAGATGAACCTCGGAGTTGGCGAATACAAGGACGGAGCACTTGCCTGGCTGACAGCAGGCAGGGAGTTCGGCTACCGTGACATCGACTTCGACCCCGAATTTTTCGGATGGATGCGTGACGAGATAACCAAGTTCTGGCTTGACTACATCGTGGGCAACCAAGAGCCGCCAGCCTACAGCGCACAAGACGTTTTGCTGAAATCACCACTGCACAAGGCAGGAAAGGAGATAGAAGCCACAGCAGAAATCGGGGACATGCTCATCGAGTTGAAGGAAATCAAGGAGAAGGGCAAGACGCTGGAGAACCGACAGAAAGAAATCGAGGACAACTTGAAGCTGTTCTTCGGGGACGCTGAGAGCATCGTGGACGGAAACGGACGGACGCTGGCAACGTGGAAAGCACCAAAGGCAAGCGAGAAGTTCGATGCAAAGGCTTTCCAAGCAGACCACCCGGAGGAATGCGCTGCCTACATCAAGCAGGTGCAGGGCGCACGAAGATTGCTCATTAAGTAAAATCAAGGCTTATGGCTAGCGTTCCAATATCAAAAACCGACCTAAGGAATATAATTTCTCAACTGGAGAATTATATTTCCCTAGGTGGGAAAGTGACAGCACCGACCGACACAAGCCAGCGGAACAAAATCCGCATAGCTGCCGTGCTCAAAAGGAAGCTGGAAAAGAAAATATCATTATCAGAATAAAATTATGAACGATTCATTCATCTTATACACATCATACTACGCTCTTATCGAGGGGCTGACCGATGAACAACTCGGGCAACTGACGAGAGCGATATTTCTCTACGCAAGGGATGGGAGGACTATCAGTCTCGAACCAGTCGTTCGTATGGCTTTTGCTTTTATTAAAGACAATATCGAGCGCAATCAAGACAAATATCAAGCCAAGTGCGAGAAAAACAGACAGATTGCACTAGAAAGAGAAAGAAAAAAGCGAGAGGCAAGAGAAAAAGCAGGTAACACGAACGTGCACGAACGTGCACGAACGTGCGAAAATAACACGAACGTACACGAACGTTCACCTTATGATAATGATAATGATAATGATAATGAATATGATAATGATGTTTCTAAAGAAACAAATATATTAGAACCTTCTAAAGAAGCTTCTATGCAAAGTTTTTCCGAGAAAAACGTTTGCGCTGCAGAAGAACCGCAAAAAAGTTCTGAGAAGAAAAAATCCAAGAAAGGCGAAATCGACTACGCAGCCATCAAGGACTACTGGAACGAGCAGCACGACAAGACCAACAGCGCAATGCGAAGGCTGACGCTTATGACGGAAAACCGCAAGGAGGCAATCAGAGGAAGGCTCAAGGACTGCAAGGGAGATATTTCCAAGATTTACCTGGCTATCGACAAGGCTATGGCTAGCGACTACCTTAACGCAGGGCATTCCTGGGCATCATACGACTGGGTAATGACAAGGAAGTATTTCCCGAAGGTGCTGGAGGGCAACTACGACAACACCAAGCCAGCCACAAGCCAGCAGCCGCAATCGGCAGCAGCCAGGGCGCAGGATCCTGCGGCAACGGCAAGACCGAGCATCGGGGAACTCTACGAGCAAGCCAAGCACCAGCAGCCAGCGAGCCAGCAGAGCAAAGACGACAAGTTCCGGTGGGTAATCCAGCAGAACCTCGAAGACTTGAAGAAGAATCCGAATAATAAACCAGCTAAGGATTCGCTGGCAAGATACTACGAACGTGGAGTTCTGCAGCGGCTGGGCATCGACTGGAAGCCCGAAAAATAACGAATGAGGGCAAAATAAGCCGCTCTGTGGCGTTTTTACGCATCGGACGGCAAATTATACATCAAACAGAATTTAAACGCTTAAAACAAAAGAATTATGGGAAAAGAAGTATGTATTGTAAACAGCGAATGCTTCAAGACAGAATACCCGGTAGGGTCGACAATTAGCATTGAAGGTGTAAATTGCAAGGTGGTTGAGGATATAGGTCTATACTGCAACGATTGCATCTTGGGCTGTAAGAGAGAAGGCATTACGTGCAGGAATCTTGCTTGTCTGAATAATGAAAGAGAAGACCGCAAGGACGTACACTTCGTAAAGATTGAGAGCCATGAATGATTTATTTTTCCACGAATGCAGAGCCGCAGGGCTTGTATTCAAGACCTCAGACGACTGGTTCAAATGGCTGACCGATAACAGCTACGACATCAAGAAGCCGGTTGCAGAGCACGAAGGCTTCCAGTTCAATATCAAGGATATTTGCATCAATCCGCACGTAATCGAGTATGCCGTAGAGGGAGCAGACAACTGGGGATGGAAGGTAATGACCGCCAACACACAGTTCGGCTGGATTTGGGGGTACAGCATACAGAAGGGAAAGCATGGGTACGACAGCCCTGCAGGCTACCCAAGCCGATACGATACCCTCAGCATCTTCTACGGTAACGAAAGCGAAGCGGTTCAAGACGCTCTGGCCTGCATCATCAGAGACCTGGAGAAGAGTGCTGGAACCAAGAACACCAACCTCCTTCTCTGGGCAGCCAAGAAGAAGCGAGCAGACATCATTCATCCGCAACAGGAACTTTTTAAATGACGAAGATATGGTTAGACAACAGATCGCATTTTTGATGCTCATCGTGGCAGCTACGGCTGGCGTTATTGTACTCTCAACGATTGCGGACGCTGTCCGACAATGGAAGACTTTAGGCAATGAAGAAAAATTTGAAGGCTGCTTTCTGGTTGCATTGCTCCTCTTGGCAACAATCACGGCAGCAGTCATCGGTATTTTATTATAAACAGAAATAGTATGAAAAAGATAGAAATCATCACGGACGAACATCGCCACCACGTCTACGTTGGCAACACCGACTTCTGGCTCAATACTCAGGAACTGTTGGAACTTTATTTTAAACTCGGACGAGTGAAGTTATAAACAATAAAAAACATTCAGAACATGGAAGTAAACGAAGAATTCAAACACAAAATGAAACGCAGGTCTGTAGAGATAATGAAAAAGGCTAAGAGACTTGCAGAACTGGCAGGAGAAGAGACCGTGAGCCTGGATTTCCTGCAATCCATCCTCGAACTACAGCTTACGCACCAAGAAGCTACTGCCGTGGCATTGAGAATGCTTCCGACAAAGAAGGTTGCAGATGCCTACACCAAGGCGCAGGTTTCCTGCCTTGACTTCATCGAGACCGTAACCAATGAAATGATAAGGGTAGTTGAAAATCACAACAAAAAGAACAAGAATAGCAAACAATAAAAACATTCAGACAATGAAACAGAAAGATATTGATATTTACGAGATACTCAAAGATGAAGAGTATGGTACAGAGTTGTACACACCAAAATGCGGAAGAGTGTGGCACAGTGGAATGGCAAACGACAAGGACAGTGCGAAAGCAATCTGGACTGAGGACGAAGCTGGAAGAGAACACTTTTTTTACAAGAACGGAAAAATCTATAAAGAAGGAGAAATTCTGCTCTTCCCTTCGAAAGAAATGAGAGACTGGAGCAAGTTCTTCAAAAAGGGAGACGTGCTTGTTTCTGAAGATGGATGTGTGCATATTATCTTTGAAAAGTTTGTGGATTATACATATACAAAATTCATAGGTAAACATTACTTTGATGGTGACGACAAACTGGGGTATAGTTATATTTCCGGACGTTACACTGCAAATACCAAACAATTTCGTATTGAAGAAGGTGATGCTGTTCAGACCTACATCAAAACCATCGAGGAAAAATCTGGGGGAAAACTGAACCGGGAAACTCTGGAGATTGAAAAGCCGGAGAAACTTACGTTTGAAATCGGCAAACTCTATGTTTTCGATGAGGAAGATGAGGATGGCAAGGTAACCGTTATCGGTAAGCTCATCGGCAAGGAAGAGGGTGAGCTGACAATCGGCAACCAGTACGAAATTGAGAACGAGAAATTCGTGACCGATGAAGCCTTCTTCCTGAATATCAGTTTGCACAAGGAACTGCGAGAAGCGACAGAGGGCGAAATCCTCATGTTTCAAAAAGCTTGCACCCTATGGGAGAAAGAGAAGCAAGCGAAGGAGCAGCCAGCCTTTAAGCCTTTCGATAAGGTGCTGGTACGGTGCAACAAAAAATATAAGTGGCTGCCAGCGTTCTTCGTCCGTGATCGTGGAGATGAATATGCGTGGAGATATAAAGTCCTGTGTATCCACAGCGGAAAACCAGCAGATTTCGCCTACTGTATTCCATTCGAGGGACACGAGAACATCGCCTGCACAAACTACGACATCGAGAACCTGCCATTCTAGGACGTATGGCGAGTGAATTATGCAAGGCTTGCGATACCGGGCGAAACTGCTTAAATGGCATATACTGCCCGACACGCAAGCAATATGTAGAACATCAGGTAATACTTGATTGCGATGAGCGACATTGTAACAAGGGAGAAGAACAGAACGTACTACCAGGAGCACCGGGAACAGATTCTGAAAGCCACCAAAGAGTGGCGAAAAAGAAACCGTGAGAAATACCGGGCGTATCAGAAGGAGTACTGGAGTAAGCACTACCGGAACTACGGTACAAAGAACCGGGTAGCCGACAGAGCGATGCGTGAGAGAAAGAAGCCGGACGTAGAGAAGGCTCTTTCCATGTTCAAGGATCCACAGCAGGCAGCGCATCTGGCATGGCTGCTAGAAAACAAAAAGAATAATCGGTCGTGAGTTCAATAATAGAGTTTTTAACCAGCGAGGACAGAAGGGGATGGCTCCCTATCAGAACAAATAACTTATAACATTTCTTGAAATTAGATATGGCGAGCCGGAAACGCATCCCTGGAAGTCTGACAACAAACAAAGAAAGCGAGGTGGTACATGAAGAAGTAAGAAAAAGAAATCGTTAGAAATTATGCTTTTATTCATTCGGCTGGCGGTGGAAGAAGGAAGAACCCTGCAACATATACATTCATTAAGTTATTCATTTATTTTGCAAGCGCAGGCACAACTTCCGGAATCCCTGCCAGCTTTCTCTATCCCAAAAAGAAGGGAAAGAAAGGGGTAGGGGTAAGATAGGGATAATAATGCATGTGCGCACGTATATGCGCACGTAAAGGGTGTTGGTTGATAAACCACACAAGCAAAACAAAATAAACGCTTATACGCGAAATTTGAACAAAATAAGTACTTTAAAGAAAAAATGAAATGGAAAAAGGAACAGTTATAATTGGCATTGACCCCGACATTCAGGAAAGCGGAGTTGGAGCAGTCTTTGACGACAAGAAGTTTCTCGCCTATAAAATGAATTTTCCTTCATTGATAGATTACCTCAAGGCTATGAACGAGAGTTGCAAGAAGATTAAGGTCGTTATTGAAGGCGGCTGGCTCAACAAGAGCAACTGGCATGTGCTGGGTAAATTCATGACAGCAGTCAAGGCAGCAGCCATCGGACGCTCTACCGGAATGAACCATCAGACCGGAATCTTGATTGTCGAGTGCTGCAAACATTACAATATCCCCTGCGAGATTATCAAGCCACTAAAGAAGTGTTGGAAAGGCAAAGACGGAAAAATCACGCAGGACGAACTTGCTTATTTTGTAAGCGTAGGACAAAAGTTGCCGAGAATGAACCAAGACCAGAGAGACGCCCTTCTGCTTGCTTGGGTGTGCGCAGGATACCCGGTCAGAGTGATGCCGAAGAAACCGCAGACAACCCTGCAGAAGACCATCAGAGCCTTTGATGGATAAAATAAAACGAAGTGTTGGAAAAAGTTAAAAGTGGGCAAAGAGCGAACAACTAAAGCAAAAAAGTCGTATCTTTGCGCCAGTGTTTATGAGATAAGCACGAATTTCGAACTTAAAACAAGAAGAAAATGAAAACAGAAGAAATCGCACTATCGAGGGTCAGCGAGAACGAAGCGAACCCGAGAACCATAACTGAGGCGAATTTCCAAAAGCTGGTAAAGAGCATCCTTGTATTTCCTAAGATGCTCCAGCTTCGCCCGATAGTCGTAGACGAAACCTACAAGGCTCTGGGAGGGAACATGAGAACGAGGGCACTCTGCCACATCGTGAGCATGACACCCGAAGCCACCATGGACGTTCTCGACACAGACCAGCGGCTTACCGATGCAGAGAAGCTGGCAATCGCCAACTACTGGAGCCAGTGGAAGGAGCAGCCAACTGCAACCATCGTTAGGGCATCAGACCTCACGGAAGCGCAGAAGAAAGAATTCATCATCAAGGATAATGCAGGCTTCGGAGACTGGGACGTTGATGTGTTGAACAACCAGTGGAATACCGACCTCTTGAAGGACTGGGGTATTCAAGACTGGCAGCTGCAAGGGTGGATGAGTGCTGATTCGTTGAAAAACGGAGAGCAGACAGACGAGGATCAGAAGGAGGCGAGTGATGATGAGTTTGACGAGGATGCGGAGAAAATCCCACAGCGGTGCAAGGAATGCGAACTGTGGCAACTCGGAAAACATCGCCTTATGTGTGGTGACTCCACGGATGCAGAGCAGGTCAAGTTCCTTATGGGGGGGGCAAGTGGTTAATCTGTATCTTACAGACCCTCCATACAATGTTGGCTATGGTTACGAAGGCTCTGCTATGATGAGCAAGAGAAAGCATAGAACGGATGGGCTGACGGTCAAGAACGACAAAATGGACAATGACAAGTTCCGGGATTTTCTGTCGGCTGCATTTTTGGCAGCAGAAGAAACCATGGAGAAGGGTGCTGCTTTCTATATTTTCCACAGCGACAATTATTCAATGTGGTTCAGAAAGGCTTTAATGAGCACGAAAGATTTGGAGCTACGTGAGACATTGATATGGAACAAGGATTCGCTTTGTCTCGGGCGGCAGGACTACCAGTGGAAGCATGAGCCGTGTCTTTATGGGTGGAAAAATGGAGGTGCGCACAATTGGTTCAACGACAGAGCGCAGACAACGGTTATTGATATGGCTCGACCTAAGGTATCAAGGGAACACCCTACGATGAAGCCAGTTCCACTTTTTGCTTATTTAATGGGGAATAGCACAAAGGAAGGTTGGAATGTATATGACGGGTTCGGTGGCAGTGGCACAACGCTTATCGCAGCCGAGCAGTTAAACCGCAATGCGTTCTTGATGGAGCTCGACCCACATTATTGCGATGTTATCATTGCACGCTGGGAAAAGCTGACTGGCGAGAAAGCAGTCAAAATAGACGAGTTTAAGAAGCATGGCGAATAGTTGCGATGTGTCGGCTTTTCTCTTCAAGGTTGATAAACTACACCAGTTTGCAGAAAGAGCGGCACACACGCAAAATTCGCACAAAATAACTCCAAGGGAGCGGAAACGAAAAAGGCAGGAGATTAACCCCTGCCCATCGCTTTAATAATACATTGATTGATGAAGTCGCTGCGGTCTTTCTTATCGACCCCTGCCAAGATGTTAGCCACGTCCTCGGTAGCACCGAAATAGAATGTTGCAGCGTATTTCTTCGTTCGCCCTGCACCCTTGCGAGCACCTCCCCAAGATTTGGAGGTAGTTTCATTCGTAGTACTCATAATGTTAAAAATTTGGTGATATGAAAATTAATTCGTAAATTTGCAAACGAAATCCCAAAGTGGGGTGGTGGTTCGAGCACCACCCCTTGGAATAATCAAAACCCTCAGAGCTCAATCGTGAAGGTTATTTTGATTTTCCAAATCCTAATCGAAATGTAAGTTCTCATAAGGCTTTGGGATTTCATTTTACTTTTCCCTCATCCTCGGAGGGTTTCAGTAAATAAGGACTCTTCCCTTATTACGTTTGCAAAGATACGAAATTTATTTGAAATATGCAAGTTTTTCAAGTAGAATTTTTATAAAAAATCAAATAAATTTCAAGGAATCAAATTATGCCACAAGGTAATAACAACAAACATCGAGCGCAGAAAATCGACATCGAGAACCGCCTGCAGATTATCGCACCCCTATACCGCAAGGGATGGACGGAGCGAGAAATCACGGCAGAGGTTCGCAAGCGGCTCGACAGACCGAAATACAATCAAGCGCACTGCGACATTCAGCGGTTACTGAAGGAGTGGAGGGAAGAGCGGCTGACCGACACGGACGAGAAAATAACCAGCGAGGTGGCAAGGTTGAAGCTGGTGATACGTGAAGCGTGGGAAGCCTGGGAGAAATCCAAGGAAGACTACCACGAAAAGACATCGACCCAGCAGGGACAGCCAGTCGTAGATGAGCAAGGAAAGCAGATTTCAATCGAGACCGTCAAGGCGATAATGTACGATGCCGAGAAGCGAGGATTCGGAGAACCACGCTACCTCGACATCATCATCAAGGCAGAGACGCAGATTTGCAAGCTGCTCGGACTGGATAAGGTCGTGCTCGACCTGAACGCAGGATTCCAAGGCGGCATCGAGGTACGCTACATCAACTCGGGACACCAGTGCGCATCCAGCGAGCAGGAAGTAATCGAGCGTGAGGGATTGGACAGAGAATGATAATTTTACCATAAATTTGTTTTAAGTTTTTATTGTTTGAAAGAATGGCACTATTTGACGTTATAGGTGAACTGTATGAACCGAATGCGGACGTGAAGCCAAGGTTTCTCGTAAACCAAGGAGGCACGTCCTCGGGGAAGACATACACCATTATGCAGCGTCTTATAGTGCTTTCTTTTGAGCACCCCATGGCAATTATCACGGTGTGCGGTCAAGACCTCCCGAACCTAAAGGTGGGAGCCATGCGAGACCTCGACACCATCCTGCATTCAAGGGCAGAGTTGCTGGACTGGTTCAAGAACAACAAGAGCGACAGCAGCTACAGAGGTAAGAACGGCTCTATCATCGAGTTCAAGAGTTACCAGGATGCGCAGGACGCTAAGAACGGAAAGCGTGACTATCTCTTCGTGAACGAGGCGAACGGTGTGCCCTACGAAGTCTTCTGGCAGCTTGCCATCCGAACCCGAAAGCAGGTGTTCATCGACTATAACCCAAGTGCAAGGTTTTGGGTGCACAACAACATCATCGGCAGGGATGATTGCCGATTGATCCTGAGCGACCACCGAAACAACCGATTCCTGACGGAGCAGGAGCACAAGAAAATTGAAGAGATTGACGACCCCGAACTTTGGAGAGTATACGCTAGAGGATTGACCGGAAAGATAACCGGACTTATCTTCACCAACTGGGGCATCGTTGACAAGCTGCCACCACGTGAGGAGTGGAAGATGGAGTGCAGAGGTATGGACTTCGGATTCACCAACGACCCAACTGCGCTGGAGCACGTTATATTGGCGCACGGAGAGTTATGGGTGGACGAAGAAATTTACCAGCCTGGAATGACGAACGATGACATCGCAGACCGATGCAAGGAACAAGGACGGACGAAACGAGACCTTATCATTGCGGATTCGGCAGAGCCTAAGAGCATTAAGGAGATACACAACCGAGGGTTGTGGATAATCGGCAGCACTAAGGGAGCGGACAGCATCAACAACGGAATCGACATCTTGAAGCGTTTCCGCATCAACATAACAAGACGCAGCCACGGTATCATCGGGAACATGCAGCAATACAAGTGGAAGAAGTCAAGGGATGGAGAGACCACGAACCAGCCTATAGACGCATTTAACCACGGCATAGACGCAATACGATACGTAGCCTTGAAGAAGTTATCCGTAGCAAGTCACGGAACGGCTAGGGCGCATGTATTAAGGCAAAGATAACAACAAAAATATAAAGCGTATGGATAAGAACACGACATTCAAGTATTGGCTGGCAGTGGCAAGGCACACCAGCTACAAAATCGGCAAGCAGCCACGACCTGCTTTCGTTGGAGGAAAGCAAGTGCCCGACAATCTCAACCAGCTATCCATCGGGCAGCTGATAGACCTTTCCCAGCTGCCGGACAGCGAAGAAAGTCTGTATCAGATAGTGACAACCGTCCTCGGTCTGAGCCACAAGGAAGTGGAGCAGGCTAGGGCGGTTGATGTCGTTATGCTCATCGGATGGGTAACAGCAGAGGTCGAGCGCATCAATAAACTTTTCGAGAGCACAGACACAGCGAAGCCAACGAGACTGGAGAAGGAGGCAGGCATCGATACCCTGCGGTTCGGACTGTTCGGCATGCTGGACTGGTATGCGGTAAGGATGGGCATCAGCGACCACGACCAAGTATTGAAGACCCCATGGCTTCGCATCTACAAGTGCATGGAGATGGACAACAAGAGAAGCGTGTACGAGAGGAACCTGCAGAAGTTGCAGGCAGAGGAAATGAAACGTAAATCTAGATAATTATGGCAACAATAAGAGAAACATTAAAGCAGCTGGCAGCAGACACGCTACCAGACTACACCTACCTTTTCGAGGATTGGGACACAGCGGACACCAAGCTGGAGAAACTAAGCTACCCAGCTATCGTGTGCATTATCCCTGCCAGCGGCACGACAGAGATACGCAACGGCAGAGTATACGACACCGTGAACGTTGCCCTGGCTTATCTCGACACCGTACCAAGGGCAGCGGATGGAGAAGACAACGGAGAGTGCATCGACCGAATGAAGGTGGCAGGGGCAAGGATGATACGAGCCATCAACCAGTCGCACCAGTTTGAACCACTGGAAGGGCAGCAGTACTACGAGACCATCATCGAGCGGCTGAGCACGATCGTGTCGGGCGTAATGTACTCCCTTCAGCTGACACAGAGCATAGGAGGATGTGAGGTATGAGCAAGGGAGGTATTCAATTTGACCCCAAGGCGGCATCGCTCATAATGCGTGAGGAAGTGGAGAGAGCACGGCAGCTTATCATCAACCACATTCGTATCAACGGGCAGAACGCATCGGGGCGCACAATCGCCAGCCTAAAGGTGGAGCAACCCAGCGAGGACGAAACCATCCTCTGGGGACACAAGCCATTCGGGGTTCTCGAGACCGGACGAAGGGCAGGAAAGATACCATACGGCTTCCGTGGAATCATCCGGCAGTGGATGAAGGACAAGGGACTGCACGGCAGACCTATCCCCTACAAAACCAAGCGGCAGCACAAGTACACTCCACAAGAGCGTGGCGATATGAGTATGGCAGGAGCCATCGCCCACGCCATCGCAAACAAGGGTTCTAAACTGCACCGGACGGGCGGCAGGGCTGACGTATACAGCAATGTTGTTCCCGACACGATGAAGCGGCTGGGGCAGCGACTTATTTCATTAATCCATCTTTCGGTGGGAAGTATCAAACTTGACAATTAGACGGTATGAGACAGACAACAACAAACAATATCACGATTCATTACCCGGACGCTGTAGGCTTTGCATTCTTGCCTTGCATCATCAAGGCGAGCGGCTCGGGTGTTGCGAGCATCGAGGCAACCATCAGCAGGGAGACCAAGACGTACACGTACAGCGTGGAAGCGCTTGCGGACAATTGCATCATGGACTACCGGGAATATGTGCAGGCACTCTTCGATGGCATCAGCTTCGGAAACATCGACTACAGCAGGGAGAGCCAGAAGAGCAACATCGGGGCAGCGTTCGATGTTTCGGTGAAGGTCAAGAACAGCGAGGGGAGCGACCTTGCTACATTCAGCTACACGACCTTCTACGTGTGGGGAGCGATGAGGGCAGGCGAGACGTGGAACGGATTCAAGAGGCTCACTTGGTTCACGCATTTCCCATTCTCCTTTGGTCTTTATACCAATGCTGCTTCCCAGATACTTGTCGGCTACGAGGGAGCACCAAACAAGTTAGTTAAGCCGGGCATCGCTGGCATCGTGGACATCAATGCCAGCGTTCTGCCAAGCGCTGCGAGGTACTGGAACATCTACGACTACGATGGAAAGATAGAGCAGGGAACGTTCACGGACGTTTTCGACCTTACCTTTGCGATGGCGAGCGGTGGCAAGCAGTCTCTCCTTGCAAGGATAGAAAGAAACGACACGGAGAATGGCATTTATCTTCGGTGGGTTGACCGACACGGCTTTTACCGTTACTGGCTCTTCACGCAAGGCGATGAGAGCAGGGCGATAAGCAGCGACACCAGCTTCATTCGCAACAACCTAGGAGGGTATGACGATACGATATTCGGCTACCTCGGAGCGAACGGCAGAAGGCAGGGCTACAGCAGGGAAGACACCATACCGCTTTGCGCACCATTGGTAGACAGCGAGACGTTCGATTTCCTGCAAGACCTAGCCAGCAGCCCGGTCGTGGATATGTACCTCGGTGGCGACAAGTGGCAGAGTGTGACAATCAAGGCAGGAACCTACACCAAGACAACGGCAGAGTTGCAGGATTTCGTCTGCAACATAGTTATTAACAATACACAGATTCAGCAGCTATGACAGACCAGCAACTTTACATAGACGGTGTTCTTATGGATATGAGCGAGGAATCGGCAATCACGCTCGACATCAAGAGCAATCTTTTCCGTGACATCACGAAAATGACCGCCAACACAACATACACCATCAACCTGCCCAAGACAGCGCACAATATGGCTGTGCTGGAGTTTGCAGGGAAACCGAGCACCAGCAGCAAATACCCCTATATCTTCCACACAGCACGATATTTCCGAAACGGACTTGAGATTATCCACAGCGGAAGGGCAAGCGTTCTGAGCGTAAAGGAAACCATCGAAATTTCGATTTATTGGGGATTGTTTCAAGCATTGGCAACGCTGCAATCGTCCGACTTGAAGCTGAACGAGTTGAATTGCACAAAGCATCTGCGGTTCGCCAAAAGCAACAGCTACGACACCTACGAGAAGGCAATAGCGGATGGAGTATTCTATGGAAGATACGAAACGGCAGTGGCTAAGACATCAAGCGATGAATGGATGGGATTCGACCAAAACGTGGGAGGGAACAGCGACACGACATACTCACTCGTTGAAGGTAAGATAAGAACTGGAACAGAAATCGGAAAGTATGTATCGGGCGAAGTTTTGACCGATGAGACATACCAGTGTGCAATCATACCTTTCGAGGCTGGAATGAGAGCCACCATCAGCAAGGTTTTAGGCAAGGGACAATTCCGGACATGGGCAATACTCGACACCAACAAGAACGTTATTAGCCTTGCCGATGATGCCGGAAAGACTGAGTCAGAGACCCGTCCGGTGTTGTTTGCTCCTGATCCTATTCTCGGAATGTTCGTGAGTGCAGGAGCGTGCATCGCCAATCTCGAAACGAGCGTTGCCATGGAGACAATATCCATCAGGGTTCGGGCAGAGAAGGCTGGCTCTGTCGAATACGGAGCACTCGATACGAAGACAGGAGAGACAACACCATGGGGAACGTATGAGGTTGCAGCCGGAGAAACAGAAATTAATGTGGTAAAGAGCAAGCCTTCCGGTCTCCTCGTATACATTAAGCCTTCGGTAGATAAGATGATAGGTAAGTCGATGAGCACGTCTGTGGCGGCTTATTATCTCTCGGACGGTAAGTTATCCCAAGTGCAGGCGAGCGGAGAGTACAACGTTAAATATACGAGCGATAGCATGCCAATTGATGTAGACCTGCAAGCACCAGCAACAGCGGTATGGCTTATCATCAACGCCATTAAAGCATACAGCACTGGCACGACTATTCTTGTTAAGAGTAAAAGCGAGACGGAGAGCAATGCGAGAGCGAGCACCCGTACGTTTGATGGAAGCGGCTCTTTTGGTGGAGGTGGCTCTTTCGGTAGTTCCTGGAGCAATGGAACAATCCAGCCAAGCGTTACGGCACAGTATATCCTAGACCTCGTCACGGCACAGACTGGTGTGGCATTCGGCTGGAGCAATCAAGCGAAAGAAATCATAAAGGGGCTTGCTGTACCGCTGATTACAAGGAAGGCAGATGCGCAGACGGTTGTAGGCAGCTTGGAGGGCACTTTTTTCCAAACAGAGAGCCTAGGTATTCTCGACTTCCAACCAACGAGCCTATCGGAGGTATTCGATGGGCTGGAGATTGGGCACAGATACAGCCAGCTGAATGTTAATATTGCCTGCAAGATGATTTTTGACGTTCAGATGAACTGGTCGTGGGACGCATCGAAGGTTACACCTAGTGGGCACAAATCATGGAGTTTTGGAGAGGGGAGC